>MTKW01000693.1_pt1 | contig 51832 bp, 45 predicted proteins | sample 1042761 | NCBI WGS metagenome assembly MTKW01 (sample SAMN06205366, study PRJNA360243) | anaerobic digester metagenome | biome: Wastewater treatment plant; feature: Anaerobic digester sludge; material: sludge; isolation source: anaerobic digester fed with sludge from wastewater treatment plant ... | reverse complement strand
TGTCTCAATTTTACCAGTATTCTAGCTGTAAATATCAGTTGTATTGCTCGTTTGAAGACCACGACAAACGGCCTGTAATTTGATATTCTGTTTAATGGGTTTATATGTATGAAACGAGGAAATCACATCTATGAGAAAAATATGTGAAACGATAGCGTCGACTAAGCTTTTCGCAGGCTTGGATCACGATCTCTACCACGAGTATTGTGTGAATACACCAATTCATACGTTCTGGAAGGGTCAGCTTATCGTTATGGAAGGCGACCTCTGTAAGGGAATAGGGGTCGTGATGGAAGGACGGATTGCTCGTCAGAAATATACACCTTCGGGCGAGTTTACGACGCTCGAACTTTTAGGAGAGGGTTCTATCTTCGGTGAAGATCAGATTTTCTCGACTCATAAACAGTTTTCTTACTCTCTTGAAGCGTTGACGCACGTAAAGACAGTCCATGTGTCGCGTGAAGACATTCTCGCTCTCATCTCGAAAAGTCCGCGCCTGCTGCTCAATTACCTAGCTCTTCTTTCGGACAGAGGTCTTGAGCAGGATCAGAGGATTCATCTCCTTTCACAAAAGACTTTGCGTTTGAAAATATCGGGTTACTTGCTCGCTCTCCTTGAAGAACAACTCAGTAAAGAGGGTAAAATGCTCAGAGATGCGATAGACGGATCGACTGCGACGTCGGTTGAGCTGCCCGTTTCCAAGGAAGTAGTTGCTCGCCTTCTAGCGATGCCGCGGCCGTCTTTTTCACGTGAATTGATCAGCATGGAAAAAGACGGACTCGTTCGTGTCGACGGGCGTGTCGTGTGGCTTGAAGATATCCAAGGCTTAGCGTGCGGTCTTTACGAAGATTGTGAAGTGAATGGGTAAGTGCGTCGAGCTCTCGGGAAATTCGTCTGTATCGGATTGTCGTCGCGGGGAATGTTCAGAGGGCGGAATCGTTTGCCTTGCTGTCGTTCGGAACGTTTGTGTAACGTCTTCGTGTGAAAGATGTTGTAGATAGAAAGCACAGCCGGTGCGGCTGGTATATATTAAGGAGGATATTGTATGGGTTACAAATCGGATATTGAGATTGCTCAGGAAGCAGTTTTGCGCCCGATCGATGAGATTGCTGTCGAAGCGGGACTTGATCTGAACGATCTCGAACATTACGGAAAATATAAGGCGAAGGTGTCCTTAGACGCTCTTAAAAGGGAGCCTCGCGGCAAGGGTAAGCTTGTCTTGGTGACAGCTATCACGCCAACTCCTGCCGGCGAGGGCAAGACAACGACGTCGGTCGGTCTGGCGGATGCCTTGAGGAGGATCGGGAAGCGCAGCACGATAGCGCTTCGCGAACCTTCGATGGGTCCCGTGTTCGGCATTAAGGGCGGTGCTGCAGGTGGCGGATACTCGCAGGTCGTCCCGATGGAAGATATTAACCTTCACTTTACGGGTGACTTCCACGCGGTCGGAGCTGCAAACAATCTGCTCGCTGCTATGATTGATAACCATATCATCAAAGGCAACGCTCTTGGAATCGATCCACGTCAGATCACATGGAAACGCGCCGTTGACATGAATGATCGCCAGTTGCGTTTTATCGTCAACGGCCTCGGAGGCCGTGCCAACGGTGTGCCGCGTGAGGACGGATTTGAGATTACGGTCGCGTCGGAGATCATGGCAGTCTTCTGTCTCGCCACTTCGATTCCCGATTTGAAGGAGCGCCTAGGCCGTATCGTGATCGGCTATACTTACGATGGTGAACCCGTGAAGTGTAGCGAAATCAAAGCGGAAGGCGCGATGACGGCACTTCTGAAGGATGCTTTGAAACCGAACCTCGTCCAGACGCTCGAAGGGACGCCTGCGTACGTTCACGGCGGACCGTTCGCCAACATCGCGCACGGCTGCAACAGTATTTTGGCGACGCGTATGGGGCTTCACTACGCAGATTACCTCATCACGGAAGCAGGTTTCGGAGCCGATCTCGGCGCGGAGAAGTTTATCGACATTAAGTGCAGGACGGCCGGCCTCGCCCCCGATGCGATCGTGCTGGTTGCGACGGTTCGCGCTCTGAAGATGCACGGCGGTGTGCCTAGGAAAGATCTCAAAGGTGAGAACCTCGAAGCGTTGAAAGCCGGAATCCCGAACTTGACACAACACGTCAGTAATGTCATTGAAGTCTTCAAGCGTCCCGTCGTCGTCGCGCTCAACCGTTTCCCCGATGACACGGAGGCGGAACTCGATCTCGTGCGCGAAGAGTGCGACAAACTCGGCGTTCACGTTGCTCTTTCGGAAGTTTGGGGCAAGGGCGGAGCAGGAGGCATTGAGCTTGCCGAAGAAGTAGTGCGTCTTTGCGATCTTCCGGACAAAGAAGAGCTCGGATTCGTGTACGAAATGGATACAACGATTGAAGAAAAGATCGAAGCGATCGCGAAGCGAATTTATCGCGCCGACGGCGTCGACTTCGTCGGCCCTGCCGTCCGACAGCTCAAACAACTCAAAGAGCATGGTTTCGGCAATCTGCCGGTCTGCATCGCGAAGACACAGTATTCATTCTCTGATGACTCGAAAAAATTAGGCGTGCCCAAAGATTTCAGAATTACCGTTCGCAACCTGAAAGTGTCAATGGGCGCGGGCTTTATCGTCGCGTTGACAGGCGATGTCATGACGATGCCGGGATTGCCCGCTGTCCCGTCAGCCGAGAAGATCGATGTCGATGAAAACGGTCGGATCTCAGGCCTGTTCTAGAATATCGGCGACCTCAATATTTTTGTGGCGCGTTGTCGTCTTTTTCGAGAGTCGGCGGCGCGCCATATGGTAAAATGCGGTAGTCATTACTTGACGAAGTGAAGCGAATGCGCGATAGCGACGCAGTAAACATGTAAGAAGAGACGAGGATTTAAAAAGATGAAAGATTTGCAGTTAAAACTTAAGGATTTGACGCTCCCGCCGGACCGAGTACTCGGTGTTGCCGATGAGAGAGGCGTCATCATCGTAGCGTCCGATGAACAACTTATCGGTGAGCAGGATGCCGCAGTTCGTGCATTTCTCGCATCCGGTGATATTCAGTCGTTTGCCGGCGATCGCACTTATCGTGTCGTTGACCGCCCGAGCGGCGCACGCTTGATCTGTTTTGTGGACGGGGCAGATGATCTCGCTGCCGGTATGCTGGAGCTTTTCTCCCTTTGGGTCAAGGCGGAATTGAAACAGTTCGACGATTATGAAGAGCGCGATCAGAAACAGAAATTGGCGTTTTTGAAAAATGTCCTGCTCGAGAACGAGCTTCCGGGCGATATCCCTTTGAAAGCCCGTGAGTTTCGCGTTAAGTACAATGTCAGACGCCTTCTTGTGATCATGCGCACGAAACCCGACGAGTTCAAGGCTTGCCACGAGGCGCTTGAAGCACGTTTCGGTGACCGGGAAGAGGATTACATTCTGCCCATGGACGAGGCCAATTTGGTGCTTCTGCTCGAAACGCCCGACGAAGAGAATTGTGAAACGAGAGAGGAGATCTTTAGCAAGCTCGTCGCCGATATGAAAGAAGAGGCCATGGCGGATGTCAAGGTCGGCGTCAGCATGAATTTCGCGTCGTTGAAAGATACGGCGAAGGCGTACAAAGAAGCGTCTCTTGCACTGATTGTCGGCGATATTTTTAAGAGCAAGACACCGGAAGTTATGATGTACTGCAACCTCGGTTTGGGGCGCTTGATCTACCAACTCCCGATCACGCTATGCGAGCTCTTTTTACGCGAGGTCTTTGCGCCCGGAACGTACGAAGCGCTTGACCCCGAAACGCTGTTGACGATCGAGAAATTTTTCGAGAACAGCCTGAACGGAAGCGAAACGTCGCGGCAGCTTTTCGTCCATAGAAATACGCTCGTGTATCGCCTCGACAAAGTGGAGAAGATCACGGGATTGGATCTCCGTAACTTTGAGGATGCCGTCCTGTTTAAGCTGGCTGAGATGGTTCGTGACTATCTCACCTATGTCGAAGAGAACAAGGTAACGCGTTACGCACGCATGGGCATGGAGCTGGGCACGGAGGATTACTTGCCGATGGTCTGATCTTTGAACGGCGAGGGAACACCGTTCAGACGATGAGCGATTCGAGCGAAGGAGCATAGATGGCATTCATAGAATTTCGAGACGTAACGAAAGTTTATCCGACAGGGACTAAGGCTTTGTCTGACGTATCGTTCTCGATAGAAGAAGGTGAATTTGTATTTTTTATCGGGGAGAGCGGCGCCGGTAAATCGACAATCTTCAAATTGCTGACTTGTGAGGAGCGACCGACAGCCGGCGAAGTTCTGCTCGACAATTTCGATATCGGACAGATTAAGGATCGTCATATTCCTTTCCTGAGAAGAAAAATCGGTATGGTCTTTCAGGATTTTCGCCTGATCGAATCTCTGACGGTCGGAGAAAACGTCGCATTCGCCATGGAGATTATCGGCGAGCCGAAAGATAAAATTCGTCAGCGTGTGCCTCTCGTCCTTGCGGTCGTCGGGCTGAGAAACAAGATCAACGATTATCCGGCCGAGTTGTCGGGGGGCGAGAAGCAGCGCGTCTGTATTGCGCGCGCGCTCGTCAACAGACCTCACTTGATTATCGCCGACGAGCCGACAGGAGATCTCGATCCCGTCAACGGGGAAGCCATCATGGCGCTCCTCGACCGTATCAATCGGAATAACGGAACGACCATTATCACGTGTTCGCATGACAGCAGACTGATTAATAAGATGAACAAACGCGTTCTGGAGATACGCGATGGCGTACTCATCCGCGATGACGCACGTGGTCAGTACTTTAAGCGTGCAGAGCAAGACGATTCCCTGAAGCCCGACCATGAGGCGGTTTTAGAGCGGGAATGGTCCGACGAGGAATGGGCTGAAGGCGATCACGCGTTGGAACTTTTGAAGCGCGTCGATCAACAGGAACGCGAAGAGCAACTCAAAAAGCTCGAATCAAAACTAAGTCGCCATACCGAGAACCTGCAGAGTGAAGGTTTCTTCGAGGAACTTCGCAGGAGTCAGGCGGAAAGACGCAATCGCCCGGGTACGAAGGAGAGAAGGGAACAGCTCAGAAAGCGCCTTGAAGAGACAGGCGTCCATGCGCGCATTGACGTTGAGACGATGCAGCACGATCTGCAGTCCCTTCGCGAGACGTCGCAAGACGAGGAAGATTCGGACGAACCGGTCGAAACGCATGAATCTCTCCCGGAGCGGGTGACCGCGAATAATGCGAAGGTTCGCACGTACACATCGCCTCATTCTCCCAATGTGATTCGCAAGCGTCCGGAGCTTAGGAATATGGACGAGCGTCGGGGGGATCGCACATGAAACGCAATGAGTGGCGATATTCGATAAAAACAGGCTTCCAAAGTCTCGGACGGCATCCTCTTTTGTCGATTGCGGCAATCACGACGTTGTCATTGATGCTTTTTCTCATGAGCGCTTTTGTCGCTTTCTCGCTCAACGCCAGCCATCTGTCAAAGATCGCGGCGCAGCAACCGCCGATCGAGATATCGATGGCTCTTAGCGCGGAACAGGCAGATCTCGACCTTATCGAAGATTTCCTTAAAGAGAGCGAGCTCGTGCAGATGTACGAGATGAGAACGCCATTGCAGAACTATGAGCAGTTTAAAGAAGACCTGGGGAAGGAAGAGCTGTGGAAGGATTTCGACTATAGGACGTACATTCCTCATACGTTTAACGTTCGTCTCAACGATCCCGCGATGGCAGATGAGTTCGAGCAGGCAATCGACGATTTCCCCTCCGTCCATGAAGTGATGATGGAATCGCAACTGATGTCGTTTCTCGATAAAGTCAAGTATTGGACGGCGCGCGTCGGTATCATTGTCTTTATCGTCTTGACGCTCATCGCGACGCTCGTCATGACGAATACTGTTCGAATCGCGGCACTTTCACGTTCGCGGGAAATAAACATCATGAAATATGTCGGCGCAACTAATAGATACATACGCGTTCCTTTTGTCATCGAAGGAGCGACGATCGGTTTTGTCGGCGCACTTCTTGCCAGTTTTTCCGCATCGCTGTTGTACAGCGAAATTGCAAAAAGGCTCTCGCCCGACCCGATGGCGTTGACGGCCTCCCGTTATGCGCTTTTGCCTTCCAGCCGCGTGACGCTCACTCTTTTTGCACTCAACATACTGATCGGGATCACTCTCTGTACCGTTATCAGCGCCATCTCTGTCCGCAAATATGCGAAAGTATAGGCAGGTCGCGCTACCGTATCGATAGGAAAGGCCTCGAATAAGATGTTGCTTGGAGAACGATCATTTATGTTGCATTTATGTTTATGGCATTCAGCTTCAGTTGCGCTGTCATGACATTGTCACATTCGCAGCTTGGCAGCAAGAATAAATAAATGGTAGAATAATAACCGTCAGTCTTGCCTTTTGAGCTTTGTAAGGGAGATTACATGTCTAGGAAAACAACTGTAAAGCGATGGTCGATGCGAGTTTTAGCGTCGCTTCTCGTTGTGTTGACCCTTTCAATCGGATTTACCCCTTTAGCGGGTCGAGTCGAGGCTGCGTCTTCGAAAGTCGATCAGGCGCAAAAGAAACTCAAAGGTATTCAGGATCAATTAGCGGCGATAAAGGGTGATCGCAACAAATTAGCGAACCGCCAAAAGAAGTTGACGGGCGAGCTCGCCTATCTTGAGAATCGGTCCAAGGAGCAGCGTAAAGTTTACGACGAAGCGCTTGAGCAGAAAGAGCTCGCGCTGGAAACAATGGTGATGTATCAGCAGAGCTATGCTTACGCATTGCAGGATCTAGAGGATAAGACGGTTCAATACGAGCAGCGAATCGCTCGTATGTATGAATGGAATCAAAAGTCCGTCTTTGAGATGCTGATCACGTCGGACGATCTGGAAAGCTTCTTTACGACGATGCGCCTTATGAAAATCGTTGCTGATGCGGATGAGCAGGCGTTATCGGATCTTGAAGCAGCCTCTGCTCTTGCCGAGGATCTAAAACGAGATGCCGAGGCGTCGTACGAAGAGATGAAGCGGCTCGTCGATGAAGCGGACAATGTTCTTGCAGAGATAAAAAAAGAGCAGGCGTTAGCGAAAAAGCAGCTCAGCAAATTATCGAATTCGCTTGAATTGACAAAACAGAAGCAAGCGCAACTTGAGAGAGACAAGACGAGCGCGGAGCGAAATCTCAAAGCGATCAAGATCGAAGAAGAGGAAAAGAAGAAGCAGGCTTCCAAATCGACATCGACAACTATTCGCTCGAGTTCCCAAAATGCACTGTATGTCGGTACAGGCAAGTATATCTGGCCGACGCCCGGGTCGTTTTGGGTTACATCGCATTTCGGATGGCGGGCAAAGTACGGTCGCTTCCACTACGGGACGGATATCGGATGTGCGACAGGGACACGCATCGTGGCAATGGCGGACGGTGTCGTCACCTATGTCGGATGGCCGGGCAGCAGATACAATTGGGCGTACGGGAAAATGATCGTCATCAATCATTACGACGGTACGCAGACGCGCTACGGTCACTTGAGCGCCTTCAATTGTCATATGGGGCAGAAGGTGAAAGCCGGGCAGGTCATTGGTTATACCGGTAACACGGGTCGTTCGTCAGGTCCGCACCTGCACTTTGAAATTTGCGTCAACGGCAAACACGTCAATCCGATGAATTATTTCAGAAAGACGAGATAGGACGTTCGCTTGTCAAGGGCGAGTATTTTTGACATATCATTTCAGTCGATCGCATGACGATACGACATGATCGGTCTATAGAACGGAATTGGGAACGCAATCGCGGTTTAACGTGATTGCGTTTATTACAGTACAGCATTCCTCTTAAATTCCGTTACATAATCGCTTTGATTCAGTTCGAGACGTTTGCGTACAGTGGTATGATAATCTGAGTGGTCATGTGGCGATCACGGGCTCGCTTGAAAGATAATCAGCGATAAACAATAACTGATACCGGGTATTATTTATGGATGAACAAAAGAATAATTATGAAGATTCGGTAGAGAAGCCGACGACACAGAATGCACCGCCGGTTGATAACGCGACACCGTTCGATCCGGGGTATGCTCACAGACCGTATGGTGAGAATTATCCGCCTGAGCAGAGACCTTACTATCATCGCGATGATTATATGCCTTACGCGCCTGCGCCGTACGCGGCGAATCAAGCTCCGAGGCCTGTCGATTACCGGAAGAGACCTTCATGCAAATGGCCCGTCTTTTTCGCCGTGTTGTTGACGGCGTCTCTTACGTTTTTGGCGACAGTCGGCATCGGTTTTGTGTTGTTCGGGCACGCGATCACCGACGGCAAACCGGAAATAACAACGTCATCCGGACCATCGGTCGCTTCACCGCAAACGGAGCCGAGCTCAAATGAAGGCGGTAAAGGGGTTGTCGTGTCGCAAGACGGCTTATCGATCACTTTTGAGGATCAAGAGGGGATCAAGGACGCGCTTACTAAGTTTGCTTCCGTCTACAACCTCCTTCAAGACAATTATTATGAGGAATTCACCGATTGCGAGATGGTCGACAAGATGATCGAAGGTCTCGCCGGACAAATGGGAAACCAGTATACGTTCTATCTCACTCCGGAATACTACGAGTCGATTGAAGATTCGATGAAAGGCGAATACGTCGGAATCGGCGCGATCGTCATGCGCGATCAGAGCAGCCAATACATTGTGAATGATTTGATTCCCGGGGGACCTGCCGAGAGAGGCGGTCTGCACGTAGGCGACGTCTTCCGGGAGATCGACGGTGTTGAGGCGTCGACATTTGAAGATGTCGCCCAGTTGGCCGCATTCGTACGCGGTGAAGAGGGGACGGACCTGACCATCATCGTATTTCGTTCTTCGACGAATGAAGAATTGACGCTTACGCTTACGCGGGAGCATATTACGAACGTCTCTGTGCGTTCGCATATGCTTGAGGACGATATCGGCTACATTCATATCTCCGATTTCTCGGAGAAGGTTTCGAAAAACTTTGAAAATGCGGTGACAGAACTCATTCATGAAGGCGCGAAATCTTTTATCTTCGATCTGAGGAATAATGGCGGAGGTTATGCGCACGAATGCATCGGTATGCTCGATGTTCTGCTGCCTCCCATGGAAGTCGCTTCTCTTAAAGGACGTCAGGACGGCAAGGAATATACGGAAGTCTGGAAGACGAAAAATCCTGACGCTGTTCCGGAAGATATGAAGTTTGTCGTCCTCCTCAATGAGAACTCGGCCAGCGCGAGCGAGCTGTTCTCCGGTGTCCTTCGCGACTTGGGGCGGGCCGTTATCGTCGGGCAACAGTCTTTCGGCAAAGGTGTCGGCACAGTAACGGTGCAGTTGGCTGACAAATCGGCTATTCAAGTGACGAATTTCGCGTATTACCTGCCGAACGGCGAATCGGTTGAGGGTGTCGGACTCGAGCCTGACTACGTCGTCGCGATACCGTTGGAAGCGTCCGGCAAGCCGATCAGCTCGCTGACGCTTAAAGAGGATACGCAACTTTCCAAGGCGATCGAGCTGCTTCAACCGTGATTTAGATCAGAACGGAGGATGTCTCAACATGAGACACCTCCCTCTTATCTTTGATGCCCGTAGTTTATATGTTGACCGCAATCGACCTGAGATTGTACGCAGTTGGCGCGGTACGCGGCGGAAAATGGTGTTTGACATCATTGTCTCTTCTGTCGTATCATGATTCGGCGACCGCTCCGGCGGGGTCTTTTAATGTTGTCTGAAACAACAACCTCTGTCGGGCGAGACTGTTAATTAGGAGGAACCGCACAATGGGTTACGCCATTATTAAGACCGGCGGCAAGCAATACCGCGTAGCTGTCGGGGACGAGATTTTTATTGAGACGATCGCCGGCGCGCCGGAGGACGAAGTGACGTTCGACGAAGTTCTCGCCGTATCCGACGGAGAGTTTCTGACGACGGGGACACCGTTCGTAGAAGGTGCGACCGTCACCGGTAAAATTGTGAAACACGGCCGCGGCAAGAAAATTGTCGTTTTTAAGTACAAAGCGAAAAAGGGTTATCGCCGTAAACAAGGTCATCGACAGCCCTATACGCGTGTCTTGATCGAAGCGATCAACAGTTAATATTATGATCCTCGCGACCTTTCACCACGACGATAAAGGTCGAATCACGGCCTTTCAGCTGGAGGGACACGCGAGAAACCGGAGACCATGGCCCGATATCATTTGTGCCGGCGTTTCCGCAATCGGGCAGACGACGATCGGGAGCATACAGGAACTCACCGAGATTGAACCGGACTACGTATTGGAAGACGGAAACATCCGATGCGCCGTTCAGTATCCCGATGACGACGAACAGTCCGACGTCATCGCCACGTTGATGGCATCGACGAGAATAGGGTGTCTGCAGCTTGAAGACAGCTACGGAAAGAAATACGTGACAGTCAATGATGTGTTCCATCGTAACACGGAGACTTAGAAACAACATACTACGCGACTACATGATTCGGCGCGTCAATGACATAGGAGGCAACAAATGATTAAAGTCAATCTTCAATTACTGGCTCACAAGATGGGCATGGGCAGTACGCGCAACGGTCGCGATTCCCGATCTAAGCGCCTGGGCGCGAAACTTGCCGACGGTCAGTTCTGTACGGCGGGAAGCATCATCTACCGTCAGCGCGGAACGAAAATTCATCCCGGCAATAATGTCGGTATCGGAAAAGACGACACGCTCTATGCGAAAGTGGACGGGACGGTGCGATACGAGCGCATTTCCCGCAAGCGCAAACAGGCGAGCGTCTACCCTGTTGAAATGTAAGGATCGGGAGCGGCGGGAGCCGCTCTCATTCATTTGCGCATGTTTTTTGATCATACGACGATAGAAATTAAGTCCGGTAACGGCGGCAACGGCTGCGTCTCTTTCCGCCGTGAGAAATACATTCCGAACGGCGGGCCGGACGGCGGCAACGGCGGACGAGGCGGCGACGTGACGATCCGCGCCGATCGCAATGTCAACACGTTGCAGGATTACAGGTTTCGGCGCCATTTTGCCGCAGGGAACGGGGAGGACGGTAAGGGTAAAAAGATGGCGGGGGCCGGCGGCGCCGATCTCCTCCTGAAAGTACCGCCCGGTACCCTTATTCTCGAGTCGGATTCGCGCGAACTCATTGCCGATTTGAGGAACGACGGGGATGAGGTGCTCGTAGCGAAAGGCGGCGCCGGCGGCCGTGGAAACATGAATTTCGCGAATGCCGTTCGACAGGCTCCGCGCTTTGCGACGGCAGGTAAACTCGGTACGACGTTGAAGCTCGATCTCGAATTGCGTCTGCTCGCTGACGCCGCGCTTGTCGGTTTTCCCAATGCGGGAAAGTCGACGCTTCTTTCCGTCATGTCGGCCGCCAAGCCGAAAATCGCCTCATATCCCTTTACGACATTGCAGCCTGTTTTGGGCGTCGTCGATGTCTCGGGGGCGCGCTTCGTGCTTGCGGACGTACCCGGCCTGATTGAGGGCGCATCCGAAGGGGCGGGGATGGGACACGATTTTTTGCGACATGTCGAGAGAGCGCGTCTTCTTTTGCACGTTCTGGACGTTTCAAACTTCGACGGTACAGAGCCGATGGATCGTTTTACGGCGCTGAATCGTGAATTGGAGAAATATAAGAACTTGCTTGCCTCGCGCCCGCAATGGGTTGTGCTGAACAAGATCGACCTCGTGTCCGAGGATACGGTCAGAGAACTGCGCGAACAAATCGCGGCGCTCGGATACCGTGTGTTTGCCGTCTCGGGTGCGACGACCGAGGGTGTGACGGAGTTAAAAAAAGCGCTCGCCGCCGAAGTATTGACGTTGCCTCCGCCGGAGCTCGATGAAATCGGAAAACTCAAAGTATATCGACTGGAAACGAAGTATGATTTCTCTCTTTTCGAGCAAAAAGGAGTCGTTTCAGTCGAGGGCCCGTTCATCCGGGAGCTGATGCAATCGACAAATTTCAGCGACACGGAATCTTTCCGCCATTTTCAGAAACGTATCGTCGACAGCGGCATACAAGATGCGCTTCTCGACGCCGGTGTTGAGGAAGGCGACGATGTCCTGTTGGACGGCGTGCCGTTTGAGTTTTTTCTTTAATTCTTGTTTTTTTCACACCGCAATGAGGCACGATCCCTTTAATCATCCGAGTCGCTTAAAACAAAAAGGTTACAAGTCTTTTTCCTGAAAGCAAATCATGTATAATCAAATCACAATTGAACTTGACGGTTGACCGCGTAAGGTAGCGGTCGCCAAGGAAGGAGTCGTCATGAAGAAATATATCTGTGACATGTGTGGATACATCTATGACCCCGAGATGGGTGATCCGGACAATGGCGTGGAGCCCGGTACGTCTTTTGAAGATCTTCCGGAGGAGTGGGTGTGTCCGCTTTGCGGCGTGCCGAAGAGCGAGTTTTCACCTTTCGAAGACTGAGCTCAGTCTAATTTAGACAAAAACATGATGGGGAAGCCGGGCGTGCCCGGCTTTCTTCATGCGGTTCAGTTCTCTTTTATGAATGAACCTGATAAGATGAAAGAGTAACTGAAAGCATTAACATTATTTGTCGTTATGACGATCTGAAAGGATGGAATAAAGTGATACAGAAGATAAGTGATCGCGTCTCGCAGGTAGGCGCACTTGACCCGCGCTTGCCGTATTTTGACGCTTTGATGCCTACGCCGTACGGCACGACTTACAACAGCTATTTCGTCCGTGGAGATGAAAAAACAGCCCTGATCGATCCTGTGCAGGGAGATACGGTCGAACAATTGTTGCAGAACCTTAAAGAGCTTGGCGTCGAAAAGCTCGACTATATTTTCTGTCTGCATACGGAGCAGGACCACGCCGGCGCCATCCCCATATTGCGCGATGTCTTCCCCGATGCCCAGCTCGTCGGAACGGCAAGGGTCGCCGAGTTGATGGAATACCACTTCCATATACCGCGTGAAACATTCCGGGTCGTCGCCGAGGGCGATTCGATCGAGCTCGGCGGTGCGACGCTCGTATGCATGCCGATACCTTTCGCGCATTGGCCTGACAACACGATGTTTTGGATGCCGGAAGAGCGTATCCTGTTCAGCTCAGATTTGTTCGGCAGCCATTACTCGCCTGCCGTCCCGAACTTTCCCGATGAGGAGATATGGCTCCTTGAGACGCGCGCTTATTTTTCCGAGATCATGATGCCGACGCGCAATCACGTCGCGCGTTACACGGCTAAAGTGAGGGAGCTCGATCCGAAGTGCATCTGCGCTTCACACGGACCTGTTTGGCTGAATCCTGCGGTCGTTCTGAATCAGTACGAGTTGATGGTATCCGACAAAGTCCGCCGAGATGTCGTCATCGCCTACGTGTCGATGCACGGGAGCACCGCTCGCATGGTCGACGTCGTCGCCGACAAGCTTTGTGCTTCCGGGATTCGCGTCGCGCTTTACGATCTCGGCGACCCTAACCGCGATCTTCGCACGCTGGTCGGTTCCGTCGTGACGGAGACGGTCAATGCCGGAGCGCTCCTCCTGGCTTCGCCGACCGTGTTGGGCGGTCCGCATCCTGCGGTGGCGGCGATGGCGTTGCTCACCAACGCGTTTAACCCTGCCATTCGGTATTTGGGATTACTCGGATCGTACGGTTGGGGCACTCAAATCGAAAAACAAGTTAACGGTCTGACAGCGAGGGTGAAAGCCGAACGTCTCGAGTCGGTTCTCGTCCGCGGCCTCCCGACGGAAGAAGAGCTCGGGTCGCTCCGTTTGTACGCGCGTAACCTTGCCGAGCTCCTAAAAGCGATCCCCGACGAGGAAGTGATCGAAGACTGAGTTGATTGTTCTTTAAGGAATCCAAAAGCACCCGCTCTAGCCAAGAATCGGGTGCTTTTGCCTTGAATCAGGCTTGCAAGAGTAATTTGATCAAAGTCTACACATATTCGGTTCGGTTTTTCTGACGTAACCGTCTCGTTTACGAGTTTCTCTTCTTTTCCCTCATCGTATAAATGAAGTAGCCGACCGCGCCGCCGATGAGGCAAGTGGCGACAATGATGGCAACGATCAGGAGGGTGGGGGGCTTTTCATCTGTTCCGGTCTCGCCATCTGTCGGTGCGACGATAACAGGCGGAGAACTTGTCTCCGAGTCGCTCGTTATTTCAGGATCTAACAGCCACGCATCTGTCTCCTCAACAGTTGTGGTCACCTCTTCAGTAGTTGCCGGTGTCGTTGTCTTTTCCGTTGTTGTCGTCGTGGTAGTAGTAGTTGTTGTTGTAGTTGTCGTCGTTGTTGTAGTCGGGGGCGGTGCCAGCGAAACCCAATGCGCAAACAGTGTAATGTCTTTCACAATTGGCTGGCTGAAATCAAACAGCTTTCCGCCGTAAGCGTGTGTCCACCACCCGTCGAACTTATAGTCGGTTCTCGTCGGATCTTTCGGAGGGTCAAGCCAGTCGTTCTTCATTGTCCACTTCATCGGGACATTGGTGCCTCCGTTCGAATCGAAGCGGACGATACAATAATCCGTAAAATCTGCTGCTAATGTGAGTTTTACACGGCGATTGCCATCACTACGCTCTAATGGCGACGATTCATAGAAAGGCTCATCTAACTCACCCTTACAATTATGAAACTCCCAACTCAACCAAACGCTGTCAAAAGTCTCTCCTTCTATCAGTTCTATCTCCAGAACCATGTAATACATTTTATTCAGGATACGGCCTGATTTCACTTCATAAATTTCTGATGCTTCGTCTTCAGACTCGTACAGCTTGAAGGTTTTATTCTTGATGATTTCCAAGGGAGGGTCAGCCCAAACGATGCTTTTCAGGAATTTCTGCGAATCGGTCCCGATCGTAAAATCCTCAGTCGCACCAAACATGATGAAGGGCCAACCGTCGTCTGCGGAAGCTGTCAGCGTCGTCGTGAGCAATATGGCGCCACATACGAGCACGATAGATAATACACGTGAAAGGGTTTTGAGTAGTCTCTTCTGTTTGTTCATACGAAGTCTCCTTTACTGTTATTGCCTGTCGATTTAAAAGGCGAAAGACACGTATAAATATAGTTGTACTATTGACGACCTCGTCTCAAACGGATAATCAAGAAATATGATTTGGTCGTCGGCTCTTTTCATTGAGCAGGCTTTCCTGCCCGCGGATCACCTGTTTGTGGCCGTCTCGTTTATCTCTTTCTCTTCTTTTCTCTTATCGTATAGAGGAAGTAGCCGACCGCGCCGCCGATGAGGCAAGCGGCGACAATGACGGCAATGATCAGGGGTAAGGAGGGCTTTTCGTCTGTTCCGGTCTCGCTGTCGGTCGGTGCCGTGGTTATAGCGGGACTCGTCTCCGGAACACTTGTTATACCGGGATCTATCAGCCATTCGGTCGTCTCTTCGACAGTTGTGGCTGCCTCTTTCATTGTTGTCGTGGTAGTCGTGGTCTTCGTGGGAGGCGCCACCGATATCCAGTGCGCGAATAGCGGGAAGTCTTTTTGGATTGGCTGGTTGAAATCGAACAACTCGCCGCCCGTTTCATTCGTCCACCACCCGTCGAATTTGTAACCGGTTCTCTGAGGCTCTCCCGGGGGCGTAATCGTCCCGTTCGCCATTGTCGATCCCAATTGAACTTTGGGAGTGCCTCCGTTTGCATTGAAACGGACAATACGATAGTTCGTGAGGTCTGTGAAAAAATCGCATTTAATACAGCGAACCTCGTCAGAAAAATACCACAAATATTCAAGAGGCTCCATGTCATGAAACTCAAACGAGAGGAAATCGTCAAAAGACTCTCCGTTTTTCAATGTTATCTCCACGTACAAATGATACTCTTTGTTCTCGATAACACTTGATTTTCCCGTACTGCAGGACCAATCAAAGGTTATGTTTTCAATGACGTCCGCAGGCGGCTCAGTCACACGTATGCCTTTCCAATATTCATCCCAATCGGTTCCGATCGAAAAGGGTTGGTCCGCATTGATCACGACCGAGGACCACGCGAAAGCTGTTTGTGTTCCCATGAGCAATACGCCGCTACAGATGAGCACGATGATGAGTACCTGCAAGAGTGTTCTGAAAGATTTCTTCCGTTTGTCCATACGAAGTCTCCTTTGCTATCGCCTGCTCGTTTATCCGTTCAGTAGGCGAGATACGTATAAAGGAACAAGCAAGCTGTCGACGATGTCATTTCAAGCGAGCATTCAAAAAAAATAAGCTGGGTCGTGCGTTTTCTTTTCATTCAGGCTGATGTAGATCGCGCAACTGAACCCGGCATCTCTCGGCTCTTGAGACATTCGCTGTACTTCAACATAAATTGTAATACATTAGCCGACGGGTTGGCCTTTGCTGATGCCTCGCCGCCATTGATTATTTGTTTGATTCACTGCCAAAATTGACAAACCTACCATAATTAGTAGTATCGATTATCGTCCTCATATTGCAATATGAGCACAACAGTATTCATTTTCTTAATTAAATGCCGGACATTGATCGATCGCAGTTTGTCCGTGTTTTGTTGTGATGTGGAGTCTGCGTGGTGAGTAGCCGTTGCCTCAAGGTTGAAAAGAGGTGTCTATAGAATAATACGTTAGAGAATGAGCTTGATTGCCTCAAGCAGGTGAGCGATGAGGCGTCGGCAAAAGGGGACGATTATGAAGATTAAACTGGCTATTTTGGATCGCGATCCCGGCTATCTTGAGAGGTTCGCGTCGGCTTTTAACGCCTACTACTGGGATAAGCTCGAAATCTATTCTTTCACGCAGCTCGACAAGGCGCTTAGTGAGCTTAAGGAGGCGCGAATTGATGTCTTCTTGGCGGATGAGTTTTTCGAAATTGACCTCGACAAGATACCTGAGCGGTGCGGTTTCGCTTACTTTGTCGACGACCCGCTGGTCGCGTCGCTTCGTGATCAGCCGGCTATTTCCAAGTTTCAGAAGGCTGACAACATCTATAAGCAGATACTCAGCGTTTACGCGGAGAAATCGAGCGACATTACCGGCTTTAAGTCGGACGGCACTTCGAGCGCGCTCATCAGCGTGTTCGCCTCGCCGGCCGGTGGCGTGGGAAGTTCGACGATGGCTGCAGCCTATGCGCTCACGCTCGCGAGAGCGGGACGTCGCGTTTTGTATATGAACCTGGAACTCTTCGGCAGGTCGGATGTCTTCTTTACCGGTCAAGGTCAGGAGACGCTGAGCGATGTACTGTTCGTATTGAAGAGCGGAAAGCTTAACCTGCCGATGAAATTGGAGAGCGCGGTGCGTGAATCGGCGGACGGCGTGTTCTTTTTCGAGAGCCCGCCGATCGCTTTAGACGTGCAGGAGCTCACGGAAGAGGACTTGAAGAGGCTGCTGAAAGAACTGCGTATCGGCGGTCACTACGATCACATCGTTCTGGATATGGATTTTGCGCTCGACGGCAGGATGCTTCACGCATTTAGGGAAGCCTATGCGATTGTGCTGGTCAGCGACGGAATGGCGATCGCGAACACCAAGATGGTGCGCGCTTTCGAGGCGCTTCGGATGATCGACGAACACCGCGATTTGCGCATTCTGAGCAAGCTGTATCTCGTTTACAACAAGTTCAGCAACAAGGTCTCGCAGGCAGTCGAAGGTATCGATTTGAGACTGTTGGGTGGAGCGCCTCGCTACGCGCACGCGACTCAGAGAGAAGTCGTCGAGCAGCTTGTGTCAATGAATCTTTTCCAACAGATTCTGAGGTGACGGTATGACCTTTGAGAGAGAGCAGGAGGTTATCGCCGCGATAAAGCGTTACATCGGCGAGAACCTGCCCCTGAGTGAACTGGACGACGATGAGCTGTTGCAGCACGTGGAGAGACTCACGGGTGAATGGCTCAAACAGGAATACTGCCCCATTGAACAGCGCGTATCGATCGTCGAACAGGTGTTCAGTTCCATTCGAGGGTTCGGACTTCTCGACAGCATTATCAAGGACGATACGATCACGGAGGTCATGATCAACGGGACGGACGATATCTTCATCGAGCAGAACGGCCGCCTGTTCAAGCTCGATAAGAAGTTTGAGAGTCAGCGGCGTCTCGAGGATGTCATCCAGCGCATCGTCGGACTTGCCGGACGCGAAGTCAACCAGGCAAATCCCATCTGCGATACGCGTCTTCCCGACGGGTCACGCGTCAACGTCGTCTTGCCGCCGATCGCGCTCAACGGACCGACCGTGACTATCCGAAAGTTTTCCAAAACGCCGATGACGATGGAGAAACTGATCGAGTACGGATCGCTTACGAAAGATATTGCGCAACAGCTGGAGATCCTCGTCAAAGCGAAGTACAACATTTTTATCAGCGGCGGAACCGGCTCCGGAAAGACGACCTTCCTGAACGCGCTGTCAAACTACATCCCGAGAGACGAGCGCGTCATCACGATTGAGGACTCGGCGGAGCTTCAAATAAAAAATATCGATAACCTTGTCAGGCTCGAGACGCGTACGGCGAACGTCGCGGGAGTCGGGCAGATTACGATTCGCGATCTCATAAGATCTTCTCTCCGGATGCGGCCTGAACGGATTGTCGTAGGCGAGGTTCGCGGCGGAGAGGCTCTCGATATGCTCCAGGCGATGAATACGGGGCATGACGGATCGATCTCTACGGGACACGCAAATAGCACGGAAGATATGCTGAGCCGTCTGGAGACGATGGTTCTCCAAGGCGCTGCGGGATTGCCGCTCGAGGCGATCCGTCAACAGATCGCGTCCGCGGTCGACATCATCATCCATCTTTCGCGTCTGCGCGACAAATCGCGCCGAACGATGGAAATCACCGAAGTCCTCGGATATGTGGACGGGCGTATCTTGCTGAACCCGCTCTATGTATTTATCGAGGATGAGAACAGCACGATGGCGCGCGTGTCGGGAAAACTGACGCGCACTGACAATGAGATGAAAAACACGCAGAAGCTGCGAGTAGCGGGCTTCAAACATGTGATTTGATCTCCTGTCCGGCGGTTGGCTGCCAATAAGCGATTCAGATCTCCGGGCGGATCGCGGGAGATGCGATCAGGCCGGAAGTGCTAAGAGGTGCATTGAATATGTCCAAGAAAAAGAAAATAGCGCCGCTTGAACCTGAGTTCTTTTTATCCGCGACGAACATGCCGACAATCAATTACCGCGTCTATTACATGAAGCGGTGGGAAAAAATCGGGTACGCGCTTCTCGCTTTTATTGTTGGCGCCGCGGTCGGTTATCTTTTCTACGGCGGAATCGGCAAGGACGAATTCGATCAGCCGACGACGATCACGTACATTTTGAACATTGTGATCCCGTCCATCGCGGGTTTCATCGCAACGAAGCTTTTCATTCCTGCCCGGACGAAAGCGATTATCAGCAAACGTAAACGCCGGCTGGCTAAGCAGTTCCGTGACATGTTGGACGGGCTGACGACGTCTCTCAGCGCCGGCAAGAACGTGACGGATTCATTCTACGCCGTCTATGAAGACCTGAAGGTCCAGTATGACAGCGACGCCTATATTTTGCGCGAACTCGAGTTGATTCTCTCCGGCATCCAGAACAACATCCCCGTTGAAGAAATGCTGGAAGATTTCGGCAACAGAAGCGATATTGACGACATCTCAAGCTTTGCCGGCGTCTTCAGCATCAGCTACCGAAAGGGAGGCAATATCAAAGATGTGATTCGAAATACGCACGCGATCCTGAGCGACAAGATGGAAATCGAAGAGGATATCGAGACGATGCTGACGGCCAACAAAACGGAACAGAACATCATGTCGATCATGCCGATCGCGATTGTCGCGCTCATCAAGGGGATGAGTCCTGATTTTGCCAAGAACTTTACTTCGCCTGCCGGCATCCTGGCGTCAACGGTGGCGATCATCTTCTTCATCATTTCGTACTTTGTCGGCAAGTCGGTACTCAATATCAAGATGTGAGAGGAGCGTGAAAGATGTTCGGTCTTGAAATTTTCCAAATAGTCATCATGCTGATCGGTACGTTGCTCGTCGTCGTGTGGATCGTTTTCTTTATGAAAGGCGCCCAGTACCAGAGCATGTTCTCCGTCTTGTCCGAGAAAGAATTCCGTCTAAAAGACATATACGGAACGGGTTACGCGCTTCTCAATCTCATAGGTTACAAGTATAAGTCGAAAGGCGACAGAAAACTTCGGCAGGAACTCATCGTACTCTACGGAGAGAAGTATGCGGAATACTATTTGCGCGTCACACACGCCCAACAGGTGACGTTCAGCATGACGCTCTTTGTCTTGGCCTTTATATTCTACGGACTGGCGCAAGATCCGGCGATCATGGCTGTCTTTTTTATGTTCTCAGGGCTTGCCTACTATTACTACGGCAATCTGGCGAGTAAAAGGATTCAGGAGCGCTCCGATGAGCTTCTGCGCGACTTCGCGGATGTCGTTTCGAAGCTCGCGCTGCTCACCAACGCGGGAATGATTCTCCGCGAAGCGTGGGAGAGAGTGGCGTTCGGAGGGGAAGGCGTCTTCTACGAAGAAATGCGAATTGCCGTTGAGGAGATAAGAAACGGCGTCGCGGAGGTCGACGCAATCTATAACTTTGGCAGGCGGTGCGTCATTCCGGAGGTGAAGAAATTTACCTCGACCGTCATTCAGGGAATGACAAAGGGAAGTCGTGACCTGACACTTGCGTTGCAGGAGCAGAGTCACGAAGTATGGCAACTCAAGAAACAGCTTGTACGCCGCGAGGGAGAGCGCGCATCTGCCAAGTTGCTGATCCCGATCAGCGTGATGTTTATCGGGATATTGATTCTCGTAATCGTGCCTATTCTCTCCAATCTCGGAGCTTAGAGGGCGGCACGTAAAAAAGGGTAGCGGGGCATAGAGCAGGCGCAACATGACAGACTCCTGCCAGTATGCCGTTGAATCATTAAATGTCAATTATTGGATACAGGGAGGATGAACCATGTTACAACAACGTATTGAACTGTTCGTTGGAGTCGTTAAGCAACGATTCAACAAGCTGATCAGGGATGAAAAGGGTGAAGTCAATGTCGTCGCCATCGTCGTATTGATCGGGATCGCGATCGCGTTGGCCGTCATTTTCAGAAAAGCGATCGGAAAATTGCTGGAAGACCTGATCAATCTGATTAGAGGGAAAGCGTCGGACGCCATTACCAAAGGTGAATAACAGGGCGATTATATCGTTTTGGAGATTTTGGAGAGGACTGGCCGAACTACGGTTGTTTTGACCTGTCGGTCTGTTTATTGAGATGAAAAAGCAATCGGCTGTCTGGCCGGAAAGCGAGGCCTTTCGCATGGATAGGGTTGTTCGCGTTTGGCGCAAAGTGAGGAGGGATGAAAGCGGCGTCGTGTTCGTAGAGGCTGCGATTGTCTTTCCTGTTATCTTCTTCGTCATTTTCTTTCTGATTTTCGCCGGGAATCTTCTCTACCAGAGAGCGAATGTTGAATCGGAAGTGCAGCAGTACGCGATCATCGGGGCGAGCGCCTGTGCTGATTCGATCATGGAAAGAGCTTATCGGAATAACGGAGAACTGATGCTCGATGAAAAAATCAGCATTGAGCCGTACCGCTTTCTCAGAGGAAACAGCCGCTCCAGCGTCGTCTCCTTTATCAATGAGAAGGTCGCAAAGCGGTTCAAAAAGAAATCTTCAGGTTTTTTCCCGGGGATGAGGCCGGTACTTGTAACACATCAGTCGGATATCGCGCACTTCAATAACTATTTTGTCTACGCTACGTTTGACGTCGAGGTCGAGTACGAAATAACATTTCCCATTCGTTTTCTTGGAGATAAGAACAAGATATCGCTGAATTTTTACTCGCGCGCTGAGATGCCCGTCAGCTACTCGGCGGAATTTATCCGGAATACGGACATGGTTATCGATTATCTGGAAGGCAGCGGCGCCTTGAAGAAGGTATCCGGGGCTTTCGGCAAAGTTGAAAGCATTTTGAAGATTTTTGACTAGCGGTGTGAGGGAAAGGGGCGAAGTTGTCTATGAAATACGTTCGTCGGTGTAAGGGCGCCGTAACAATATTCCTGGTTATTATCCTGGTACCTATGTTGACTTGCAGCGCCTTTTTCATCGATGTGAGCCGGATTTCTCTAGCTCGCGGGGTGGCCGCGTCGGCGGGAGATCTGGCGCTGAATACGGCGCTGACGCAATATGACACGCAGTTAAAAGAGCTCTACGGCCTTTTTGCCACAACGCAGGATCAGGAAACCCTATTCAAGGATCTGGAGGCGTTCTACAACAAAAGTATCATTTCATACGGAGTAGGCGCGGATGAAGCGGGAGCGCTCACGCAACAGATCATGGACCAGCTTCATGATGTGCCGCAGGGTAAGAGTGATGCGGACGATGTCCTCAACATGAAGCTGGGAGAATTTAGGGCGTATATTCCGAATGGCGGTTCGATCGCCGATCCCGATGTCCTTGAGCGCCAGATCGTCGAGTTTATGAAATACCGTACTCCGATCAACACGGGGCTGCGGTTTTTGTCGGCGTTGAACAGTTTCAGTAGCGTCAGCAAGGAGACGAAACTCGTTGAAAAACGCCAGTCGTACTACAAAGAAGAAGAGAATATCAACAAGAAACTCCGCTCCGCTTGGAAGGAGCTCGCGAATTACAACAAAATCGTTTTAGGTAATCTTGGGAGGATAGAACACGACGGATTCTTCGCGAATCTCGAATCAAAATATAAAGAATTTCACGTCCGAACCATCATGGATCTCTACGAGACGCAGATAGCTGCCGTCACGCCTCTTCAACTGACACGGCGGACGGCGATGATTCCCGATGCGAACGGAGTCAAGACAGAAGGCAAGATTTGGGAATTGGAATGCGGTGGAGAAAAACACCAGACTTATGTCAATCTTTTTCCGGGCGGTTATGGGGCGGACAGCAGGCCCGGCTCGACAGAGATGTATTACTTGATGGCTGAAATGGGCAATGTCTACAATGAAAAAGAGCTCATGGAAATTAAGGCGAAGCTTAAGTCGCTCGGACTTCCGGAATCTTCCAAGGTTCCTGAAGGACTTTACGATATCCAGTACGTCAAACAGCTGCTTGAAACCTCTTTCCAAAGAATTAAAGAATACACGGACCAGGTGACGCGGCGCTACAACCTTTACCAAAAGTTCGCCATTGCGATGATCTTTGCAGATCATGAAACGCTTAATTTTAACGTGAAGTACGAGGGAAAAGACATCGCCGCCGCGGAATGCGCCGGGAAAATAAAGGCATACTACGAAGAGGATATGCAGCTAACTCATGGCGCATTTCAGCCACTGGCTGAGATGACGACCAGTATCAGAAACTCGGGGCGGACGGAACCGCGCCCGGTCGATCGCGAGATAAAGGATATCGCATATAAAGCGAAACGGTATCAGGAAGAAATAAAGGAAGCTGTTGAATCGCTGAAGAGCGCGGAAGAAAACCTCAAGGAAGTTTACGATTCTCTCAATGGAGGCGCGCTCATCCAAAGGAGGAATGAGTGGCAGAATACGACACAGGATAGCGCTCTTCAACATTCTTCGCTGGCGGAACAGGACAAAGCCGATCTCAAGGACCTTAAAAGCAATTACGACAAAGATCAGGTTTTGGAACTTTACAATCGCGTTTCGTCGCTTCGTCTGCACATGGAGCAGCTCTCGGAGCAAATTGATAAGTTCCGGTACTGCGGCAAGTTCGTTGGGGATATCAAAGACTATGAGACATTTGAAAAACTCCTTGTCAATAATGTCGGGAAAGATGCGTTAAACAAGAGACCTCAGGAGGAAAAACCGCTAAGGGAAGGATCGGAGAGTTCTTTCGACAAATTATTCTTTGCCCCGGACCTTGATTTTACATGGATGAAGGATCCGAAAACAGGTCTCGCGCTTTATGGGAAATATCAACCTATCTTCTACATCTATCTGTTCAGGAAGCACTCGGATCCCAAGGAAGCGGACGAATTAAAACGCCATGGCACCCTGCGCTCCGACAAAGATGATGCGGGGGAAGAACTCAAGGATGATATGAAAGATCGCGGTGAAGAGGCTACGAAAAAAGGAAAGGAGGACGCGGATAGCGAAACGAAAGAACTTCCCGAAAGAAAGGGTAAGAGCAGATCTGAAACGGATCTTCCCTCCAGTCCGATGGGTGATCCGTCCGCTTCGACAGCTCACGGCAGTTATACCTCTGACTCCGATAAAGTGGCGGAAAGCACGAGTACTAGCCTTGCCGGCATGTTTTCAGGGGTAGCCGAGATGCTGAGCGGGTCGTCGGAAGATCTTCGCGACGGCTACTACGTCACCGATTACATTCTCAGCATGTTCAGCTACGATACGATAGAAAAAGAACACGAGGACAAGGGTAATAAAGACACTCCGCCGCAAACACTTCGCAATTACAAAATTAACAAAGAAAACAATTACCACTACGACCGCGAGGTGGAGTACATTCTTTACGGAGGGACTGGGTCTGAGAATGTGACGCATGCTTACAGCTCCATTTTTGCCATCCGTTTCGGTCTTAACGTCATCTATGCCTTCACCGACATGGATACGAATACGTTCGCCCTTTCAATTGCAACGCCCATTTCCGCAGCGACATTTGGCGTGCTTCCCGTTCCGCTGGTTCAGGCTACGATTCAGATACTTCTCGCACTGATACAATCGGCAATCGATTTGGGGAATCTGGCGCGCGGGAAAGCCGTTCCCATATTTCACAAAAAAGACTCCTGGGTGGTCACACCGGCGGGGCTCATGAGCGCAGCGAAGAAGGAAGGAACCGATCTGTTGAAAGGCGCCGCGAATAAAGCCGTTAACGCGGTAGCCGATAAGCTGGGCGAATACCTTGACAAGGGCGGTGAAGAGGCGGACAAATTCCTGGATGAAAACAGAGAAGAGTTAGAGAATCACATCAGCGAGAGCATCGACGATCTCATCACGCGCCATGCGAATGTCGCCATCAAGAAGATGATATCTCTTATTCAGAACGCGCTTTCGGATGAGTCGACAAAGGATCCCGCAGAATATGTCTCCAAGAAGCTTGACGAGTGGCTTCAATCGTTAGACGAAGATCCGTCGGACATTTCCTACATCGTGAAGAAGAAAACGGTTGAACTGCTTAAAGAGAAATATATCGCAAGCTCAATCAATAAAATCCAGGAAATCGAAAAGCAGGGCATGGATTCCATTGAGGGACTCCCGGAGAAAATGAACGCATTTCTCAGCGAGATTTCCGGTGCGGTGAAGAACAAACTGCATGAGGGAACCGAGGAGATTAAGAAATATAAAAATGAAATGATGAACAAGGTTAGAGGGGCAATGGATGAGGGCTCCGAAAAAGTGAAGGAAGAACTTGAACAGGGTATCGACAGTTTCTTCGGCTCGGAAGGACAGTCCGGAGGTGAGAGCGGCGGCAAGCAGTCAGCAGGAGAAAGCACCGGCTTATCGTCACTTCTGTCCTTCCGCTACAGCGATTATATGCGCCTGTTTTTACTCCTCGGGATGTTTACGAACCGTACGGGCATTCTGCTTCGCACGGCGGACGTCATTCAGCTCAATGTATCGCAGGTAACCGGGAATCCCGACTATCTTCTTAGAAACGCGGGCGCATATCTGACGGTGGAAGCGAAAGTTCTCGTCAAGCCCATACTCATGCCTCTACCGCTGTTCGCCGAAACATTCAGGGATCCGCTCGAGGATACGTCGTGGTACTTGATCGATTTCGAGGCGACTCGCGGCTATTGATGACGCTCGCCGGGAAGGAGGGAGAAGCATGCTGTCTGCAAAGAATAGTGACAATGAAAGCATGGCTGCCGGCAGAAAATTACTTCGCGTGTGGAGGAAACAATGCTGCCGTGAAAGAGGAAGTATCACGATCGAAGCGATCATTTCGCTCAGCTTCTTCATCTTCATGATCATCTCGTTGCTTTCGGTCATCAATGTCTGCTTAATTCAGGCGCGCATGGCTGTCGCGATCAATTCGACGGCGCGCGAAATTTCGGAATACAGCTATTTATTCTCTCTGTTGCGCCCCGGAGAAAAGCGGTCGGGAAACAGCGAAAATATCACGGGTGAAGTAGGCAGCGTGTTTAAGGTGATCCAGAGCATCGCCGGCGGAAGCAGCCTTGAGATTAATGCCGGCGAAATCGGTAAAGCATGGGACGATATCATCAAAGACGGAGAGATTGAGGTATCCGGCGGAACGATCGACGAGGCCGCTGAGAACATCGCCTCGAACCCGGTAAAAATGCTTTTCGGGTTTGCAAGGCTTGCCATGAAAGGGAAGCTCGATCTGGATACATCAAGCCGTGTTGCCGCTCCGATCGTCACGGCGATGATCAAGAAGCATCTGACGGATGAGAAAGGCGGGAGACCGGAGGATTTTCTTCGTTCAATGAACGTGTTGCCGCGAGCCGGCAGCTATATGAACGGATTGAACTTCAGAAGTTCTCTTCTGTTTCCGCAAGGATCGGATTATATCATCGTTAACGTCCGCTACAAAGTGAAGATGATTCCGCTATTGCCTTTAAATATAAATTTTGACTTTAATCAGACGGCAGTGACGCGTGGCTGGATGCAGGGAGACAAACGCTGATTCGAGGGAGCGGGGGAGATTTGCGTGATGAACTTAATCATTGACATCATTCTGACTCTCGTTCTGACCGTTTCCGGGTATGTTTATACCGTGTGGAAACTGAACGGTCATCCTTTTTCAGGCATGAAAATGCCGGATTTCGTCCCGCGGGGACAAAACCGCAAGTTGTATATCGCGATTTCGCTGTTTCTTGGGATTGCCGTTTCCGTTTCGCTCAGCTCTCTTTATACTTTTTCAGGATTGCTGCACCATGTAAAATTGCTGACTCTGGTGATGTTCATCGTTCCGATGGCAGCCATTGATCGTGTCCGTCACGTAATCCCTAATGAGCTGATTCTTGCCGCAATCGCGTTGCGAGTCGTCTATGCCGGCATAGAGTTGATGCTCGATCCCGCGGAGGCACTTCAGATCTTGAAATCGGCTGCGATCGGCGCGCTTGTCGTAGGCGGGTTCTTTCTGATCATCTCGTTTATCATGAAGAACAGCGTCGGAATGGGCGACGTCAAACTCTTTTTCGTGATGGGGTTGTATCAGGGGCTCTGGGGGGCGGCCAACGCCGTATTCTTTTCGCTCGTCATATCCTTTTTCTACGCGATTTTTCTGCTCGTGACTAGGCGAAAAACGCGCAAGGATTCGATTTCATTGGCGCCATGCGTTTTAATCGGCGCATGTATTGCAATCGGCTTGTCTGGAATGTAAGAGAGGTACATATGAAGAATTATCGATCCCTCGTCCCTATCGCACTAGTCGTGCTGCTCGTCCTGTCCTGGTTTATGCTCATCAGCGGCGCCGTTTCGGAGAATACGCAATACGAAGAGAAGTTAGCGGCGGCACGCGATTTCGCCGGGAAGAGAATAGTCAAGTACGCGATCGAGAACTACCGAAAAGCGCTGGAAATAAAAGATTCAGTGGCGATACGTCAGGAAGTAGCGGATTTCTATAAATCGTTCGAGAGGCACAAGGAGCGCCTGATATGGTGCGAGCAGTTTATCACTGATTTCCCCGTCGCTCCCGAAGCCTACGACAGCCTGCTTGACGCTTATATCCTTGACAAAAAATATGACCGCGTCTTCGATATTCTGGAAATGGCGGAAAAACGTTCCGTCGATTCCGACTTTATCCGTGAGACGAGAAGTCGACTGGCGTACCTAACAAAGCTCGATTACGACACTTATGAGGACGTGGGCGTTTTTTCTCAGAACTTCTGCCCGGTTATGAACGATAAAGCCCTGTGGGGCTATGTTGGCCGCACCGGCAGGAAAATGACATCATTTGAGTATACGAGCGTAGGGGCGTTTACGTCTTCCGGTTTCGCGCCGGTTGTATCCAAAGATGGCGATACCTTCTTTATCGACAAGGATAACGAACAAGTGACGGAAATCGATGAACGATTCTCACGATTGGGCCCCATCGTCAGCGATGTCTTTCCGGCGGAGGGAAAAGACGGGAAGTACTATCTCGTCAACCGTGACAACGAGATCCTGTCGGAACCGTACGAATATATTTCCGCAATCAACAACGGGGCAGCCATCGCGAAGACGGGCAATCAGTGGATAAAAATCGATACGTCGGGCGTGCCGATCGCCGGACAGGCGTACTTCGAGGTGATACTGGACGATCGAGAATTCTTTAATCGAAACGAGCGTTATTTCGCAAAGGAAAATGAAGGAGAACCGCTCGCTCTCTATAATCTCCAAGGGGAGATCATAGGCGGGGAGAGATTTGAAGACGCCAAACTCTTTACCGATAAGGGATACGCCGCCGTCAAGAAAGAAGGCAAATGGGGCTTCATCGACACGGACGGCGTGCTAGTCATTCAACCGGCTTACGATGACGCGCGTTCGTTCTCGAATGATCTGGCCGCCGTAAAAGTCGGAAACAAATGGGGATTCATCGACCCTGAGGGAAAACTTGTCATCGAAGCGGCGTATGATGACGCGAAAGATTTTTCCAGTAAAGGCACCTGTTTCGTGAAAACAGAAGCGACATGGCGTCTCCTCATGCTTTATCGCTTAAACCGATAGAATTTGCATCATAGAACCGGAAAGGACAAACACATGTACACATTTACCTACGACAGCCAGGGCTCCAACTCGTATCTCGTTTATCAGTTAAAGGACACGGACAGGATCGACTCGCTCAGTTTGGGGATGATTACGCACAATCAGATCGAGGGGTTTCTGCCTACGATCTTTCAACAGATAGACGCGAATCAATACCTCAAATACAACATTTCTTCGCGAGTATCGCTTCGCCAGTTTTACTCTGACACGGTGAACCGTAAACAGCTTCTGGGCACGATCTCCGGCATCACAAGCGCGTTGCTGAGGGCGGAGGAATATATGATTAATCCGGACTCGCTGCTGCTTGAGATGGACTATATATTTGTCGATGTCTCCAACTGCCGTGCCTACATGGTTTGCCTCCCGCTCACGGATATGGCGTCAAAGAGCGGGATGGACAGGAAATCGGCAGATATCAACGAGAAGATGAGCGTGTTCTTAAGGGACATTATCTTCCGGACGCAATTTGATCAGTCTGAAGATCTCGGCTACGTCGCTCAGATTATCAGCTTTATGAACCGTCCGCAGGCGTTTTCCCTGCCCGATTTCAAAGACTTCCTCCAACAACTCGCGGGCAAGCCGTTCGGTCAGCAAGCCGCCGCGGCGACTTATCCTTCGATCGGCGTCCCGCATGCCGGCGCTCCGCAAGCGGGAACTCCTCCTGCCGCTGTGCCGCAAACCGCCGCTCCTCCGGCAGGAGTTCCGTCTTCCGGTGGGCCTCAAGCCTCGGCGCCGCCCGCGGGAGCTCGTCAGGCGGGAGTCCCGCCCTATGGGCAGATGCCGCCCCCCTCCGCTGCCGGCGTTCCCACATCTCCGCACACCTTTACTTCCCCTGCGCAGCCCGGCCAGCGTCCTCAACCGGCGCCGCAAGGTGCGACTAGCGCGGGAGCGCCTTTTGTTCCGCCCGTTCCGCCTGCACAGGAAAAGCCTTCAGGCAAGAAGAAGAAAAAGTCTTCGAAGAAGACAGCACCATCTCCTGCGCCCGCAGGAGGGCAAGACGTCGCCGTACCTGCGGGCGGAGAGAAGAAAATGTCTCTCATGTATCTTCTGTCACATTACAGCAAAGAGAACAAGGCGATCTATAATGCGCAAAAACAACAGAAAACGGCAGCTCCGCAGATGGCGGGAGCGCCAAGCGGTCCGCAAGTTCCCTTCGCCGTGCCGGGAGTAAAAGAGGGCATTCCGGGTTCCTCTCAACCGTACCGGCCGGCTCCCCCGAAGGCTGAAATTCCTCAACGGCCTCCCGCACCCGCACCCGGTCCCGTACCCGCGGGCAGGAAGATGCCCGCTCCGGCTCCTCCTCCTTATCCTGCTCCACCGCCGCAGGCAATAAAACAGGAACATGCATATCCGCCGGTTCCTCCTGTGCAGGCTCCGCCGATGCCGCCCGTCGCCGGACAACCGCATGGGCCATCGGCAGGCCCGGTGAGTTTCGGAGATACGACGTCACTGTCGGGAGGGCGTATGGGCGAAACAGTCGTACTCGATGCCGCCGTCGTTAAAGAACCGATTGAATGGTCTCCCCATCTGATCCGTCGGAGCAATCAGGAGCGAATTCCACTCAATAAACCTCTCTTCCGTATTGGAAAAGAGAAGAGTTTCGTCGATTACTTTATCGGGGACAACACGGCGATCAGCCGGAGCCATGCACACATCATTACGCGTGACGGTCAGTTCTTTGTCGTCGACACGAACTCGACGAATCGCACTTTCATCAACGGGCAGATGATCCCGCCCAATCATGAGGCGGTGTTGAATGATGGCGACACATTAACGCTCGCCAATGAATCGTTCGAGTTTCATCTGCGCTGATTGAGTGATAGAAAGCGATCATCATGTTAGAGGGAAGCGGGCACGGGACACATGGATTTTATCGTATCGGCTACAACGGATATCGGTAATACGAAGCGGACGAATCAGGATAGTTATCACGTTCGCGTTTATCGATCGAATGTGGGCAAGATTGTTTTTTCCGTTCTTTGCGACGGCATGGGAGGGTTTGATTACGGTGAAATCGCTTCTGCCTATGTCGTTCGCTCATTTTTCACTTGGGCGGATATGAGACTTACAGGTGTCCTCGAGTCGAACAATTCTGATGCATGGCTTCGCAGTGATTGGGGTCGCCTGATTGATCACTGCAATGAGGCGATTGCGCGATTTGCATCTCGAGGCAAACTCGTGATGGGAACGACGCTCACGGCGATGCTGATTACTCAGCAGAGGTACACGATCGTCAACGTCGGCGATACGCGCGCTTATGTCATTGCGGACCGGCTGCGCCAGTTGACAAATGACCAGACGGTGGTCGCCAACGAAGTGAGGCAGGGCATCCTTACCCCCGAAGAGGCCAGAATAGATCCGCGACGCAATGTCCTGCTTCAATGCATTGGTGCATCAGAGGAAGTATATCCTGATTTCTTCTTCGGAGAGCCGCGTAACAATGCCGTCTATATGATGTGTACAGACGGTTTTCGCAATGAACTCGGCGAAGACGAGCTGTTCATGTACCTTCACCCGGATCAATTGATTTCGCAAGAGGTGAGCGCCGAAAGGGAACGCGCACTCATCAACATGGTCAAAGAGCGACAGGAAAGAGACAATATCACCGTCATCACGATAAAAACATTCTAGGATAAGAGGAAAAATGGCACTCGAAACGGGATCATTGCTCGACGGTAAATACCGCATACTGCATGAAGTCGGACGCGGCGGCATGAGCATCGTCTACATGGCGATCAATGAAAAGGCGAACAAAACATGGGCAGTTAAAGAAGTTCGCAAGGACGGCGTTATTGATTTCGAAGCTGTCCGTCAAGGATTGATCGTAGAGACGGAGATGCTGAAAAGACTGCGTCATCCTTATCTGCCGAGTATTATCGACATCATTGAAGATGAGGACACGCTCGTTATCGTAATGGATTACATCGAAGGGATACCTCTCTCGAAAGTGCTTTCGGAATATGGCGCTCAGCCGCAGGAGTACGTGATCGAGTGGGGTAAACAGCTCTGCGATGTCCTTGCTTATCTGCACTCTCAGAACCCGCCGATTATCTATCGCGATATGAAGCCGTCCAATGTCATGCTGAAGCCTGACGGCAATCTTGCGCTGATCGATTTTGGTACCGCGCGCGAATTCAAAGTACAAAAAATAGAAGACACGACATGTCTCGGGACGATCGGATATGCCGCACCTGAACAATTTGGGGGAATGGGGCAGACCGACGCCCGCACCGACATTTATGGCCTAGGGTCAACGCTTTATCACCTTGTCACCGGTCTTAACCCCGGTAAGCCGCCTTATGAGATGAAACCGATCCGAACGGTAAATCCGCGTCTGTCTTCCGGTCTGGAAAAGATTCTCATAAAATGCACGCAGCGAAACCCGGAGGATCGTTACCAACAGTGTTTCGATTTGCGATACGCGCTTGACCACTACGAGAAAATTGATGACAGTTATCGCAAAAAACAGAAGAGACGCGTGCTGACTTTTGTTCTTGCGCTTATTACTTCCATCGGGCTTCTCATCGGGGGCATTCTGACAGGGCAAGTGTCTTACAGACTGACGAGCGACTATTATGAACAGAAACTGGCTGAAGCCGAGAGATCGACTGATTACGAGCAAAAGCTCGAGCTCTACGAGCAGTGTATCGAAATACCGGACAAAGGGGGCGAAACGGATGCCTACCTCGGTATGATTCAACTTTTCAAAGAGGGAGACGCTCGATTTACCGTAGGTGAAGCAAGTCTGTTGGAAAGAAAGATCAAGGAGCATTCGAAGGAATTGAAGAAAAATCCCGGTGATTACTCTGATCTTTGCTTCGAGGTCGGCAAGCTGTTTTGGTATTACTACGATTACGGAAGCGGAACGGGTGACAATCAGATTGTCAGGATGAAAGGCGCGGTTGACTGGTTTGAGGATGCTGCGCGTTACGCTCCGGAAAAGACGGAAAAGACGACGATGGCGACCGTATACGGAGCGATCGGTTCTTTCTATCGCGATATTGCCACAAAAGCGATCGAGGGCGCAGACAAAGGTTTGTACAAGCCTTTCTTCGATCAGCTTACACAACTTCTCGAGACAGTCGCCTTGGACGAGCGTGAAAGCGAGATTGTCCGTCTCGAACTGCTTGAGCTCAGCAGAAGCGCTCTCCAGCAGTATGCCGGAAGATTTAAGGTTGACGGCGTGGGAAAAGACGAGATGTTCCAATTGTGTGACTCGGTTGACAAGATCAGCGAGGGACTTGTAACGACGACGCAGAAGACGGGAGAGATTAAAGAGGGCATTCGCAATCGGCTTGAAGAAACGCGAGAAGCCGTACAGGCTGTTTTTGTCGATGAGGAAGGAGGTTGAGATGTCTTTTGAACAGATGAAAACGATCTCACTCGTGCTCTACGGCGGCGCAGCCCTGATGTTTCTGCTTTCCGTCTTCATGTTCTTTATGTTCCGGATTCCTCAGGCGATCAGTTTTTTGACCGGATCGCAGGAACGCAAAGAGGTCGCTTCGCTCCGCAAGAAGGGGGTTGCGTCCGCAGAAAGTCCGCATGATTCGTCCCCCGGGAAAAAACGCAAGAGAAAATCAGATACCAAAGCCGCATCGCGCGATGCGGATGCAGTAGAGCACCGGCAAGCGGCGACTGAAAAAATCAAAACGGAAGAATTGCCGGATTCGATTCGGGCAAAAGCCGCACCATCGCCCGCGGCTCCGCCGGCGGCGTACACCGCACCATCGCCCGCGGCTCCGCCTGTGGCGCACACCGCACCATCGTCCGCGATTCCGCCGGCGGCGCACATCGCTCCATCGCCCGCGGTTCCGCCTGCGGCGCACATCGCACCATCGCCCGCAACTCTGCCGGTGACGCACATCGCTCCATCGCCCGCAGCTCCGCCGGTGCCGCACATCGCTCCATCGCCCGCGATTCCGCCGGTGGCGCACACCGCACCATCGCCCGCGGCTCCGCCGATGGCGCACTCCGTACCGCCGTCCATTCCGCTCTCACCGACGCCTCAAGCCGCACAACCGACCATTTCTCCTCAAATGGCGGAAGGAGAAACTCAGCCGCTATCGCCTATGCCGAGTACTGAGAAGGAGCCCTCAGTATATGAAATTGAGTTGCAACCGGAATTCGAATTGTATTTTTACGCCAGTTCCATTCCTGTCGAGTAATCGACGAAATGTCGCCCTGTATATCGCGTAAAGGAGGACTGCACTGTGAACTGCCGCATTCATTCGCTAAGGCGAGTGGTCTTTCTTGTAATCGCCATACTGTTGTTGAACCTTGGTGTTAATGTGCCCGCATTGGCGGAGTCGTTTGATTCCGATGAAAGGGAATATGTGCGGAATGAGATCAGTCAGTTTCCAACCATTTCTGCCGGCTCCGTTCGCCTAGCTCCGACTCTTGCCGTAGCTCCGACCCCCGGAACCAGGATTACGGTAACTTACGACAACAACAAATCTTACAATCCATACGGGTATTTTTACGCAAAATCGCGTACGGCGACCATAGAGATAAAGCACAAGAATTTTTCTCCGAACGATTTTAATATCGGTGTTGAGTACTCTCCCTATTATTTCGGGGAATTTGGGCCAATCGAAAAGAAAAACATAGCGTTTAAACCGGTCAGCGGCAAGGAGGATACGTACAGCGGTCAACTGGCTTTCACGGAGGACGGACACTATGGTCTGCATATTGAGGGAACCGACTATTTGAACAAGAAACCAGTCATTTTCTCGGATTATTTTTTGATCGATACCGTTGCCCCTGTCATCGAGTTTACATTTGATAAAGAGAAAGAAAAAGGCGGTTTTTTCCCCGATGTGTTGACAGGAACGCTCCTCGTGAAGGAGGCTCATTTTGATCAAAGATTTATCAAAATCTCTATAAAACATAAGCTTCCGGGGCAGCCGAAATTCACGGATATCCCTGTCAGCGATTCCTTTGACAAGGGAACGGCGATAACTTATTCCAAGACAATTCCGCTCACTGTTGAGGGGCTCTACACGATTGATATATCCTATACGGATCAATCCGGACATGCCGCGGCGCCGGTTCATGAAGAATTCATGATCGATCGGGCGGCTCCCGTGTTGGACGTTCAGTTTGATGACGACGAAGTCGTTACGTCGAATTACTACAACAAGTTCCGGACGGCGTCAATTACCGTTGAGGAATCTAACTTCGATCCCGGTCTAGTAAAGATCGAACAGTACGCTAACCGGGACGGCAAAGATGTGAAACCTCCCGTTGTAAGCAGCTGGCGGAGCGAAGGAAATAAACACACGGCGGTGATCCTCTACGATACGGATGGCGAGTATTCCCTTGCTGCAAGCTGTAGTGATTTGGCAGGCCGTCAGTCAGAGGCCTACGAGGGAGAGAAGTTTGTCATCGACACAAGTCCGCCTTTGTTGACCGTTACCGGGATTCCGACTGGTGCGACCGATCAGGCAATCATTGCGCCCGTCATTGAATACAGTGACCCGAATCTCGCACCGGAGAGCGTGGACATTCAGCTTAAAGGCTTACGCCGCGGCGCCATTCATGACTTCAAAGAGTTGAAGGCAGAGGTAACTGGCGGGCGGATAGAATACAAGCCTCTTCCGCGCGCGAAAGAGATGGATGATTTATATACGATTACCGCTAATATGGCGGATAAGGCGAATAATAAGATATCCGAGACGATCAGATTCTCCGTCAACCGATTCGGGTCCATCTATGTGTTCAGCGATGAAACGAAAGCGTTGGCAGGGACATACGTTAAAACGGCACCCGATGTATCTGTTACGGAGACGAATGTTAACAAGTTGACCACAAACCGCGTGACACTTTTTAAAGATAACCTCTCGATCACGCTAAAGGAAGGTGCTGATTACAGCATTGAAAAAAGTGGAGATGACGACAGTTTTTACCAGTACGTTTACCTCGTACACGGCAGTAATTTCTCGGACGACGGTATGTATCGCCTGAGTTTCAGTTCAAAAGACAGCGCGGGCAATGTCTCCGAGAGCACGTCTACGCCCGAAGGATCGAACATCAGCTTTGTCGTCGACAATACGGCACCGATCGTGTCATTTCTTAATCTCGAAGAAGGAAAAGCTTATGACGCCCGCGAGCTCGATGTCGTTTTTTCTGCTGATGATAATGTGAAGCTCTCAGGTGTTATACTCTATTTAGACGGAGAAATAGTCAGAGAGTGGAGCGCAAGCGAGATCGAAGAACTGATCTCCGAGAAAGAAGATTTTCACTACACCGTCATGGGCGGTTCGAACAAAGCCCGCCATCTGCGCGTTATTTGCGCCGATGCGGCGGGTAACCAAACGGAAATGGAAGTTTCAAATTTCTATGTGTCGACAAATCGGTGGGTGCACATTATGAATAACGATCAACTCATGTTACTTATCTATGTAGGGGCCGCTTTGGCATTCCTTCTGTCTGCCGTTACGGTCTTTCTCATTCTTTCGCGTCGGGCGAAGAAGCGTCGGAAACTCTCTCAGAAGGTAGAACCCTCCTATCCCGGCGCGCCAAACTTCAGTGTGCCGGATTACAACCGGACGGCGGCGGGTTATGGGCAGAGTCCCGCTAGCCCCCCTTATCCGGCCGCGCCGATGTCTGCGGCGGGTTACGCTCCGGATCCCGCAAGACCGGCTTATCCGACCGCACCGACGCCTGCGGCAGGTTACGGCCAGGATCCCGCAAGACCGGCTTATCCGACCGCACCGACGCCTGTTGCGGGTTCAACGGTTGAGAACCCGTACATATACCGCGGAATTGATAAAGGATTCTCCCCGGACATCTGGGAAGACACGATACGGTCGGATCAGCCCATCACTAATCAGCTATATCCTCAGTCATATGAGCAGCCGTATCCCGCCGGAGATGTGGTTCAACCGGATCAGAACGGCAGGCATGCCGACGCGCGTGATCCGTCAAAGCTCAATTTCGGCGAAACAACCGTTCTTTCAAACCAGCGGGACAACGAGACGACTGTACTCGATGACCACAGAGGCTGATCTGAGAGGTACTCTAACTGGCCACTCTGTCAATTGGCGCTGTGGTCATAGTGAGGCTTTTCTTTGGAGCGCTTGTTATACTTGTTATATAAGGTTCTGAAAGCTCCGTGGTTGCCACCTCGACGGTTGTCGAAGTGGACGTTTATTCAGTTGCTGTTGTTGTCGTCCTATCATGTCGTTGTTGTTACCGTGAATTGATCGATCTTTTGGATGATGTACTCTTCAATACTGTCGAGCAACATTTTGTCACCGGCGCCGGGATAAGCGAAGTTTGCATAGACAAGGCCGTGGTCCAGTGTATCGAGGAATACCCATCGTATGCCGTCTGCAAGACCGCACGGAGCGAGGTCGCTGAGCAGCACGGTTGTGTTGTACATCTCCCATATAGAGTCCTCGTCATAAACCCATGGCATGAAGATGCCTTCCATCCCGACTTTTATGTGAGAAATGACTTCCGTGTCTTCCATAAAAGTCTCGCCGTCCGGGTAAATGGCACATGGCAGGAGAACCTTAATCGGTTGACCTGTTGGAATGTCTCCTTTGTAGACTTTCGTGACATCAATCGTGGCGATGCAACGAACGTCTTGAGCAAACTCAAAATCGATGACGATATTCGTCAGATCGCTCACAACGCCGCGGAAGATATACATGTCTTTTTTGGAAAACATTTCTTCTTCCGTGTAGTGTATCAATTTGCTGTCCCATTTCCCCACGCTTGCGGCGTTCCGAACTTCCTCGTCGGTCGCGTAGCGCACCTTGGCGGTCGTTTTGTCGGAAAGGGAAATACCTCCTGTCGGTTCGACCGACGGCACGCTCGGTTGTTTGCGTTCAAGATGCGGGAGGATGAGGACGGCGCCGATGACGAGGCAGAGACATGCCGCAACGGCGATCCATTTTGCCCATGTGGGGGCGATGTGCTTTTTTGTTTCCGGCGCGGCTTCCGCGATGTGCTTGCCGTCAATGTCGCCGATGATATTCAAAAGGCGTTTGTTCTTCATAAGTAACAACCTTCTTTCTCTAGAAATTCTTTGAGTTTCTTTCTCGTTCGGAAGAGCGTAACGGTCACGTTGCTTTCGGTCAGTTTGTATTCGCGTGCGATGTCCTTGACGGAACTCATGTACCAATAGCGGCGGATAAATATGATGCGTGTCTCCGTCGGCAGCGCGTCAAGGAAGCGGTCGAGCAGTTCTTTGACGTACATGTCCTCGACAATGTCGGTAGATGACTTCGTGTCCGGGATACACTCCGCCAATTCATCGAGAACGAGCGGTACCTGACCTTTGCCGCGTTTCAGCGCGGTCGATTGTTCAAGCTTGTTCAGTGCCAGGTTACGCGTGATTTTTCCGAGGTATGTCTGCAACCTGTTCGGACGTTTCGGTGGAATGGAATTCCATGCCCTCAGGTACGTGTCGTTGACGCACTCTTCCACGTCTTCTTTGTTGCGCAGAATGTTGTAGGCGATGGTGTGGCAATACCTTCCATACTTTTTACCGGTTTCCAATATGGCTTGTTCCGATCGATCAAAAAACAATTCGACAATGTCGCAGTCGTCCATATCGGCAAACTCCTTTCTGTTGATTAAGGCCTCTCACCCTAATACACCGGATTCGTATTCGTTACATTACATTCGCACAATTCATTTTGTCTTATTATATTTGTGCAAATACTTGGCAGAAAAGAGCCCCTCTGCAATTTTAATTGGCGACCAAATTCCTCGATTGCTTTTAGGAACTCACCCTATTGCCGCGCACCGACCCTAGAGTGCAAAAATTCGAAATTAACTGCAAAATTGCACGCGAGGTGCCGTGCACCGACTCTAGAGTGCAAAAAATCGAAATTAACTGCAAAAGTGCACACGGTGTGCTGCGCACCGACCCTAGAGCACAAAAATTCGAAATTAACTGCAAAATTGCACACGGTGTGCCGTGCGCCGACCCTAGAGTGCAAAAATTCGAAATTAACTGCAAAACTGCACGCGAGGTGCCGTGCGCCGACCCTAGAGTGCAAAAAATCGAAATTAACTGCAAAAGTGCACACGGTGTGCTGTGCACCGACCCTAGAGCACAAAAATTCGATATTAACTGCAAAACTGTACACGGTGTGCAGGAGAGCAGAGTGTTCGGACAAATAGCGCGACGAAAAGGGAGGCTATCTCATTATCGCCCTTTATGAACGGTTTCGAGAAAGCCCCAAAAATCCTAATTCATTCGTTATAGCACAGTGCTACTATTGTTCTTCAGAGATTTCTCCCAGCAGCGATTGGATCAACAAGCCGACGATCTCGTTCGACCGCTCTCGCCAAGCCTGAGACGCTTTTTGCGCCATCTCTTCGGTCGGGAACCGAACTTTCAATAAAAAGCTCGTGTCGACGCCTTCTTTTTGACGACAAACTAGTTCATATTGGCCGTCCGAAGTGAGCTCGATTTTGACGGTCACGGCATCCGCCATTTTCCAACGAAAACTGTGCTCATCGAGGTATTGGGTGATGAAACGTCTCGTGGCCGGAGGGATTTGGTGGTTGAGCGTCTCGATGGCGACCATTCCTTTTTCCGTCAAATCACACCGCTCAACGGTGCGGTTGTGAGCGTCAAGAGCCTCTTCCCCTTTGCGTGCTCCTATGTGGACAAGCCCGGCATCGACGAGTTCATCGAGCGCGCGCGCCATCGAGAAGTAGTCCATAGACAGCGTCGCGAGCGCCGTATCTTGGAGGTATGAGCGACGAAGTCCCGGCGCCTGCTCGATGATATAGAGCAACGTTAATTTGTGAATTGAAATGTTTGTCTCATGCATCAGCTGATCCTCCGGACAACGCGATCTGTCTGAAATCGATCATATCATAATGTACCCTTGCCTCTTCGTTTGATATAATGAGTCGTGCAGTTTTGAGGGGGTACGAGATCACTAATGACTTTTGACTTATTCATTATTTTTGTTTTGCTGTTGTTTATCTGGCTTGGTCACCGACGCGGTTTGCTCCTGACGGCAGTCAGTTTTGTCAGCTCGTTGATTTCGATAGTGATCGCATTTCTTCTGGTTCGGCCGATATCCGGCTGGTTGTACAAGATCGGCCTCTTGAGCGGCTCGATGAAGGATTTTTCCGATCAGGTACACGAAAGCGCCGGATCGTATCCCTCCTCGATCGCACCTGTTCTCGAAAAATTCGGGATGCCTGAATCTTGGACGAGGCGGATATTACAAGCGCCTTCGTCGAGCGGAGAGACGGCCATCGAGACGGCAGTGAATTCTGTCTGGCTGCTCGTTCTCAGCGCTTTAGCTCTCATCGTCGTCTATCTCATTGTCAAAATCGTTCTCGGTCTTTTCGCGCGACTTCTTACTCCTACTCTCAACGGTATCCCTATCATCGGATGGCTCAATCGATCCGGCGGTCTCGTTCTTGGATTGGTTTGGGGTATCTTCACTTTGTGGATCGTGATGATGGTACTCACTTCCTTCAGCTTGATGAGTCCACCCATACGCCATTTCATCGACGACTCGAGGATTCTCGCCTTTATTTCCGAGAAAGATTTGTTCAGATCACTTTTAGATACAATCTTTTAGTTACACGTAGTTGACAAAACGTGTAAATCGGATTATATTGTTCATTGGTTGGCACTCTCCCTCGTCGAGTGCCAACTCCAAGAGTTAAACTATATTATTTATGGGAGGTTGTGAAATGAATATTAAACCATTAGCTGACCGCGTGGTCATCAAGAGACTGGAAGCAGAAGAAACGACAAAGGGCGGCATCGTTTTGCCGGGCTCTGCGAAAGAAAAGCCGCAAATTGTTGAGATCGTCGCCGTCGGTCCGGGGGGAGTCGTCGATGGAAAAGACGTCATCATGGAAGTTGAAGTGGGCGACCGTGTCCTGATAAGCAAATATGCGGGAACCGAAGTCAAAATCGATGACGTTGAATACACAATTTTGAGACAGAGCGACATTCTCGCGATTGTCGACTAATCGCAAAACATAGAAGGAGATAGACACTATGGCAAAAGAATTGAAATATACTGAAGATGCACGTAAAGCTTTGGAAATCGGCGTCAACAAGCTTGCGGATACAATCCGCATCACCCTAGGCCCGAAAGGTCGCAACGTCGTCCTCGACAAAACGTACGGGACACCTGCAGTTACGAATGACGGCGTGACGATCGCGCGTGAGATCGAGCTGGAAGACCGCTTTGAAAATATAGGCGCACAACTCGTTAAAGAAGTGGCAACGAAGACGAATGACGTCGCCGGTGACGGCACGACAACAGCGACACTGCTCGCCCAGGCGATTATCCGCGAAGGAATTCGCAACGTCGCGGCGGGCGCCAACCCGATCATTCTCAAGCGCGGTATCGACAAGGCAGTCGCGACGGCTGTCGAAGCCATCGGCCGCAACAGCAAAGCAGTCGCAGATAAGAATGACATTTCGCGCGTTGCCGCCATCTCGGCCAACGACGACGAGATCGGGCTCGAGATCGCCAAGGCGATGGATTCCGTGACAAACGACGGCGTTATCACCGTCGAAGAGTCGCAGACGATGGGCACGGAGCTTGAGATCGTTGAAGGAATGCAGTTTGACCGCGGCTACATTTCAGCCTACATGGTCACCGATACGACAAAAATGGAAGTCGTGTATGAAGATCCCTACATCCTGATCACCGACAAGAAAATTTCCAGTATTCAGGATCTGATTCCTCTCCTCGAGAAGGTCATTCAGAGCGGCGGACGCCTCCTGATCATCGCGGAAGATGTCGAAGGCGAAGCGCTCTCCACCATTATCCTGAATAAGCTGCGCGGAACATTCCAGTGCACCGCGGTGAAAGCTCCCGGATTTGGTGATCGCAGAAAAGAAATGCTTCAAGACATCGCCATTTTGACGGGCGGCAAAGTTGTCTCAACCGATCTCGGCATGGAACTGAAAGACGTTGAGCTCGCCGACCTCGGTCGCGCCCGTCAGGTTAAAGTCGACAAGGATACGACCGTTATCGTTGACGGCGCCGGTTCACCTGATGCTCTGAAGGATCGCGTCAACGCTATCCGCGCGCAGATCGAAGAAACGACTTCAGATTTTGATCGTGAGAAACTGCAAGAGCGCTTGGCAAAACTTGCCGGAGGCGTCGCCGTCATTAAGGTCGGGGCAGCCACGGAAGTTGAAATGAAAGAGCGCAAACTCCGCATTGAGGACGCTCTCTCGGCGACCCGCGCGGCTGTTGAAGAAGGTATTGTCGCCGGTGGCGGCACGGCCTATATCGATGTGCTCGACGAAGTTGCCGCGTTGCTCGAAGACTTGCAAGGTGACGAACGCACAGGTGTGTCGATTATCCTGCGCGCGCTTGAGGAGCCTGTTCGTCAGATCGCCGTGAACGGCGGTTTCGATGGCAGCGTCGTCTGTGAGAAAGTGAAATCAGGCGAAAAGGGCGTCGGTTTCAACGTGCTGACAGAAGAGTATGTCGACATGGTTTCTGCCGGTATCGTGGACCCTGCCAAGGTGACGAGATCGGCGCTGCAGAATGCGGCGTCCATCGCCTCCATTCTGTTGACGACAGAGGCCGTTGTGGCGAATATCCCCGAGCCCGAGCCGATGATGCCTCCGCAGGGCGGTATGTACTAAACCGGGCATGAAGTAGAATAGACGGCTCAGTTTTCCGAGTTAGCGGCGCGGATCGAAGCTGAGTCCACCATCTCCTTAGGAGAGTTCTCTCAAACGTTAGTGTTTTGCGAGAACTCTCCTTATTTTTGTGAGCGAATCTGTGCGTGATAAAAAAAGGCGATGCGTGCCGCCCGCCTAAGCTTCAAGACCGAGCGAACTTGCGAATCTGTGCGTGATAGAGCAAGGCGATGCGGGTGGCCGTGTTATAGTGTTGTATGTATCAAGGAATTGAGAACAAGCGACTGTGAATAGGGAAAACAAACCGTCAGATTATGTAGAAACGTCCGCTAGGCCGCTGCCATTTCAGCGCCCCGTAGTCGCGGTCATTGTGGTCGCGTGGGTTGTTTTGTTTTTGTCGGTTGTTGTCCTTTCACAAGTATCGCAGGAACGAACCGTTTTGTCGGATGATACCGGTAGCAGCATCGTCGTCAGTGAAGCTTTTTCGTTGCAGAGCGCCCCGGCATCTTCTATACGCATTCATGCAAACGTCCCGATGAGAATTGAAGACAGCGGGCTTGCGATTCTCGATGCAGGAGGGCGTGAGCAGTCGTTCATTCAGTATCCGTATCGACAACCGAACCTTTACGATGTGGGGGATGCCTTGATGATCGTCCCGAGGCACGGGACGGAGATTATGCTCGTGTTACCCGACTTAACGACGATTGAGCTCAGTGTGGAGGAAATCGTTCAGTGCGGAGACTACCGTGACGGGTACGTTCTCACGCTCGGAAAGGCCGCCAACAATGTTACGAGAGTGTCGCTTTATAAGTTGCCGCAGGCAACCGCCCTCTTGGAAATTCCGATTTCTGAACACGGTCGCCCTATCCGTGTCTCATTTGCGAAGAGCGGCAGATTCTTCGATGTGCTGCTCGCCGATTTTTCTGAGGGAATACCTGTGACGCGCGTGCAGCGCTTTAATTTTTCGGGTGACCTGATATCAGACCGACGATATTCCGATTACAGTTTCTTGCCCGCCATTCTCCAGCTTCACGAAGAAGAGCAAGTGCTTTTTAATGGTCGCGATATTCTTGTCGTCAATCCGGAAACCGGCGAAGTGAGGCTCAATCGTTCATTCGATCAAATTGTCCAGACGGAGTTGAAACCGGGATGTATGGGGCTGCGAGTCATCGACGAGGGACGGATGTCTTTGTTGTTTATTCGTGAATCATCTGATCATACTGACCAAGTGCTCATAGAAGCGGAATGTGAAGAAGAGCTGATCGGCTTCGCTCTTTCAGGAGATGGCGTTTACGCGCTGGGTGTGGCGGAGAACGCCTTGATGCTGTTCGATACCATAACTGGCAAACTCATATCTGAGCGAGACGGTCTTCCTGCAATGGAGAGAGTTCTGACGATCACGGAACGCGATTTCCTCGTGCTGACGGCAGAAGAAGCCGCCATTGTCTCCATCCGATAAATGTGCCGTCATGGTTGCGTTTATACCGAGCGCGCCGGACGGCAAAGGCGATACGAACAGGTAAGAGGGTTTTCGGTTGAATACGAATCATTATGATGTCCGGGAATGCGACATGCTCGTCGTCGGAGGCGGAGCTTCCGGCGTCTTCGCGGCGCTAGGCACCGTGTATGATGCAGGATTTGACGGCTCGATCATGATCGTTGAAAAAGAGGAGCGTCCGCTTCGCAAATTGCTTGCCAGCGGTAACGGTCGATGCAATCTTGCCAATATGTCGGATCTTGAGGGGCGTTATCATGGAACGAATCCGTCTTTTGTGAACGGCGTGTTTCGCAGATTGTCCGCGACCGAGCTGCTTGAGTTGCTTGAACGATGGGGGCTCATGACGATGGTCGACCACGCCAACCGCGTCTATCCGCGCTCCATGCAGGCCAAATCTGTCTCGCTTGTCCTCCTGCGGGCACTTGAGAGTTACGGACTTTCAGTGCGGACGGAAACGGAAGTTCTGTCGATCGAACGCGTGGATGACGGTTTCGAAGTTGCGCTTTCCGATAGGACCGTTATAAAAGCGCGTGCCGTCATTGTGGCTGCGGGAAGTCCCGCGTCTCCCAATCTTGGGGGCTCGTCTTCCGGCCACACTTTGCTACAGCTGCTCGGACATACAGTTCTCGAGCCCATTCCTGCTCTCGTCCCTCTAACCTTGACGAATAGCGATGTTTTAAAAGGTGCGGAAGGCGTGCGTTTTCGCGGCAGCGCCCGCTTTGAACCGTATGAAGGAGAAACATCGCCCACGGTAAAAGGCGAATTTCTCGTCACGTCATATGGGCTGTCAGGCATCGCTTCGATGGAACTGGCGCGTTACGTCTCGAAAGCGTTGGAGCGTACCGGTGCGGAAAATAGAAAACATGGCGATAGTATCGGGAAAATCGTCATCGACTTTCTTCCCGAGATCGGGTTGAATGAGCTGATGTCACACCTTGTATCGTCAGCGCATGCCTTTTCCGCCGACGGGGAAAGACAAGAGCATTTTCGTCACGACCCACGGCGCTTATATACGGGGCAAACGGCATCGTCATTGAATAAAGCGGAAGAAATGGTCGAATTGAATGCTCTGTTGGCGGGTGTTGTTCCGGAAAAAATCGCTCTCGTGATCCTCTCCTCGATCACTATCGATCGCTTGCAGAAGCCGCAATTGTTTGCGGCGATCGCCGATTCTTTGAAAAAGTTTGAGCTTGCCGTCGAGGGGACGCGGGGGTTTGAATTTGCGCAAGTCGCGGCGGGCGGAGCCGTGACAGCTGAGTTTGATGCGGTTACCTTAATGTCCAAGAAAGTGACAGGTCTTTTTGCCTGCGGTGAAATTCTTGACATCGACGGCGATACGGGCGGTTTCAATCTCCTATGGGCTTTTTCTTCGGGATATCAGGCGGGTATCAGCGCGGCCCGCTACTTGACGGGCGATTGATTCGGTGTCCGGCGAAGTGAACCAAAATCGATCTGTGGATGCCCGTCATCAGGTGACGATTGCCGACTTGCTGCTTTCATGGTTTGATGTGCATGGGCGCGATCTTCCGTGGAGAAGGGAAGTTCATCATTCCGTTCGCACCGATTTAATAATGCGCTTGAGAGAGTATGCGAACGACCTTCCGTGCGCGGGGCGTCTGACGTTGAGACGCGATCCGTATACGGTCGTCGTGTCGGAATTGATGTTGCAACAGACACAAGTAAGCGCCGTCATTTCTTACTATGAGCGGTTCATGGAACGTTTTCCTACCGTTGAGATGCTTGCTGACGGTGACGAGACAGATGTTCTCAAGTTGTGGGAAGGACTCGGCTATTACCGCCGTGCGCGCTCCCTCTACGCTCTGGCAAAGCAGGTCGTCGAGCGCCACGACGGCATCATTCCGCCGAATAAAAAATCGTTGCTGTCCTTGCCGGGTATCGGTCCCTACACGGCCGGAGCGATCCTTTCTTTTGCCTATGATTTGCCGGAGCCCGCTGTCGACGGGAATGTCGTCCGAATCTTTTCGAGGCTGGACGCCCAACCCCACATGCGAGGCGATTCTAAAGCCATGCAATCCGTATTCAGTCGAGTGCGGGTTTTGATACCCGACGATCGTGCAGGGGATTTCAACGAAGCGCTCATGGATTTAGGTGCGATCATATGCAAACCGTCATCTCCTGAATGTGCGATCTGCCCTTTGCAAAGTCAATGCCAAGCCTACGCTCTCAATGCGGTCGATCAGTTTCCGTTGCGCAAAGACAGCGAAGAAAAGCCGGTCGACAAGTTCTCTTACGTGCTGCTGCACCGCGGCGACCTCGTCTACGTTCAACGCAGACCGAAGGGATTGCTCGAAGGATTGTATGAGTTTTATCCTTTGGCTCAAACTTTCGGAACAGGAGATGAGCTGTCTCTTCGCGCATCGCTTGATCGTAAATTGAGGGTCGGTCAACTCGCAAAGTCGTTATCTGAAGATTTGAGTGTCAGTGAGGGTATACGTGAATATGGGGAAACAAGTTCACCGGAATTAGGTTACTCCGTGCTTTCGAGATTAGACGACACCGATTCTTTAGGTTCAGATAACTCAGCTCTTTCGGTGCTAGCTGGAACAGCCGATGGAGTGCTATCAGTCAGTTTTATCGGTGACAAAAAGGCCGTGTATTCTCACAGAATATGGGAAGTATCGTGTTGGGAAGTTGAAATCACGGCGCATGCTCCATGCATCGACACCAACTTTGTAGGGGAGTGGGTGACGCTGGAAGAACTCTCTGAGCTGCCTTTTCCCGCCGTGCTTGTCCCGTGGCGTGACGCGTTTATTGCGCAAAATCATTATCCGAAAAATCGCTTATAAAAATCCTTGCCGGAGCAGTTGTTAATTTATTGTTATCATGTTATTATAATAACATGATAACTTTGAACTACCAGTATATCGACAAGGAGAATGCTTCATAATGATTTTGTCCACCTCTTCATACACACCTTTGCACCATCAAATCAAGCGTATTATTATTGATCGCATTCAAGGCGGTTTGTACAAGGCAAACGAGAAACTTCCGACTGAGGATGAGTTCTGTAATGAGTTTGGAGTGAGTAAGGCGCCTGTCCGGCAAGCCTTGAAGGCACTTGCTTCAGAAGGTTATATCTACACCATTCGAGGTAAGGGGTCGTACGTTCTGTCAGGGTACGTGAAGTACAATGCCTCAAGGCTTTTGAGTTTCTCCGATGAGATTCGTGAGCTGGGATATGAACCGGGTAGTGTTTACATTGGTCAGGATATCATTCAAGCGGATAGTGAAACATCGACGAATCTTTGTATTGATGAAAAGTCTCCCGTCCTTTGCGCCGTGAGGTTGCGTACGATCGATGGTGAGATCTATTCTCTAAATTATTCTTTTTATTCCGTTGAGCGCTTTCCTGAAGTGAAGGATATTGATTTTTCCGCACCATCCATTACGAAGGAGTACATGCGCGTTCTATCTGCAGAGACGACATTTGCGACCGTTGTGGTTGAGGCGACTGCAGCAACGCCTGAATTATCGCGCTATCTTGAGAGACCTGTCGGCAGCCCGCTATTACTGACTAGTCGGACGACGTATTGTCGGATCAGGCATGAAGAATTACCTTTTGAATTTGTCCGTGTTTATTTTGTACCGGATAAATATAAATTTGAGATTAATCTATCTAGAAAGTGAGGGCATTGTTAAACAATGAATGCTATTGAGAAAGTATTTGGGATCAGAATTCCCGTGATCGGTGTCGTACATTTAAAAGCGCTGCCCGGTGCCCCGCTTTATCTCGACGAATCCGTGGCGGATATTGCTGCTGTCGCTGTCGACCATGCGAAGGCGATGGTTGATAACGGTGTAAACGGACTGATTGTTGAAAATTTCGGCGACGCTATGTTCCAAAAACGTGTGGGACCGGAGGTAACTGCAGCGCTCACCTTTATCGGTTCGGAAATAGCTCGTGCAGTTAACGTTCCGATGGGTTTCTGTGCTCTCCAGAGCGATGCGATTGCCTCTCTTGCTGTTGCAAAGGCGCTTGACTCTGCTTTTGTCCGAGTCCCGTATTACACTGAAACATCGATTGTAGATGCCGGCATGATGGACAGCATCGCAGCCGAGGCGTTGCGGTACAGAAAATATATCGGGTGTAAGGCGAAAATATTTGCGGACGTTCATATCAAACATAGTTACCCTCTTGCGCAACGACCGATCGAATTGGCGGCGGAGGATTGCTGGCATCGGGGATTGGCCGATGCTGTCATTATTACGGGATTAAAAACTGGTGGACCAACTGATCCGGGTGATGTAAAGCGCGTACGCCATGCGCTTCCCGATCTTCCGCTACTTGTGGGCAGTGGTGTTACGGAAGAGAATGTGTCCCATTATACCGATTACGTGGACGGGATCATAATCGCGTCGAGTCTCCATGTTGACGGGAAAGTGGAAAATGGGCCGGATCCCGGAAGAATTGAGAAGTTTATCAAAACAGTAGAAAAATACCGTTAAGGAGGTTGTTCGTGAACAAGCTTCAGGAATATAATGCGCTATTTGGAACCGCAAAACCGATTGTCGGGATGGTGCACTTGCCGCCGCTTCCGGGCTCTCCTTTCTATGACGGGAACGGGCTTGGAGGAGTTGTAGAAAAAGCGATGGCGGACGTTCAAAGTCTTGTTGACGGCGGCATCGATGCAATCCAAGTCGAGAATTATCATGACCCGTCCTATTTTGTCAACGAGGCTGCTTATGAAACTGTTGCAGCGATGAGTATTGTCGCAGAAAAAATAAGGGAGCAGTATCCGGGTCTCCCAATGGGCATCTGCCTTTTGGCCGATCCTTATGCCTCGCTTGCAGTAGCGCACTGTGTCCGGTCGCAATTTATACGCGCGACATTCTTCAGTGAAGCCAGTGTTGATGTTGGCGGGCTTGTGATCCGTTCACCGCATAAATTGTTGCGATATCGAAAATTTCTTGATCCGTCGATCAAGATCTTTGCAGATGTGCACATCAAACATTCCGCTCCGCTCGTCATGCGCCCGATTGAGGATTCTGCGTATGATGCTGCGTATTTTTGCGCTGACGCCGTCATCATCAGCGGTAAGCGAACGGGAGGTGTCACGGACATCGAGGACGTCATAAAGGTCAAAGAATTGCTTCCCAATTACCCCGTCATGGTAGGTAGCGGTCTGAATGTGGACAACGCGGAAACGTTCTTCCGGTATGCGGATGGAGCGTTTGTCGGTTCATCCCTCAAAGTTGATGGCGCCTCTGACAATGACGTCGATAAGGAGCGCGTCTTAGCTTTTATGGACAGAATGAAGTCATTGAGAGCCTAGTTCGTGGTGAAAGAGGTCTGACGTGTGTACGAGTAAATCGAGAATAATGGGCGTCGCCTGTTTTGGCGACTGCAACATCGACCTTATTACAACGATTCCCAGTATTCCAGTCCTTGGCGGGTGTGTTTTCAGCGATGCCGTCCACTTCAACGTAGGAGGGACAGTCCTCAATACGGTGTTCGCTTTAAGGCACCTCGGACTTGACGTCTCGATGATCTCAAAAGTCGGTGACGACGTGTTTGGAAAATATTTGATGCGCTCGCTTCGAGAAGAAGGATTCAATCTCGAATTTGTTGCGAGCACATCCGAATATCCGACGGGAGTCACTATTGGGCTGGTTGAACCTGGCGGAGAAAGTCGGTGGATTTCTGCTCGTCTTCGTGCCGCGGATAAGTATATTTCCCCCTCGGATCTGGAAAATGTGCCCGTTCCCGAGGTTCTCTATATCTCTGGAATTGCAATTGTTGAAGGCGTTGAAACGCGCACGACCGTCACTTCCTATGCTCGTCATGTGAAGGAGCAAGGCAGCACGGTTGTGCTGGATCCCAACATTCGCACGCCTGAACTGACGATAGATGATGAAGTTCGCACGGCATTTTTGACCATACTTCCTTCGATTGACGTACTGGTGGCCAATGAAGCGGAACTGGCGATGCTGAGCGGATCGGAAGAAATTGAAACTTCTAGGGAAAGGATGCTTGATCTCGGTGTGTCTACTGTTTGGGAAAAACGCGGCAGCAAAGGCGCGAGGTTGCTGAATGCGAAAGGTGTATGGAATTTTCCCGCGTCGGAAGTTCGTGCGATCGATGCCAGCGGGGCAGGTGATGCCTTCAACGCGGCGATCATTTTTTCAATGCTCAACGACTTTTCCGATAAGGAAGCAGGTGTTTTTGCCAATCTGTTTGCCGGATATACCGTTCGCACAGTCGGAACTACGAACGCTCTGCCGTCGCGAGAGGTAATAAAGGAAATGATTCAGGAGGTAACAGGAATAGATTCAGGATTCAACAGGAATAGATTCAGCAGGTAACAGGAAACGATTCAACAGGGGATACGAAAGTAATATTGACCCGGCAGGAGGAAAAAAATGAAGACCTTAAGAACAATCGGTGTTGTGCTGCTCGTACTGGCTATTCTGGTTTCAGTTGTTGCGTGCGGCGAAAAGGAACCGACGGTTAAACCCTCGGATGAACCATCGGTTAAACCCTCGGATGAACCGTCGGTTAAACCCTCGGATAAACCTACGGATACGAGTGGCGAAGTGAGCAAGGACTTGCCTTCATTTGCCGTTGTCGCAAGCGACACCATCGGCGATAGAGGCTTTAACGACATGAGTGATGTGGGCATCAAAAAGGCCGCTGAGGATTTCAAGATCGAATACAAAGTCTTTTCGTGCAACCAAGACGCGTCGATCTTTCTTGACACTCTCAAAACAGCGGCTGAGAATTTCGATGTCATTTTTGTAGTGCCCGGTTACTTTTTCGAAGCTGAGATTGTGGAAGTGCAAAAGCTCCACCCCGATAAAACGTATATCTACGTCGACGGCACTACAGAGTTGGAAGGCGTCCATGGATGTACTTTTGCTCAGCATGAAGGCGCGTTTTTAGCTGGATGTCTTGCCGCCTATTTAACGACTCAGACATCTATCGACATGATCAATGAAGAAAAAATCGTCGGGTTTGTGGGCGGATTCGATATGCCCGTTATCCATGACTACGAAGAGGGCTTTACGCAGGGCGTTGCCTATGCGGACCCCTCGGTAAAGGCGATTGTCCGCTACGCAGGAGACCATTACAATGCCGAGCTTGGGAAAACAACGGCGGCAACATCATTTAGAGAAGGTGCTGATGTTATTTTCCAGGCTGCCGGTCCTACCGGCCTAGGCATCTTGGAAGCTGCGGAAGAAAACAAATTCTATGCGATCGGTGTCGACACAGATCAGGGATATATGCATCCCGGATTCATTGTGTCAAGCATGATGAAGCGTGTCGACATAGCCGTATACGACATCGTAAAGAGGTGCTGTGACAATGAGGAGCTGGAGAAAAATCTCGTCTATAATGTCGCTAATGGCGGCATTTCGTTGGCGGAGAATGACGAATACAAACGGATTGTTCCCGCGGATATCCAACAGAAAATAACGGATATCGCCAACAAGATTGCCGGAGGCGAGATCGTCGTTAAATCGTATTTTGACGAGTAACCAAGTCTTGGACAGATGGATAGACCGGTAAAGCTGTTGCATAAGCTTTATCCGGTCTTTCCGTTCAAAGAGGGGCTGTTGTGTCACACTATTTTTCAATGCCGGAGTTCTCGCCATGAGTTTTTTGCTTGAGATGAATGATATATATAAAACGTACCCGAATGGCGTGCAGGCGCTCCGCGGCGCAAATCTTACAGTAAAGGCGGGCGATATTCATGCGCTCATTGGTGAAAATGCTGCTGGAAAAACGACACTGATGCAGATCTTGTACGGTATACATCGCGCTGATCACGGTCAAATCGTCTATAAGGGAAAAAGCGTTACGATTCGCCGTCCATCGGATGCTATCGAGTTAGGTGTCGGGATGGTGCCTCAGCATTTTAAACTTGTCCCGGAATTTACGCTCCTTGAAAACATCATCCTGGGAAGTGAAAAGAACTACACCAGAAAGACGCTTAGCATTGATTACAATCGGGCGCATGACGATGTTTCGAAACTTCTCGCGAAACTGAATCTGGAACTTGAACTGAACAGACGTGCCGCCGAGGTATCGATCGGTATTCAGAGTAAGGTTGAAATCGTTAAAACGCTTTTCAAGGGCGCCGAACTTATTATTCTCGATGAGCCTACGACCGTGCTTGCGCCGACGGAGAT
>MTKW01000315.1_pt1 | contig 52192 bp, 51 predicted proteins | sample 1042761 | NCBI WGS metagenome assembly MTKW01 (sample SAMN06205366, study PRJNA360243) | anaerobic digester metagenome | biome: Wastewater treatment plant; feature: Anaerobic digester sludge; material: sludge; isolation source: anaerobic digester fed with sludge from wastewater treatment plant ... | reverse complement strand
ACCTATTGCTCTATTACCTATTGCTCTATTACCTATTGCTCTATTACCTATTGCTCTATTACTATACCTTTATGGATCATCTTGGGCTTGATCAGATCGCAACTGGGGATCATCAGAGGATAGTCATCCTGGCAGTTATAATCAAAGGCGTGGCTGACATCGCCCAGGCCGCTTTCGTCTGAGCTATTGCCCTTATAATCAGACCAGTAGTTGCCTAAAAAGCCTATACAGCTCTTGTTCGCGCATGGATAGTCGATTTGCCCAGGAGAGTGCCATCTGTTATTTGAAGAAGAGGACAGGGCATTTTTGCGGTTATCTATGAAGTCGTTCAGATAAATTATATTATGGCTGGAATCTCGAATGTATATGCCGATGGAATTGTTCGTCGCATTGTTCTTTGTGATGGTATTCCCGCTGCAGCCATTCAGAAGGCCAATTCCCTCCTCTTTGCTGCTATAGATGCAGTTCTCCTGTATGGTGTTATTTCTTGAGCCCTTGATGGCGATCCCATGATCATTTCTCTGAGCGATGTTATTGAGAACGGTGTTGTTGTGGGAGAAGTAAAGGTATATGCCCATCGATGCCCCTGATGCAGTGTTGCCCTCGATGAGATTCTCATGCGAGTGAGCCAGCATTATGCCATCGCTGGAGAGAAGGGCCATCACCCCCTGGCAGCGGGCGGTTGCATCGTTATTGGAGATGGTATTCCCGTCTGATACCATCAGGTAGATTGCGGCTCCGCATGCTTCTATGATGTTGTTGCTGATCTTGTTATGGCTGGATACGACATCGATTCCGTCGCCATTCGGGTTCAATATCCTAAATCCGCTTATCTGGCTGTTATTGGCGGTCATGAATACCGATCCGAAGATCGAGCCGGCATCGATCACCGGCATTCCTTCTCCGGAATCAATGCCGATTAAAGAGACCTCTTTTCTGATATCCAGCGTCCCCCGGTAGGTGCCGCTCATGACCTCGATGATATCGCCATTATGAGCCAGATCGATGGCCTCTTGTATGCGCTCCCCGGGCTGAACGGTGATGGTGGCTGCATGGGCCGGCCCATACAATAAAAGAAGGATAAGGACAGGAAGTATGATTATCCCGGGGCTCTTCTGGCTGAAATTTGAAAACTGTTTTATCATCGATGTTATATCTGAGCAGCAGAGCATAAAAATTTGTCTATGGATGGCAGGAGGGCAATCAGCCGCTCAGAGGAGCAGCAGATGGGTGAGGCTTGAGAGGATCTATTGCATCTTCCAGGATGTTAAGGACAATGATATTTTGAGCGAAAGAGTTGAGAAATGGAGATTCGCAGTCCCCTGCGGCTAAAACCTGAGGCCAAGAGAACAAAGCACAAAGGAAGCTCTTCTGTGGTACATCGCCCATAAAACGGGCAACGAGCCCAGGAAATTTTCCTGCGATGCCCGGTCTCTGATCATAGCCCAGTACCATAGGCCAGTATCGCTCAATACCATATCTCAATATCATATCTCAATATCATATCTCATTATCCTATCTCAATACCATATCTCAATATCATATCTCAGTATCATAGTTCAGTATCATGACCCGTTATCGCAACCCTCTATCATAACCAAGGACCATAACTCAAGACCCTGACCCAGAATTCATCATCAGGTGGCTTTTATCCTCGAATTTCCCGGCGGCAGGAACTGCACGATCTGATCCACGGAGGCTATGGACTTCAGGAAGGCTCTGTCCCCCACCCTCTCTGAGAACTGCCGGTAGATCCTCTTGGCCAGATCATCGGCATTCAGCTCTCCTGGCTCGATCTCCACCGCCGGATCTGAGCCGGGCTTTATTGCCGAGACGGGACCGCCTATGAGAGCTCCATCCCTTATGCCCAGGGCAATCCCAAAAGGCACATCCCGGAAGTACCTGCGCTCCCCCCGGATGACAAAGGAGCCCTTCTTCAAGAATTCCCCCGGCTCTGGGGTCTTGCTCACCTGACCCCCCTTAACCAGGTAGCAGTCTGCTGCCGCCAGTCCGCCCTTCCAAAGAGAGGAGTAGCTCACAGAAAAAACCGCCGCTTCCTGAAGAGTGCTTTCCGGCACCTCTTTGCCCTCTGTCTTGATCACTGTGAGGGGAGCACCGGGAGCATCGGTATGCATCGCCAGGTCCCTTTTCTCCAGGTATTTGGCATAGATCTCCTCATTGCTGTCTGCATCCCTCCCCCCCAAGATCAGGAAGCCATCGGAGGAATAAAACCAGCGGAACCTCTCATACCACTTGGGCTTCCTTCTCCTGTAGTACGAAGGAGCGGCACGGGCCTTCTTGGGTGCAGCCTTTCCGGCCTTCAGCTCCTCGGTTATGGCCAGTGCGCTCTGGGCCCCCTTGGCCTTGCGGAGCATCTCCTTGGCCCGCTCATAGTACCTCTGGGCATTCTGGGGAACGGTCAAGGCGGCATTCAACTCCAGCTCCTCCTCATCCAGCAGGACATGCATCTCCCCTCTGCCGTCCAAAGAGAGGATGGTCTTGGCCTGGGGAAGGCCTGAGCTGCTGATCCTCTCCCAGATCTGGTTATAGGAGAAGCCTCGGGCCTGAGCATCATTCATCAGGGAGAGGATCTGCTCCACTCTGCCGTAGAGCTGGTAGACCAGCTCCCCCTTACGGACCAATTCTGCCTCCTGGATCTGAAACTCCTCAATGGCCTTGCGCTGCAGCTCTATCCTGCGCTCCAGGGGATCTTGCTTGGGCGCCTTCTCCTCCTCAAGTCTGATAAAAAAGGCGTCGAGAGCCTCGCTGAAGGTGGGGAAGCGCTTCTGCTCCAGGCCGGAGTAAAGCTTCAGTGGGCGGGGCAGGACATCTACGGGAGAGCCATCTTCGATGACGATATGAGGGTCGAGGGTATCATTCAGGAACACATCTCTCAAGGACTGGTGCACCCTATCGATCTCCTCGGAGTCAAGGTCGATCGCCTCCTTGTTCTTGTCTATCCCGGCCACCAGGCAGACCTCCTCGGCATAGGTTCCGCCCATATTCAGGCCGCGGGCCAGGGACCTCACCAGATCCTGGCCGCTGGAGGCGAGCCAGAGGGCCAGCTCCTCCCGGGATATGCTCCTGGGATCGGGCTGGCCGGGGTGATAGAGGTAGGGCTCTCCAGCAGCCATCTTGCTCCCCCGGTAAAGCATCTTTCTGAGCATGCTGAGGATGTTTCTGGATTCGTCGAGCAGGATCATGCTCCCCTTGGGGAAGAGCTCTATGATCAGATAACGGGGAACGCCACTCCGCTCCACTTTGATCTCTAATAGCCGGTCGAACTGATGCTGCCTGATATCGACGATCCGTCCTCCGGAGAGGTGGCTTCTGAGCATAGTGGGAAACTGGGGCGGCGTCTTGCTGGGCGGACGCTCGGCCCGGGTGATATGAACCCTTTTTGCCGCCTCCAGGAGAAGGTCGAGCCTGCCCTCGGCAGGGGACTGAACAGTGAGCCAGATCCTGTCCGAGGACTGCTGGTAGGCCTTGCCCATAAACCCTCCTGAGATTCGATCCCGAAGCTCTCTTGCGATTGCTGCCACATCCACATTGCTCATCGCCTTCTTCATGAAGAGGAGGATCTGGATCAATTGATAAATAGTTGCGGATCAATATCTGGGGTTTGTGGAAGAGATAGATGAGAGGGGAGAGGGAATGAGAGAAGAGAGGGAAAGAGAGACCGAACAGAGAGGATTTCTCGTCGACCTCATGCTCCTCCGCCTGGGCAGATGGCTGCGCCTCCTGGGCCAGGATGTGGCCAATCCCGAGAACGATTGCGATGAGGCACTGCTGGGACAGGCGAAGAGAGAGGGGCGGATCCTGATCACCAGGGATAAGAGGCTCTTTTCCTCCTGTTCTGCTGCCGGGGTGGAGGGCATTCTCATCCGATCCTCCCAGATCTCAGAGCAGATCCTGGAGATGGCTGAAAGAGGTATCGCTTTGAGGATAGATCCTCAGAGGTGCACATTGTGCAACAATCCTCTCGAAGAGGCTGAAGGGCGCAGGGGAGAGCTCTGGATCTGTCCTGTCTGCCAGAGGTTCTATTGGCGAGGCGGCCACTGGAAGAGTATGGAAGAGATGCTTATGGCCCTGAACCATAGGATGCACCAACGAGAATAGCTGGCAAGCTGAAGGCGGAAGGCTGAAGTCGGCACACTAAGGCGATGGTAGAACAGATAGATACCGTTGCTGGCATACATTATTTATGTCTCATATCATCTTCAATATGCCATCTTCAACTTCTGTCTCATATCATCTTCAATATACCATCTGCAATTTCTGACTCCCATCAGCATCATTGCGATAGCAGCGGCTGCCGGGGCTTGACACGGATATTCAGATAATCGGCCAGCTCGGCCTTCATCTGGGTCATAGACCAGAGATGAGAGGAGTTTAAGCAGAACTGGGGCTGGTACTGATATTGATTTCCTGGCAGGGTGAAAGGATCGGCAGGAGCAAGGCGGGAAGGAGCCGACTCCAGGGTGGTCTCCAGCAGACACCACTGACCTGACTCACACTGGTAGACCACCCAGGCATGGCCGTAGGCTCCTGCAGGGGAAGCGACCCGCCCCATCACCACCCGCACGCACTGCTCTGAGATCCCGCTGGCCAGGAGAAGAGAGGCCAGGAGAAAGGAGGTGTCCTCGCAGTCCCCTTTGCCAAGAATCAGCGTCTCCTCAGGAAAGAGCCAGAGATCCTCCAGGCCAAAAGCACTCTTATCGGTGACGTAATCTATTGACCTCGTCACATAGTCCCAGATCAGCCAGGTCCTCATATCGAATGTACCTGAATCTCGGGAGACGGGAAGGCCTATCTCCTGCAGGGCCCTGGCGATCACCTTGCTCCGGGTATGAGACAGCCAGTCCCGGATATCTGTAGGAATCAGGATGCCTGTGCAGCCGACAACAGCCCTCTTATCATAAACGATAGTATCTCTGATGATCGCCTCCCCTGCCCAATTACATCCTGTGATCATGAGGCCCCCACCCCCTCTATGTTAATAATTTTAGCCTATCATATTTAAGGTTATCGAATTGGGCGCTAATAAATCCAGATAACCGGCAAGATAAATTTATTACAGATATTTAATATAAATTTTATAGATGGGTGGGATTTGTGGAGAGGATATTCACTATCACTATACTGTGCTCTGCCCTGTTCTCTGCCAAATCCTCATGCCCTATTATATGCGCGCTGGGGCTGCAGGCTGCTTTGGGATCAAGAGGATGGCGCTGGCGCTGGGCGAGGCCAGGAGAGCTCCCGCGCCCCGGGAATGTATGGATGTGCACAGTATAGAGGTTTTGGCGTGAACCCCTCAGAGTGGAAAAAGGTCGAATGATGGCGATTTGTGGAGCCTGCGGCTCTGCGCCAAATTGTGCAGGCGATGCCGCTGCTGAGAGTTCTCCTCTGTGCCTTTGTCCTCTGTGCTGATCACTGCCGCCGGAGCGCAGGCAGGCCCCGTCCCCCTCTGCCCGCATCTGGTTACTGCTTGCCAGCCACCCTGGCTCTGCTCACCGGCTCCATCTCGGAGTTGTACCTTCCATGCCCTGAGTATAAAATCTCCTCGATTCTCTCTGCCAGCAGAGCCTCGGGATTCCTTGCCGTCAGATAGTGTCCTGCAGTTGCATACCATAGATACTTCTCATGCTTCAGAGCCTCGGCAGTGGACTGGTATGTTATCCCCTTGCCCTGGAACTGGTATATGCTCTGAATGGCCTCAAGAACCACCACCGCCACAGCCAAAAGCCCAGTGACAATCGGATAGGCCCCCCAGCCGGCGAAGAATGGAACCAGGGCTGCGGCAATGAACTCCACCCCCTTCAGCCACTTATATCGATCCTGATTCCATTTTGCATTGTGACTGTGCCATCTGACCTGCTCCTCCAGCCTCTCCAGCGTTATGTTTGTGACCATAATCATGAACCCCCGTCGATTGTCATTTAGATTGGAATGATCTCATAATGCCGCACCAACAAGCTCTGACAGCATCTGGCTGAGAGCCAGCCGGGCAGCTGCATTCCATCCAGGGTTCATCTCTTCTCAAGGATAAGCTTTTGCCGGGGCATTCCTGCTGTTTGGCCATCTGGTTGGCTATCTGGTTGGCTATCTGGTTGGCTATCTGATCGGCTGTCTGATCGGCTGTCTGATCGGCTAAATGCTCGGCTATCCGACATTCGGTTCAATGAAAGTGGTCTTCGAAGAGGCTCTTGACGCCGGCTGGATCGGCGGGCAGAAGTACGGCTTCCTCCTGGCGTTCGCTACCCTTAACAGCTCCTTGATCCTGTCCGGCTCCAGGCTATCAACCGGCACTAGATTGTCGCTTCTGAGCAGGCAGGGTTTTATCTTTCCATCCGAGGTTACCCTCAAGCGCGTGCAGTGAGCACAGAACTCAGTATTGTCCATCGGTCTGACCACCTCCACCTCTGCCCCATCCAGGATATACTTTTTCCGCCTGTGCATCTCCCGGGTTCGAATGGCATCTGCCCTGGCCGCCAGGCTCCGTTCGATCCCCTCAATATCTCCGCTGATGCCCTGGCCCTGAAGGTCTAAGAGCTCAATGAGCTGCAGTATCAGCCCTCTTTGACGGCAGAACTCGATCATATCCGGGACCTCAGGCTCGTTATTCTTAAGGAGGACAAAATTCAGCTTGATGGGCAAGAGATCCGCCTCTATGGCAGCATCAACTCCTGCCAGAACCCTCTCCAAGTCCTCTGGCCTTCCTCCAGTGATACCACAGTACCTGCCCGGCTGAAGGGAGTCTAAGCTGATATTCACCCTGTCCAGACCGGCCCGAGCCAGAGCCTCTGCCCGTTCGGCGAGAAGGATGCCATTGGTGGTGAGGGATATCTCCAGGCTCTGCGGAATCCGGGCAATGATCTCATCGAGATCCCCTCTCAGCAGAGGCTCGCCACCGGTGAGCTTCACCGAGCAGACCCCCAACTCCGCTGCAGCTCTGGCTATGCTCACCACCATCTCTGCTGGAATCTCCCCGCCTGGCAGCAGCTCCCCCTCATGATGGCAGTAGATGCATCTCAGATTGCAGTCGGGGGTGAGGGCGATTCGTATGCCTGTGACTTTGCGGCCATAAGAGTCTATCATTTGACCGGCCATTGGGGAGTTCATTATACTGCTAGTATTAGTAATCTGTTAATACTCAACCAATACTCGGCTACTACTCGGCCAATGCCCGGCTAATACTCGGCTAATACCCGGCTAATACCCGGTTAGTAATCCTGTTAGTACTCTGTTAGTGCTCGTTCTCTAAGAAGAGAGCTTTCGGGAGCGATATGTCATTGTCGTCCTGGCTCATCTTATGCAATCAATACTCAATCTCTCCCAGGCTGCGCTTGAGATAGCTGAGAAGGGTCATGGATATTATCACACAGATGGCAAATCCAGAGAGCATCTCCTCCCAGGGATGTACGTTCTCGGTGAAGGCATATATGATCCCCCCGGAGAGAAGAGCCAAGATCAGGGTGGCGATGATTGAGACCAGCATGGACCACATGATTGAGCCTACCTCATACCGCTCGAAGAACGAGGCAGAGAGAACAAAGGCTATTGCCGCCAGGATCAGGGTTATGGATATGGGCAGGCCTGGACCGTAGCGGAAGAGCTGGATCAGCCCCAGGGCTAAAACCATAATCACCACCGCCAGCAATCCCGAAGCAAGAAAAGCCTTCAGGATGTAATTGTCAAAGCGATACTCCACCCCTATCACCCTCTACTGGATGCGTATCGAATATAAAGATTCTGTACACTTAGTTTGATCTCTTGATCTCAGCGTCAAGCTCCTGAATGACCCTCATATGCTCTTTTTTGAGGACCTCCGCCTTCTTCTCTGCTTCATCCAGCACTTGAGAGCGGCCCATCATCTCCAGCTCCCGGCTGATCTCAGAGAGGCGCATCGCTCCAACATAAGCGCTGCTGGATTTTAGGTTGTGGGCAGCTATCCTCAGCCCGTCAGCATCCCCGTTCTTCACTGCTTGCAGGATCGCCGTCACCTTTTGCGGTGAATGCTCGATGAACAGACCGCCTACCTCGGCAACGATATCCGGATCGCCATCATTCTGCAGCTCCCTGAGACAATCGAGAACCGATCGATCCAGAGTGTTGCCTGAAATCTCATCTCCTTCTGCCATATCAAGCCCATCCACACGAAATCACATGCAGTCATATACCATATTTCTTACTATTTATTCTTATCCACTTCTGGCTTGAAGGAATGAGAGATTCAACGGAGATCTGCTGGTTCACTCCAGCAGCACCATTCCGAAGAGGATAACCCTCTCCGTATAGGATCTTATCACCTGTGGACGGTATCCTACATTCTCCAGGGTCTTGAACACATCCACCCCGCAGCCCTCCATGGAGGGCCTCACCCTCTCCTTATGGCGGCACTTGAGAACGTCCAGTGGATTCATCCCCTCCCCCCTCTCCTGCATCTCCTCTGCCACACAGCTCTCGCAGAGGGCACAGGGAAGGGCGTAAAAGCCCAGGGCCTTGTAGTAGCCCATGAGAAATGCCCTTCTCTCCAGCTGATAGATGGTATCGTGCAGATGAGCAATGGAGTCCCAGAGGTAGTGATGGATATGCTCAGGATCGGTCCCCGGCCCGGGCTCCGCCTGGAACCTGGCCAAAATCGCTGTCTGGTATTCAGATACCACCCTCCTCATCTCCTCTGGTGAGGGGGCGAAGGGCGGGCAGCATAGGTGTTTGCCATAGGCCCGGCAGCCGTATCTGCATTTCAGCCTCACCCAATCGGCCACCACTATGGCATCAGTGGAGATGTAGAAGATGTCCGGATGGATCTCCTTCAGCTCCAGGAGAAGGCAGTCCAAATTCACATCATTCATAGGGCCTCCTCTCCTGCCTGACCACCAGTACTGGTCGGTCCGCCCGCCGGGCGACATCGAATGAGGTGCTGCCCAATCTCATCTGCTTGATCCAGCCCTTTCCCTGAGAGCTGAAGATCAAAAGGGAGACATCCTGCTTTTTGGCGAGGTCCAGTATCCGATCGGCTGGCCTGCCCTTGAGGATATGGACTGTGACTGCTCTTCCTGGTTGCTCCAAATCCTGCCGCATACGGTTGAGCTCTTCTGCCGCCCGATCAAACTCCGCCTCTTTGGAGATCACATGGACCAGCAGGATCTCTCTTGCTCCTTTCAATCCTCCCGCCAGGGCTATAGCATCCCTTGATGCGGGCGAGAGGTCAGTGGTGACCAAAACCCGGGAGAATATATCAGGGCAGAAGCTCTCTATGCCCGCCTCTTCTCCCTTTTCCAGAATCTTATGGCGGATGATGAGAAGATCCGTCTCCCCCTGGCGGAGCACCTCCGTGGATACGCTTCCAAGCAGCATCCCCTCCATCATTCCCTTGCCCTGAGCCCCCATGATTATCAGGGATACATCCTCCTCCATTGCCGCCTTCTGGATGGCCTCGCCCACTGTACCCCCATAGATAAAATCAGCATCCTGTCTGGGCTCCGGAGGCTTCAGGTTGACCCCGTCCGCACCGCTCATGGGCTCCACTATCACCTTCAGAACGGGTTTTACCGAAATTGTGGCCTCTTTTCCGCCGATAAGGGCAAAGAGCAGCTCTGCCTGTTCATTCAGCCTGGTGCTCGCTTCGCTTATGATGCTGTCATAGCTCCACCCGCTCTTCTCCAGGAGCTTGGGATTGCTGGCATCGAGAACATGGAGAAGCACAACCTCTCTTATTCCGGGGATCTTGGTTATGCACTCTATCATCCTGCCAGTGTAGCGGGAGAAGTCTATAGGAATCAGGACTTTTTCAAACATCTCCTCTCACCCTCACCAAATCACCTCAGATTATCAATTGGTCATGAATGAGCACGCCAAAATATATCAAAATAGCGATATGTGTCTGAGGATGCATCGGATTTGGCAAGAGGGAATGGCAGGACAAAGACATATTTATACCAATAACACATTATCATTTGTTAAGAATCTGATCTGCTCTTTTTGAGCTGATTCCGAGGGTGGAATCATGTGGAAATACATTTAGAAATATATCCTACTAATACTACTTACCATATCTGTGGGCCTGATGAGCCCGGCAGGAGCAGATGGCATCATCATCGTCGATCCTCCACCAGGAGTGAATGTTCGCCTGGACCAGTCCCTGGCCATCAATACCACCATGTGGACATCCAGATAAAAGAGCAGGTGGCCACTACCCATGTTGACCAGGCATTCATCAATGACCAGCCCTGGACAGCAGAGGGAACCTACATCTCCCCCCCTGCCCGAGGGAGCGGTGGTGAGTGACCTTGTGATGTGGGTGGACGGCACTGCCGTGCACGGTGAGATCCTGGAGGCGGATGAGGCGCGGGAGGTCAGGCCTATGAGACAGTGCCTGAGGAGGGTTCAGATTCTGGATATAGAGGATGAAGGCGCTGCTGGAAGAGGCCCAATCCCGCCCAATCCGGCTGATCCGGGCAGTTACAGCTCCATCTCTCCCCTGGCATAGAGGTCCTCTGCCACCCGCTTGAGGCCCTCTCCTTTTATCTCTCCCCCATAGTCGGGCAGAATTACTATCCTCTTATCCTGGTAACGATTGCGGATATCCTGGATGTGAGAGCTCTGAGAGGCCATCTTCCCCTGGCAGAACTGGCAGGGGCAATCCCGAATCACATGGTTGATGACAATGGCGGAGACATTCACTCCGTGCGACTGCACTGTCTCGATCAACCGTCTGCTCTCCTCCACTGCCGCCTTCTCCGGGATGGTCACCACAGTTATGCTCGCAGTATTGGGATCGATAAGGGCGTTTCTCATGGTTTCTGCCTTCAGCCGCATTGCTCTCACCTCTTTGAGGATGGAGTCTCCAAACCCCGATTCCAGCATATTGAGGACTCCGATCCATCTGTTTCTGATGCCAAGAACCCGGGTGACAAATCCAGTGGTGATGGAGGGCAACTGGAGCAGAGGCAGGACCATGGCCGTGGGCGCCGAGTCTATCACCACCAGATCGTACTTCTCCTGGACATAGATCTCATTGAGCTTATCCATGAATATCAGCTCAGAGACGCCGGGCATGCTGGCAAAGTCCTCCGGCCTTACCTCCACCTCGAAGAGGCCGAAGAGGGCGGTGATCATATTCTTATATCTGCGAAAGAAGCTGCGTGACTCCTCGGCAAGGTCTGGCTCATAGGCGGATAGATGCTCTCCGATCTTATTGGTCTGGCCCCCCAGGTCCAGATCGAGGATATCAGATAGAGAATGAGCAGGGTCCATGGAGAAGACAAGAGTCTCTAAACCCTTCTCTGCGGCCCATATGCCAGTCGCTGCAGAGCATACGCTCTTTCCCACGCCACCCTTGCCTGCCACATAAATGAGCTTCATGGCTTCAACTGGTCGAGGGTGAGATTTAATTGTTTGCCAATAAAAAGGTTTTTCTACTTTCAAGACACTTTAACGGAACTAATTATAAAAAGGGGGCGAAAGGATGAGTAAGCAACTGATAGCGGCAGTAGTATTCATCCTGTGCACCATTGGGGCGCAGGGTGCGAGCGGAGGGGGCCAGGCAAGCCTGGACATCGTGGGGAGCAATGTTGCAAACACCACCTTCATATCGCCGGATGGGGTTCCGGTTGTGCTGGAAATAGTAGGAAGCACCGCCAGCAATATACAGGTGGGTGCCCTGGCAAAGGAGAGGTCATTGCAGTGCCGCAATTGCTATGAATGTGGGGCATGTGGTGAGTTGAAGATCTATACCACGCCCTGGGATGATTTCAGGCGGCCTTTATGCTATCCCTGGAGTTCATATATCCCCACCCGCTACAACCGGCCGATGATCAACAGGAACTGGGGAGGGATGGCTCAGGGAGCAGTCTCTTTAGGCCAGGGGATGAGCACTACAGGCTGAGATCGAAGGTGGGGAGGAAAGCCTTCGGCTGAGCCAGAGCTCTCTTCTGCCAGCCGAAAGACTTTTCTACTTTCAGTATATATAAAAGACAAGCTAAATATTAGATCCAATGGAGGGGAATTAGTTGAAGCATTCTATATTGGCAGCAATGCTGATTCTGATGGCATCAAACGCCATGGCCTTTGGCAGTCCGGGATCAGTGGTCGTGGATATTGTGGGGAGCGATGTGAAGGATACAGTCGTTGTGGCCGATGGACGGGGAGGAATCGACCTGGAGATAATCGGGAGCACAGCGAAAAACACCACTGTATCCCCGTACATGTCACTGGCGATCTGTCAATCGTGCCAGATCTGTCCGGCATGCCCCACATGTCCAATGCCCATATATCCCACACCGGTCTGCCCCACATGTCCTACCTGTCCCCCGGATGAGGGGGCGTACAAGCCGCCAACTCCCTGGGATTATATGCATCTGGGAGTCGACGCCTGGTATGGAGCTTTCTGGTATAGGGACTACCCCAATATGCCCAAATGGCCGCAGATTTAGCCCCGACTTTGAAGAGGAGCTGCCCAGAAAGCAATCCTCATCCATAAAGATAAACGGAGGCCCGAGGCCCTGAGGCCAGGGACATCGAGAAGCAGAGGTTCCAGGACGCTCATTCCGGTCTAGCGTAGCATCCCACAAGTTAAATACCTGCAGCCAAAGATCATATGAAAGCTTATGCTGAACCGATCCACGCTAGACCGCAGGAGATCATTCTCACCAGGGATAAGCGAGCTTTTCTGGTGCAATGACTGCAATCTTCCTCTCCTCTCAGAGCGCTGCTCCCTCTGCCGCCAACCCGGCAGGAGAATTCCCCTCTCCCCTCCAGGAGACGTCCGCCTCTGCTCTCCCCGGGGAAGAGAGCTGCTAAGAGAGCTGTTCCTGCATAACTGGGGTGCAGCCGACTTCCTGGATAACAGGCTGATCCTTCTCAATAAGATCGCCGGAATGGACCGCAGAGACCAGGTGATACTTGATGGCAGACATATTGCCACCCTCTGGTTTGATATCACAGAAGACCGGCAGAGGCTGGACCTGGAGATCGCCGGCGCCGCCCTGCTCAAAGAGAGGGCGAAGAAGAACCTGGTCATCTGCCATGAGAGCCTCCTGAAGGGGCACATAAAGGGCAAGTGGCTGGCCAGGGATCAGATCATAAGCCCGCTTCCCTCTCTGGAGGAGGGAGAGAGCCTGGTGCTCAAGATCGGGAAGTTCTCTGCAGTGGGAACTGTACGCCAGAGAGGCGATGGCCTGGCGATCAGGATCAAGGATGTAACCCAGAGTGATTTTGTCTTGAGGAAGGGCTCCTTCACCCAGGAGAATGCCATTCTGGCCAATGAGGATCACCTCAAACGCCTGGAGAGAGAGGCTCTGGCCGAGGTCAGGGGTTACTTATCCAGAAACAGGCTGCCGGTGAATATCTCGTTCAGCGGGGGGAAGGACAGCCTGGCCTCGCTCATCCTCGCGCAGAAGCTTTTGCCCAGAATTGAGGTCCTATTCATTAATACCGGCCTGGAGTTTCCCGAGACCGTGCAGTATGTACGAGAGCTGTGCCTCCGCCGCAAGCTCAGGCTGCATGAGATCCGCGCAGAGAGCGATTTTTTCCAGCAGGTGAAGATCTTCGGCCCCCCGGCCAAGGATTATCGCTGGTGCTGTAAGAGCAATAAGCTCGGACCGATGACGGCATTCCTGGCTGGGCGGTATCCCCGTGGCTGCGTGACCATAGAGGGGCGGCGGATCTTCGAGTCCTTCAACCGCTCCGCCATAAAGGGGGTGGAGAGGAATCCCTATGTCCCCGGCCAGACCATGCTCTCCCCCATCCGAGACTGGAGGGCGCTGGAGGTCATGCTCTACATCCACTGGAACGGCGAGCTGCCCAACCCTCTCTACCAGGAGGACTATGAGCGAATAGGCTGCTGGCTCTGTCCAGCATCGCCGCAGTCTGAACTCTCCCGCCTCAAGGAGAGCCACCCAGACCTGTACCATCAGTGGAGCGCCTGCCTTCATCAATGGAGAGAGGAGAACGGCCTGGACAGGAGATATATCGATTGGGGGTTCTGGCGCTGGAGAAGGCACCCCCCCAAGATGACGGAGATCGCAGCGGCCCATGGTATCGATCTAACGAAGCGGGGAGGATCAAGAGGGGAGCTCTCCTTTCAGGCAGTACGGGGAAGATCGCCATGTGGACTGGAGTACTCCATCGAGGCTACCCTCACTTTTCCTCAGAATCATCCCTTCTCCAGTGTGGCCAATGCTCTGGGCATCCTGGGGAGGGTGAAGTATGAGGAGGATATGGGAGCAGCATTGCTCAGGACAGAGAGCGGAAGGGCCACTATCTTCGCCAATGGCCATATCCTGGTCATAGCGGGGAGGGCGGAGGCAGAGGAGCTTCTGCAGAGGGTGGTCGAGGTCATATTAAGGGTGCAGATGTGCACAAAGTGTGGAATCTGTACGAAAAACTGTCGCCAGGGGGCGATCACCCTGCAAGACACCCTCATTGTGGATCAGGAGCGGTGCAACCACTGCGGAAGATGCTCCCGGGGATGCATAGCAGTCAATGAGGCGAAGAGGATCTACAAAGAGCTGAACAAGCCCGCCGGTCCCCAAATAAGATCAGAGCTCATGAAGCTGAATGGGCCATTAAGATGATCGTCCAGGGTCCTTCATATTCAGAGGATGTCTCCGGAAAGCTCCGGGGTCCATTCATCTCCATGCTCTTTTTCTGCCAGTAGATTTAAATATTTGATTAATATCACCGATACCATACTGAGGAATCAGAATGGTAACCGGAACAGTAAAATTCTTCAATAGAACCAAGAGATTTGGATTCATTGCAGGCGACGATGGAAAGGATTATTTCGTTCATGCAACCGGCCTCATGCCGGACGTCACCATCAATGAGGGTGATAAGGTCAGCTTCGAGGTAGTTGAGGGCGAGAAAGGCCCCAAGGCAGACAGAGTAAGCAAAGTGTAATCCAGAATGATCGCCAAGATCTTATAAGCACATTTCATAGAGCATAGCCTTTCATGGGCTGGGAGACTGGCCCCGATTTCCACTTTCTTCAATTATGATCTCAAAGCATAGCCCTTCTGATCTTCTCCCACCTGATGGAGGTTGATATGCTCGATCAGCATATAGAAAGGATAGCTGCAGAACTCTCGCTCGACCGGAGATCGGTCAGGGCGGTCTCAGAGCTTCTTGATGGCGGCGCGACGCTGCCATTCATAGCGCGATACCGGAAGGAGGCCACAGGAGATCTGGACGAGCTGGCAATAGGCAGGATTCGCGAGGGCCTCAACCGCCTCAGGTTGCTGGACGAGCGCCGAGCGGCAATCATTCGCTCTCTGCTCAAGCAGGGCCAGATGAGCGCAGAGATCGAGGAGAGGCTCAACGGGGCGGCAAGCTTGGCTGAGCTGGAGGACATCTATCTTCCCTTCAGGCCCAGGAGGCGAACCCGGTCCACAGTGGCAAAAGAGCGCGGCCTGGAGCCTCTGGCCCGGATCATCCTCGCCCAGGATGAGAGAGGAGAACGAGATCCAGAAGAGGAGGCGGCCCTCTATATCGATCCCGCAAAGGGAGTATCATCGGCCGGGGAGGCCCTCCAGGGGGCAATGGACATCATCGCCGAATGGATCAGCGAGGATGCTGGGGCCCGGTCTGAGTTGAGGTCACTCTTCTGGTCGGAAGGCATTCTGCAGAGCCGGTCTGCCGCCGGGAAGGACCATCCAGAGGAGGGCAAGTTCAAAGATTATCTGGAGCTCTCCGAGCCCATTGCCGGCATGAGCTCCCACCGCCTGCTGGCTGCTCTCAGAGGGGCCAGGAGGGGGGTGTTTTCCCTCCATCTGGCGGTCAACGAAGAGGATGCCCTGGCCATCCTGGAGAAGATCTTCATTAAGGGGGACGGTCCAGCCTCCAATCTGGTCAAGGCCGCTGCCCAGGACTCCTTCCGCAGGCTTCTGGCACCATCCCTCCAGACGGAGACGGTATCCGTAGCTCGTCAGAGGGCGGAGGAGAGAGCGATAGAGGTCTTTGCCGAGAACCTGCGCCATCTTCTCCTGCAGCCACCCCTGGGCAGAAGCTGGGTCCTGGCAGTAGACCCTGGATTTCGCACCGGCTGCAAATTGGTGGTTCTCGATCCCCTGGGGCGGCTGATGAAAAGCGATGTGATATACCCCCATGAGCCCCACAATAGGAGAGCAGAGGCAGGCTCAAAGGTGGCCGGGATCTGCCAGGAATATGATGTGGAGGTTATAGCAGTGGGCAACGGCACTGCAGGCCGGGAGACGGAATCGTTCCTGCGAGGGCTCAATCTGCCCCCGAGAATAAAGATAGTTCAGGTCAATGAATCGGGGGCCTCAGTCTATTCCACCTCTGCAGCAGCAAGAAGCGAGTTTCCCGATCAGGATGCCACAGTGCGCGGCGCCATCTCCATAGGCCGCCGGCTGCAGGATCCTCTGGCTGAATTGGTCAAGATCGAGCCCCAGGCGATCGGTGTTGGGCAGTACCAGCATGATGTGGATCCATCAAGCCTGCGCCGCTCCTTGGATGATGTGGTGGTAGCCTGCGTGAATCAGGTGGGAGTGGATGTCAATGCCGCCAGCATCCAGCTCCTCTCCCGTGTCTCCGGCCTGGGGCCGAAGCTGGCAGAGGCGGTGGTGAGATACAGAGATGAGCACGGGCCATTCCGCTCCCGCCGGGATCTGCTGGCTGTGCCCCGCCTGGGGCCGAAGGCCTTCGAGCAGGCGGCAGGATTTCTGCGCATTCGCGGGGGTGACAATCCCCTGGATCGCACTGCAGTCCACCCGGAGAGATATTCGATTGTGGAGAGGATGGCCGGGGATCTGGGGGTGACGGTGGCCCAGCTCATGGAAAACGAGAGGCTGCTGTCGGGGCTGAGGCTGGAGGACTACTCGAATGAGGAGGAAGGAGTCGGCATCTGCACCCTTCGGGATATATTGAATGAGCTCTTCTGGCCGGGAAGAGATCCGCGCCCGGTGTTTGAGGCCTTCAGCTTTGCTCCGGGAATAAAGGAGATCGACGACCTTCAGGTGGGAATGAGAATTCCCGGCATTGTGACCAATGTCACCACCTTTGGAGCCTTCGTGGATGTGGGGGTGCATCAGGATGGATTGGTGCATAAAAGCAAGCTCGCCAGCGGTTCTGCCCCGGCGCCCGGTGATGTGGTGAGGGTTGGACAGAAGGTGATGGTGAAGGTGCTGGATGTGGATCGGGAGAGAAAGAGGATCTCCCTTTCCATGGTGTGATCAATATCAATTGCAACAGCCCCCCCCGCAGTGCCATGATATACCCCGGCCTCAGTGGATTGTCATCCTCTTTTTATTCGAAGCCCGCCGGGCCCGAGGCCATCCGGATCTAGCCAGCTCGGAGTGATTCAATGAGCTCCTTTGTGCTGGCCAAAGGATCTGCGCTGCCATAGATCTGCCTTCCCACAATCAGATAGTCTGCTCCTGCCTCCAGCGCCCCCCCAGGGGAGCCGCCCTGAGCCCCCACCCCGGGTGAGATGATGAGCCTCTCTCCGATCATCGAGCGGATGAGCCTTATCCTCTCCGGACGGGTGGCGGGAGCCACCACCCCGCTGGCACCCGTCTCCACTGCCAGCCGGGCCATCCTCTCCGCCACAGGGGCCATGAACTCCTCTGCCCCGGGATGGCTCATCTCCGTGACGACAAAGAGGTCGGCGGCAAAGTCTCGGGCGCAATCGGCACAGGCAAGCAGGGAGTCTTTCCCGGGAAAGGCCTGGGCGATTATGGCTGTGGCGCCCGCGCCCAGCACTGCTTCGCATATCAGGCGGTTGGTATTGGGAATATCAGCGATCTTCAGATCGGCGATGACAGGGATCGATGTGCATATCTCCCCCACTATTCCCAGGCCGGCATGGAGGATGAGGGGATAGCCGATCTTGATGGCATCGAAGTAATTGCCGAGCTGCTCGCTCAGCCTCAGGGCTTCATCCCTGGAGAGCACATCCAAGGCCAGGATCAGGGAGCTCTTTTTATTCATATCTGGGCAGGCCGTCGTATGTCCTGGTATTTATCCCTTTCACGGGCCAAGAGCCCAAGCTCCCTTGATACCATTGCCGGAAAAAGAATACAAAGCCCAAAGCCAAAGCTAGGGCCAGAGGCCAAAGGCGATATTCAGGCCCAAGATGAGCGCCCCCGCGCCAATGCAGGCACCAAGAACCATCTTGGGACTGAATTTGATCGAATCATCATCGGCCTCAAAGTATCTCATCAGGCCGGCTGACGACTGAAGGCCGCTTCCTTCGTTCTTTCTTCTTGCCATATTTATCACCTTGACCCATCATCTTAAGAAGATTGCGGCCTCAAGGGGAGGCGGCCCGGGCGGGGACGGCCAGAAAAAAAGGATGGATGGCGTTTTATGACTCCCGCCAGCCGTTCATATCCTGGAAGGGATGGCCATCCTTTCCCCTCCCTCCCTTAATCGCTCGGGGCCAGTTGCTGCTGGGGTTGCCCTTGGCTGAATGGTCGCTCCAGTAGTTTCCGCCTGTGCTGCTGCCAGCATCCCAGCTATTCTCTCCATCGGCATCGATCGAATGCTCTATATTGTCCAGGAAATTATTGTGATAGATCATATTCCCGGAAGAGAATGATACCCGGCAGCCCAGGGAATTGGAGATGATCTCATTTTGATAGATCTGGTTGTTGTCTGAGAGATTCAGCCAGATTCCTGTGACCAGGTTCTCCCGCACAGAATTGCCGCGGATGATATTCTCTTCGCCGGAGAGAAGGGAGATGCCGTTCTGTTCATTATAGGATGCATTGTTCCCCTCAATCAGGTTCCAGCCCGAGGCATAAAGAAAGATGCCGCTGTATCTGTTGCCCTGCAGAAGATTGTCAAGGATCTCATTTCCAGAGGAGTTGATCAGCCTCATGCCAAAGCATCCTGAGATATTGCTATCTTTTATGCAATTGTTCATGGAATGGAAGAGGAAGACGGCATCCTGGGTCAGGCTGATATTCTCCACTGCTGTATTTCTGCAATAGGCCAGGGTGAGATGAGCCAGCTCTCTGTCCCGAATCTGTGCGCCTGAGCGATCAAACAGATAAGCAATGGGAACCATATCCACCAGGTTTGACTCATCTATGCTGTTATTGAAGCCTTCCTTATCCCCGCTCTCCACATAAAGGCTCCAGCTCACATTTTGAAAGCGATTGGCACAGAGCAGATTGGCCGGCGATTCAAGGAGCATAATGCCCTGCTGGCCATCGACGAACTCGTTTCTCAGGATCTCGCAGTGAGAGGAGGATACTATCTGCATTGCAGTATCGCTGATGTCTGCAAATCTGTTCTCCGCAATCCTATTATAATCCCCTCCCCCCAGGTCAAGGGCGGCGGTGAGGCCGTCCATCTGGTTCCCAGTGATGGTGTTGCGGCTGGTGTTGTCCAATCTTATGCCATACTCTCCCTCTCTTATGCTATTGTTATTGATCTGCAACCCTATAGCATCCTGGATATAGAGGGCATTACTGCACCGGCTGATGTCGTTATACTGCAGGCTGTTGTTATGGCACTCCAAAGCAGCCAGACCTATATGTCCGCCAATGATCTCGTTTCTCTGAAAATCAACCCCGCTCACATTGGCCAGCAGGGCGGCGCGGCTGGAGGGAAGGCCTCCATCCTCCATGCCGATCAGATTGCCGGCGACCGATATACTGCTGCCATTCAAGAGGAGTATGCCATAGCCCCGGCTGGTGATGTTGTTTCTCTGGATCTGCACCTGGCTGGAGTTATCAAGCCAAATGCCCCAATAGGCATCTGAGATGCTGTTCTCATTGATCCTGTTCCCATCTGACTCCCCCAGGAATATGGAGATATTGCAGCCGGCGAACTCATTTGCTGTTATGTTATTGTTGCGGGAGGAGTCCCTCAATGCCACCCCTCCCTGGCAGCCTTTTATCAGATTTCCGGTAATTGAGTTCCCCTCTGAGCCAGTGGCAAGTATTGCCGGGCTGGCATCTTCGAATGCATTGTTCTTAATACTGTTTCCCCGGGAGAGGAGATTGATTGCTGCCCCTGAATATCCCTGAAAGGTAAGCCCTTCCAGCAGGCACCCATCTGAAGATACTGTGACTCCCGTCTCCTTGCCACCTCCGTGGAGGATTATCGGGCCGCTCTCCCCCAGGAGGGGCATAATGCTGAGGCTCTTGTTGAGGATGAGCTCTCCGCTATAGTCTCCCGGCCTGACATATATCGTATCGCCATCATTGGCCTGCGCCACTGCCTCTTGGATCGTTCTGTAATTGGAGTGACCGTCATCATCTACAATATGAGTTCTTATGCCATCAACAGGAGTAAACCATATGAGAATAGCTATGAGGATGATCAATGGTATTCTTGGCATGAGTACTACTTGCCAAGGCACCTTTTATAGTTAATGCATTTGGCGGGGATCAGATCTTCACCAAACCCCTTTATTTCCAGTGGAAAAACCAAATCAGATTTCTTGCCTTGATGGACATAAAATCTGGGAAAATTGTATCAAACTGAATGATTTACAGATAATGTTATTTCGTAAGTTATATATCAGAGAGGGCATGGTCTGCTCTTTCAGAGCCTTTTATTTCATTGATCCACCGCTAATAATTTTTTATCGAAATTTATTATAAAATGCATTTCCTTCATTTTGCTAAAGGGCTCAGTCCATCAAACACAGCAGACCCAGTTAATCAGCGAATGCGAAAGGATAAACCTTATCTACTTCTCCACCCATGCTTTTGATGGACGATGATCAGATGACAGAGATTCAGCCGCACAAACACTGCCTTGTCTGTGGCAATTCCGTGCGCGCAGACGAGAACTTCTGCGATGAGCTCTGCGAATCGAAGTATAAGTCGGCGCAAAAGAGGCAGCAGATTCTGTTTATAATATTTATATTAATAATGATGTTGATATTGTTTATGCCGTCTATTCTCAAAACCGCTGGGTGAAAGATGAGACAAGCAGTGATAATTCTGGTATTATTGGCGGCAATCGCCTTCTCCTCATGTGGCAGTGCCAGGGGTGACTATATCAAGGTCCGGGATGTTACAATGCACCTGGAGGGGGATCGCGCCACCTTCGATCTCAATTATACCCTTGATACCTTTGCCCGTCTCTATGTACTCGCACTGGGGGCCAGGCAGCTTGAACCGGATCTGATCTCCTTTTTGGGCGGATACAAGGATGTGAAGCTCATAAAAGCAGATGAGAGTAGAGCCTCTCTACAGGTCAACGGGGCAGGAAAGAATCTGGACAATTGCTACCTGTTCTACTCCCGCCCCTTCGGCAGCAAGGATAAGCCGCTGAAGAGGGGGGTGGAGAGGCTCTCTGTGGTTTATCCCGGGGGCAAGGTCGATACATTTTACAATGTCAACTCCACTCAGAATGTCTTCTATGAGGCCGACTAGCAGGCCGGCCATGTTGAGGCCAAGCCTTTAAATTGGGCTCTGTCCTCAGCATGGCACTACTCTGATTGCGATTGAACCACCATCGTGGCTCTGCCCCTGATTGGCACTGAGCTATCAGGACAGCCAGATATGGACATTTGTAATAAATCAAAATAGATGGCGAATAGTTCACGTTTTGTGCTATAATCCCTCATCTGTGCCATAGATATTTAAATTATAAGGGCTAATAAGCAGAGATCATAGCATCTTATTGAACATAAGAACTATAGGAGCGTGGAGGTATGAAGAGAAATAGAGAAGAGATAATTTCCCAGATCCTAAGCATCTGCATGGATGGGGCTATCAAGACCCGTGTCGTATATAAGGCAAACCTGAATTTTAAGACTGTAGAGCCTTATCTGGAACTTCTGATAAAGAACAAGCTCTTGAAGGTCCAGCCTGGGAAAAGGACATTCTATGAAACTACAAAAAAAGGCGAAAATCTTTTGAAAGCTATGGAAAATGTAAATAAAGTGATGGGATTCAAATCGCTTTAGGCTTTAAAGCCCAATAGATTTCAGCCTCAATTGTGTCCGATGGGCAGTGGGCTGCAGAGCACACCCATCGCATATCCGCGGATGGCCAGATCGCGCTATCCGCAATTCATTATTCCGGATGGATATGATCGAATCCAGCAGGTCGGACTGAGGATAACAGACGGGGAGTGTATTCTGCCTCGCCAGCTCAAAATCACAGAGAGGGAGCTTCAGAAGAGCACCTCATTCAATAGGCTCTTCTGGGAGGGGACAAGATCGATGCGTTCCGTTTTTTGGCTCTGCAGGAATGCAATGCGCAGATCTATCTTCTGGATCTCACACTCCATCCTCATGATCCTCCCAATAAGAAGCTCGCGCCTTTGAAGCAGTGCTTCCATCTCATTCATTGCCCTCACCTCGGCTTTCCCTCTTCCCCATGCACCTAAAACACAGGCCTAAGATGCAACCAGGCCTGAGATGTAAGCCTTCATTCTCGGTTTGGACATATTTGTATAAGTGTTTTATGACACAGATTGAGAATTATAGTACATAATGCGAACAATAAAACAGTTTGAAATAATTTGCCTTGAGCTGAATTGTGTGGTGATGTGCCTGCAGAAAAACAGCTCTTCACTGAATTGTATAGTCGATTTACGGAGGGGAGCTTTCTCTGTGCCCTATGAAAATGATGCTGCTGTCGCCGTCTTGCTGCCATTTTCATTCTTTGAGGGCGAATATCACACCTGCCTTTAAAAAAAACCATGCTGTCTTGAGATGAGGCCCAAGCATTCCGATTTCAAATCCCATGCCTCCGTTTTAATGACTCCTCTATCGGGCATCGAAGGCCTTATCTCTAAGGAAAAATGCATAGAAAATCTGCTTGGAGCTGAAAAAAATCATGAGAGGCATCAGAGACAAATTTCCCCATCTGCCGGAGAGGATCGCAGGATTAAGAGAGTTGGCCTACAACCTTTGGTGGAGCTGGCACCCAGAGGGCAGGATGCTGTTCAAGCTGCTACACAGACAGGGCTGGCATCTGAGCAATCACAATCCAGTCAAGATGCTCAACCAGATGGATGCTCATATGCTCAAGACAGCATCTACTGATACTCACTTCCTGAGGCATTACGATTCTGTGATGGCCAGATTCGAAGGGTATATGGAGCCTGCCAGCAGTTGGTTTTCTGCTGAGGGTCGCGAGCTGGATAAATGCGCCATCGCCTACTTCTCTGCCGAATATGGCCTGCATCATGCCCTGCCATTTTATGCCGGAGGCTTGGGATTTTTGGCTGGAGATTACCTGAAAGAGTGCAGCGACCTGGGAATCCCCCTGGTGGGTGTGGGGTTCATGTACCCCCAGGGCTACCTCCGTCAGTTGGTCTCTGCAGATGGCTGGCAGGTTGGCGCATGCGAGATGCTGGACCGGGAGAATGCACCCATTCACAAGCTGATGGACGAGAATGGAGAGCCTTTATCGATCAGGGTTCCCGTCATGGATCCTCCAATCACCCTTGAGGTCTGGATGGTCCAGGTGGGGAGGACCAAGCTCTATCTGATCGATACATCAAGCCAGGCCAATGAGCCACAGAACAGGATCATCTCCGACCGGCTCTACACCGGCGACCGGGAGATGCGATTGCGCCAGGAGATAGTACTGGGAATCGGTGGGGCGAGGATACTGCGAGCCCTGGGCGAGGACTATGCCGTCCTTCACCTGAATGAGGGCCATCCAGCATTCGCTGTGCTGGAGAGGATCAGAGAGAAGGTCGAGCGGGGAATGAGCTATCACGATGCCTCCAGGCTGGTCAGAGATACCACCCTGTTTACCACCCACACCCCAGTTCCTGCGGGCCATGATGCCTTTGCCTATCCGCTCTTAGAGAAGTACCTCTCATCCTATCTTCCCACCCTGGATCTGTCCATGGAGGAGTTCATAGAACTGGGGCTGAACCCCACCCGGCCCGGTGAGTTCAATATGACCGCCTTCGCCCTCAGGAGCTCAGCCTACCGCAATGCTGTGAGCAGGAGGCATGGAGAGGTGAGCCGGAGCATGTGGCAGCCTCTATGGCCCAACCTCCCTGTAGATCAGATCCCCATCGATCATGTCACCAATGGCATTCACGTTCCCTCCTGGATCGATCGCCGCCTGGGATCAGAAATCCTGTGCCGCTACATGGGCCGGACCTGGCTGGAAGAGCATGATGAGAGCCGCATCTGGAATCTGGTCTGTGAGATCCCCGACGAGGTGCTCTGGAACCATCATAATTCCATGAAGAGCATGCTGATCACCAAGATAAAGGAACGGGCACGGAACAAATGGCTGGAAGGGGGAGCCGAACCGGGACAGATCATGGCCTCAGGAGTGCTTCTGGATCCTTCTGCCCTCACCTTGGGGTTTGCCAGGCGCTTTGCCTCTTACAAGCGGCCCACTCTCCTCTTGCAGGATATCGACCGGCTGAGACGGATTCTCAATGATCCCTGGAAGCCGGTGCAGATCATATTCGCTGGAAAAGCGCATACGGACGACGATCAGAGCAAGATGCTATTGCAGCAGGTATTCAATGCCGCCAAGGATAGAGCATCAGGAGGCAGGATCGCATTTGTCGAGGACTACGATGAGCTGCTGGCCCAGTATCTGGTGCATGGGGTTGATGTCTGGGTGAACAATCCCATTCCTCCCATGGAGGCGAGCGGGACCAGCGGGATGAAGGCCTCAATAAATGGCGTCCCCCAGCTCTCCGTACTGGATGGCTGGTGGATTGAGGGATACAATGGCAAGAACGGCTGGGCGTTCTCGGGAGCAGAGGACGGATTGGATAGAGATGCAAAGGACGCAGCCTCAATCTATACCCTCTTGGAGAAGGAGATCGTGCCTCTTTACTATAACATTGCTGAGGACGGCATTCCCCATGGCTGGGTGACAGTGATGAAGGAGGCCATCAGGATGAATGGCCCGAACTTCTCTGCTGCCCGCATGGCCAAGGAGTATGCAGATAAGTTCTACCATCCGGCCATCGATGCTTATATGATGGAAAAGAGGAGAAGAGAGAGGGGATTCATAAAGCAGGATCATTTTGGAAAGTTCTGATTCGTACCCTCTCCCGGTCGGAATCAACCTCAATGCAGCTTCCATTCTTCACCTGGAGGAGATCGGCCGGCACCCTATCCACCAGAGGGATGCCGCTGATGATGGCCCCTACAGCCACAATGGGCTCGGAGCGGAGATTGATCATGGCTGCCGGGGCCAGACCTCTCTTCTTCAGTTGATAGATGACATAAGAGCCCACTGTAGAGCCCTTTCCCCCGGGGAATATGAGCACCTTGCCACTGATCTTCTGGCCGTACAGCTCGTGGCCGGGGTCGACCACCATCCCCGTTCTGGGGTCGACATTGCCCAGGAATGAGATGGCCATCCTCGTGGTCAGAGCAGGCCCACTGGCAAATCCTGAGGCCACCTTATGGCAGGGAATCTCCGTCATCTCCTCCTCCCCAAAGCGACATCGATGCACTCTTCCAGGCTGCCGAAGGCGGCATCCACCCCCCCCAGCCCGGGCAGGTAGACCAGAGCCTTGCCCGAGTTGACCATCATCCTTCCAAACCCCTCTGTGGCCGGTGAGACCACCATGCAGGTATCACAAAATACCCGGGCCCCGGAGGACTCTATCCTTTCCACCAGCTCTGGGCATGAGTCTCTGATCTTGCGGGCAGTGCAGACCCACATCTCCCTTTGAACCCTCTGCCCGGCCAGGAGGTCGGCTATCCTCTCCAGCTCCTCTCGAGAGCAGTGAGGGCATCCCAGGGCCACTATATCGGCATCAGCTCCTCTGCTCTCCTCATAGACCGCCTCGATCTCCTCCTTCTCAATGCTGATCCTCTCACATCCATCATGATCTGCCGCGGAACCGGGGGGAACGGGCGGACCGGGGGTGACGCCATCCACATAGTAGAGAGCCACTGAGCCACTGGCAGCCATCGCCGCCCCCAGAGCCTTCAGCTCATCCCTGCTGGGCGTGGACCGGAGCCGGAAGAGAGGAACACCATCACCCACCTCTCTGCCAGCCAGAAGTCCAAGGGCGCCATAGTCAGAGCCCGCGAGATCCGCCTTCACCTCGATGATATGGCTGGGCTGGCGGTTGATATCCAGATGGTAGCCGTACAGAGCAGTCTTGCCGATCAGAGCGGCAGCCAGAGCAGAGGGGCCTCCCTCTCGATTGCTTCTGGCGCCGATAACTGAATTGGCATAAGAGACCGCCGAGGACTCGCTCCAGGCCAGATGGTCATCTCTTTGGGCCAGGTCGTCGTAGATCTGGTAGGGGGTGCAGGTGCAGTCGACTGTCACTCCCAGCCGGCGGTAGGCCTCGATGATCTCCTTCTGCTTGGAGGCGAACTGCTCACTGATCCCCATATCCTGCCAACAATAAAGGTCCATGCCGGCGGGATTTAGAATGCTGGGGACGACCACCTCTCCCTCAAGATCGGATATCCATTCCAGGCCAGCATCTCCGATATTCTTATAGGATACCCCGGCAATCTGCACCGATTTCACCTGAACGAGCCTCTCTGCCCCGTAGATGTCGCCCAGGGCTACCAGGATCTCCATCATCCGGCGAAGGGTCTCACCCCGATCTCCCCGGTATACAGCCTCTTCATCGCGAGAGAGATACATGCACTGGATACCTCCTCCTGAGTATTAATCCTTTCCAGATACACCGCCGGGGGCTATACCAGCCGGAAGAGGGGATGAGTGGCCTCGGGATAGACCTCCAGGTCCCTTACCGCCTCTGCCACCAGGATGTCGGCCATAGCCGCGGCCGGAAAGATGACCTCACCGCTCTCAATGGGGCCGTAGAGGAGAAAGTCGCCCCCCATGGCCAGCTGCATGCAGGCAGCAGCAGCATCGCAACAACTGCGGTTGATTCTATCCCTCCCCTTGAGCCACTGCCAGGAGCTGATGGCATTATGAATTCCCGAGCCCACAGGCAGCCCCAGGCGGGACTTGGCGACTACAGAAAAGCGCAGAGAAGAGCCCGCCCCGTTTCCCATGGGCATCACACCCGGATCGATGAGAATGTTGCTTATCCCAAGCCTTCTGGCCAGGGGGACGAGCCCCTCATCCTTCACCCGGCCACCGTTCTCCAGGATCTGCATCCCCCCCTCCACCCCCGGCTCGCCCGGGTTGTAGGCGAGGATGATGGCGCTGTCAACCTCGTTATCCAGCAAAGCCCTGGCCTCGGCCTCGTCGGTGGCTATGCTTATGCTGTTGAATATGGCCCTATCGGCATACCCCAGCTCCGAGAGCAGAGATAGGGCTGCAGAGCGAGTGCTCTTCTCAGCCGAGTCGATGATGAAGGGCCCAGACCAGATCCCCTCTATGAAATCCAGATATCTCAGCAGGGCAGAAGCTGTCCGGGCATAGATATGAGGGACAAAAGGGCATCCCGTCTCCCCGGAGAGCTCGGACTGGCGGAGCATCAGCCTCTCTGCTGCAGAGCGATCGAATCTGCCCTTTTCATCATCCTCGACAATTCTGTGCCCCTGATAGAAGATGGTGCCGCAAAGGACGGTGGGCAGCAATCCAGGCTGCCCTCCAAACCTCACCCCGGCCACATTGACTATCGATTGCCCATTCTTGAAACGGAACATATCTCATACCCCGGATGCGACCAGCCATCTGCCGGTCTCCATGCCGACCCCCGCCCCGAAGAAGAGGTCGCTGTCAACAGATACCATCTCCTGACGGGCTGCCTTTCTCTCAATCACCTGATAGGGCTCCTCGGGAAAGGGGGTGGAGATCTGTTCATACTGGGAGATCAGCCTCTCTATCTCCTCTCTGTCCTCCAGGCCGATCCTCTCCACCAGCTCCACCTGCCTTGCAAAGCGCTCGATGGCCTGAGCGGGGAGGTTCTGGATGAATGGAATTGCACCCTTTGATCCGATTATCCTTCCCCTCTCGTCGATGCCATTCTTATGCAGGGCGATCAGGGTGTTGCCCGGCAGATGGCCCTTTGACTCCGCTCCGCAGATGATGAGCACTCTTATGTTACTGTTGCTGATCACATTGGCCACAATCTTCTCCAATCCCAGGTTCTCTGTCCTGCAGGGGCCGGATATGGCCGCCCCCCGGGGATGAAAGGTGCTGGCCAGGGTGACCACTGCCACCCTCGCCCCCGGATCGCCCAACAGGTACTCTCCCCGCACCGGCGGCCAGGGATCCAGATATCCCCGAGACGCAGCCACTCTGTTGATATCTTCGGCCTCCTCTGCCATATCGCTCCCCCGGATCTTCCTCTTGCCATTCTTGGAATTGATGGATCAGCATATAATTTTTTCCGATTTAGAAAGCTATATGAAAAATTGAAATATCATGATAGATCATATGTGTAGGCGGTCATAAAATGTTTAACACTTCACAGGAATTTAGCTATGCTATGAGTTGGTGGCTCTAAATGGCCTCGTACAAGGAAAGGATTCTGAATGTCATAGACGAGTCTGAGGTGGGTCTGACCACAGTTGATGTGGCCAAGAAGGCCAATGTCAGCAAGACCACAGTCATAAAATATCTCTCTGTGCTCAGCTCTGAGGGGGAGGTCGAGTTCGTGGAGGTGGGACCCTCTAAGCTCTGGAGGACGAAGAGCATAATCACAAAGCATGGGGAAGTGCAGGAGGGAAGGATGAAGGCGGAGGCATTTCCCATGATGGATATTGATTTTCATAACGGCGAGGAGGAGACAGTCTACTTCTCATTTCGAGTCAAGTCGGAACAGATCTGCCAGCTGATGAAGAAAGCCAGGAAATGCGATTGTGAAACCTCAGATAGAATTGATCGAGGATAGATTTTATGCAGAGCAATGTGCAGACCTCCGTACCAAAGGAGATAATCGACTTCTTTCATGTCGATAAAGGCCAAACGCTCCTCATCAAGGGGATGCCGGGAACGGGCAAGACCACCCTCGCCCTGGAGATCATGAGCAGCCTGTGCGAGGAGAGAAATGGGGTTTACATATCCACGCGGGTGGATCCCCGCCGGCTCTATGCCACCAATCCCTGGGTGGAGGAGGTTCTAATGCCCAGGAATGTGGTCAATGCCACTCAAACCAAGCTCCTGGAGAGCCTGAGAAAGGCGGGCAAGGAGCTTTCCAGCTATTATGCTGTCCTGGACTTCTTCCGGGTCTTCTTCGAGGAGACAGAGGATATGGACAACCCCATGATAATAATCGATAGCTGGGATGCAGTCCTGAACTACACCTCTCATCTGATAGGCTCCTCCCAGCACAGCTTCGAGCAGAACATCTGCGAGTTCGCCCGTGATCTTGACACCCATCTCATCTTCGTCTCCGAGTTCGCCAGCGTCATGCCCCTGGACTATATTGTGGATGGGGTGGTGACCATGGAGCAGTTCAACCTCCCCGGCCATACAGAGGGAAATATGAGGACCCGCTACTTCCGGCAGATCAAGCTGGAGAAGCTGAGAGGAGTCCAGATCAATCAGAAGAACTACACTGTCACATTGCACAACGGCCGGTTCAGGTTCTTTGAGCCTTATCGGGAGCAGAAAGATGCGCGAATTGTGAGCGATGGGATAAGGGTTCCCGATCCCTCTGAAGACCGGATATCAACTGGCATCCCTGACCTGGATATCGTAACCGGCGGCCTGAAATACGGCTCGTGCAATGTCTTGGAGATAGATCACGGTGTGGGCAAGAGGTATTACCAGATTCTGACTGCCCTGGCCTCCAATGCCATCAAGAACGGACGGGGAGTGTCCATCCTTCCCAGCATCGGCTATCAGCTCAGCTCGCGGGACATCTTTGTGCCCACCAATGTCGTCGTCTCCCAGCCAGAGGGTGATGATGCAGGAGCCTGGGGAAAGGACCTGCTGAAGAGGTGGGATGCATTGCGGGAGAGGACCGGCCGGCCCATTCTGAATATCATCGGCCTGGACTCCATTGAGTTCACCTTCGGCTATAAGGCGTCTTTGAACCTGACCAACCTGATGATCAGAGACTGGAAGGAGACCAATGACATCAATGTCCTGGTGGTAAAGAGCGGCCAGGAGAGCATGAACATGGCCATTCACACCGCAGACAGCTACTTTCTGGTAAATGAGCTGAATGGAGGGCTCTGTCTGTATGGGGTCATACCCAGGACTGAGCCCTACAATATGCTTTTAGAGGACAGAAACAGGATCCGTCTGACACCGATGGTCTGAGAGGCCTGTGAGGGTTCAGGCCCCGGCTACAGCCCGCGCCTCTCTGGCGATCCTGCTCGCAGCCTCCTTTCTCATCATCTCCATGAACTCCCTCTGGGTGGCATAGACCAGGGCTCCTGTGGGGCAGGCCTGGACACAGGCTGGAAGATCCCGATCCTTGCAGCGGTCGCATTTGACTGCCATTCTGACCTCAGTCTTCCTGCCCACCACACCATAGGGGCAGATCATGGCGCACATCCAGCAGCCTATGCAGTTCTCTTCGATCCGTTCCACCACTCCTGTGAGCGGGTCCTGGACCAGAGCTCCAGTGCGGCAGACGGCAACACAGGGCGCATCCTCGCAGTGGCGGCAGATCATGGGCACATTCCTGCCCTCTGCCCTCTCCACAAAGAGCAGGCGGACGGGCACAGGCTTCTCCGATGCGGCCGCATAGAGGCTCTTGGATCTGGAGTGCTCTACTGCGCAGGCCATCTCGCAGGACCGGCAGCCCATGCACCTCTCCAGGCGGACGAATATCTCCTTATTCTCTTTCATCGCCATCACTATCCACCGCCATCAGGCCAGACCAAGTCTTCTGCGCTGGCTATCGATATGCTCGATCATCAGGCCGGCCGCCTTCACTGGATCTGGCTCCACAGCGAAGCACGCTCCCACCACCTCCTTGGCACCGGAGGTGAGCAGATCAGCCACTGCTTTGCTTCCCATGACCGGGGGGACTGTTCCCAGGACGGTGAACACCCCGGAGCTGACAACATACGCGCCGATGGACACTGCCTTCTCGCTCATCCATTCTGGAGCTGCTCCTGCTGCCGGCAGGTCGCTTATGTCCACCCCCAGGGCATTGGCCAGGGCTGCAGCAGCAATGAGAATGCGGCTGATGTCAACGCAGGAGCCCATATGAAGAACCGGGGGCACTCCCAGGGCCTGACAGATGCCCTTCAGGCCACCGCCTGCCCTCTCTGCTGCCTCCGGCTGAAGGAGGCCGGCCTTGGCGCAGGCCTGGGCGTTGCAGCCGGTGGTAAGGACCAGGACATCGTTCTCGATCAATTCCTGAACCATGCTGATATGGCCGAGGTCATGGGTGATCTTGGGGTTGTTGCAGCCGACAACAGCCCCTATGCCCCGGATGCTGCCGCCCTTTATGGCCTCTATCAGCGGATCTAAGCTGCCTCCCAGGGCGGAGAGTATTGCCTCTACAGAGAATCCGGCCATGCATTTGGTCTTGATGTCCGGGATCTGGACCCGTGAAGGATCGCGGTTGCGGAAGTTTTTCACTGCTGTGCGCACGATCTCTCTTGCCGTCTGCCCTGCTGTCTCCTCATGGAACTCCATGTGGGTTGCGCCCGGGAATTTTGCTTTGGGTGAGGTGGAGATCAATTTGGTATGGAAGCAGCCGGCCATTGGACCCAGGGCGGGCATGATGCACTGCACATCCACCACCATCGCCTCCACAGCGCCTGTAGCCATGATCAGCTCCTGGCCCAGGAAGTTGCCTGCTACAGGGACGCCCTGGCGCATCAGGGCCTCGTTGGCGGTGCAGCATATCCCCGTCAGATTGATTCCCTCTGCTCCCTCCTCCCGGGCCAGAGAGATCAGCTCCGGATCGGATGCTGCGGCGATGATCATCTCCGAGAGAAGGGGCTCGTGGCCGTGGATGATGATATTCACCTTCTCCGGCTCTATGACCCCCATGTTGGCCTCAGAGAGCAGGGGCTTGGGGGTGCCGAAGATGACATCCTGCAGCTCAGTGGCGATCATGGAGCCGCCCCAACCATCGGAGATGCTGGTCCTGAGGCCGTGCAGTATGAGGTTCACATAATCGTTGTCCACGCCGATGTGGGTCCGATGCATGCATTCCACGATCTCCCTGTCCACGCCGCGAGGGTCGATTCCCAGCCTCTTCCACAGCTCGAGCCTCTGGGGAGGGGCGCGACGGGTGAACTGGATGGGTCCGTCCTGTTTTCCAAATTCCGCCAATATGGCTGTGGCCAGGAGGGCCGGGCTATCCACACCGTACTCCTTCATCAGCCGGTCGAGCTTCTCTTGGTCTTTGATGCCATAGGAGGGGGATTTGCCCTCCACTATGAGCTTGAAGGCGTTCGCGACATCCCTCCCGTGATCGGAGTGGGCTGCTGCCCCGGCGGCAATGCTCCGCAGGAGATTTCGGGCAACGATTATATCAGCAGTGGCCCCGCAGACGCCCGCGCTTGCCCCTTCCCCGAAAGGATCGATCCGGCAGGGTCCCATGTTGCAGTTTCTGCAGCATATGCCCAATTCACCGAAACCACATTGAGGTTGCAGTCTCTCCAGCCTATCCCAGGCCGTCTCCAGGCCCGATCTCTCACAGACACGAAGCATCTCCTGGCAGGCAGGATCCACTGATCTACTGCGAACATCGTTTACCATTATTGATCCCTCTATAATGAGCACTTGCAGCGATGAATCTCCATTTTACTATTTATTGGTGACGATTTGATCAAAAAATTTTTATTGAACATTGGATCTGAGGATTGAGGGCTCTATCCTCAAAACATCCTTTACAATTTTCCAATCAACGATGAAATAGCAGTGGACCAGAATGTTTTTTTCGTCAACGGATTCGATGATCCTGCAGACAGGACAGAGATCCAGGGGCTTTGGCTGTCTAAACTTCTCTCTCCTTCTCCGCCAGGCCCAGGACATTCAGCAATCCCAGGAGGTTCTCCCTGGATAGCGACCCATCTGAGACCTTCTTGAGCACCTCTTTGGCATTGAAGGCCACCCCCAAGCCGGCATTCTTGATCATCAGGCAGTCATTGGCCCCATCCCCCACTGCTACGATGTTGTCCGGGCTGATCTTCTCCTTCTCTGCCAACTGGAAGATCATCCGCCCCTTGGCCTCGGCATCGATTATATCCCCCTTGATCCTCCCGGTGAGAACACCATCTTCGATCTCCAGAACATTGGCAAAGACATAATCAAATCCCAGGCGCTCTTTCAGCACATCTGTGAAGTAAGTGAACCCGCCACTGATCAGGGCGATCTTATATCCCACCTGTTTTAAGTGATGGATCAGCTCCTCAGAGCCCGGGGTGAGCTCGAGATCTGCGGCTATCTCCTGCAGAGTGGTGAGCGGCATTCCCTTCAGCAGGCACACCCTCTGGCGGAGGGATTCCTTGAAGTCCATCTCGCCGTTCATCGCCCGGTCGGTGATCGCCTTCACCTCCTCGTCCACCCCAGCGAAGCTGGCCAGGCGGTTGATGATCTCGAAGTCCACAATGGTCATATCCATATCGAAGACTATGAGCCTCTTCTCCTTTCTGGATTGGCTCAGATCCTGTATCACCACATCCAGCCCCAGCCGCTCACACTCCCTCTTAAGCTGTGCCCGGCAGTCTTCAACAATGCATTCGGCAAAGTCCATCAGAAACTCAATGGAGATCAACTCCCCCCGGGCGGTGACCGAGGCCCTCTCGATATTGATCTCATATCTGGTGGCCACCTCAGCCACATCGCGAATGATCCCCGGCCGGTCCCTGGCCAGGATGGTGACCACATAGAGCTCCTTAGCAGTCTGACGCCGGCCCTGATGCCCCTCCAGGGGAAGGAAGGAGAAGTCTATGGCCAGTCTCTCTGCATTATCCTGGTACCACTGCTCCAGCTTGCCGGGGGTGGTCTCTGCTGAGGCAAAATCGGCAACCACTGTCATGACGCATATCCCCTGCATCACCCTCTGATCCATATCCACGATGTTCACATTCTGAAGGGCGGGCCTATTCAGAATGTCGCGAATCAGGCCAGGCCTGTCCCGGCCTATGAAAGATATGACCCAGAGATCATCAGTCAGAGGGCACAATCCCCCTTTTTCAGTGGTTGCATCGCTCTCACACTCGTCCTCTCATGCCTGCATCTCATGCCTATATACCTTTTCGGATAGGAGTGGTCTAATAAACAATGTCACTTTGCAGTACAATGCCCAAACGATCTAGCGAAGAGCTTCTTTTTACCAGTTCATTTCCAGGGTTCGGGCACAACCAATAGCGGAGAAGCTCCAATGTAAATTGTTGCATATACAAATATAATTGATTCTACTCTCTCAAAAATAGCATAATCCTGCAGATGTCAAACCACACGGGGAAAGCCAATGGAAATAATGAGGATATATTGATGATTAGTGAGGATATATCGATGATTAGTGAGGATATATCGATGATTAGTGAGGATATATCGATGATTAGTGAGGATATATCGATGATTAGTGAGGATATATCGATGATTAGTGAGGATATATCGATGATTAGTGAGGATATATTGATGATTAGTGAGGATATATCGATGATACATCATCTCTCGCTTCAGTCATGAATCTCGCCCCCTCATTATTGAGCCATGACCTTTATTTTAAAAAGCAGGAGGGGATCTGAGTCTTCACCACAAGAGGGATGCCTTCATTGCCCAGCATACATGAGCCGGATCTCTTATTCCTTGCCCCACCAGCAAATTCTTCTACTGCCAGCATAATACCGTACTAATCTGGTGGTGGCAGGAGTTGAAAAGCACAGTCTTTTTTGCTGGGGTCAGAGCGAGAAGCCCGGAGGACAATCTGCAAAACAAGGTCCGGCGCCTCTTTGATGCTGCAGGATTTCCCTATATCATAAAGAGAGGTGACCTGACAGCAATCAAGGTTCACTTCGGAGAGGAGGGAAACAGCTCTTATGTAAGTCCCGTCCTGGTGCGCCCTATTGCAGACAGGATCAGATCTGCAGGGGGGGAGCCTTTTCTCACCGACACCAATACCCTTTATGGAGGCAGCCGCTCCAATTCCGTCCGCCACCTGCAGACTGCAGAGGAGCACGGCTTTGGACGGATGGTGGCCGGAGCGCCGGTCATCATCGCTGACGGCCTGCAGGGAGACAACTACCGGGAGGTGGCCATCGAGGGGAAGCACTTCCAGCAGGTCAAGATCGCCGGTGAGATCGCCTCCGCCCAGAGCATGATCGTAGTATCCCACTTCAAAGGCCACCTGCCCGCCGGCTTTGGGGGGGCGATCAAGAATCTGGGGATGGGTTGCGCTCCCCCTCTGGGAAAGTCGGAGCAGCACTCCGCCCGACCGATATTCAATGCCGAGCTGTGTGAAGGCTGCAGGGCTTGTGCAGAGGCCTGCCCTAAGCAGGCGATCACTGTGAAGAAGAGGATAACTCAGATCGACTACAACCTGTGCACCGGCTGCGGCAAATGCCTGCGCCTCTGCCCCGCCCATGCACTGGACTTCGACTGGGTTGTGGAGGTGCCGCCATTCATGGAGAGGATGGTCGAGTATGCCCTGGGAGCAGTGACCGGAAAGGAGGGTAGGCTGGGGTTCATCAACTTCCTCTTGAACATCACTCCGGACTGCGATTGCTGCCCCTGGAGCGATGCGCCGATTGTGCCGGACATCGGCATCCTGGCCTCAAAGGATCCCGTGGCCATAGATCAGGCCAGCTATGACCTGGTGAACCAGCAGACCGGCCTGAAAAACAGTCTTTTGGAGAGGAACCAAGAGCCCGGGGAGGATAAGTTTCAGGGGGTCTGGGAGAGCACCCTGGGAAGAGTTCAGCTCGATTACGGGTATGAGATAGGCCTGGGCAGTAAGGATTACTGCCTTGAGGAGGTATGATATATGAAGGTGGTAGCATTCAACGGCAGCCCCCGGCGCGAAGGGAACACTGCCACACTGCTCGCCGCCGTCCTTCGGGAATTGGAGGCCCAGGGGATAGAGACGGAACTGGTGCACCTTCAAGGCCCCCTGGAGGGCTGCAGAGCCTGCTTTAAGTGCAGGGAGAACAGAAACGGCCGCTGTGTCCAGGAGAAGGACATGATAAACCAGTGCATCGAGAAGATGGTGTCCGCCCAGGGCATCATCATAGGCTCGCCCACCTATTTCGCCGATCTAACCCCTGAGACAAAAGCCCTCATCGACCGGGCAGGGTTTGTGGCCATGGCCAATGGATGTCTGTTCAAACGAAAGGTGGGAGCGGCAGTGGTGGCAGTGCGCCGGGCAGGAGCGATCCATGTCTTCGATTCCATCAACCACCTCTTCCTGATCAGCCAGATGATAGTCGCCGGGTCGAGCTACTGGAACCTGGGCATGGGCCTTGCGGAGAAGGATGTGGAGAGGGACGAGGAGGGGCTGGCAACGATGAGGACGCTTGGACAGAATATGGGCTGGCTGTTGAAGAAGATAGGAGATGGGTGATTCAATGAAGGAGATCGAGAGATCTCAGCCTAAATCAGCAGAAGGTCCTTCGTCTGATCCCTCAATTGAGAATCAAAGTGGAGGATAAAAGGCGGATCGCCGCTGGAATGCAGTTATCCTAAGTATCATACTGGCGCAGGGCATCTATATCTTGGACATACACTCATAGCTGAAGATCTTCAGGCACTCAGAAAGGTGGTTGAAGATCAGGCCAAGCAGCAGCGGGAGAAAATCAGGCAGAATTGATGGGCAATCCCAAGCACCTCAACTGCTTCATCAGAAAGATAACGGAAGGAGGTTTACGGCTATTCGATCATCACAGCCTTAGGCATTGCAATCGGCTTTATCGATGAAGCCGATGAAGCACTGGAAGCACTCTGCTTATCCCCTACATCTTCAATGGTGATGCTCTCCAGTGTCTCGCAGATTGTGCAATTCTTATGAGCATCCGATGAGATAATGCTCTTATTTGACGGAATGTGAATGATTTCTGCCTGAGGTCTCTCAGCAGATATATTCACCAGCTCCATCGTGGTTACAAATGTGGCATTTCTTGCAGAGGCATAGTCAACGAACCTCTCATAGGCTTCAAAATAGTCTGTGTCAACGCCGGATATCAAGTTGTCAAATACAACTACCATAGGCTCATCATTATCAGAGGATTCATCAAACTTGGCTATCAATAGCTCGTACCACTGAGAGCTGTTCAAGCCCCTCCTCTCTTTTGCATACCGGTCGGATAGGATAGCCGGTTCGCCCGAGAAGTTGTAGCTGCTGATAGGGACTGCATAAATGTTATACGGTTCGATGAGATAAGGCCAGGCATCACTCTCATGGCCCGGGTAGTATAACAGGCCGACAATAAATCCTGCATCATAGACAATTCCCATATCCGCCAGTGCCTGGTAGGTTGCATTGTCCTGTGACAGAGACTGGGGCCTGAAGCCCTTGGGCTCGATTCTCTTTCCTCCGCAGACGTGGCACGCTTTAACATATCTTTTCATCCTCTCCAACTGCTCCCTCTGCTTCGAGCCGGACATCGATCCTAGCTTTTCATCGATCGTCGTGCTCCCCATGGCCAGTTCGCGCCGGGGGGATTCTCCCAAATATGTCAAATATAGCCGCTCAACAGGAATAGACTCCCCAGAAAGATAATATGTACTCCTCAGGCGCCCGGCACTCAGAGTGTTTGTTAAATTGACAAGAGAGCTATGGGTTAAATTCTCCTGATCAGATGTCGGGGAAGGAAAGGAATTCACATCGATCATCACATTCAATATCACTGTATCATTATGTGCTAAGGATACTGATATCAGAATTAAAGATAGTGGGATCGCGATTAGAAGCCAGCTTGATCTTCCACTTAATGGCATTTCCATAACCCCCTTTGATCACCTGTTCAGGCCGGGCCTCCCCATCCGAATGTCCCCATTATTTTCTGCAGTTAAGAACTTATTAAACTTTCGGTAGTAAGCAGTAAGGGTAGCTTGAGCAGGGGGCAGAGAGATACACTCTCACCTGATTTACTGATAAAAAATTATAATTATATGAATTGGTATGAACCGTACAACTCCCGGCAATAATTGAACTCAATCGTCTATAATACTTAACGAAGTGTAGTCTGTGCCATCACAGGACGGGAGGATTGACAGATGGCAAAAAATACCATAGTACTGCTCCTGACAGCGCTTTTGGCTGCAACATGCATGTCAGCGAGTGCCGTCTCTCAGGAGGCATTGAGACCAGGGCAGGCAATCAGCCTGACAGCGATAGACCAGGAGGTCCAGGATGGAGTAAGCTATGACTATCTTTGGACTGTAGTTGAGGTTGACGAAGATGGAAATGAGATTGGGGATGATTTAGTAAGCACTGGTGTTCTTTCACAGACGGGATCAAATACAGGATCATTTGCCTTCCTCACGCCTGTGATCCCAAAAGGGCAGCATAAGAAGTTCATTATAAAGGCAAGACTCACACCCAAGAAAGGGCAGAATGGAGTGGGCCTGACGACATGCATTGGAGAGACCTCTCAGGAGATCAGAGTGGATGGTCCGAGTGATTCTGTAATTGGCGAAGATTTGATCGTATGCGAGGACAATTCGAATGTTGAGGTCGAGCTGGACGAGTCTATCGGAGACAATGGACTGGATTTGCAGTGGTCGGTGGATGATGAGGCCCCCGGATCGAGGAACCATCCAGAAAAAGGCAAGCGTTTTGCCAGTATTGATGCGACGGAGCTCTCTATAGGAGAGCATATAGTAAAGCTTAAGCTTAAGAATAATTCAGGAAAAGGGGATGAGACAGAGGTCATAAAGAGAATCCATGTTATTCACAGGCCCAAACCAATCATACAGTAATCCGTAAGAAGAGGCCAAACCAAGCATCATAAAATTGAATGCAGTGTGTATGCTATTTAAACCGTCATGCCTGGCCGGGCAACCATGAGGCATGAAAATGGGTCATGGCATGAAGGCATTCTCGAAGAGAGCAATCGCCTGCATGAGAGTTGCATCGACATGCATGGAGCCCATCTTCATATCACACTGGGGCGATCTCTTCCAATCCATCCCATCCCATCCGCAAATGCTATCTTCGGCACTATAAAGAGAATGGGGATGGGCATGAAAGGCAACTTACCAGCGTGGGGGCGGCTTTCAAGGATGATCAAGACGGAACCTGATATCAGGAATAAGGCTATCCGGGCTATGCTCTTCAAGACCGGCATGATGCAAAAAGGAGCAACCGGGCCCTTTTCACAGATGATGAGGCGGCCTATCTCCTCAGGCGATGGCTCCAGGTATGGAAAGAAGTGAATTGGAGAAAGATGAGCCCCTATCTCTCAGCTCGTGGGCTGTCGGATCTCCAGGAATGGTGTATATTGAGCTGTGACGGAAGCTGCGGCGCGGGTGGGCCTGACAAAAGGCTTTCTCTTGAAAATCGATCACATTTATATAAGCATTTGACTCAATTTAAAGAGATGCATTTAAGCAAAAATGATATCCGAACGCTTGCTCTCATCGCTAGTTCCGAAGGGCCGGTGAATCCTCACATCCTCTTGAAGGAGCTGGGATTCAAAAGGGAGACTGTGTCCAGGCTTCTAACTCACCTGGAGGAGCAGGGGCTGATAGAGCGGAGAGGGCGCGAAGTCATACTGGCTGGCACGCCCCCGGCAGAGGCCTTCAAAAAGCTCTATTACAGCCATAGGGCCTCTCCACTGCAGAAGGCTCTATCCCTGCGCAGAGTGGAACTCCTGGCCAGGCTGGACCAGATACCCAAGAGCCTGGAAGCTCTGGCCGAAGAGACAGGCATGCCCAGCGATACCCTATACGGTTATCTAAAGGGCTTTCTAAGGCAGGGCGTGGTTAAGCGCTCCAAGGAAGGAAAGGCCTATCTCTACTCCTTCAACTACATACTTTGGTCGGAGCTAAAGGACTTCGCGGCCGCACTCATGGAATATCGGGCCCTGCGCCTCGTCCCCAGGGATGCCCTGCTCATCAAGAGCTACAGGAGCAGCGTGCTTTTCAAGAGCATACGCTTGCAGGATGCCACGCCTACATCGTTCAGCGCCTATGAGGATTACGGGATCGAGCTGGATCTACGGGATAATTACTACACCCTGCCTGAGAGGAAGCTGTCCGTTCAGGAGGTCTTCATACACTCCCTTGACTCTGCAGGTGAGCTTTCCCAGAAGCTTTTTTGCATATTATTCTATCTGAAGAATAGGGATAAATTGGAGGACATCGATCATCCCATGATGAAGAATCTGAAAGCAGTCCTGCAGGGCGAGAGGATCAAGGGCTATCCAACTCTGGAGGATATCGAGGACAGAACGGATCTCTATGAAATCAAGCTCTAGCAAGATCTCCAGACGAGAAGAGGTAAATGAGCTGTTCGAGCAGCTCGGCAAGGTTCTGGATCAGAGGGTTGAGTCTCTGCTTATAGGCGGAGCTGCAATGTTAGAGTTGGGGCTGAAAGATGCCACCAAAGATATCGATGTGGTCTGCAGAGATGAAGCTGATAAATCCAGGCTCATCGAGGCAGCCATTAGCTTGGGCTTCCAGATCGTCGGCCCGGAGAAGAGGCACGCCCGCTTAGGCGTCAACAGGCTGGCCGTGAAGGGTGGGCGAAACCTGGACATCTTCGCCTGTAGGATCTCTTACGATTTCAGCCTGAGCGAGACTATGTGGCAGAGGGCTATTCGATCCAGGTCTTTTGGGAACCTGGTGATTAAGGATGCCGCTTTGGGTGATATCTTCATCATGAAGCTGATCGCCAACCGGTCAGGAGATGCTCCTGACTGCGCTGCCCTGTTCTTAGCGGAGTTCGACTTCGATGCGGTCTACAAGGAGATAGAGGCGCAGTACCGCAAGGCCGGTGAGCTGGAGCAGAAGATCTGGATCACCTACATTGATGAGGGGATCGGGCGGCTGGAGGAGGAGTATGAGCTGAAGATACCCATTGCAGACAGGGTCTCGAAGCTGGCGGATGAGTACAGGGAGAGACTGTACCAAGATCTGACCTCTGAAGACTCTTGAATTCGATGATTAACGAGTAAATTAATAATCCAGTATAGGGGATGAAACTCTATAGACCGGCCAACAATTTTCGCTTTTCCAAAATTACTTAATATTACAGAGGATGTAGAATAATAACCTATTAATTGAATTATATATTAAAATGTAACCTACATGGTATACAAAACAATTTGCATATCGTAACTTGGCTGTTTTTGATACACAAATGCTTTTGCGTACAATACATGATTCGAAATCAGATTGAATAACAAATTTTTGGATTCACGATATACGAACCATCTCCGGAAAGAGTCCGGAAAGAGTTCGGCGAAAAGCTCTTTGCTTTCCTTTTTCATTTCCTGCAGAAGCCCTATGAACTCATCGACCTTGGCAAGGCGGCCGAGCTTGCTGGTGGGCGGCATCTCCATACAGTAGCGCCTCAATTCGGCCTCATATTCAAGCTGCTGGAGAGTGCAGGCGGCGGCCATTCAAACCGCCTCCACCGGCCTATTTGCCCGCCGGCCATCCGGCCCTGCCCAGCCTGGCAGGCTGTCCCTGAGCTTACCACCCTCCAGGCAGCAGGCTTCACTGACTGGCTAAAGCGCTTCCAGGAGTTTTTGCACAACCTCCCAAGGTTGCAGATCGCCGCGGAGCAACTGCATGAGCTCGCCCCGGTGACATAACAGCCATCGGCCTCATCGCCCTTCACAAGGACCATTTCACCATTGAGGTGATGGAGACCAGGAGGTGATGGAGACCAGGAGATCTGATGCTTATAAGGGCATCTCCCACCTCTTTGAGGAAGGAGCAAAAAGAGTAATCCGCAAAGGAGCAGCAAAGAAAAGCCGGGTAAACCCCTATGAGGCCCTGGCATCTCCCTGATTCATCCGTTTGGTGAGAGCAGAATGATAGTTGTATTTTAATACGTCTAAAATATCGTTGCAATTGCTTGGTGTTTATATGCTCCGGTTGGGATTTGAACCCAAGTCGAAGGAGTGAGAGTCCCACATGATTGGCCGAGCTACACTACCGGAGCGCGGATTGGGGGTAGTTCCTTCTATCATTTAAGGCTTTTGGCCCCGGAGGAAAAAGTCGCAGCACCCCTTCAATGCACACTCCTCGCATTTTGGCCCCCTTGCCCGGCAGACCAGCCTCCCGTGGCTGATCAGATTGAGGTGAAAGGAGCTGTATCTCTCCGGCGGCACGATCTCCTCCAAGGCCTTCTGCGCCTTCTCCGGGGAGAGGCCGGGAGCTACCAGCCCCAGCCGCTGCGAGACCCGGAAAACGTGGGTGTCCACAGGCATGAACGGCATGCCAAAGGCAAAGAGCAGGACGATGGAGGCGGTCTTAGGCCCCACCCCGGGCAGGGAGAGAAGGTAGCTCATGGCCGCCTCCTTCTCCATCCCCCTCAGAAAGCCGATCTCTATCGCCCCCCGATCGCTCTTGATCCGCAAGAGAGCCTCCTGTATCCGCCGGGCCTTGATCTCCGCCAGCCCCCCCTCCCGAATGCTCTCCGCCACCTCCTCCGCTCGGGTGGAGAGGAGAGACTCGTAGTCCCCATAGGCCCTCTTCAGACTGGCGAATGCCCGCAGGCTGTTGATATCGCTAGTGTTCTGAGAGAGAATGGTCCTCACCAGCAGGTCCACCGGATCGATCTCATCCACCTCGGGAAGACCGTACAGCTCCTCCAGAATGCAAATGCACTCTCCAACCTTATCGCTTGCCTTTTGCCCGACCATCCCTCATAGCACTGATCACAATGCTTTAAAGCTTATCACGAATATTCAGTCAGCAAAAATTTATTAAACCATGTAATGAAATAAAGGGGCAGATGGATTTTGTCGAGATCTATCCCTTTCTAGTGGCCATGCTCATAGGAGCGCTCATCGGCACTGAGCGCCAGCGTCGCCTGGCAGGGGAGAAGGTGAGGGGGGTGGCCGGCCTGAGGACCTTCATACTTATCTCCCTCCTGGGGGCCCTCTCTGCCACCCTGGCAACCGATTTTGGCCCCCTCTTTGCCGTGGGCGCTCTTGTCTCACTGGTCATCCTGGTATCAGTGGGCTACGCCTCCGCCGTCAGCTCCCTGGGAAGGATAGATCTAACTGCCGCTGTGGCTGCAGTGGTCACATTCATCCTGGGAATGCTCGCCACCTTTCCCGAGAAGATCACCCTGGCCGTCTCCCTGGCCATTATCATCACCTGGATCCTGGCCACCCGGACGATCACCCACCACTACGTTGAGGGCTTGCATGAGGCTGACCTGCTCGACACACTGAAGATGGGCATCATCGCCCTGGTGATCTACCCCTTACTGCCCGAGGAGCCCCTGGACCCCTGGGGGGTCATCAACCTCCGCCAGATCTGGCTCTTTGTGATTCTGGTCAGTCTGATAGGCTTCACCGGCTATATCCTCATCCGCATAGTGGGAACGGAGAGGGGCCTGACCCTCACTGGCATCCTGGGGGGGATGGCCTCGAGCATCGCTGTCACCACCTCCCTGGCAGAGAGGTCGAGGATCAATCCCCAGATAACATCCTCTGCCGTCTTTGCCACTGCCATCGCCAGCAGCACTGCCTTTCCCAGAGTCCTGTTAATTGCCGCTGTGATAAACAAGGAGATACTGCCGGATCTGTTCATCCCTCTGCTGGCCATGACCGCCGTCGGAACTGCGCTTGCCTATATATCTCGGCGCAGGAGCCCGCCTCAGGACAGCGAGGTGAAGATCTCAGACCCCTTCCGCATCCTCCCCGCCCTCAAGCTGGGCTCCCTCTTCGCCCTGGTCTTGATCATATCCAATCTCGCCAGCCTGTACTTTGGAGATATGGGAATCTATGCCGCCAGCATACTCTCGGGCCTGGTGAATCTCGATGCCATCACCTTGAGCCTGGCCACCCTGGCCAGGTCAAGCCTGCTCCCCAGCGTTGCTGCTACCTCCATCACCCTGGCGGTGATCGCCAACACCCTGGTAAAGCTGGTCATATCCTATACCCTGGGCAGCAGAGATTTCGGCAACCAGACAGCTGCGATCCTTCTACCAACTGCGTTGGCTGGAATCCTATCGTTGCTCTTGCTCTAGAACAGGAAAAAGGAGAGGATGGGCCCGACGCGGTTCGAACGCGTGATCCCCGCCGTGTAAGGGCGATGTCATAACCAGCTAGACCACAGGCCCTGCCCCTTACTATCTGTTCGTCATATTAGACCTTATCGCTTAGGAACGGGGCTTAGGACCGGGGCCCTCTCTCCTCTGCACTGCGAATATACATCCCAGTCCGGGTCTCATCCAAAAGCCTCTCAGAGGGCTCGGCCGTCACCAGGCTGACCAGGATCATAGCTGCTACTGAGAGGACAAATCCATACATGCTGGGATGCATGGGCATGGCGGCAACATACTTGGCATAATAGCTGAAGGCAAACGTCCCCACCAATCCCACGACCATCGAGGCCAAGGCTCCCTCTCTGGTGGCCCGGCGCCAGTACAGCCCGGCGAAGAGAGGGGTGACAAAGCAGGCCAGCATCACTCCGATGGCCATCCAGATCAGCCAGGCCAAAAGCTCAGGAGGATTGGACCAGGCCAGGTACAGAGTGAGGATGGTAGAGGCGACTATTGCCGCCCGGCTGAGAAGGGTGATCGACTTCTCAGAGGCATCCCTGTTGATGAACTGCCGGTATATGTCCCAGCTAACATAGCTTCCGATGGTCAGCATCAGGCGGTCGGTGGTGGACATCACCGCCGAGAGGACGATCACCGCCACCAGAGGAGCAAATAAACCGGGGAAGACATACTCCGAGGCCACAATGAAAGAGTAGTCAGCAGGATTGGAGACCCCGGTGGGCATGGCGATCATACCCTCCTGGGTCATCGATCTGGCGGCATATCCTGTGATCTTGCACAGGTACATGATCACTGCATAAATGACGAAGGCGGCAAGGGGTGCCCACTTGAAATATCTGTCCTCCCGCGCAGCAAGCACGTTGTTGACCACGTGAGGGGCTGCTGCCAGGCCGAAGGTGAGCAGGAAGAAGAATGATATCAGATACATGGGGGTCATGAAGGCATAGCCGGCATAGGGGGGATGGATCTGAGGATACCACAGATGGGTCATATTGACATCGATCTCCGCCAGGATGGCATTGATATGGGTCAGTCCACCGGCGGCATCGATCACCACCGGACCGACGAGCAGCACTCCCAGGAGGATCATCATCCCTTGGATCAAAGAAGCCATGCCAATGGCATACAACCCTCCCAGGATGGTATAGCCCATGACGATGACCGCGCCGATCACCAGAGCCCATTGATAAGGTATCTTGAAGAGCCATGACAAGACCATGCTGATGGAGATGTACTGCCCCACCAGATAGATGATGGAGATGAAGACGCCGATTATGGCCGAAGTACCTCTGATCCCCCGCGGGCTGTAGAAGCGGTGGGCAAAATAGTCCTGCATGGTCACATAACCTGTCTTGGCGGCGACTGAATGGATCTTCGCTCCGAAGAAGAGTATGCAGACTGCGGCGCAGAGGGGGACGAATATCTGCTCCCAGATGCTCGGCCAGCCAGTGGCATATCCGAGGCCCGCCACCCCCAGAATGGTCATCCCGCTGCAGATGCTCGATACTATGAGAAGGGTGAACGTCCAGAATCCCAGGTTCCTTCCCGCCACCAGGAAGTCCTCAGAGTTCTTGATCTTCTTTGAGGCGAAGGCGCCAATGGCGATGAGACCTATGAAATAGACAGCGACTACAACCAGAGTGCTAATGTCCATCTCCATCACCACCTCAGGGCCCATATCAAGAGCAGAATTGAGATGAATACTGGCACAATGATGATTCCAATGAATGTCTCTGTCGGCAGTCCTAAGATCAGATTAAACCCTCCATATGTGTTGCGTGTGAGCATGGTTCAGGCCAGGGTCTAATAAATCTAACCGTCCTCTCAGGAGAGCTTCCGGAGAACTCTCAACTGAGAGCTTTTATAGTGATCTCACCACATCTTCAGGGATGAGTGAGCTACTTTCTTCCTCAGGCAGTGCACTCCTGAAGATTTGTGACCGCGCCTCTGCTGCTGTATCCTCCTCCATCCGGGATATGGTTGGGATGGCCGCAGGCGGACAGATGGTGAACATAGGTGCTGACGGCACCCCCACCAAGAGGATAGACCGCGCGGCAGAGGATGCAGTCCTGGAGGTGCTGAGAGCATCAGGCAAGGGCTTTTGGGTGCTGAGCGAGGAGAAGGGTGAGATGATAGTGGGCAGGAACCCGGATCATTTCCTTCATCTCGATCCCCTGGACGGAACATTCAATGCCATTGCAGGAATCCCCTTCTATGCCCTCTCGATATACATCCGCGGAGATGACTGCCGTCTGGGATATATCTACGACCTTGCCCGAGGGGTAAGCTTCTATGCCGAGGCCGGCAGAGGGGCTTATGCAGGATCTGGTGAGAGAGTATCCGTGTCCAAAAATGATGATCTCATGAGCTTCAGCATCTCCGCCTATACCATTCGCCCTCATACTGGCCGGGTCACAAGGATAGGAGACCGGGTGAGGAGGATTCGCACCTTAGGGAGCGCCTCCCTGGAGATGGCCCTGGTCGCCTCAGGAAAGCTGGACTCATTTATCGATCTGCGGGGGATGATGAGGGTGGTGGACGTGGCGGCGGGCAGCCTGATCATAGAGGAGGCAGGGGGACGGGTATCCGATTCAAAGGGATGTCAGCTCCAACTGGAGAGGGGTATGTGGCAGAAGAGGTGTGTGGTCGGCTCCAACGGCCGGAGGCATCAGGATCTTCTGAGGCTCATCGAGGGTGATTGAGATTAAGATCGGATTTGTCTCTCGGAGGGGGGAGGGGCCTGTCTCGCTGGCAGCAGATCTCATCCAGGAGATCGAGTCCTGGAATGAGGGCGTTGGGATCCTAGTGGACGAGGACCTCGCTGTAAAGATAGGAAGGCCCCCTTCCTCTGTTCAGGAGATGGAACGGGGACGGGTGGACTTCATAGTCTCCATCGGAGGAGATGGCACCATCCTCAGGAACATTCATAAGATGGCCGATCCGGTGCCCATCCTAGGGATAAACATGGGCACCCTGGGCTTTCTGGTGGATGTGGAGCCCGCGGATGCGGCGAGGACCATAAAGCGCCTCCTTTCTGGATTTGTGGTGGATGAGCGCTCCCGGCTGAAGATGCTCATAAACGGTGTCTGCATGCCCCGCGCCACCAATGAGATCGCCCTTATCACCGCCAGCCCGGCCAAGATGATAGAGTTTGAGATCCTGGTGGATGGCTCTTTGATGGAGGACTTCCGGGCGGATGGGGTGATCATAGCCACTGCTACCGGCTCTACTGCTTATGCCATGTCCGCCGGAGGCCCCATCGTCGATCCTCGTGTGGATGCCATCGTCCTGGTTCCCATGGCCCCCTTCAAGCTCTCCAGCCGCCCCTGGGTGATGCCCGGGGACAGCGTCATCGAGGTCCGGCTCAAGCTGCCTGAGAAGGAGGCGCTGGTGGTGGTGGATGGCCAGAGCTCGACATCCGTATCCTCCCAGGACAGGATAGTGATAAGCAAGGCCAAGACCCCGGCCAGGTTCGTTAAGGTGGCAGAGGGCGGCTTTTATGCCAAGGTGAAGAGCAAGCTGACCTAGAGGCGAATGAGCTGGAGGGCATCATCTCTTCGCTGCTCTTTCCCTCTCCGCCCTTTTGATCTAATCTCTTTCAATCTAATCTCTTTCAATCTAATCTCTTTCAAGCTAATCGATCTAACCTCTTTCGATCTAACCTCTTTCGATCTAACCTCTTTCGATCTAACCTCTTTCGATCTAACCTCTTTCGATCTAACCTCTTTCGATCTAACCTCTTCCGATCTAACCTCTTCCGATCTAACCTCTTTCGATCTAATCTCTTCCATTGGGCCAGCCTTCTAGCCCACCTCTCTTTTGAGCATCAGCGTGGCGGCGGCGAACATCAGAAGAAAAAAGCCACACAGGAATGCGAGGTCAGGAAAGATCTCAGACAGGCTGGATCCTTTGAGCATAATCGCCCTCAGGGCGTCGCTGGCATAGGTCAGGGGAAGGATGTTTGAGAGGGGGCGAAGAAATCCGGGGATCGATTGCACTGGCCAGAAGACGCCACAGAGGACTATCTGAGGGATGATGACAACGGGGATGAACTGTACCACCTGAAACTCGCTTCGGGCAAAGTTTGAGACAAATGAGCCCAGGGCCAAAGCCCCAGCCCCCAAAAGGAGTATCACGATAAAGGCATCAAGAATGCTGCCCCTCATCGGCACGCCGAAGAGATAGATGACTATGAGCAATGTAGTCGCTGATTGGATGACGGCAACCAGGCTGAAGCCGAGGATGTAGCCGGAGACTATCTCAATTCTGCTCAAGGGCGATACCATGAACTTCTCCAGCGTGCCAAGGGTCCTCTCCCTGAGAAATGATATCGCAGCCAGGATGAAGGTGAAGAAGAATACAACAAAGCCGAGAATTGCGGGTCCAATTGTATCTATCATCTCCAGGTCATAGCCAAAGATATAGCGGGTGACCAGCAGGGTCTCAGATGCTCTTCCTGCCCCCTCCTGCCCCAATCCATCCCTTACCGCGGAGATGATGGCCTGGGTGATCTGCAGGCTGCTGGCATCCAATAGGGCCCTCACCTCCCCGGGATATATGACCACAGCGCCGTCCAGCCTTCCCTCAGCGACGAGCTTCTCGGCATCCGATTCTGATCCAAGACGGAGAATATCGAAGTCCTGGATCGACAGCAGATGGTCTCGCAGTGCAGGATGGCCTCCGCCGTCCACCAGCCCCAACTGAACGCCCGTCATCTCTCCAGAGAGGGCATAACCGAAGAGGAGCATGAGGAAGATGGGGGCAAATGTGATCAGGGCAATTGTGCGCCGGTCGCGCTTCAACTGGCGGACGACCCTCAGTGCCACCACAGTGACGCGTTGCAGACCAGGTCGCATCATGCCCCCTCTGAGAGGCGCAGGAAAGCCTCTTCGAGCTTGGGCTCCAAGAGGCGTATGTCCACGGGAGAGACCTCTGCCAATATCTCCTTGATCTGAGCGCGGCTCTCAAGAGAGACATTTACCACCTCTCCTCTGACCTCTATATCGTATCCCAGATCTCCCAGATGTGCTGCATCCTTCTCTGGCTCTGCCAGCCAGAGGCTCAGAACTGGGCGAAGGCCTGCCTGCCGCAGAACCTCCTCCGGGCTCCCCTGGGCGGCCATCCTCCCCGCTCGCATATAGCCCACCATCTGGCACCTCTCAGCCTCGTCCATGAGATGCGTGGTGATGACCACTGTCTTGCCATCTTTCGCCATCTGCTCGAAGTACTCCCAGAAGATCTTCCTCAGGCGGGGATCGACACCCACAGTGGGCTCGTCCAATAAAAGCATCTCTGGCTCATGGATGAGGGTGCAGGCCAAAGAGAGCCTCTGGTACATTCCCCCGGAGAGAGCTCCCGCCAGGCGTTTTCTGTGCTCGGAGAGGGCGACCATCCTCAGCAGCTCCTCGATTCTCTTCTCTCTCTCTCGCCCCATGATGCCATAGAGTCCGGAGTAGAACTCCATGTTCTCCTCCACCGTCAGATCGGGATAGAGGGCCTTATGCTGGGTCATATATCCGATGCGGGAGTAGATCCGGCCCACCTGTGCTACCGGCCGGCCCAGGACCCTTAGCTCTCCGGAATCCAGGCGGAGCAGCCGGACGATGGAGCGGATGAATGTGGTCTTGCCCGAGCCATTTGGCCCGAGCAGGCAGTAGGTCACACCACGGGGGATCTCCACATCCAGCCGGTCCAAGACCAGCAACCTCCCAAAGCTCTTGGTCACACCACGAGCCAATACCGCCGGGCCTTTATCGCTTGCCATGGAACTCAGACCATCATCCTTCTTCGGGCGGCTATGATCAGGGCCGCAGCCAGCAGAGCGAGGATGAAGAGAGCTGCCAGCGCCCATTCAGCACCCCCATCATCGATTCTCACATAGGCGTTCTCCCAGTCGGCGAGGTCATCCCGGCGGCTGTCGGAGAACTGAAAGAGAATTTTTAACTGGTAGTTCTTGCCGGGCAGGGCATCCTTGGAGACATCGATCTTGTAGAAAAGCTCCGCCTCCTCCTGGGGCTCGAGAATGGGGATGGGAGACTCATCAACGCTCACATACAGGCCGCTCTCCGGGCGGAGACGGGCGACGAGATCACTGGCCCGGTCATCCCCCGTGTTTTTCACCCTTATCCTGATCACATTCCCCTCCGAGCCCGCCCGGAGGGAGGTGGGGGTGATATTCAAGAGCTCGAACTGGACACCACTTCTTCTCTCCACAATCAGATCGAAGGGAATGCTCTGGCTGAGGCTATCGTACCAGTAATAGATGTCTGGGTTCTCCGGCCGGCTAGCATCCTCCTTTACAGCCACATCCTTTTGGTAGATGTAGTCTATCTGAGCCCACAGCCGGTAGCTGCCGGGGAGGGCGTTCTCATAGGCCTCCAGGGGGAACTCCAGCCGGGGAGAGCTCTGGCCCTCTCGAATGCTGCCAGGAAAGGCCATCTGGCGTTTGATCTCCAGGGCGCTCTCATTCTCTGCCCGGAGAAGGACGGAGACATCCTGAGCCACAGTCCTCTGCTTCTCCAGCTCCAGCTCCTTTTGAGCGGCCAGGACTTCCTCCCTTCTGTTGGCTGCCGGCTCCTCATTTATCTGAAAGGAGGTTATTCGGCCCCGGTTGGTGAGTGTCAGGATGAGAACTGTCTCCTCGCCCTGATAGATGCGGGACCTATCCAGGGATGCTGTCAGATTAGGGGTGCCGTAGACCTTGTAGTAGTCGGCTGAGAACCTCTCCGGCGGGACGGGAGCTCCGCCCTCCGCGGCCAGAGCAGGCAGAGGTGAGAGGAGGATCACAAGTGCAGCGATCATAAATGGTGAGAGTGGCAGGGAGATCTGGGCAGAGACTCCCTTCTTCAGGCTATCAGATGTTTTTCTGTAAATCAATGGATTAATCCTCCTGCAGGCCTGATTGGACTATGGGAAAAATCAGAATAGATATGTGCTGCTTCCTCTATTTGGAGATTGTCATCTGTCTATCAGCAGCCCTGTCCTTGGGCATGATATCGAAGGAGAGAAGTCCAGCGGCTATTCTTGGATCAAAGAGCATAAACGAGCATCTAAAAAGAGGAGGGAAGCCTCGCCCCCTATTACACCAATACTAAATCTCTGGATAGACCATCGTCCTCCCATCAGGATACTCAAGGCCTATCCGCTCCAGGTATTCGCTGTATACCTCCGCGGGATTGAGATCCGCTTTGGGATGGAGCACCTTTGCCAGATAGGTCGCGCCCACCACCTGGTCCAGGCCGTTCATGATATCCCAGTCCATGAAATAGATCCGATTGGACTTTGCAGCTTTGATTCTGCTAGCTCCTGATCTCTCCATAAGCATATTCTTAGCATTCTGCAGCTTGATTGCCTCCTGGGAGGGGGCAGACTCCCAGCCGATCTGAGCATGATCTGTCGGTTGGGTCTGTCTCACAATGATCACCTCAGGATTTTCTGTTACCACCCATTCCCAGTCCACCTTCGGATAGGTCTCCTCCAGTGTGCCGGCGATGTTGTAGCCCCTTGCCAATTTCAGTACCTGGTCAAATGCAGACCCCGGGCCCAGAGTGGAAAGGTCGCCTCCACTGGAGCTCCACTCCACATAAACCACAGGCAAATTCGTTCCTTCCACAGCATTCTTGATGGATTTGGCCTTTTCATCATACCATTTGATGTAGTCGGAAGCCTGCTCTTCCTTGCCCAGAATCTGGCCCAGGATCTCAACCTCTCGCGTCATGTTCTCCGGCTTGGTGAACTCCAGCGCCACCGCCCTGATGTTCTTGAAGGGCTCCAGTCCCTTCTCCAGGCCGTATATGCCGTAGCTCTTGCCCGGATAGCTGTAGCCGATGACCACGATATCGGGAACGATGGTATCCTCTCCATTGCTGGCGATCGCTCCGATCATCTCATAGTCCAGAGCATTCCATTTCCCCACACTCTGCTTTCCCTTGAGAAGAGGGAAGTAGTAGCCCTTATTCTTCACTGTATCGGAGATCCCTACCACCTTGTCCGCCGCTCCCAGCATCACCACCGCCTCGGCTGCGTCCGAGCTGGTGACGATCACCCTCTCGATCGGCTGGGTGAAAGTGACCTCTCTGCCAGCAGAGTCGGTGATGGTCAGGGGGTATTCAGCCGCCCATGCCGGTGCCAGCAGCAATGCCACTATGACAAGTGCTACGGGTACAGAAAACAGTTGTATTTTCATATCTATTCCTCACATAACCTGTCATACCCCTCTCCCAAGATCACCAATATGGTATGGCCCTTTTATCAATATTTAGATCATCCA
>MTKW01001188.1_pt1 | contig 52239 bp, 50 predicted proteins | sample 1042761 | NCBI WGS metagenome assembly MTKW01 (sample SAMN06205366, study PRJNA360243) | anaerobic digester metagenome | biome: Wastewater treatment plant; feature: Anaerobic digester sludge; material: sludge; isolation source: anaerobic digester fed with sludge from wastewater treatment plant ... | reverse complement strand
GTCGTCTAAGGGGGTCAAAATCGGATCGGCGCGGGGGGTCAAATTTGGACCGGCGGATACAAGGATTTATGGAACATTACAACTACATGCCGGAGGAGTTCAAATTTTTAAATCAATTCGGCGAGATCTGGTTGAGGTTCCATCAATATAGATTGCCAGTAATAAAACTCACCAGAGAAACGCCTAAAGATGCCGTCTGTCAGGTCTTCGAGAATGTCAACACCGGCGGCGTATCGTTGACGGTTTTCGAATTGATGACGGCGACCTTCGCCGCCGAGAACTACCGCCTGCGAGAGGACTGGGTGGCACGCAAAGAATTAATCCATAAAATGCCCGTCTTAAATAAAGTCGACGAAAGTGCCTTTTTGACCGCGGTAACCCTACTGGCAAGCTACAAGCGCTATGCACAGGGAAAAGGCTCTGTGAGCTGCAAGAGAAAGGATGTGCTCGAGCTCTCGCTGGCCGACTACAAAGAGAATGCAGATGCCATTGTAGAAGGCATGCTCTTTGCTGCCAAGCTCCTTGCGCGGGAAAAGATCTTCGACCAAAGAGACCTTCCCTATCAGACTCAGATGATCCCGCTATCGGCGATCTGCGCCTATCTGGGAAACGAGGTCGAGAACGATTCCATAAAGGAGAAGATCATCCAGTGGTACTGGTGTGGGGTCTTCGGTGAGTTGTACGGTGGGGCAAATGAGACCCGATATGCTCTGGATGTCTCGGGCGTCCTGAACTGGCTGAAGGGTGGAGATGTGCCGGCAACCATTCGGGATGCAAATTTCACACCTATCCGGCTGCTGACATTGCAGACCAGGATCAGTGCTGCTTACAAAGGCCTGATGGCTCAACTCATGAAGAAGGGAAGCAGAGACTTCCTGAACGGTGACCCGATCGAACTGAAAACCTACTTCGACAGCAATATAGACATCCACCATATCTTTCCCGCTGCCTACTGCCAGAGCCAGAGATTCGATTCGCAGATTTATAACAGCATAGTGAACAAAGCAGCCCTCTCCAGCAGGACCAATCGCGTCCTCGGCGGCCACAAGCCCAGCACCTACATCCAGAGAATCCAAAGCCAGCATGGCGTCCAGCCCGATCGGCTTAACGATATACTCAAAAGCCATCTCATAGATCCCGATGCACTGCGAAGGGATGACTTTGCCGGGTTCATACTCAAAAGAGCAGACCTGCTGCTTGATTTGATTCAGACTGCCACTGGAAAGACCATCGCTGGCAGAGACTCGGAAGAGACCGTTACGGCCTTCGGCCAGTCTCTGGCCAAATCCCCTTCAGACAAAGCGGGTCTTGGAGAAATTCAACCGCCTTTGGCTCCAACGACAGATGTCATTGCTCAAGGATCGGTGAAGCAGAAAAATAAGGAACGCATAACCATTAAGCGGTGGAACGAAGAATCATTCTTCCATGATTTGGAGTCGAGAAGAGATCTGGAAGAGGCGGATATCGCCAGAAAGATCCTGCACTGGACGAAGGATAAGCTGCCAAAAATCTGGTGGGGAAGTGGAAAGGTAGACGGCTCATTCTATCCGATGCTGGATCACAAGGGAAAGAGCTACTATCCAATCTGTATCTGGTCCTATGGTAAAGTAGAGGTCCAATTTCAGTATTTGAAAAGAAATCCTCCATTCGACTCCGAATCCAAGCGAAAAGAGCTGCTGGAACGCCTGAATCGAATCCCAGGATTCAGCATTCCAGATGATGCCATCGAGCGCAGGCCGAATGTTTATCTGGCAGTACTGAAGAACAAAGATGCATTGGAACAGTTCCTGGAGACCCTCGACTGGACGGTCCAGGAGATATTGAAATCCTAGATTTATATGATGACTAAGAGGACCAATAAAATCAATGATGCAAAGCTGAGGCTCATCGAGATGGATGCCTGAAAAAAGCTTTGGGTCCAGCCAGAGCTCTCCGATTCCTCGCTCTATTAAAGCATGAGCCTTTTGATCATGTGGAGATCTCAGGGAGGATTCATAAAAATTTAAATCCAGTGCGACCTGTTTTATTTTCAACCTTATGCTTCTGGCGGATAATCTAATGGATCGTTGGTCTAATTTCATAACTCGTGTTACAGTTGATACTTATTGCATGTGCGAAATACTTTTAGGACTCTACATGTCCTCAATTAAGCTCTACAAGTTGGGAAGATGGTCCTCAGGGGCAGCCGTCAGGAATACCAAGAACGCCCTTCCTGGCCAAGCTTGCCGGCTACGGCGCAGACACCTTTCGTCTAGCAGAAGATCTCAAGGCCGAGGCTGCTCTTGGCTGAAGTCGTATGCAACACGTCGCCTTGAGATATTATTGAGCGGAAAAAGAAGATGTAGTTCCGCAATCTCGTGCTCACTGCCCGGGTTTGATGGGGCTTCTTTCAACGCCTCTGACCTGGCACGAGCAGCCTCGGCCTCCTCGCCTCTTCCAAGGACGGAGAGGGCCTCGCCCCTTCCCATCCACGCATCGGGATAATCGGGTCGATCTGCAGGGCGTGCTCATATGCCGAAATGGCCTCATCATATCTTTTTCCATCACGGAGGGCATTGCCCTTCAGGATCCAATCAAATGGATTTTCTGCTGGATTTAGCTCGATCGTCCTTCAAAATGCCTCTGCCGCTTCATCATACCCATGCCACCAATGCTTGAATCCGCATGCAAAGGTACTTGAATGAAGGGGGCATTTGGGCCAATAGTAGAAAGGAGAAGAAGATGAAACAACTAATGAACAGTAAGGGCGATGACCTCGCTATTGAAAGTTATCAGGCCCGTCTGCAGGCTCTCGATATTGCGAATAAGGCAGCGCGGGATAAAGGACTGACCCTCGAAGCGATGGGAGAAAATTGCAACCTACTACCGATTCGTATTGGAGCGATCCTGAGCGGACAAGCTCCATTGGAGGCGACCACGCAAGAGTGCCTAGAAAAGCAGCTCGACTTGAAGGCAGGGACGTTAGATCCACTTCGCACTCCACCAGTACGATGGAAAGCTGGAGCAATCTACCGTCTTCACGAGGCAGTTGATGTATATGCACCAGCTATCCAACGATGGATGAACGAGCAATTCGGAGACGCTATCATGTCAGCGATAGATTTTACGATCATTGCTGAGGAGGTCACTGGTAGCCAGGGCGAACGGCGCATACGCATAATTTTTGACGGCAAGGCTCTTCCCTATTCCACCGATGAGGGCTGGCGACCTGCAGATGCTTAGTTGGAGAAAAAAAATCAGCAAATAAATCCTGTGAGCCCGAAGTGAGGAGCACTTGAAAAGCGGTTAAATCCGCTGACCTTTTTTATTATCTTGAGATCATTTCCCTTAATCCTTAATGCATATGACTTAATCCTTAAGAATTAAGAAGAGAAAAAGGTGAAGAGGAGGACGATCTCAGCGTCTGCCTATGGTTCTTATGATTCTGGCAAACTCTTCTGTTGGAATATTTGCCTGCTTTAGTTCGGTGAGCAATCTATCATCCTCTAAAATGCGATTCATTGGACCTTCTGTTGCTTCGTAGGCTTTATCATGTGTTCTAGATTTATAAATATCACATAGTCTTCAAAGATGAGATAGACAATAACGTAATGCTATGTGATATGTAAGCCTTGAAGCCCTCTAAGGTCGTGACTTTTGGGTTCGCCGATCTCAGGGCTCTGGCGGCGCCAACAACATCCGTCTCTACTGAAGGCTGGGATACGGGAGTCTTGCGAGGGGGGCCAGTTGCTCAATGTCAGGCTTGTATTCACGGAAAAACGCCACTGAGACTTGTGGAGGACTAAATCTCGATCTTGATCCCAAATAGCTTCTCGAACCTCTCGTACTTCGCCCTGGCGCGGTAGATGTTCTGCCTGGTGTAGGGCCGACCCTGCTGGCAGGCGATCATATCCCTGATCTCTGCCGGGGTGAAGACGGAATTAAGCATCTCCCCGTCCAGATCGGAAACCCTGATCTCTTCCTTAACAAATTCTAAAGGGAGGTCCTCTTTCCAGTTCCACTCCCTGTCGTAACGAAGCAGTGCCAGATGCCCTCTCTTGCAGCGGGCTGAGATCAGCCATTCCTGGTCTGTGCAGTAGTATGCCAGGCTCTCCAGCTCTGAATCGCAAATGCCACAGAAGCCGATCACATTCCTCGACTGAGAAAAAGGGTCCAGCTGCTCTCTCCCATATAAAAGGGACAGGCTCCTTTCAGCTACTCGATTCATCTCGATTGAAGGACATCTCCCATGCTGTAGATTCCTGGATCCCTTCCCGCCACCCAGCTGGCTGCCCGCACTGCACCACTGGCGAAGGCCGTCCTGCTATGAGCCTGATGCTTTATCTCCAGCCTCTCCCCCGGACCTGCCATGAGGACAGTGTGATCTCCTACAATATCCCCGGCTCGCACAGCATGCACTCCGATCTCCTTGCCCCGGAGCATAATCCCTTTCCGGCCATAAACCACGCCGGAAGCGTCAAGCGAATCCGGCTCTCCCCGCGCCCTTCTTATGGCCTGCACAGTGGCCAGGGCAGTGCCGCTTGGTGCATCCTTCTTCTGGTTGTGATGGGCTTCAATGATCTCTATATCGAAGTCATAGCCCTTGAGAGAGGCGGCAGCATCTGCCACCAGCTTCCAGAAGAGGTTCACTCCCACAGCGAAGTTGGGGCTTATAACTGCTGCCACATTGCCCTCGATTGCTGCTCTCATCTGGGAGTGCTGCTCAGGAGAGATGCCCGTGGTTCCTATCACCAGATCCACACCAAGAGAGGCCGCAGTGCAGGCGTTCTCCACTGCTGCTTTGGCGATGGTGAAGTCGATTAGCACATCCGGCTTGCTCTCTATTATCACCTCCTCCAGCCGGGAGGCATCCTTGACCAGAAGGCCCCCCGGAAGAGGCTCCCCTGCCCCGATAACATCCAGGCCCGCCACCAGCTCCATTCCCTCGATCCTGGCCGCCTCCTGGATGACCAGAGTGCCCATGCGACCCAGAGCCCCAGTTACTGCAATCCGAGTCATGCCCTCTCGCCCAGAGACTCCAGGACCCCCTTGAGAATGCTCTCTTTATCCGGGGACATCTCCGCCAGGGGAAGGCGCAACGGCCCGCCCGCCAATCCCAGATATTTTTGGGCGCTCTTCACAGGGATGGGGTTGGTCTCAAGGAACATCGCCCGGACCAGAGGGGCAAGCTCATAGTGCAATGATCTCGCCTTTTCCAGATCGCCCTTGAGCATGGCATTCACCATGGCCACTGTCTTTCTGGGGGCGACATTGGCCACTACAGAGATCACGCCCTGTGCCCCCAGGGCTATGGATGGAAGCGTAAGGTCATCATCGCCGCAGAGGACGGAAAAGTCACTTTCCCGGGTCTGCTCAATTATTTGAGATAGCTGAGAGAGGCTTCCGCTGGCCTCCTTTACTGCTACGATATTCTTTATCCGGGAGAGCTTTGCCACCAGCTCCGGCTTGAGGTCGATTCCCGTTCTCTTGGGAACATTGTAGAGCACCATTGGGATATTGCACTTCTCGGCCACAGTCTTGAAGTGCTCGAACATGCCGCGATCATTGGGCCGGTTGTAGTAGGGAGTTATCAGCAAGGCAGCATCAGCGCCCGCCTCTGCAGCATGGCAGGTCAGCTCCACTGCTTCACGGGTGTTGTTGGAGCCAGTGCCTGCTATCACCGGCACGCTCGAGTTCTCCACTGTGATCTCTATCACTCGCTTGTGCTCTGCAATGGTGAGAGTGGCCGCCTCGCCAGTGGTTCCACAGGGCACTATCCCCGCTATACCTGTCTGGCAAAGGTGCAACACATTTCTCTTCAGCCCCTCCTCGTCCAGGCTCATGTCCTCTAAGAATGGCGTGATGATCGCAGGAAACACGCCGCTATACATCAACCTCGACCTCTCTTCTCGTATTTCTCTGTCTCATCACATTGGATATGTAGCCTGCTACGCGGTTGCGAATGGCTTTATTTTTGATATCGGTATACTCGGATACCATCAACTTATTCTGCTCAAAATCGGCGCTAAATGAGCTCTCATGCTCTCTTAATAGATCCGTCGCGAAATTCTTGATATAACTAGGCTTAACGCTTCCCATAATCAACACTCCAGCTAGAGCAATTCCTTTGTGCATCCCTGCCCCACAATTTATATCTTACTATCATCTGATAGACTGCTATAGCCCTGGCGCAGGATCGTGGCTGCCGGACATTCTGGCCGCCAAGTCGATCAGAGAGGATGCTGAGCTCCCTAACAGATAGAGCCTGGGCCCCTTTCCATGATCTCCCTCATCCCATATCGCAATGGGTAGCAGTGTTGAGCCGGCCTGCAAATGGCCTGGCACCTCTCTGCTCGACCCTCTCCCCTTTGATCTCTCCTCCCCCCTCAATTGGCCCCGGCCATCTGCTCCCATCCTGTCCCGCGAAGTGCTGTCCGTAGTGCTACCCATAGTGCTACCCATAGTGCTGCCCACAGTGCCGTCCATAGTGCCGTCCATTATCAAGAAGCCAGACTCCCTGCAGAGTGAGAGAGCAGAAGGCGCCAATTCGAGGGCTGCCCTGGCCCGGGGATCTATCCTCATTGCCGCCAGGATCACAGCCGCCTTATTGCTCTTCTCTCCAAAGCGAAGGCCTCCCCGGCGGCATATCTTATCCTCGATCCTCGCCACTCCTCCCTTCAGCTCTGCCACATCCTCAAGGCAGCTGGCACCGGGAACGGCCATGGCCGGTCCAGCTCCTTCCTCTGCCATGAGATCGAGGAGCTTGGGATTCTCTTCCAGTCGGTCCATTGCCCTTTCCAGGTCGCAGAGCACTCGGTATCGGATTGCCTCAGCCCTTTGAGCAGCAGATTGATTCACCGGGCCCGCCCCCCTTCCCAGCCTGAGGCTCCCGCGAAGGGCGCTCTTTGCAAACTCCTTCGCCCTGCGGGCGGCCTCCTCCAGTGAGCAGCCTCCGGCAAGAAAAGAGGTTAATGCGGCAGAGAAGGTGCATCCTATGCCATGGTTCTCTCCTGGTATTCTCTCTGAGGGCAACAGGATGCTCCTGTCCTTCATCATGAGCAGGTCGGTGCAATCCAGGTGCCCTCCCTTGATGATCACCGCCTGCGCCCCCAGGCTCATGATGTTCCGGGCGGCATGAGCTGCGCTCTCCATATCGCAGACTGCTATGCCGGTGAGCGCTTCAGCCTCGAATATGTTGGGGGTTACCACCCCTGCTATGGGTATCAGATGATCTATCAGGGCGGATACAGCCTCCGGCCGGAGGAGCCTTCCTCCAGCCTCAGCCTCGATCACAGGGTCCAGGACCAGAGGAATTTCATTTGCTGAGAGGTGATCGGCCACTACATCCACAATCTGTGCTGAGTGGAGCATGCCGGTCTTGGCCCAGGCTATGGAGAAGTCCTCTGTTATCGATGTAAGCTGCGCTCTCACCTGCTCCGGGGGAAGGGGATAGATATGCTGCACTCCCATGGTGTTCTGGGCGGTGATGGCGGTGATGGCAGAGGTCCCGTGCAGCCCCAGGACGGAGAAGGTCTTGATGTCCGCCTGGATCCCTGCCCCTCCTCCGGAATCCGATCCGCCTATTGTCAGCACTACTTTCGGCATGTGTCCAGTGATGAGGTCAGTGCGAGCCTCAAGCTTCAAGCCTTTAATCTCAAGCCCGAAGCCTCTTTTGAGGCCTCAGGATATCTTCTTCTCTGCCTCTGCCACCATCTCCTCTGGAAGGTCGTACTTATGGGCGATCTTCAGAGCCTTGCGGTAGAGGCCGGCCTGCATATGCTGCTCGAAGGACCTCTTTGCCGCCTCCATTTTCATCGGCCTGGGAAGGTCGAAGTCATCGGCGATCTCGGCAGCATTCTTGACCATCCCCATGCTCATGCTCTTATTGAAGGCCTGGGTGGCCGCCTGCCTGACCATATCCTCCGGCAGCCCGAACTCCTTGGCGTACTCCGCTGCAGCCCGGTAGAACTCGCTGTCAATCTTTCTATGGAATGATCTTTGAGCTGCTTCCAGGCGCTGCTCGCCGGGAAGATCATACTGCCTGGCCAGTTCGGCTGCAATGGAATAATCCCCCTTCTTCATGTTGGCATCATATGCCGCACTGACTGCATCCACCAGCATGGAATTGGGGAGGCCGAAGTCCGACTTGATCTTTGCTGCCTCTTTATAGGCACCGGCATTCATCCTCTCTTTAAACTGTCTTGCCCCTTCTGTCAGCCTATCCTCTGCCATAGAATCCTCCAGTGCCCCCAAGGCACTGCTCATTCAGCCGTTAAAACTCTCTATCCCGGAGATTGGTGACGAATGCATATTGAGTAGTTGTAGGAAGCTTCCGGCGAAGCTCCCGCACATCTGGGAGGTAGATCACAAGCTGCCTGGACCCAAACGGCCTCTCCTTGTCCAGGATCTTGCTCGTCAGCTCCACCTCTGCCTCACCTTGAATGCGCGCTCCGCCACTGCCGAAATCTGGCGACATCTCAATGAGCATGGGCAGCCTGAGGCGGCTCCATAGGAATCTGGGAAGCGACTCGGAGATCAGCTTGAGCTCGGACCGATCCATCACGAAAAAGGTGTTATCCTTTCCCCTGATTCCGGGCTTTTCCATTGCCAGCAGTTCAGTGAGGTTGAGCCTTCTGTTTGGCAGGTGCTGGTTCATCGTCTGGATGGTCTTGACCAGTATATTCTTGTTTAATCCTCTTCCTTCTCCGGAAAATGCCATTGAAATCAATCTCACTTCTATTGACTTAAAGGTAACCGTTATCGATGTCCGAGAATGTATGCTGCACTGTGCCCTTCTTCAGGTTCAGGCACCTTCTGGCAGCTCCTGCCGCCACATCTCTCAATTCCGCCGGGGCGTAGATGCCAAAACGCCATGTAGCCCTCTGGGCCCTCTCCAGGATGCTGACCAGGGGCGAGACCTCCCGCAGGGGCCTGATCTCCTCCCCCACCAGGGCGGGAAAGCTGCCCTCGGGGCTGTCTGGAAGGGGCGGCCTGTCCACCAGGATCCAGTCGGCATCCATCCCCGCCTCCCCCGCTATCTCCTGGGCGATGATCTTCTCGCTGACCCTCAATAGTGATGGCTCCAGGCTCTCCAGATCGACATAGACCGCCCTTTTGAATAGCTGGCGGGACTTTATGCGGGAGGCCATCTCCGCCGGATAGCCGCCTGCTTCTTCCAGAGCAGTGAAGAGCTGGATGTCGTCCATCCCCTTTATCCGAGCGGGGCTTTCGCCCTCATCGATCATCCTTCTGATCCCGGAGGAGATCATACACTCCGAGATCCGGCAGACATGGTGGAAATAGACGGCAGGGTGCATGAGCAGCCGGGAGATGAGCAGCGATGTTGCCGCCTGCACTCCTCCTGCCTCCACTGCTAACTGGCCCTGATGGAAGGTCATCTTCTGCAGGAGGCGCAGATGATCTATCACCCCGTAGGCCACGCCGGTGTAATGAGCGTCCCGGATGAGGTAGTCCATTCGGTCCACATCGATCTCCCCGCTCACGATCTGCCCGTTGCCCTGGCCGTTGATGAAGGACTGGATATCAGAGGCCTTCAGGCCGTGATCCTCCAGCACCTCCCGCAGCTCTCCCCTCTTCAGGATATCGATGACGCTCTCGTGCTCCGTCCTCAGAAAGGGTGCGAGAGCCGACTCCGTGGCATGGGAGAGGGGGCCATGGCCCACATCGTGCAGGAGGGCGGCGGCGCAGACCTCCTGTTTCTCCTCCTCCTCCAGCCCCAGGTGATCGGTGAGGAGAGAGGCCATGTAGTAGGCCCCCAGGCTGTGCTCGAAGCGGGTGTGGTTGGCCCCGGGATAGACCAGGTTTGCCAGCCCAAGCTGCTTGATCCAGCGGAGCCTCTGCATCTGAGGGGTGTTGGCCAGCCTCAGGGCCAGGCCTTCCAGCCGGACGTAGCCGTGCACTGGGTCTCGGACCTCGGTCATTTGGTGCCCTTTTTAATTCTAAAGCATAAAAATCTTAGCTCTTATTGGGAGTTGTTCACACCAACCATCATCCTTCCCCGAGCTTTGCACATAGCTATATGCTGCACGCTCCCTGGCAGCAGCCTACAGGATGACACTGATTGATTCTATTGTTTTCCTACTTCTCCTCTACTGATCTGGCTCCTGAGATAGATCTAGGCTGTCGGCAGTGCTGGAGGAGGCCTCCAGGGCGGCGAGCACCGTCCTGGCGAACTCCTGGGAGGCATCGGGTCCGCTGGCTGTTATGATCATCCCGTCCTGGACCACCATTTCATCTGCTACTATTGCTCCTTTGGATTTGATATGGTCGGTATCAGATGCAGTAGCCCTCTTGCCCTGGAGGAGGCCGGCATCCGCCAGGATCCAGGGCCCCAGACAGATGGCGGCCACGATCTTCTTCTCTCTTAGGGCTGATCGAGCAAGATTCTGGTAGCCTGGATCTTTATGCAGCTCATCCGAGTAGATCCCCTCGCCGCCCACGAAGACCACGGCGATGTATTCAGAGAGATTCACCTCATCCAGATCCAGATCCACCTTCGTCTTCTCTCCGTCCATCCCCGTGGCCGTCTTCACCCCTTTGGAGGCCAGCTGGACCTGGTAGCCAGCGCTCTGGAAGTGGTTGCGGGGCACATTCAGCTCCTCTTCCTGATACTGGTCAGGCGGGAGCACCATCAGTATCTTTCCTCTCGGTGAGAGTTCATCCCGGACAGGTGCAGTATCATTGCCCGATCTCTTATCCGGGCGGTATGAAATGGGGGCGATCGGGGCGGTCCGGTCCAATGAATCCTCTTTGCCGCCGTAGATGCTAACGTCCTCTCTCTCTTGAGAGTTCATGTTCTCTGAGCAGTGGACAGGAATGAAGTTGCCCGCATATGCAGAATAGCAGATCGGGCAGAGGGTATAAGGATCGATGCTATCTGCCTCGGCGGATGTCAAGCCGATGGTAAATCCGCAGACGGGACACTGCCAGCAGGTGTAGTCGGCATTGTGGTCTGTGTAGTAGTCAGTATTGTAACCGGTATCATAGCCTGTATCGTAACCGGTATCATAGCCTGTATTGTAACCGGTATCGTAGCCTGTATTGTAACCAGTATCATAGCCTGTATCGTAGCCAGTATTGTAGCCAGTGTTGTAGCCAGCCGGAGGCGCATACTGGGCGGATGCCGGATATATCACTGCCAGCATCATTAATATTAATATCATGGAGAATGGGCTCTTCATGCACAGTAAAGCGATGGATGAGAATAAATAGATCAACGAAACTGAATTACATATGAAATGATAGGATGATCCTCTTCTGCCTGAGATACCATTATATTCCCTGAGGGATTGAGAGGAACTCCATGCCAGGCAGAATCTCCCACAGCTATGCATTTCGCGGCTCAGAAAAACCGCTTATTGGAAAGACCATCGGCGACATGTTCAGTGAGATTGCTGAGAAGTATCCGGATAATGATGCAATTGTCTCCATCCACCAGGGAAAAAGATATACCTATCGCGAGCTGCAAAAGGAGTTGGACCGGGCAGCAAAGGGATTCATCGCCCTGGGGATGAAGAAGGGCGACCGCCTGGCAATCTGGGCAACGAATATAGCAGAATGGATCATCACCCAGTTCGCCACCGCCAAAGCGGGAATCATCATGGTGAACATCAATCCCGCTTACAGGACTCATGAACTGGAGTACGCCCTCCGTCAATCCGAGGCCCAGGTCCTCCTGCTCATGGACAGGTTCAAAAGCTCTGATTATGTCAAGATGTTCTATGAGGTCTGCCCCGAGGCCGCAGCCAGCAAACCAGGAGAGATCCACTCCGAGAAGCTGCCCTTCCTGAGAACAGCAGTCCTGATCAGGGGAGAGAAGCAGCCGGGCATGTACAGTTGGGAGGATGTGCTCGAAATGGGCGACGAGATTCCAGATGAGGTGCTGGAGGAGAGGGCTGCGAGCCTGGACTTTGACGACCCCATCAACATCCAGTATACCTCGGGGACCACCGGATTTCCCAAAGGGGTGGTGCTGACCCACCATAACATTCTCAACAACGGCTACTTCATCGGCGAGTGCATGGAGTTCACAGAAAGAGACCGTCTGTGCATACCAGTGCCATTCTATCACTGCTTTGGCATGGTTCTCTCCAATATGGCCAGTGTAACCCATGGAGCGACCATGGTCCTGCCGGCGGAGCACTTCGACCCCAAAGCCACTCTCTCTGCTATAGAGAAGGAACGCTGCACTGCAGTGCATGGAGTTCCCACAATGTTCGTGGCCGAGCTTGAGCACCCCGATTTTGAGAGATTCGATCTATCCACCCTGCGCACTGGGATCATGGCTGGATCGCCCTGCCCCATTGAGTTCATGAAGAAGGTGAACACTCTGATGAACATGCATGATGTGGTGATAACCTACGGCCAGACTGAGGCCTCTCCTGGCATCACCATGTCCTCCACTGACGACTCCCTGGACCTGAGGGTCTCGACTGTGGGAAGGCCCATGCCCCACACGGAGATTAAGATCGTGGACCCAAAGACGGGAAAGATCGTCCCCCGGGGGGAGACAGGAGAGATCTGTGCCCGAGGCTATATGATCATGCGAGGATACTACAATAATCCAGTAGCAACTGAGCAGTGCATAGATGAGGAGGGCTGGCTGCATACCGGCGACCTGGGGACCTTGGATGAGAACGATTACTGCAAGATAACCGGCCGGCTAAAGGATATGGTGATCAGAGGGGGTGAGAACATCTATCCGCGGGAGATCGAGGAGTTCCTCTATACCCACCCCGCCATCAGCGATGTGCAGGTGATCGGCGTTCCCGACAAGAAGTACGGCGAGGAGCTGATGGCCTGGGTCAAGCTCAAGAATGCTGCATCGATATCCCCGGATGAGATCAAGGCCTTCTGCAGGGGAAGAATCTCTCACTTCAAGATCCCCAGATACATCAAGTTCGTAGACGACTTTCCCATGACAGTCAGTGGAAAGATTCAGAAGTATAAGATGAGAGAGGACTCGATCAAGGAGCTGGGGCTGGAGGAGGCGGCGGAGATGAAGACGGCATAGTGACCGGGAGGATCATTCCCGCTCTGCTTTTTTAATCTCCCAATCCCTTTTCCCCCTCAAAAATATATAAATATAATTGTAATGCCTATTATATTAAAAATCATCTGATATCTTTGTGAATTCCCTGCTGCTTTCCCAGTGCCTCGGCATGCGCCTCCCTGAATCCTGCCTCCCTCATCTGGCAGGAGCATCTCCCCTTAAACCAGGGATAACGGCTCATCTCCCTCCAGATCTCCTCCAGCCCCTTCTCTTTGATATTCCCAAAGTCCAAAGGCATATAGGCACAAGGCAGTGCCACCCCATCGCCATCCACATGAATCCACCGCCGCCCGGCAAAACAGCCGAACATCTCTGCGCTCAACAGGTAGGGCAGTGCTGAGACCCGTGGTCCTTCCATCCGATTCTTCTGCTTGTGGAAGCTCTCCAGCCGGGCCACATCCCCTGCTGTGAGCACCTCATCCTGATGTGAAGCCCACCGGCCTATAGCCACGATCTCATAGAGGGATAGCTCGTGCACTCCCAGATCCTCTGCCAGGCCGAACGCCTCCTCAAGGCTGTCGATATTATGTGGCGAGGTCACCATGAACAGGTCCACCAGAAGGCCGGCCTCAAGGGCATTCCGAATCCCTGAGAGGGCATCTTGAAAGGCTCCTCTCCTCCCCCGGAAATGGTCGTGCTTCTCCTCGATTGGGCTGTCGATGCTTATTCGCACAGCATATAGGCCCGCATCCTTCAGCTGCCTGGCCATATCTGCCGTCAGATGATAGCCGCTGGTGAAGCTTGCTGCCACTGCCCTGTGGTCGACAGAAGAGACCAGATCGGGCAGATCCCGGCGGAGCATAGGCTCTCCACCATCGAAGGTGATCAGATACGAGCCCATCTCCAGGGCCTGGGAGATGGCCCTCTTGATCACATCGCTTCTCAGAACCTCTCCCTGACGGGAGGGGGCAGAGCAGTGCAGGCAGTCATTGGGGCAGGCCTTCATCACTGCTATGGAGAACTGATCGGGCACCGGGCGGCGGATCATCGCCCCCACCTGGGCGGAGAGCATCCGGTCGAAGGCAGCGCTCGGGGCAGGGGGAATCCAGGTGGAGAAGATGAATCTGTCCGGACCGGAGCTTATGGGCTTCTCTGTGGCAAAGACCCTGTTGATCTGCTCGATTATGGGGCCGGCCAGGAGGGCAGCCGGGCCGCGGGCTGAAAGCCTGATCCCTTCTCCCTCCGCCGAGGCCTCGATCCTCAGCAGAGGCTTTTTTGCGATCTGCATCTTTCCAGTCCCCGGCCGGTCATCTCATCCACTATCTCCTGCAACTGGAGCACAATCCCGTCATCCGCCTGCAAACCCTCAAGGGCAGCCTTGGCCTGATCGCAGTGATCTGCTATGGCCCTTATGCACATCTGTATCGCAGTGGTGCGGGGCTTTCGGCTGGCATAGATCTTGGGGAGGGTGATTGATGTCTTCTGGGAGATCTTTCCCTGGTCAAGCCCCAGATACTCCTCCAGATCGTCGAGAATCTGATAGCCTAAGCCCAGATGCTGCCCGTAGCTCTCCAGCCGGGCCACATCCTCCCTCCTCCCCTCGCCGATCAGCCCCCCTATCTTGGCCGAGGTGGCGAAGAGGGAGGCCGTCTTTTTGGAGATGCACTGATAGTACTCCTCAGGCGAGCCTGTGCAGGATAGGTCCATAAGCTCTCCCTCTGCCATATCCATGCAAGCGCGGGAGAACGCCTGTATCACCGCCTGGCTGTAGCCGGATATCAGTTCGATCGACCTGGAGATGAGCCAGTCGCCCGCCAGGAGAGAGGCCTCCGGGCCGAAGCGCTCCAGAGCACTGGGCGAGCCCCTTCTCTCTATGCCGTGATCCAGGATATCATCATGGGCCAGGGATGCAGCATGGACCAGCTCAATGGCCATCGCTGCGCTCATAGAATGAGCTGGAGGGATGTCCAGAGCCTCTGCCGATAGGATCAGGATGAGCGGCCTGACCCTCTTTCCCGGAGCAGAGAGAATATAGCTCAGTATCTCCCCTAGAGGGGAATCGGGCAGATTCCTCGCCAGCACAGCAAGCTCTTTGTTGATGAAGTGATACTCATCACAGGCGGAGAACATCGATTCCAATAGTCCCGGCCAGTTATTTAGCTTTTGCTGAGAAGATGTGGGATCTTCAGATCCATAAATGTAAATATCTCTTGAGAGTCCAGCCTTACAAGAGCCGGTTGGACTCTATCTTGGTGCACCTTCCCGCCACCACTCTGTATCCCTCCCGGTCCAGCCTTTTTATGGCCTCTGGGCTCTCTGTTCCCGGCTGCATCCAGAATACTCGAAAGCCTTTCTTCTTCGCCTCCTCTGCCAGGGCGGGGACGACGGATGGTCGGCGGAAGACGTCAACGATATCGATATCCTCCGGGATATCATGGATGGAGGCCAAGACCTTCTCTCCCAGAATGGTCTGGCCGGCGCAGTTGGGATTGACCAGGTAAAGCTTGAAGCCGTGCTTTTGCAGGGCCTCGGATACGAAGTAGCTGGGCCGGTAGGGGTTAGGGGATATGCCGACCACGCAGATGGTGCGGCAGCTTTGCAGGGCCTCTTTCAGATCCCTGTCATCTCTGAGGATGGGCATGAGATATAGTATAGCCGGGATAGGATAAATAGGATTCTTCTCTTCGATTGGGGAGGGGGCGAGAGGACGAGAGAATGAATCCTGTGGAGCATATATTCACAAGAGTTCTTCATGGCCTCCCCGCCGGAGCGGCAGGCCTAAGCAGCTCGAAATGACAGCCTGCTCATGATCACCGATAATAATACTGAGCCTGGCCCTTCATCATCTGCCCAAAGGCCAGCCCCACCACCAGCCCGGCGATATGGGCCATATGGGCGATGTTGTCTGCCGAGCCCATGAAGAGAAGGTCGATCAGGGCAAAGAGCACCACTGCCCAGCGGATGCTCATCGGTATCATAAAGAAGAGGAGCAGCCGGATCTCGGGGGCGATTATGGCCAGACATCCCAGGACGCCATAGAGCGCCCCGCTCGCCCCTACCATCGGCGTGCTGCTGACTGCCATCTGGGCTAGGGCGGCAAAAATCCCGGAGAGGATGTAGATCTGCAGAAACTCCCCCGGCCCCACCCTCCTTTCCAGCTCCATGCCGAAGAAGAATAAAAAGAGCATATTGAAGAATAGGTGATTGAAGCCGCCGTGGACGAACATGTAAGTCAGAATCGTCCAGGGCATTTCAAGAGCGTGATTGCGGGACAGTATCAGGTAGTTCTGCACAAATTCTCGCACTATTGGGATATAATATCCCAGGAAGAACACCAGTATGCAGATCAGCAATATCACGCCCGAGTAGGATACGGGCATCAGTGCCCCAATGCGATCCAGCAAGCCGGTGCTGGGAGTTATTGGATCACCCCACTCATCCCTCCTTCTATAATCCACTCTTCTCCCCGCCCGTGCCAGAAGCGGCCCCAGCCCGCCCCATCTCTCCCTGACAGGCCCTTTCTGGGCGGAACTTGCGGAGGGGCATAAATCAAACTGTAATTGCACTTTCTACCTCATAGGATCAATACTTCATTCTGTAACATACTGGCCATCGCGCAGCACTATAACATAATCGGCCGAATTTCTCAGGGCTACAGAAAAACCGGGCTCTGCGCCGAAGATGATGGTCTCTTTGCCATGCTCCATGGCCTTCATTAGTACCGGCTTGAGGTCGGCATCGCGGGTGACCAGGGCCAGGGTGTCGATGATTGGATTGTAGATCATATCCACCCCCTCCACTGCCATCCTGACATCCACATCGCTGGTGCAGATCACCGGCTCAAATCCCTGATTCTCCACTGCTTCCACCAGCTTCTCAGATGCATACTGATTCAAGAATACCTTGCCCATCTTGATATCGCCGTAATCCTTCAGAATGTCCCTGATCTCCTCCAGGTCCATCTGGAACTCCTTTCTGAGCATATTGGGTCCATCTACCAGAAGGCCGATCCGCTTTCTTCCCTTTTCCTTTCTAGAGCCCAGATACTTCATTATATGCTCGAAAGGCATTGTCATCCGATCCATGTTGACCCTTTTCTCGATGTCATGGCCTGATTTCCTGTCTTCATCCCTGCGCAGGACGTCTTGGCCTCAGGGGTCTTTGCCTCAGGGGTCTTTGCCTCAGGGGTCTTTGCCTCAGGGGTCTTTGCCTCAGGGGTCTTTGCCTTAGGAGGTCTTGGCCTCAGGAGGTCTCGGCCTTGAGGTCTCGATCTCGGAGGCTCATAATCCAAGACGTCTCATCAATTTAGGTCATTTCAATGGATGTTATAAATTCGTTTGGTATTCGCAGCCGTTTGTGCCGCCACATCCTGCGGCTCCAGCCCTTTTATCCTGGCGATCAGCCGGACGGCATCCAGCACATTTGCCGGCTCATTTCTGCCCTTGCGAGGGGAGAGGAATGGGCTGTCCGTCTCCACCAGCAGGTGGTCGAGGGAGACGTTTTTAGCCAGGATCTGATGGTGCCCGGATCGGCATACATTGGTGGCCAAAGAGATATAAAATCCTCTATCCTGCGCCTCTCTCATAGTGGGGAGGGTGCCGCTATAGCAGTGGAAGACTACTTTCTCCAGATGCTTGACCATATCCAGGGCAGGCTGTTCCGCATCCCGGGAATGGATGACCAAGGGCAGGCCAAAAGACTCAGCTATTGCTATCACCCTTTTGAAGATCTCTGCCTGCCGTTCCCTGGTGGGAGCATCCTTGGTGTGATAGTAATCAAGGCCCGCTTCGCCAATCCCCACCGCCTTACTGGCATTCTCTTCGATCTGATCCAAGAGCATCTGGATCTCGGGATCCTTCTTCCCGTCAATTGAGTTCGGGCTGAATCCCAGGGTGGCGGAGATGAATTCATAGCTCTTCGCCAGCTCCAGGGATTTGCTATTGGTGGAGTAGTCCACCCCGGAGTTGATCATCCTGACCACCCCCGCCCTCCTGGCATTCTCTATCACAGCTTCCCGATCTCGATTGAAATGCTTGAAATCCAGATGGCAATGTGAGTCGATTACCCCGGCAAGCGGCCTTTGTGCATTTCTCATTATCTTTTCCTGGATTGTTCCTCGCATATCTCTCTGTCCGTCCATTTCACTGATTCATCCAGCAGCATTCTCCTCCAGAAGCATCAATCGATTGATAGCGCTCACTAAGGCCTCTACTGAGGCCATGACGATATCCTCTCGTGCCGAGCGGGCGCTGACCCTCCTGCCCCGGTCATCCTCCACTCCGATGACCACCTCGGCCAGGGCATCAGCACCGCCAGATATGGCCTCGATGCTGAAGTCGCAGAGGTGGATTGATGTATCGCTATCCAGGAGGCCCTGCACTGCATTGACTGCTGCGTCCACCGGTCCCACTCCAGTATTGGCCAGGACCTTCTCCTTTCCCCGGACCATGGCTTTGACTGTGGCAGTAGGGGTGATGATATTTCCGGTCATCACCGAGACCTCCTTGAGCACCACAGCCTGGCTGCCTTTGGCTACATCTCCAATGACCACATCGGCTATGGTCTGAAGATCTATGTTCCCGATCTGCTTGCCCTTGTCGCCCAGCTCCTTGATCCTCTCCAGGATGTCCTGAAGCTGCTCATCTGAGGGCCGGTAGCCCGCCTCCTCCAGTACCTTGGCCACAGCATGCCTCCCGGTATGCTTGCCCAGTACTATCTTCCTCTTGTGGCCCACCATCTCTGGGGTCATTATGCCCGGCTCGAAGGTCTTGCTGTCCTCGATGACGCCGTGGCTGTGAATCCCGGACTCATGGGAGAATGCGTTCTCACCTACAATAGGGGCGGTTATGGGTATCTTCACCTTCGTCAGCCGCTCTACCAGCCTCGCAGTCTCCACCAGGTACTCGGTCCTGATGTCTGTCCTGGCATTGTAGATGGCGTGCAGCCCCATCACCACCTCTGCCAGGTTGGCGTTCCCCGCCCTCTCCCCCAGGCCGTTCACGCAGACCTGAACCTCCCTTGCCCCCGCCTCCACTGCAGCCAGGCTGTTGGCCACCGCCAAGCCGAAGTCGTTGTGGCAGTGGACATCGACCACCATATGAACATCATCGCAGATGTCCTTGACCAGGCGGTAGAATGAGGAGGGAACGGCTACTCCGACTGTATCTGGTATATTTATAATATCGCAGTCTACTTCCTCTACCGCCCTGAATATGCGATGCAGAAACTCGGGAGAGGTGCGGGTGGCATCCATGGCCGAGAAGAGGCAGGTCCTTCCATTATCTTTCACAAATTCAACTGTGCTCTTTGCCCCCTCAATGATCTCATCGTGGCTCATCTTTATGGTATGAGCGATCTGAATATCCGAGGTGGGGCTGAAGACATGGACCAGATCCACTTCAGCATCAAGGCAGGCCTGAGCATCCTTTTTCACTATGCGGGAGAGGCCGCAGACCTGAGCCTGCAGGCCGGATCTGGCGATCTGGCGGACGCTGTTGAACTCGCCTTTTGAGGATACAGGAAAGCCAGCCTCAATGACATTTACACCGAGTTTGTCGAGCTGCCGGGCGATCTGGATCTTCTCATCCATAGTGAGAGAGACGCCTGGAGTCTGTTCTCCATCGCGAAGGGTGGTATCAAAAATGCGTACTTTTTTATCAACAAGCGAATGAATGTCGTAGAAGACGATTCCCCACAGAGGTTTCTTGTTTCATGCTTTATTCAATGCCATATGCCTTATAAAACCTTTGCCAGCCCACAGGCTTTCCTGTAAGGGTTCATCGATCTGCAGCAATCTGCTCATGCCAGTACATGGCTGCATGATATGATCCAAACCTTTAAGCCCCCAGAGCTCTGTTTATATATTGGGGATTGAAAACATGATAGCTTTGATAGTTCATTACACAAGACACGGCAATACGCACTTTCTGGCGGAGGCGATAGAGGAGGGGGCAAAGGAGGTCGAGGAAGCTGATGTTCAGATGCGGCGTATACCAGAGCCTTCAACTCCAGTGGAGACCTATATGAGCAAAGCAGATCAGAGGTTTCACGAATCCTTTCTGCAGATTCCCGTGTGCAGCACAGACGAGCTGAGAGATGCCGATGCTATCTTCTTCGGCGCGCCTACATATGTGGGAAGTATGTGCGCAGAGATGCAGAGGTTTATGGAATCCATGAGCTCATTATGGGCGGAGGGGGCGTTAATAGGCAAAGTGGGAAGCGCCTTCACCAGCTCTGCATCCCAGCATGGCGGCCAGGAGTTGGCACTGCTGGGCATTCATGCCGCTATGCTCCATATGGGGATGATAACTGTAGGATTGCCCTTCGCATCCAATGATCAATTGAGAATCGATGAGGTCAATGGGGTCACACCACTCGGCGCTGCAACTATCTCTGGGCAGAGGGGGGAGCGTAGGCCAAGTAAGATCGAGCTGGATGCAGCCCGCTTCCAGGGAAGGCATGTAACCAGCATCGCCTCCAGGCTGGCAAGAAAATAAGATGACTAACTCATAAGCCATCGTATATCCTCTGCCAAACAGCATCCGATCTGCCTTCTCAGACCTCCCAGATCTCCAGGGGCATCTCCGTCAGCCTCAGCACTCCTGATGATGTGGTCAGGAAGGTATCCTCCACTCCCAAAACTCCCTTTCCCGGATAGATGATCTTGGGCTCCACGGCGATGGTCATCCCCTCCTTGATCTCGTGATCCAGCGGGGCGAGCACAGGGTACTCATCCAGCTCCAGGCCCACACCATGGCCCACAAAGCCGCATTTGCTGCCCTCTGGCCCGCCCAGATATTCGCTATAGCCCAGCCTTTCGCCTTCCGATTCGGAGAGCTCGAAGAGCTCCCTTCCCGTCCTGCCCGGCTTCATCTCCCTGGCCACAGCCTCCTCTATCTGGCAGGAGGCCTGATAAGCCTCTTGCAGCTCTGGATCGATCCTGCCCAAAGAGAATATCCTGGTGGCATCGGCGATATATCCATTGCAGATGCCCACGGTGTCTACAAATACCGGCTCGTTTCTCCTTATCTTCCTGTAGCTCGGCCCGTGGGGAAAGAGCAGTGAGGTCCCCTTTCCTCCAGTGGGAGAGGCCAGGAAGCTGGGGATGGCGGCGCTCGATCCGGACATTATATGGCCTAAGGGAACGATGCTGTTGAAGCGACGAAAGCGCAGTGAACCCTGATGGCCCATCAACCTCATCTCCGATTCTATGCGGCACATCAGCTCCACCTCCGTCATTCCCTCTTCGAGGTGATCTGGCACAGTGGAAAAGCCATCTATCAACATCTGAGCCGCCTGCTTTGCCAGGTTTATCTCGAACTCTGACTTGACAGAGCGGATATGCTTGATTCTCTCGGCAACATCGACAAAAGAGGCATCCTCAAGGGCCCTGTCCACCCGAAAGTAGAAGCTGCAGGGAAGGACATCCATCTCCAGGCCGATGGTGGCACCCGGTTTGATGCCCAGCTCCTCTTTCAGATTTCTCATGTTCTTCAGCGGCCTGACCTCCAGGGGCGACTCCTCTCTCGCCCTCACCAGACTTCTCCTCATCATGACGGTCGCCTCGCCATCCCTGGGGATGTAGACCAGGCCGTCCTGAGCGGTGCCAGAGAAGTAGCACATATCAACCGCCTGAAACAGAAGGGCTCCGTCGATGCCATCATCCATACTGGACTGCAGCTTTTTTATCCTGCTTTTGATCTCTGATCTGGGGTGAAGAACATAATCCATTTTACCTGCCTCTTATAAATATCCGTTATATATTTTTTTATCATCGACTGTGAACTCTTGAATCGTAACTCATCTTGATCATTTATTTACCTAACCATGGCATAAAGCAATCGGCAGCCGTACCAGATGTATCACTTCTCTCCGGCTGAAACCTTTATATGGTGCCTCGGATCAATGTATGAAGGAAATGACTTTGAAGATTGCTGTGGACATCGACGGGGTGCTGGCGGATCAGGTGGCTGCAGTCCTGAAGGAGATAGAGAAGGAATACGGCCTCGTCTATTCCAAGAGCGATGTGGACCGTGCTCACTGGACCTTCGAGGGAAGGCAGATCTGGGAGGAGATATCAAGGCTGCTCTCAGATCCAAAATATGTCATGCAGGTGCCGATCATCGATGGTTCACAATGGGCGATAGAGAGGCTCGCCCACCATGACCTCTTCGTGGTGACTGCCAGGAGGCCATTTACTGAAGAGGCCACCCGCAGATGGTTGAATGCTCACTTTCCCTCCCTGAAGGGCTACTACTGGGCCCGAACAGGGACCAAGCACAACATACCCTCGGATGTGCTGATCGATGATCTGGATATCAATATCGTGGAGTTCGTGAAGAGCGATCCAGATAGGCATGGAATTCTATTTCAACACCCCTGGAGTCTGAACGGTACGGATATCGAGGAGTACAGTAGCCAGGTCTCATACTGTCCGGAATGGGAGAGCGTTGTGAAGGCAGTAGACAGCATCAGTCGCTCGCGTCAGTGAACCTCTGCCATCTGCTGGTATTATGGGCTGTAAACTGCTTATGAGCTGTAAACTGCTTATGGGCTGTTTATGGGCTTCCATCTGCTGGTGTTATGGCGATCCTGCACTCTAGGATAGAGCAGAAGCTATTTTATAGGCTTCTCCCCTCTGGCCTGCGCCCTTTGCCGCCTCTCCTCAAGCTTTTCTTTTTTCTTATCCTTCCTTGCCTCTCCTCCTGCCTTCTTCTTGAATAAGTTGATCATTCCAGATCACCTCATTTAAATCCTGATTGTCATTAAATGATGACCCGTATCTATATCAATCTATTCCCCTCTTAGGACGGATTCCGCATACAGGTGTCTTCAGAGCGATAGACTGATAACTGTAGAGATCAAATTGAGCAAGATCGGATTTTAAGGAAATCACAAATATTCTGAGGATCATAGATGAAAGAAGGAGAGCTGAATAATGAAAGATAAGACGATCCTGGAGGACTTCAAGAAGATTTATCCGGAGAAGTTCCCGTCTCCGGAGGCCATATTCAGCCGCATCCATGCAGGAGACCGGATCTTCATAGGAACTGGCTGCGGGGAGCCTCAGTACCTGGTGCATGAGCTGGTCGATTATGTCAACAAGAACCCCAAAGCGTTCTTCGATGCTGAACTGATCCACATCTGGACCCTTGGTGTGGCCCCTTACACCGACGAAAAGTTCCAGGACAACTTCAGGCTCGACTCCTTCTTTGTGGGCGATAGCACCAGAGGCTCAGTCAATCGGGGGGCAGCAGATTACACTCCCGTCTTCCTCTCATCCGTTCCCGATCTATTCCGCTCGGAGATGGTTCCAGTGGATATCGCCCTGGTCCAGACCTCCCTTCCTGACAAGCACGGCTATCTGAGCCTGGGCATAAGCGTGGATGTGGTGAAGTCCGCTCTGAAAAAGTCAGAGATCGTTGTCGCCCAGGTGAACGAGAACATGCCCCGGACCCATGGGGATGGATTCGTCCATATCAATGATATCGATTTTATCCTGCCTCATGACGAGCCGCTCCTTGAGTACTCAGTGAAAGCTCCCAATGACATCGTGCAGAAGATCGGCAAATATGTCGCCCGCATCATAGAAGATGGCTCTACCATTCAGGTGGGATACGGCCTGATACCGGATGAGGTGATGCACAGCCTGGAGGAGAAAGAGGATCTGGGGGTGCATACAGAGCTCCTGAGCGATGGCATCATCGAGCTGATGAAAAAGGGAGTGATAACCAACCAAAGGAAGATCCATAACCCTGGAAAGACCATCGCCTCGTTCTGTATGGGAAGCCGGGATACCTACGATTTCCTGGACGAGAATCCAGCAGTCGAGTTCAAGAGGATCGACTATACCAACAACCCCCTCATAATCTCCCGGCACAGGATGATGACTGCCATCAACAGCGCCATGGAGATGGACCTGACCGGCCAGGCGACAGCAGAGTCCTTGGGGGGGACCTTCTATAGCGGCATCGGCGGCCAGGCGGACTTCATGCGGGGTGCTGCCCTCAGCCCAGGGGGAAAGACCATTCTCGCCTTCCCCTCCACTGCTCTGAATGGCAGCGTCTCTCGCATCGTCCCCGTCCTGCAGGAGGGGGCTGGGGTCACCCTGACCCGGGGAGATGTCCATTATGTGGTGACGGAATATGGAATAGCCTACCTGCATGGCAAGAACATCCGGGAGAGGGCCATGGACCTCATCGCCATTGCTCATCCCAGGTTTCGCCCCTGGCTGATAGAGGCCGCCAGGAAGAGGACTCTTATCTACAAGGATCAGGTCTTCATCCCGGGAGAGAGGGGGATGTACCCTGAGGAGCTGGAGACGTACAGGACCACCAGGAAAGGGCTGGAGATATTCCTCCGCCCGGTGAAGATAACCGATGAGACCATACTCAAGGACTTCTTCTACGATCTGTCTGAGGACAGCATGTACATGAGGTTCTTCTCCACCAGGAGGGATATGCCTCATAAGAGGCTGCAGGAGTTTGTGGTGGTGGACTGGAGCCGGAAGATGGAGATCCTGGCGGTGATCAAAGAGAATGAGAGGGATAGAGAGACCATCATCGGCGTTGGCCAGTACGAGCTGATCCCCGACAATTATCTGGCAGAGGTGGCGATAGTGGTGAGGGATGAGTATCAAGGAAGGGGGGTGGGAGGGGAGCTTCTCTCTTATCTGACATACATCGCCAGGAGGGACGGCCTCCTGGGCTTTACCGCTGAGACCCTGGTGGAGAACAAGGCTATAGTGGGCTTATTTGAGAAGATGGGATTCCATACTGAGAAGAGGCGGGAGGAGGGGGTATACGAGATGAAGATGCTCTTCAGAAAGCTCAGTGAGCATGACTGGGAGGAGGGGCTATGAGACATAGGCTTTCTCTCTGGCGGCCTGGCGATCTTTTTATCCCCTGAGAGGCAGATGAAGCTCTCATGAGCAGTGAACTGAAGAGAGCTATCCGAGAGTGGTGCGACAGGATGGAGATACCGCTGGTGGGCGTGGCCAGTGTGGATCGGTGGAAGGATCCCCCATTTCAGCCCTGGATGCCAGAGGAGTTCTATCCCCAGTCGATATATCCCGAGGCCCGCTCTGTGATAGTGATAGGCCTGCCGGTCAGCCTGCCAGTGCTTGAGACCTCTCCCTCCATCTATTACCGGGAGCTATACAACACCATCAACTCCCTGCTTGATCAGCACACCTACCGCCTGGCCGCCTTTCTCACCCAGTTGGGCCATCCCTCGATCTTCGTTCCCAGAGATGGATACTTCGGGATCAGGGCTCTGCTGAAAAATCCAGTGGCATTCTTCTCCCACCGCCACGCTGCCCTTCTGGCAGGCCTGGGAAACTTCGGGGTGAACAATATGCTCCTGACACCAGAGTATGGCCCCCGGGTGCGCTTCGGCTCTGTCTTCACCTCTGCTGTTCTTCCCTCCGACCCATTAAACGAGGAGAAGCTATGCATTGAGTGCATGCGCTGCGTTAGGATGTGTCCTGTGAATGCCCTCGCTAAGCTTGATTACCCCCAGGGCTTGACAGATAAGAAGAGCTGTGCTGAGCACAGCAATGAGCTGAACCAGAAGGGCATATCGCCCTGCGGGATCTGCATCAAGGTCTGCCCGGTGGGCCTGGACAGGAGGCTATTTCGCCGGGAGGATGCATCGATCTACTCCCAGCCGGATCGTTTCCCCGAGGGCCACCGTGCCTGGGAGCATGTGCAGAGCTATGGAGGGCTCTGAGATGAGCCATGAAGCCATCTCCTCAAGCTCTTTTTCTATCCCCTCTCCTATCCCCTTTCCTATCCTCTCTCCTATCCCCTCTCCTATCACCTTCCTGTATCTGTCCTGTCTAGATCTGGGTATGATGCCGGCTGCGCTAAAGGCCCCGGCCTCCTTATCAGCATTTTCTGAAAAAGGAAATCTTTAAAGGCCCTAAAAGCCACATCTCGATTCAGGATGGTGTGAAATGAGCGAGCAGGATTCAGGTTCGAGGTTGCTTACTCGCGAGGGGTCTGCATTAGTAATTATTGATATCCAAGAAAAATTATTGCCAGCAATGTCAGAGGGAGGTGGGCTTGTAGAGAATATCATTAAATTAATTAAGTTTGCGAAAATAATCGGATTGCCAATTATTCTAACGGAACAATACCCCAAAGGCTTAGGTCGGACGATCAAAGAGATAAGAGATCTACTGCCTGATCTTAGCCCCATAGAAAAGACGGCATTTAGCTGCCTTGGCTCCCCGGAATTCAGGGCGCAATTGGAGCAATTAGGGGCATCTAAGCTCATCATCACAGGAATTGAGACCCATGTTTGCGTTAACCAGACAGCCTTAGAGGCTCTTGATATTTTCAAGGTTTATGTGATAGCCGATGCAGTATCATCCCGAACCCGGGAAAACTGGCGTATCGGATTGGAGCGATTGCAAAGAGAGGGCGCAATAATCTCTTCTGCAGAGATGATTATGTATGAATTATTAAGAGATGCTGGGACTAAAGAATTCAAGGAGGCCTCACTTTTATTAAAATAACATCGAGCCTTGTGAGGCCCTGGAGCTTCTATTCCTCTATTATCTTCCCGTACTCCAGCTCGCTCTTGGGATGAGGCTCTTTTATCTCATCAGGATAGCCAAAGGCGATCATGCATTCCACCCTTGATTCCTTTGGCAGATCAAGGACCTCCGTATATAGTCCTCTGAGCTTTGTGAGCTGCTATGCATCCTTTTCCTGATCTGGATCCAGCAAGATCCCAGCCCCAGGCTCTGGCCGGCCAGCTGCAGGATGATGGAAGCGATGGAGCAGTCCTCGATCCAGACGTCAGATTCCTTATCCTGTCCCAATACCACCACTCCCAGACCGGCCCCTTTCAGGAATCCCGAGCCGCTCTCTTTGGCGCGTGAGAGCACCTCCAGCTTCTCTTTGTCTGTGATAAACAGGAACCTCCAGGGATTGATCCCCCGAGAGCTCGGTGAGCGCAAAGCAGCCTCCTTGAGCTGCTCGATTATCCGCTCATCGATCTTTGTATCCTTGTACCTTCTGATGCTCCGCCGGCCTCTCAAGATATCCAGCATAATCGTCCACCACTTTATTTTGTAGCCCTTTTATTCCACCGGCATAAATCCTTTATGTTCATGTTAAAAGCTGTCCAATTGCAGCGAGATAAATTGTCCGCCGGCCAGTGCCCGGTGTTGAGGCGATGTGGATGATAGATGGGGGGGTCCCCCATGTAGGGATATTCATTTAATTATTTAGTATGATCCGTCACAGGCGGTATCGCCAGGCAGATTGGACACAGCAGGGCGACAGTGCGAAGATTGGTCTCCTTCCCCTTCATTCAAACCGGAATATGCCTCTCCCATTCCAATATGATTGCAGGCTGAATAGCCCTCGCATTCGCCAAAGAGGATCTGGTCTTTCAAAGAAGTGTATTCTGAATTTGTTATAGACCCGCAATTCAACATATATCTATAATTCTGTAGCTTTTGGACCTTCTCGTTCATCTCCTTCAAATACTCGGGATTCTCCAAATCGCCAAGCCTCTGAGGAAGCAAAAAGCGTCTCTCATTTGACCTCCATAGCTCCGGTTCAATTATCCTGATGGTATCCAGGAGGGTTGAAAGATCAGCACCTGGTTTATCTGCAATTATCCTCATGATTTTCCCACCCCTATTTTAAATAAGTATTAACAGTTCCGGTTAAAAAACTTTTCCCTGTTGGGGCAACTCCCCATCCATTTCATCCCCTGTTCCTGGCCATCAGTTGCAGGCGCCGCCAGCATATCTTCCTCCTCCCTCTCACAGGCTGCATCCAAAAGTAATATATGTGTCCTCATATACAGTCGGCTACGGCGCTAAAATAGTCACTCTGATACCGGTGAGCCACTCTGATACCAGTGAGCCACTCTGATATCAGTGAGCATGAACGCCTGTATTTTCCATAGAGATGAATTGAGATAAGGGGGTGGGTGAGCGGATGAGGCTGTGGGGGGGAGGGCAACTGCTGGCTGTGCCCATTATGCTTATTATTATGTTTATTAATGTCTTTATTATTCTCCTGCTCATTCCATCAGCAAACGGGATCATGGGCTATGACATCTCTGTCCGGGTGAATGACTCCTCCCTGGAGATTCACCGCTCAATCCAGGAGATGAGATTCAGTTCTGCAGGCCTCGTCGATGGGTTTGGAAACTTCTCCAGATTCAGCAGCATAGAGGGATTTGCTGGAATCAGGGCCCATGAAGTCTCCTCCTCCCCTCGGTCAGGCAGAATTGGCTATGCAGATCAACTGGCTCTGCGCCTGGGCGAGGGGCCGGTGCAGATTGCCGCTAAGTTGCAGAGCAATGTCCTGTATTCCGGCAGCGATCCGAATTTCAATGAATCCCAGAAGGTGGCCATTTCCGAGTTTGGGGCTGTTGAAGTGGATGAGAAATGGAAGGCCTTCTTTGGCAATCGAAAGAGAATTCTGTACTCCGGCCCGGGGATGAGTGTGAGGGAGTCGTATGAGAATAATGGCGATTATGTCAAAAACTCCATGGAATCATGGGAGCTGTACAGAGAGAGCCTCTACCAGACGGCTCTTAATCGCACTCTGATATCTGCCAATCTTACAGCTCACGGGGTCGATATCGATCAGAAGAGCAACCGATCAACCCTCTTTATGCTCAAGCATGGCTCTGTCGGAAGAAATACCCATTTCGACATGGGAAGAGCCGATCGATCGAATGAGGGTGAGAGCAGGATTATAGAGGACTACACCGGCCAGCAGAACATAACCATGAGGCTGAATATGGGTGACTGGATAATGAGACCGGATGATGACCGGGGATGGCTGGACTGCTGCCGCCCTGATCCATGATCTATTACATATAATTCGACCCTGATGAATTCTTATGAAGGCGTGTACCATGGATTATTCTTATATATATTGGGGAGTAATATTACTATGCTTTGAAATCATCCCTGAGCCCGGAAAAAGTGGCCGGATTTCAAGGATGAAAAAAGATAAGAGGTGGCAGGTTATGAGGATGATGATCATATTGGTAGCCCTGGCGGTCACTGGAATATCTGGCGCCTGGGAAGAGACAAATTATCTGAACTATCAGTTTAAAAAGACAATTGACACCCAGGCCGGGGAGAACTTGCAGTGGCTTAGCGGTGTTCAGTCATCAGCACACTTCTATGAGTATGGACCGTATGGATATTCCGGTGCAGACGTCGGCAACTATGCATCAGGCGCCTATTCCGATCAGATCTTCTATCAGGGTCAATCAGTGGATACCAGTGATGTTCTCACCCAGTATGGCAGCGCCAAGCTGGGCTCCAGATCGTCCGACCTTCAGACCCCAGGAGAGGTGATGAGCTTCGGCTCGGCCACATCCGGCCAGAACATGGCCTTCTCGGGATTGTTCAATTATGTGCAGTTCTGGGGAAGCAATTACGCCCAGGTGGGGCTGGGCAAGGATAGTGCGTATACCTATTATGACTGGGCCAATCCCGCCACGTATCCCTCTATCTGCATCTGGGCGAATGACGACTCCCGCTTCTCCAGGGCGAATATGGGAACGGAGGCCACAGTGGGCTTCGAGAAGCTTATGGCTCCTGGGGCATTGAGCACTATGTCCGGCGACTTCAGGGCCTGGGGGGGCTTTGACGGCGCTTATGATCCAACTGCTGATGGATCGGAGATCGGCTTCAAAGATGTAGATATCAGTGTCGACTTCTCGAAGGTGGGAACTCAGGGCTTCATGATGACGAGCTGGGATTAGAGGATAGAGGAGCAGCCAGATAAGCGTCGAGATCCTCTTTGCCACATTTATGTGGTTGATATGAGAATTGCCATATCAGCAGCGAACACACAGAAAGCAGCCATGCCGTTAGCAGCCATGCTGATAGCAGCCATGATGCTGCTCTCTCTTACCCAGGCCGATGCCTCTTCCGGGGCTTTGGCCTTCAGCAGATCGTATCTGTCCCTGAATGATACCAGCGCGGCGAGCTTGAAGAGCATCTCCCAGAGCACCTTTTTCTATTATCCTGGCCTGTATGTGAAAGGCTATGGGGGGGCGGAGTCTGCTGTCAAATCCAGAAATGCGGAATCCATGATCATCGAGCAGTCAGCAAACTTCAGCACAATCAGCTCCCAGCATCTTGGCATGGTCTCCTCTCATATCCGGGCAAGAAATCTGACCGGGCTGGATGTATCCTTGCTGGGCATATCTTCCGCTGGCCTCCATGAAGGGAATGACCCCCGCCTGATCAGGAGTGAGAGCTCCAGTCTGGCAATGGCCTATCCGGGCGAGGGAAGATATGCCTTCTTCCTGATGGGCGGGCACTATCTGGAACTGGATTTTTGCGATCTGCCCTTCGTCTCTGCTCAAAGCCTCCCAGCATATGAGTTTGGCTTTCGGGGCGATGAATTGAGGCTTGATGAGCCGCTCGAAGTATTCGATCAGAGGATCGATCTGTTCTTCGCCCTCTCCTCGGATTATCAATCGAGCCATGCAGGCTACAGCCTCTCTCGATCAGTAGAAAATGATGACATAAGATGCCAGTCTGAGATGGAATATGCTGTGGTGAGGGGATAGCTGGGATATGGCCACTACAGCCGTTGAGCCGGATATGCTCTGTTGGAGATGCTCTACATGATAAAGCAGGATCTTTTCATCCGGATTTTGGTCTTCGTTATCCTTGTTCTGGGATCGTTCCAGTCAGGGTCAGCGGAGATCAGCCTCTCCTGTAGCATATACAATACGGCGGACTCTGTATCAGAATCTATTGCTGGTGAGAACCTGGACTTCAGTGGCCTGGCCATCCTGGAGAATGATCTCTTATCTTTGGAGGGCAGAGGATCGACGATCAACAATTGCAGCTTTTATTCTTATGAGCTGGCTCTCGGAGAGGAGCGCATACAATCTGCTGCCCGCACAGATTCCGGTCTGCTGGCCTGGCGTGGCAGTGCCACTGCGGCTATTGATCGCAAAGAAGCCACTCTCTCCTCCAGGGCATCTGTATTTGATGGTAATCTCACCTCTCTGTACCGGAACTCCAATGTTGCGGTATCGGGAAGCCTCCGGCTCTTGAACTCCAGCTTTCAGGAAGCAGCAGTCATCTCTCCCTGTTCTCTCTCCTCCTTTGGCAGCGGGGCAGCAGGCAGAGGGGATGTCAGAGGGTTTGATCAGAGCCTATCGATCGAAGGATTTGAGAGATGGCTTCGAGTCGACTCCGCCTTCCTGGGAAATGCATCTTTGCAGTGGATGAGCGGATCAGACTGCAGTCAATCGGGATACTCATTGAGAATGATGGCGCTGGGCCGATCGGATGATCCGTCTGGCATAAGCCGGATGGAGATGATGGGTACGGGCAGCGGCCTTCCCCCTCAGATGCTCCCTCCTGGGAGGCTGAATGTGAGCAGGCTATTTGCAGGCGATCCCAATTCCACCATCGATGCCAGGTTCCTGGAGGAGGAGCTGGCAGCCTTCAACCGGGATAATTCCATTAATGCGAGCCTTTTTCACTGGTACAATCTCAATCAGTCATCAATTGCCAATCTGACGGGAAGTTTCCCCGATCAAGGATGGGGCAGGAAAGCAGGAGTCTATTTTAAAATGAGGATGGCCCTGGAGCAGGGCAATTGAATCAAGCCCAAAGCCAAAGATGCACGTATCACATTGTATCACTTTGTCAAGTATTCCGTATCACAGTATCCCATATCACAGTATCCCATATCACAGTATCCCATATCACAGTATCCAGTATCACAGTATTCTGTATCATACAAGTATTACGTGTCATACTGTAACATATCATACAATATTACGTATCATACTGCAACATATATCACACAAGTATTACGCATCATACTGTAACATATATCACATAATATCACGTATCACACTGTATCATCATGATATCACTTAGCAGATCCTATGCCAGAGCCTGTGCCATATGCTTTGCCATAGCCGCTCCCGTATTCTGGGGAGTACACCGGCAGGAAGTATGGGTAGTATGAGCTGCCCGGTTCAGGTTTTACCTGGGAATCGGGGATCTGATAGCCATAGGGGGTGGCGTAATACGGGTACCCCACGCCAGGCACATAATACTGGCCATATGGTACGTAATTCCCATAGAGGAAGGCATAGGCTTCCATCATCCAAAGGGCATCTTCATAGTACTCTTTCCCCGGGCAGGTTCCCTGATAGAAGGATTTCAGGTCGCAGTATCCGCCATCCGGAAAATAGCAGTTTCCATCTTTCGGACATCCTCCGTGATTGATGCAATAGGCCTCCAGGGCATTCCTCGCCACGCAGCCACCACTGCTGCTGCTCATGCCTATGGCAGCCGCTGGATTCCATATCAATAGGAGCAGTGTCAGAGATATCAGCATAATTCTTATTCTCATATTATCCCCCACTAGTTTGTGAGCTTATATTTCTCTCATCTATGAAAGATTTTTGGTTGAATTCAATGAATCCCTGATGTAGGGCATGAAGGCTCTCATTCATAGGTGGCCGGAACAAAAAGAAGGGAAGGGGTTCCAGGAAGGATCCCAGAACTCCTGTTGCTTTTTGATCTGGGGATATACTGCTCCTGGATGAATCCAGGCGGCTCAGGATCTCTTATTGGCGAATTCCAGGTTGATCACGCTCTCGTTTTTGATCTCAACGGTTAGATTGCCCTCTGCGGGGGCGACAAGCGTCCAGCCTGGCTGAAGGATCTCTTTGACTGTGTACACGCCGGGAATCAGATCGAGGAATGCGAATTTGCCATCTACTGTTGTATTGACGCTATTGATGAGCACTCCTTCAGGCTGCTCCAAATTGACAGTCCAGTTGGCAAGGCCATCCTCATTGGCATCCCTGACCCCATCTCCGTTAAGATCCTCGAAGACCACACCCTCAATGGTGTATACCATCGTCTCATTCAGAGCAACAGTCTTATTCAAAGCAGCTTCTTCTGTCACGGCAGTCTCTTCGATTGCAGCGGTCTCATTGATTGCAGCAGTCTCTTCGATTGCAGCGGTCTCTTCGATTGCAGCAGTCTCATTGATTGCAGCAGTCTCTTCGATTGCAGCAGTCTCTTCGATTGCAGCAGTCTCATTGATTGCAGCAGTCTCTTCGATTGCAGCAGTCTCATTGATTGCAGCAGTCTCTTCGATTGCAGCAGTCTCATTGATTGCAGCGGTCTCATTGATTGCAGTGGTCTCATTGATTGCAGTGGTCTCATTGATTGCAGTGGTCTCTTCGATTGCAGCGGTCTCATTGAGGGCTACCTCTTCAACAACAGGCGTCTCCTCCACGATAACAGATGGTGCTGGGACAACTACCTCCCTGCCCACAATGCTGCCGAGCTTTTTCGGCTCCATCTTCACCTTTTGATAGGCGTCTCTGACAGTATTATTGGCATCCATCAGCTTTATGGTATATGGATTAATAGATCCCTGCTTGATTGTATAGGGAACGATGAATCCCTTCTGGATTGAGTAGTTGGATGCAGATTGATATTTGATCGAGTAAGGAACCCTCATGCCCTTGATGGGGGCCGTTAAGGATTTTGCCTCAGTCACCATTTCTGGGGTAAGGTTATGGGCGGCAGTTCCTGTTGATATGCTATAGCCTGCTCTTCCGGCTACATCAGCAGTGTTGGGCACTTCGCCTGCCGTTTCCATAGAGTAAGATTGACCCCCTGTCGAGGATGCAGAATAGGACTGCTCTCCTCCCGAGGTTACTGAGAAAGAGCTATCTCCTGCTGTCTCTCCCGTGTAACCCAGAGCAGGAATTATAACAATGGCCGCGATCATGATGGCCATGGCGATGGCCAGAACTTTTTTCATGTTGAATACCTCCTTTCGCACTCTCATATGGTACTTATGATTATGGCTTGAACATCCTCCCTTCTGAGAAGAATTGTCGTGGATTCTAGTTATTCTTCATATAAATAAACTTTCGTAGACGAACAGCATTAGAGGGTTGATGCATTGCACTTATGATTCTCTTTATATCCTGGAATACTGCCCTTTATCTGGCTGATGATCGAGATCATTTAGACTATTGTCGATGGCTGAAATTTTTGTATTGTTCTCTGTAGCAGAGCATCACAGAGGCCGGCGAGCAGAGTTGAGCGACCAGCCAGATTACCGGAAAATCAGGTGGGAGCCATCACAGCAGATCCCCATATCGGGGGGGAATCCCTCCCTGCAGGTGGAGAAGGTGATGCCTGCCTTATGGGCATAGGCCCTTACCTCAGCAAGAATGCCCCTTCTCAAATTCCGCGGGAGATAGCGGCTGCCTGAGATTTTCTCCCCCTGTGAATAGAGCCCTTGCAGCTCCTCTCCTGCCTCTGGAAAGGCAGAGATGATCCTTTTCATGCTATCAGGCCGGGCCTTGTAGGTGGAGGAGGTTATATGACTGACCCCGGCAGAGGAGAGGGCGATGACCAGATCCTCGATCTTGCGGTCATTGATTCCCGGAATTATGGGATCGATTCTGGATGATACATAAATCCCTGCCTCTGATAGCTTCTTTAAGGCCGATAGCCTTCTCTTCGGGGATGGCGCTCCCGGCTCTAGCCTTCTGCTGAGCTCCTCATCCACTGTGGTGATTGTGATCGCCACTGTCGCTCCCATCCCTGAGAGAATATCGATATCCCTTGTGACCAGATCGGACTTTGTGACCAACTGTACTCGAAAATCCCTCTCCATCAATATCCTCAGGCAGCCCCTGGTCAGTCCCAGATCCTCTTCCATTGGGGGATAGGGGTCAGAGCTGTTGGAGATGGCGACAAATGGGCCTGGGCCGATCCTGGCCGCCTCCCGGTCCAGCCTTCTCAGCAGATCGGCCTTCGGGCGGCAGGAGGAGAAGCGGGGGATGTAGGAGGAGGCATAGCAGTACAGGCAGCCGTGCGGGCATCCAGTATAGGGATTGAGGCTGAGCTTATCCGGGCAGGTGCACAGCTCGCTCTTCCAGGGGTCAAATGCTCTGAGGATCATAGCCCCGAGATCTGAATGAGCCTCTCCAGCTCGTCGGCCTCCTCCCAGGAGGATTGAGGATCGATCCCCACGACCACCGGGCGGAGGAGGAGATAGCCCTGTTCGATCCTGCGAGCCCCTCCAATTCTCAGGTTGACTATCACCTGGGGGATGACAGTGGCGCCGTTATCATCCCATTCCCTGGCCAGGCCCTTCAGCAGACGGTCCAGCTCCTGGGCATCCTTCCGGCTCAATTGGCCTCCTATCCAGCCCACAGAAATGAGCTCGTCCCCCTCTCGCAGGGCGACCTGAAACCGGGAGAGGGTATTATCCTTCCTCTTAGGGCTGCACTCCGCCCGGACGATGACCGCCGATATACGGGCCTCTCTTGCCACAATGAAATCAGCTTTGCTGCATTCGCCCGGACGGTAAAGCCCTTGCAGGCTTCGCAGCATCAACCCCTCTCCCCCCTCCTCTGCCAGCTGGCCCAGGCGGTCTTTCATATATTTGTTTGTATAATTCTCCGGGAGATCCCAATCCCTGGCGACCGATATCACTGAGAAGGGCATGGGCTTGGGCTCACCTAAGGCCTCCAGCAGCCTCCTTCTCCTCTCCAGAAAGGGCTTGGTGGTGATATCCTCGCCTGAGTGATAGAGAAGATCATAGGCCAGGAGGGCAGGAGACAGACTGCTCCGGCGGGAGAGCCGGCGGCGATTGATGAACCTGATGATCTCTGAGAGGGGACAGATCCTCCCGTCCCGAAAGCCTATCAGGTCGGCATCGATTATGAATTCCTCATCCATTCTGCTCAGCCTCTGGGCCAGGCCGTTCAATGATGAGGTGATGTTCTTCTGCCGGGAGCTGAAGATGTACGTCCCACCTGCAGTATTATGGACCTGCACCTTAAGGGCATGATACTGGGGAAGGACCCTCATTCTTGCAGGCTCTCTCCCCTTTATATCCTCCGCCTCCCGTTCCTCTGCCTTCAGGGGGCAGATCACCATCGGCTTGATGGGAATTCCCGGTTGGATGCAGGCTTCTTCCAGCTTGCCGCCGGCAGCCATGACGGCGATCATGCCCGGATCGGGCAGGAGGCTGTAGGCCCGGTGGAGCTGAGATCGCTCGCATCCGAAGGCCAGGGCAAAAGCAGAGAGCATGGTCTTATGCCCGATTCCAGTGAGATTATTTCCCAGAACAGTGCGGGCGATATACCTTCCCTCCAGGGGGCTTGCCTCCTGGAAGAGCCCGCGGAGGAGGGCGTTCTTCCTCTGCTCTGAGTCCTTTCCCCTGATCTGGGAGATCCGCCTCAGCTGCTCATATACTGAGAGATCCTGCAGCGGCTCAATTGTGAGTGAATTCTGCCCCTTTTCCTCCAGGGCAGCCTCAGCCACCTGTCCCATCTCCCCAAAGCTCCCTCTCAGTGCAGTGATATCCTCCTCAGAGATCTCCGCCAGGGCAGCAGAGATCCCTTCCGGCCCCACTCCCATCTCCCTGGCCTCCCAGGGCGGCCAGAGCTGGCCCAAAAGGAGGCGAACAAGAGGGCAGAGCAGGGGGGCTTCAATCTCTGCAATCAGGCGGGAGCATAAAGCGGCCTTCTGGCTGCGGGGGAGAGAGGAGATCTCATCCATGGCAGATGCTATTTGGCGGTAGAGCATTTACCTCGCGATCTTGATCTCTTTCAGTTCCCCCGCCCTCTTGGAGAGCTCCTCGATCATCGAGTCCAGCTCCTTTAGAAATTGCCCGGTCTGCTGTGTCGTTGTCGCGCCGGGAGCTGTTGCCTTGATCAGCCCCTCTTGCTCCAGTATTCTCAGGGAATAGCGCACCTTATGGCTGGGTATATCTGTCTCCTCCGCCAGCTTGAGGATGCCAATGGGCTCGTTCTCCACTACATGCTTAAGTATGAGCAGGTGCCTTTGCAGCATCTCAAGCTCCCCGCTCACTTTCTCAGTCAGAATAGATATCACATCCGTCTAAGGGATAAACTGATACTGAATGGTGGAGCGGATTTATAATTTTATCGATTGACATGGCGCATGCTAGCACAGCTTTGCAGGAGGGTCAGGGGATGGGAGATGGGCTTTGCAGCGGGGCAAAAGGGAATGGAGAGCGCTTTGGATGAGTGGCTCTCCCCCGCTCATAAAAGCTCAATCAGTATCGTGCCCTGCGGGACAGAAAGTCTATGCCGTGCCTGGAGGTCACCCTCTTGCTCATATCCTTTCCCAGTATCTGGGGGGATGAGACCCCCGTGACCACCAGCATAGTCCTTAGGGTATGGTCGAGGTTCATGTCTATCTGTGCCCCCCAGATTATGCGAGCATCGGGATTGATCTTCTGATAGACCTCATCCACTACGGTCTCGGCATCGGCGATGGTCATGTCCGCTCCGCCCACCACATTCACCAGAGCGGATGTTGCGCAGGAGACATCCACATCCAGGAGAGGGCTTCGCAGGGCCTTCACCACTGAGTCCCGCGCCTTCTCCTCTCCCTCTGCCTCGCCCATTCCGATCATCGCCACTCCGCCGTTTGTCATCACTGTTCTGACGTCGGCGAAGTCCAGGTTGATCAGGCCGGGGCGGGTTATGAGCTCAGTTATCCCCTTGACCGAGCGCATAAGCACCTCATCCGCCACCTTGAAGGCCGCCTGCAGGGGGAGGTTGGGAACGACATCAAGAAGCCTGTCGTTGGGCACCACAATCACAGTGTCCGAGACCTCTCTCAGCCTCTTCAAGCCCGCTTCTGCATTCTGCATCCTTATTGATCCCTCAGCGCTGAAGGGGATGGTGACAATGGATATGGTCAGGGCGCCCGCCTCCCGGGCGGCCTCCGCCACCACCGGCGAGGCTCCAGTGCCGGTGCCGCCGCCCAGGCCGCAGGTGACGAATACCATGTCTGCCCCATCCACTGCCGCCTTGATCTCGTCGATATCCTCCTGCGCTGCCTCCTCGCCGATGGCAGGCAGGCTCCCCGCCCCCAGGCCGCGGGTGGTGCGCCTGCCGATCAGGAAACGGCGATCGGCATTGATATGCAAGAGGTGCTGGGCATCGGTGTTGATCGCAAAGAGCTCCGCCCCCTGAATGCCGCATTCTGCCAGCCGGTCTATGGTGTTCGAGCCTCCCCCGCCACAGCCAATTACCCTGATCACTGTGGTCAGCTCTTCCAGAACTGATACCAATTCCTCATCGCTCTGGATCATGCTGGAAGGCTTGATTCTGCTCTCAGCCTCAGCTCTGCTTATAGCGTCGTCGATGACGTACTTCATATCCATCCCCCTCTACTTTATTCGGGTCTATTCTAGTAATCTATTAGTATATAGATTTTTGCATAGAGAGGACTTATCATCAATTTGCTCTAGGTGATCTGAGCCTCTCAACCGCTAAGCTCACCCCTTTCCAGGCTTCTTTCCATCCTGATCTGCAATCCAGTCCAGCCTTCAGATCTCTGGCCGGGCTTGGCAGTAATTGCAGGATGGCGATGAAAAGGGACAAGAACAGGCAGACAGGGATAGTAGCATCTATACAGCCTCTGGGAGTGTACAAGATGCATGTGATGGAATTATTGGGAAGATCAGCCATAAAGGTCAGCGAGGAGAAGGTAGTGGATGCCACTGAGCCGGTGATTGAGTGGTGCCCACTTTTTGATAAGGTTCGGGGAATAAAAAAGGTGACAAGGGAGTCTGCAGCGGAGAACATGGAATTTCGCATAAAAGAGCATGGCATGTTCTCCTCCCGCCGCAAGCTGGAGATGGATACATTCGTCGGCTTTGGGGCATCGGAGTCGATGATGACCGGCCTGTTGAGAGGGATAATCGATGCTGCTGTAACAGTATGCGATGGCGCAGGGACGGTCATCACCTCCAACGGATCTTTAGTCCAGGGAATGGGAGGCTATATCTCAGGACTGCTGGAGACAGATCCCATCCCCGAGGTCATTGAGGGGATAGAATCGAGGGGGGGGCATGTTCTCTCTCCTCAGAGCGGCAGGATCGACCAGATCGAAGGGGCGGCTTATGCTATAAATGCTGGGTATTCCCGGTTCGCAGTGACGGTTGCAGATGCCGAGAGTGCTGAGAGGCTGAGGGAGCTGGAGGAGTCAGCCGGGGTGAGGATAATGATAATCGGGGTTCATCTCACAGGGATCAGCCTGATTGATGCCAGAAGGCTGCTGAAGGTGGCGGATATCGTCACCGGCTGTGCCTCCAAGCATATCAGAGATGAGGTGGCGCCACTGGTGCAGGTGGGGACTGCAATCCCCCTCTTCGGCCTGACCCAATGGGGAAAGGAGCTGCTGGTGGAGAGGGCAAAGGATGTCACCGGGCCGCTGCTGATAAACACCATGCCCCTTCCCGTCCTGCCGGAGAGGAAACAGCCCCGGCCACTGGTCTAGATCTGGGCACACGAGCCGAGAGCAAAGGATGCAAAGGCACAGATGAACCTAAAATGTGGCCTGCCTCAAGGGCAGGGCAGGGTCATGATGGAGGCATTGCCGCTCTCCAGTTGCATCCTCATATTTGTATAACCACGGTAGCTGCCGGTCATGATATAAGCCGGAGCTGAGCCTGCGCTCTTCTGCACCCTTGCCCCCACCCTTGCCGCCCCATCCACCTCAGTGTGGATGTCGTATACTGAGTTCTCATTGGTCTGGCTGACGGTGGTGTCCTTGACCAGATCCCTGATCTCAGAGTAGCTCTCAGAATAGACCGATCCCGCCTCATAGTTCTTGGCACAGAGGGCATTTCTCAGCTCGCTTCTGCTGATGGGCTCGGTGTATAAGGATGGCTTGTTCTGGTAGACCCCCCATTCACTGGCCCAGATCTCATTGAAGCCGTCCTCAAATCCGCCATAGACATGAGCATCAATGGTGCGGGATATGGTGCCAGTGCCCCGGGTTCCGGTGACCATCTTCTGGCCGTGGAATCCGCCGGTCGTCTGATAGATGCGCATATCATCAGAGGAGCCCTGATTGTAGATCCAGGAGTGCTCAGTCATGTTCTGGGGTACACCCTGGGCCAGGGGAAGCAGAAGGCCCAAGAAGGCGATGATGCTAAACGCCCCTATCATCAAAGATCCGGACAGCCACCATTTCATATGAACAACACCATCTCGATAGCGCTATACAGGTGCATCGGATATAAATTTGATCCTGGTTTCTGGTTTCTATTTTCGGTGTTTGATATCCTTCAGCCTTTTTTCCAGGGAGGCGGCAAGATCTGGAGAGGGGCCGGCGCCATAGTAATCCATTCGTGCCGCCAGGGCGAGCTTTCCGGCCAGGGCGCGGGCCAGCTTTCCCCTCAGCCTCCTGGGGGCGCCCATGACCGCCGGATGGCGGAAGATTATGCCATGCTTGGGTGAGGGGGCCCGGCCTTCGAGATGCTTGAAGAGTGACTTTTCCGCTCCCATGACCTGCAAGCGCGAGGAGGGCATCTTGGCCAGTCTGTGCAGGCCTCCCGCTCTGGATATGAGCCTTGCCGCCAGCACCGGTCCGGCCAGGGCAGAGAGGTTGGGCAAGAGCCCTTCCGCCCGGGCGCTCACCTCCATCTCCATGCCTCTCCTCGACTCCCGCAATCCGAGAATGGCGCGGGCAAAGGGTCCCAGGGTCTCATCCTCGCAGAGCGATTCTGCCAGGTCCCTTCCATGCACTATCCTTTGGCGGTGCAGGCGGTGCCACTCATAAAGCCTCTCATCGAGCAGATTTATCGCCTCAGTCATATCGTCCAGTGCCTCCACCGCCTGGAGGAGATCCTGCTCGGCTGTGGCCAGCAGGGAGAGCTGGCGGTGGACCAGCTCCAGAGCCACCCCTCTGAGGCGGGAATTATACTCGATATCATCTGCCGCGAACCCATGTGCCAAGGCCAGACGGCGCAGGTCAGGCTGAGGGGATGGGCCGGCGGGAAGAGGCCGCTTGAGAAGGGCATTTATCATGCTCTCCTCATCCTCTGCAAGCGATATCAGCTCCGTATCCAGGTCAACCCTTCCAAACCAGGCTGCGATCTCCATTCTGCCCTACCTCCCGGCTATGAGGCATTCGATTTCTGATCGTTGACTCCTCTTCAAGCTACATTGACCGAATTGACCTATATTATCCTGTTCCCCATCATTGCTCTTCGCCCTCTATTGGCCAGAGGGTTGCTATCCAGGTCTATGCTATCCAGGTCTATGCTATCCAGGTCTATGCTATCCAGGTCTATGCTATCTAGGTCTATGCTATCCAGGTCTATGCTATCCAGGTCTATGCTATCCAGGTCTATGCTATCTAGGTCTATGCTATCCAGGTCTATGCTATTCTGGGGGATTACTTTCTCACTGCATTGATCTTCTTTAAATAGTTCCAGGGCCTACTTGCTCTTACCTCTCAATGAAAAATAGGGGGCAGATAGATAATGAAAGAATTGATAGACCAGATATCGGCTCGCCTCAGGGAGCAGAGCATCATTGTCCCTGATGAGGAGATAGAGGTTCGCCTGAAGAAGCTAATCGACGATTTTCGCGTGCCGGAAGGGGAAGCAAGAAGGTCGGTCCTGAACTATTTCCAAAAGGAGCACGGAGTCATCCCATTGGCCAGGGCCGCCTCGGAGAGGGTCAAGATCTCCGAGATCAAGGAACCGGGACGGTGGGTGGATCTGAAGGTCAAGGTCGTCGATCTGTGGGAGCCGGCAACTGAAGCCATCTCCCAGACCGGATTGGTCGGCGACAGCTCTGGCGTAATGAAGTTTGTTAAATGGAAGAAGTCCGAGCTGCCCGATATGCTCTTGGGGCAGAGTTATTCTCTGAAGAATGTGGTCACAGATGAGTTCCAGGGCCGGTTCAGCATAAAACTGAATCGCACCAGCCAGATCGAGCCCCTGGAAGAGGAGGTGGAGGCAAGATCGATCAGCAAGAGAGCGCAGGAGATGAAGGTGATAGAGATCGATGAGCCCGGAGTGTGGGTCGATCTGAAGGTCAAGGTCGCCCAGCTCTGGGAGACGAACAGCGATTCCATCTCCCAATCGGGCCTGATAGGCGACGAGACCGGCTCCATAAAGTTTGTGAAATGGGCGAAAGCAGACCTTGCCGACCTGGAGGAAGGGAAGAGCTATCTTCTTCGAAACCTGGTTACAGATGAGTTCCAGGGGAGATTCAGTGTGAAGCTGAACCGCACCAGCCAGATCGAACCGCTGGATATTGATGTTCAGATCGGCTCCCAGGCGGCGGAGTTCTCGGGGGCGCTGGTGGATGTGCAGAAGGGCTCGGGGCTGATCAAACGCTGTCCGGTCTGCAAGCGCTCCCTTGCCAAGGGGGTGTGTGCGGATCATGGAAAGGTGGACGGCACATATGATCTGCGCATAAAGGCGGTGCTGGACGATGGCCGCCGGGTGCAGGATGTCCTCATCAACCGGGAGACCACTGAGAGGCTGGTGGGGCTGACACTGGAGGAGGCCAGGATGATGGCCATGGAGGCCCTCGATCACGAGGTAGTGCGCTCCCTGATCGAGAGCAAGCTTGTGGGCAGATACTTCACCATCACCGGGCCCAGGGTCGATCGTTATCTTCTGGTGGAGACGGTAAATGAGGTCATGCCGGTTACCGAATCGAGTGTGGATGAGTTGATGAGCCAGGCGGAGGCGATCTAGAATGGCCGGATTCTCCAGAGAGGTGGCGCGCAGGATATTTGCTGAGGAGCTGAAGAGCTCAAACTACTCCTTCCGGGATGGAGAGGATCAGCATCAATATGCTCCTCAATACCTTCTCACCCCCACTGGGGCCAAGTGCAACCGGGTCTTCTTCGTGGGAGTGCTGACTGAGAAGGATGACATCGGTACCGATGTGGAGTACTGGCGGGGGAGGGTGGTGGACCCAACGGGCAGTTTGCTGATCTATGCCGGCCAGTACCAGCCTGAGGCCGCCCAGATACTGGCCAGCATGGATGCTCCCGCCTTTGTCTCCATTGTGGGAAAGCCCAACCTCTATCAGACAGAGGACGGCAGCATCCTCATATCTCTGCGTGCCGAGTCCATCCAGAGGGTGGATGAGGCAACCAGAAACCAGTGGATAATGGATACCGCCAGGCGCACTTTAGAGAGGATCTCCATCCTGGAGAAGGCAGAGCCGGCACCGCTGTCAAGCGATTTCTCCACTGCAGATCGGGCCTTTCCCGCCACCGACCAGCAGGATGCTGCTCGGGCACTGGAGCACTATCATACTGATATCGAACGTTACCGGCGGATGGTCCTTCGTGCCCTCACCTCTCTTAAGGCCGATCTGTCCAAGAGCAGCGCCCCGGGGGAGGAGAGGGATGCGGTAAGGGCAGCCGGGGATGCTCTCAAGAGTGCTCCCGACCCTCTTGCCCGCCCGGCTGAGGCTGAAGGAGAGGAGGGGAGGCAGCCCCCTAAAAGGGGCAGGCCCAAGAAGGGAGGATCGCTGGATTCCTGGCCTGAGGCAGGGGATGAGGATGAGGTGGAGACCTTCAACCTCGGAAAGAAGAGCTGAAAAGTCTTATATAATCCACAGAGGCTCTAAGAGCGCAGGTGAGTTAATATGGTAATTGGTGTAACCATGGTCAAGGTGGTGCCGGGACAGGAGAAGACGGTCTACAATGCTCTGCAGGAGATCGACGGCATCAAGGATGTATATCATGTCTTCGGCGAGTTCGACTTCGTAGTGATCATCGAGGTTGAGGGCCTGAGCATGCTCAACAAGCTGGTTGATGTCATCAGAGAGATAGATAACGTCAATGCCACCCAGACAGTGGTCGGGGCTGAGCTTTAAGCCCCATCTTTCCCTTTATGGAGATCGCTGAGGAGCTGGCCAAACAGCAAAAAGCCATCTCCGTTGCCGAATTTTTTGAGAAGAACAGGCAGATCCTGGGATTCGATTCTGCGCCCCGCGCCCTGATCACCTGTGTGAAAGAGGCGGTGGATAACTCTTTAGATGCCTGTGAGGAGGCAGGGATCCTGCCGGACATATTCGTTCAGATCAGGAAGAGCGGCGAGTACTTTCAGGTCATAGTGGAGGACAACGGCCCGGGGATTGTGCCGGAGGAGATCCCGCCCATCTTCGCCAAATTGCTTTATGGATCTCGATTTCATTCCCTGCGCCAGAGCAGAGGTCAGCAGGGCATAGGCATCTCCGCTGGAGTGCTCTACTCCCAGCTCACCAGCGGCAAACCGACAAGGGTCATCTCCAAGATCGCTCCGGACAGGCCCGCATACTACTGTGAGCTCATGATCAATACCTCCAAGAACGAGCCGGAGATCATCAGAGCAGAGGAGGTGGACTGGGAGAGGCCTCGAGGAACAAGGGTGGAGATGGAGATGGAGGGCTCTTATGTCCGCAGCCGCAGGCAGTCGGTCTATGGCTCCCTGAAGAGCGCTGCCATCGTCAACCCCCATGCCCGCATAACCCTGGTGGAGCCGGAGGGGAACGCCGAGATCTTCGAACGGGTGACAGAGAACCTCCCCAAGAAGGCCTATGCCATCCAGCCCCATCCGGAGGGAATAGAGCTCGGGGAGCTGATCAAGCTCCTGCGCTATACCGAAAAGAAGAGGCTGAGGATATTTCTGAAGGAGACCTTCTCCTCCATCGGCACCATCACCGCCCAGGAGCTATGCAAGAGAGCAGATCTTGACCCGGAAAGGTCTCCGGCAGGCCTTGATCATGAGGAGGCAGTGCGCCTGCTTTCGGCCTTCAAGCAGATACGGGTCAAGTCGCCACCTGTAGACTGCTTATCCCCTATAGGCGAGGAGCTGATCCGGGCGGGGCTGGAGAAGGAGTTCAGGCTGGACTTCATCGCCACCACCACCAGGCCGGTATCCGTCTACTCCGGCAACCCCTTTCTGGTTGAGGTGGGCCTGGGCTATGGCGGCGAGCTGACAAAAGAGGGGCGGGTGGAGATCCTCCGTTTTGCCAATCGCGTCCCCCTGGTATACCAGCAGGGGGCCTGTGCCATCACCCATGCAGTGGAATCCGTCTCCTGGAGGAACTACTCTCTGAGCCAGCCCGGGGGGAGCGGTATTCCCACCGGCCCGGTCGTTCTGCTGGTGCATATCGCCTCCACCAATATCCCCTTCACCTCAGAGAGCAAGGATGCTGTGGCTGATATGCCTGAGATACTGGCCGAGGTCGACCTGGGGCTCAAGGAGGTGGCACGAAAGCTGCGCCGCTATCTGGGCAGACAGAGCCTGCTGGCAGAGAGGCGGGAGAAGGAGGAGATCATCAGAAAGATCCTCCCCCGGATAGCAAAGAAGCTCTCCGATGTCCTGGACCGCCCCGAGCCCAACATCGGCCCGGTGGTGGCCAGGATTATGGGCAACCTTCTCGTCTCCAGAGAGTCAGAGCAGCAGGATGGCCGGATATCAGTACGTCTGGTGGTCGAGAACCACAGCGACCTGATAAGGTCCTTCAAGCTGCATGAGCTCTTGGGGGAGAGGGCAGAGGCGGTCAGCCCCCCGGCCAAGGTGATTCCTCTGGGGGATGGGTACGATCATCACTGGAAGCTCTCCATTGGTCCGGGCAAGAAGGCCACTATCAGCTACCAGATAGGGGCAAATGGCAAAGAGCCGGCTGAGCCGGTGGTAGAGGGCCTGGAACCAGAGATCGTCACCGGCGCCAGGGTGATCTGATGAATGAGGGGGCCTCGACTGAGAGATAAAAGGGCTCAGGATAACGGTGTGAGGGCATGGCAGGATCGAAGGGATCAAAGGATAAGTTGAGCTCGGAGAGGCCAGGGACGGATCCCCGCTCGAAGAGGGCGGAGGAGAATCTTCTCCGCCTGGCAGAGTCGCTCTACAGCCAGTTTCAGCGGGGAGTTGTGCCTCATATCTCTCTGCCCTCCAGGACCAAGAGCAATATAGAGTTCTCCAGCAGAGATGATGTCTGGGTCTATGGAGATCAGGAGACGATGCGCAGCGTCAAGACAGTACGGGGGGCCAAGACCCTTCTCAAGACCGTCCACCTGACAGAGCTGCTGATAGATGAGCATCTCAAGAACAATCGGGGCTCGACATTGAGAGAGATCTACTACATCTCCGAGAACTGGGATATAGCCAAGTTCAATGAGCAGGCAGAGAGCGATCGGCTGATCGAGGACATGGAGATCGTAACCAATCTGCATAGAGAGGACTTTCATGTCCGCCCGGAGGAGGATGGGGCAGCAGTCTTCGGGCCACTGCGCCTGAAAGAGCAGACCCGCCGGGGGGAGAAGCAGATGCACTGCCAGGAGGATGTGGGCGAGGCCGGCTATCAGATACCCTTCAATGTGGACAACATCGAGTTCATCAGCCATGATGCCCAGATGGTCATGGCCGTTGAGACCGGCGGAATGTATGCCCGGTTGATAGAGAACGGCTTTGATGAGGAGTATAAAGCCATCCTGGTTCACATCAAGGGCCAGCCTGCCAGGTCCACCCGGCGGATCATAAAGAGGCTGAACAATGAGCTGGACCTGCCGGTGGTGGTCTTCACCGATGGGGACCCCTGGTCCTATCGCATCTTTGCCAGCATCGCCTATGGAGCGATCAAGAGCGCCCATCTATCCGAGCACCTGGTGACCCCCAAGGCCCGCTTCCTGGGGGTGCAGCCCAGTGATATCGTGGACTACAACCTATCCACTGACAAGCTCACGGACAAGGATCTTCGGGCCCTAAAGAGCGAGCTCTCCGATCCAAGGTTTGCCAATCCCTACTGGGAACGGCAGATCCGTCTGCAGATAGACCTCAAGAAGAAGGCTGAACAGCAGGCTTTTGCTGGAAAGGGGCTGGACTTCGTCACCAAGACCTATCTGCCTGAGAGGTTGGCGGAGATGGGGATCATCTGAGTGATCATCGACTCTCGCTGGAGCAAAGATTTATACTTTATAAGAACAGATCAGCCGGCGATGAGACGCGATCTTCTCGATATCCTGGCCTGCCCGCTGTGCAAAGGGGATCTGACCTTGGAGGTATTCGAAGAGAATGAGGTGGAGATACTAACCGGCAGGCTCTGCTGCCCGGCCTGCAATGAGGCCTATCCCATTGAGGATGGGATCCCCAATATGCTCCCGCCGGATCTACGAGACTGATGATACCCATGGGATGGCTGTCTGCCCCTATTCGAGGCTGGAGGGCACGGGATAGGAGGAGGGATGAAGGGGCGGGAGGAGGGGGCGAGGTGAAGTGGGAGTCCTGCTCCACAGGCGAAATATTTATACAACATTATGTAGCAGCATATGACAGCATATGACAGCATATGACAGCATATGACAGCATATGACGGTGTCATATGGATGTATCATGCAAGAGTTCTGAGAGGGGGGATTGGGATTGGACCATGTTGTTCGCATCGACGGGGGAGATGAGATCAAAGAGCCCATCGTCCTTCATCTTCTTCCCGGTGAGGAGACCATCTTCAACCTCGTGCTCATCAATGATGAAGAGCCTTTGGATATCTCTTTGCTGGCCAGCGATCCCATCATCAATGTGCTTCGCTTCCGAAAGCAGGACAGCCATGTGAAGGGGAGACAGATCATTCCCATCTTTGCCCGAATGCCCGAGGATACAGACCGGCTGGAGGGAGAGATCATCCTGCAGAGCAGAAGTGGTGAGAGCCGGGTGCCCATAACCATTCTGCAGGATTCTGTGCCTTTCGAGAGGCCTGGTCGCTCTCTCCCCATGGCCCAATCCAGGCGACTGGGCAGGCCTGCATCCAGAGCCCGGGTCCGGGAGATCGTCCCAGCAGGAGAGGAGGATGCAGAGGGTCGCCGGGAAGGGGAAGAGAATCCAGATCTAAACGGGATCGCTCTGGATATGATCGATCCAATTGATCCGAATGGAATGGATGAGGGGGGGGAGGATAGGAGCCATGATCTCGATGGCTCAACAGATGACCAGGATACAGAATTCATCCCGGTTGGAGGCGGCCAGAGCGAGGTGGAGGAGAGAGAGGACCGATACATCTCATTCTCAAAGGATGCAGATCTAGAGAGGTATCGGTCCGCCCGGCGTGTCCGCCGGGTCGAGGATCTCTCTGGAGAGGATGACTATTTTGCCGCCGATGATAACATTAGCGGAGATGATGATCCTGATTTCTCCCATCATCCCCGGAGAGGGCAGGGGTTGCAGAGCGACTGGACTGAGCGGATCGACAGGGGCGGCAGGATTACTGAGAGCCTCTTCGGCCATAGGGCGGGCAGGAGGGCGGTCCACGGTGCAGAGCTTGGGAATGATGAGCTCAATAAGCAATTCGACCCCGATTCGATCAGCTCAGGAGAGATGATTGAGGAGGGAATCGAGGAAGGAATCGAGGAGGGAATCGAGGAGGACGACTTCGGCAGCGCAATTGGAGCGATGCAGATCATCCCTGCAATCATATTCTTGGGCCTGGTCAGCACATTGGTTCTTACATTCATCACCGAGAGCATTCCTGAGTTTCCCGGGGCTTTAGTATCATCGATTCTGATCGTCACCCTTATCATATACGGAGCGGCTACGCTCCTGAAGGCGTGAAAAATGAGATATATCGTGGTCACAGGCGGGGTTATGAGCGGCCTTGGGAAAGGCATAACTGCGGCCTCCATCGGCAGGCTGCTCATGAACCGGGGTTATAAGGTCACAGCCATAAAGATCGATCCCTACATCAATATCGATGCCGGCCTCATGAGCCCATTTCAACATGGCGAGGTCTACGTTCTCAAGGATGGGGGAGAGGTGGATTTGGACCTGGGGAACTATGAGCGATTTTTGGATGTCGAGCTGACCCGTGATCACAATATCACCACCGGCAAGGTCTACAGTACAGTGATAGAGAAGGAGCGGCGGGGGGAGTATCTGGGCAAGACCGTGCAGATCATCCCCCACATCACCGAGGAGATCAAGAAACGAATCCGCCAGGTCTCCCGGGAGGGGGGCTGCGAGATATGCCTGGTCGAGGTGGGGGGAACGGTGGGCGATATCGAGTCCATGCCCTTCCTGGAGGCCATGCGTCAGCTGAAGTATGAGGAGTCGGGAAACATCTTCTTCGTCCATGTTACCCTCGCTCCCTCCACCACCGATGGAGAGCAGAAGACCAAGCCCACCCAGCATAGTGTGAAGGTGATGAGGGAGCTGGGCCTGCAGCCGGACATGATCGTAGTTCGCTGTGCGCGTCCCCTTCTGGCTGAGACCAAGGCCAAGATCGCCCAGTTCTGCGATGTGCCCACAGAGGCGGTGATCAGCGCTCATGATGCCGATGACATCTACAAGCTGCCCCTGCAGATGGAGGCGGAGGGGGTTGCCAGGTACATCATGAGGGAGATGAGGCTCTTTCCTCTGGAGGAGAGGAAGGACTGGGATGAGTTCGTAGCGAAGATGGAGGCAGCCACCGGATCGGTGAAGGTGGCGATCGTCGGCAAGTACACTGTGGGCGAGCAGTGCGCTGAGCCCATGGAGGATGCCTACCTCTCCATACGGGAGTCCTTGAAGCATGCGGGAATCGAGGCCGGGGTCAGGCCGGAGATTGTGTGGATCGATGCTGAGGATCTGGAGCGCGGCTCTGCCGATCTCATCCTGCGCGAGGCGGATGGCATTCTGGTGCCAGGGGGCTTTGGCCCTCGGGGGACGGAGGGGAAGATCAAGGCTATACAGTATGCGCGGGAGATGAAGGTGCCGTATCTGGGGATCTGCTTTGGCATGCAACTGGCGGTGATCGAGTTCGCCCGCAATGTCTGCGGCCTGGATGGGGCGGGGAGCACAGAGTTTGGGGAGACCCCCCATCCAGTGATTGCTCTACTGCCCGAGCAGGAGAAGATCAGGGAGATGGGGGCGAGCATGAGGCTGGGAAATTATCCTGCTCATTTGCTGGAGGGCAGCCTGGCGCACAGGATTTATGACAGAACAGATATCGTGGAGAGGCACAGGCACCGCTATGAGGTCAATCCCGCCTATATCAAGCCCATAGAGGAGAAGGGGATGATATTCTCCGGCAGGAATGGTGAGCTGATGGAGATCTGCGAGATACCTGAGCATCCCTTCTTCTTCGCTTCGCAGTTCCATCCTGAGATGAAGTCCCGGCCGGGCCGGCCTTCGCCGCCGTTCCTGGCGTTTGTGGGGGCGATGAAGGGGAGGAGAAAAGATTAGATGGTTGAGTCTGCTATTTTTTCTCTCCCATCTTATCTCTTAGGTCATATGGATTGCGTTCTCGTCCTAAAGATGCATTCTTGCATTTGCAGGGTATGGCGGGTTTAACTATCGAGATCGGTATCGAGATCAGTATCGAGGTCGGTATCGAGATCAGTATCGAGATCAGTATCGAGATCAGTATCGAGATCAGTATCAAGATCAGTATCAAGATCAGGGTCCCAAGCAGTGTGCAGCCTTCATGCTCATATCAATCTATTGGTTTAAAAAGACCGATTTATCGGGTTTTTCATCCTTCTTGCATGGGCAACTTGTTCATGGGGTTTGACTTTTTGTCCACTTGGAGAGGCTCACTTCAACCCCATGTAAGCCGCGGATGCTTTATAACCGAGCAGTGGTTTTGACCGATGACCAATGGATAGCTTTTAGATTATCGGCGGATGATATTGAATTGCATGAGAATGCCATTGAGAATGAATGCTCTAATGATAGGACGTATATGTCATTCGGAAACATTTATCATCATTGACCTGCTATATTAGTATAGGATATATGATGAGAAGGTGATTTCTGTGGAGATCATCGGCCAACAAATACAGATTTTATTTCAGTTGAAGTGCAAGCCGATGGCAATTGTGGCCCAGGCGGTACAGCCAGCGTTGAAGGAATATAAACACGTCCCATGGAGCTAATATATTACGATCTATCACCTTTATAACGAGACTGGTTTAGTGGCAATTTCATTAATGCCTATCGATCCCTATAAACTTCAACCAAGTTCAGAGCCTCTAATTGATCCACTGCTGGTTGCCTTGAACGATAGCAATAGCAAAATTCGAAACCAAGCAGCCAGGGCATTAGGGGATATTAGATCAGTTGAATCAATTGATCCCTTGGTTAAAAGACCAAAAGATGAAGATGCAAAAGTCCAAGATAGCTCAGCGTTAGCTTTGCGGAAGATCACTGGAGTGGATTTAGACAAGGATCAGCAAAAATGGATGGAATGGTGAGAGAAGAGCACAAACGCAGTAGAACGAGTACAATCTCCACAAGAAGACATATCTGCAAAGGCATTACCCACATATTCCCAAATCCTGGCGACTTATCCGGAAGGAGCCTTGGGGATTTATGGGGGGCGGACAGGAGGAAATGCGGCTAAGGCAACAGATTAAGGTTGGGATTTAAATCTAAAACGAATAGGGATTAAGGATGGTGATGCAGTTATCCAAGGTTATGGCACAAAGATTACTCTGGACGTATCTGTAACCGCAGATGGGAAGGCGTTTGATGCTGGTTCGAGATTAACTGTGAATAAAGATCTTAATTGGGTAGAGGTTTCAAGTTGGGATTAAGATGAATTACACAAAAAGATATGTGATATCAATTTTTATTTTAATTGCACTTGTCTGCGCAGCGGCAGCTCAGGAGCAGGGATATCGGCCATTGACTGGCAAATTCATAAAGGATACGCAAAGATATGGGCTGGGAGAGCTGACGATAATAAACGATAATAGTCAGAAGGATGCCCTTATCGTAATTACTGATTTGAATCAAAAGCCGCTTATGGAGGTCTTCATTAGATCTAAAGAGACATTTAAAATATCAGGAATAACTGATGGAAAGTACAATATATATTTCAGGGTTGGAAACAGCTGGGATCGAGATAATTCAAAGTTCCTAGAAGATGAGGTACGCTACAAGTTGGATAGGCCTTTGGAGTTTGAAACCGAAGAAACATGGGATGGAACTTCATATAGTATATGGATGATAGCATTGGAAGAGGCTGTACCTGATGCAAACCAGGCTATGGAGAAGATTCTTGTGACGGAGGAGGATTTCCCTAGCTAGGCTGGCATATAGCGTAGAATAATATAGGTGAGAGAAAAAATGAATATAGCAGGCAAGATCTTTGCAGGAGTACACTGTTTATCATCTTCTTAAAGAATTCCGATTCACTTAACTTAGATGGCCGCCATAATGAACATTGAAAACATTTTTACGTTTCGATCTGGTTTTTTTTCTGTTCTTGTCTCCAGAATCCCTCAGTTCCATCAGTTATTTATAATTTTTAGATAGGCTCTGCTATGGCTGCAATCTACACAAAAAATCGTTCAAATACACTCGATTCAAATGGGGTCTCATCGCAGTGGGGTTTCATCGCAGGCGATATAAACGAAAATGTATTCGCCGACTCAATTTTGACCCCCCTATTTAAGGAAACGCCAGTTCGTTTTTGAC
>MTKW01001135.1_pt1 | contig 52310 bp, 47 predicted proteins | sample 1042761 | NCBI WGS metagenome assembly MTKW01 (sample SAMN06205366, study PRJNA360243) | anaerobic digester metagenome | biome: Wastewater treatment plant; feature: Anaerobic digester sludge; material: sludge; isolation source: anaerobic digester fed with sludge from wastewater treatment plant ... | reverse complement strand
GCGACCGAAGGATCTTAACCACTCCCGTCCCGCTTTGATCTTACTTTCATAGCAATGACATAAACCGGAGGCTTGGAATGACACAAATTTAACACTGGCGGGGTAATAAAGTATATTCTTTAGATTGGATTGATGAAAGAGCAATAAAATGAATGTGGGTTCAGATAAAGGTTTATAGTCGCACCACATGGGGGATTTTCAAAAGCATATCGACAGATCAGGCGATGTGTAAGCGGCATTAAAACGGTAATGGTGTTTTTAAGTATATTTGGCGCCGAAGAAGGGTTAAAATTTTATTAAATAAATAAAACATGATGGCATAAGGTGACCATTGCAGTTATAATGTTTAATAGTAAATACTTGCCCGTTCCCCAAAAAAACGGATCAGGGGAAGGGATTGAAAAATAAGAAGGAGGGGCTTGAATGGGTAAACTTGCTTTTATGCCCGCAATGATAAAGAGTTTCGCTGAGGGAAGATTCATTAACAGAGCCTGGGGGTTTATACTGCGTGTTCTGGCTATTTTGGTGGTGGTCGCCGGCGCTATAAGGTGGGTGCCGTTATGGTCGTATACGGTCAATTATTCGACCGGAGGGATAATCGGATTGGTTCTCTTTCAATTGATCTTCATTATCGCCATCTATATGGTTGCCCAAGTGCTCCTGATCAGAGCCCGCGATATCAATGAATTGCCGCAGAGTGATTACATGGTCATGAAGATTGTTTCCGTATTGCTGAAAACAATTGGAGAGATAATGGCTTCTTCCATGATGGCCGGCGGTTTTGCCGGGGGGCTGATGATATGGTTTGTCGGATATAATGCCCGATATATTTTATATGAGATGGGTACTATTATTCCCTTAATGGGGAGGTTAATCAATAGCGGAATCTATGCAGAAAACATGTTTGTGGGTGGATTGTTGTTCCTTATCGGGGGCATTTTGCTGGCGTTATTTATTTTGTTACTCAGTTATCTTTTTTCCGAGATACTTCTTGCTACGGCTGATATAGCGATCAATACAAAGAAAATATGTGCAGGCCATAGTGATGAATCTGCCGATGGACATCTTGGTTAAGACTAAATCTATGGTGGCAGGCGGTTTCGCTTGTATCTCGAAAAAATAAGGGAATTCCGTGCACCGGATTACGAGGGAGACTCCGGAACGTTGATATGTGGTGAAGTGCACACTATGTAAAAGTGCCGCGTTTGTTCTGTTCAGACAGGCATGTCACATCGAGCATGTGCAAGCAGTTGTTATCAGGACGGAAGTTCTATTACCTTTAGCCCATAAAAAGGGCTATTTCTTGTAGATATCCGCTTTCAAGGGCGGTTTTTTGGAGAGCATTGCTTTCAAGAAGTGATATAGACCTTTGCATGTCCGGCCATTGAAGGCCATCAGGAGACCCAGGGTGGCATCGTAGGTTATAGCCCCGGCGGTCATGGCAAAGAAACTGCGCACGGGCATGGACATGGCGCCTTTTCTAACCATCATTTTCTCAAATTCCCGGGCATCTTTGGGTAATACCTTGGTACAGAATTTGGAGACAGCCCATTTAAAAACTTTTCCAAACGGACTGACTCCCAGGTCATCGACCGTGCTGTTAAAGTCAATCTCACCTTTTTTCAGGGGGCGATCGGGGGACATCTCTCTGCCGATCAGTGCTTCAAACTGTTTTAACGGAATCTCGTTGGCACCGGCAATATCATAGTAGAGGGGGGCGGTTTGTTTATAAGCGGGCATCTCTTTTTCGGTGGCTTCAATTTTAACGGTGGCATTTAGCAGTATATCTCTGGAAGATGAACCGACCATGATCTCATATTCTCCGCTTTCTACACACCAATCGTTGATCTTAACATTGTAAAAAGCAAAAGCATCTCTGTTCAGATCAATGGTTACGGTCTGTGTCTCACCCTTTTTTAAAAACACTTTTTTGAAACCTTTAAGTTCTTTATCAGCTTTGAAAACGGTAGAATCAATATCCCGGACGTATATCTGGACTATCTCGGCGCCATCATAATTGCCCGTGTTTCTTAGATCAAAGCTCAAGGTCAAGGTATCATTATCATTAATTGTCCCGGTACTCAGTTCAAGGTTGGAATAGGAAAAACTCGTATAGGACAGCCCGTAGCCGAAGGGGAACAGAACTTCTTTTTTTCTGGTATCGTAATCTCTGTACCCCACGAAGATGCTCTCCCGGTACTCGATTCTTTTTGGACCCATCCCAAAGTATCTGGAAGATATGCTATCTTTCAGATGAAGGGGGAATGTTTCGGCCAATTTTCCGGAAGGGTTGACCATACCGAATATCAGATCATAGGCCGCTTCCCCTCCCGCTTCTCCACCCAGATAGAGATTAAGGACGGCGCCGACTTTATCCAACCATGGCATCGTCACCGGAGAACCGCAGTTCAGAATAACGATAACGTGGTCCGATACTTTACCAAGTGCCCGGATAAGTTCATTGTGGCCACGGGGCATTTCCAGGTGAGTCCGATCAAAACTCTCACATTCATATTCATCGGTTAAACCGGCAAAGACCAGGACATATTCTTTATCTTTAGCCAACGCTACGGCATCGTCGATATATTTATTTTCATATCCGTCGCCATGCAGGGAATAACCCGGGGCATAAGAATACCGGGCATTTATCGAATCCAGATGATCACAGAAACTGACCAGTTTTTTCGGGTTTATTCTGCTGCTTCCGCTTCCCTGGTAGCGGGGGGTTCTGGCCAGTTGACCGATCACGGCAAAATCCGCCTTGGCCGGGAGCGGCAAAATGTTATCTTTATTTTTAAGTAAGACGGCGCCACCGGCCGCCGCTCTTCGGGCCAGCAGATGATTTTTATCGTAATCCGCTTTATAGGCGGCATTTTTTTCTTTGGTCGCGGCACATCTGAAAACAAATTGCAAAATTCTTTTAACGACATTATCGAGATCTTCAATATCCAACCGGTTTGATCTGATCGCCTGGATGATCTCCCGGTCCAGGGTGCCGTTGGATGAAGGCATCTCCAGATCAAGTCCGGCCATGATACCTTTGACCCGATCGTTGACCGCACCCCAGTCGGAGACCACAATGCCTTCAAAACCCCATTCCTTCCTTAATATATCTCCCAGTAATTTGCGGTTATCACTGGCATGCACCCCGTTAATGAGGTTATAACTGCACATTATGGTGTAAGGTTGGGATTTTTTAACGGCGATCTCGAAAGCTTTGAGATAAATTTCTCTCAAGGCCCGCTCATCTACTTCGGCACTGATAGTCAATCTGCGATATTCCTGCGAATTGACGGCATAATGTTTGAGCGAAGTGCCTACACCGTTTTTCTGTACCCCCTGGATATAGCCGGCGGCAAGTTCTCCGGCAAGGTAGGGATCTTCGCTGAAGTACTCAAAGTTACGTCCGCATAGAGGGCTTCTTTTGATATTTACCCCCGGCCCCAGGACCGTCGATACACCTTGATCGAGGCATTCTTTGGCAATAGCACTACCAACCTCCCGGACCAGATCGGTATCCCAGGAGCCGGCCAGAGTGACCGCGGGGGGAAAACATGTTGCCGGAACACTGGTCTTGAATATATTGGTGACGGCCGCCGATTCGATCTCTTTGCGGACACCATGAGGGCCGTCGGCCATCATCACCGCAGGAATTTCCAGTCTCTTTATCGGTGTGGTCTCCCAGTTATTTATTCCCGAGCATAAGCTTGCCTTCTCTTCCAGAGTAAGTTTGGCCATTATTTGGTCTATTTTTGTTATCATAAGGAACCTCGCTTGATTGATCTGATTAAATAAAGAATATCAAAGCTTTGTACAGATTGTCAATATATCGGCCGGGTAAGACCGTGTCAAAAATAACATTTCAGGATTGTAGTCGATCGCCAATCCGGTAACCGCCTTGCCTATATAATTTTTGCCGCCTGTGGACTTTTATTTCTGATGCCCAATCTGGTTCCGGAAGGATTGGATCCGGAAAAAGCAAAAGGGGAGACGGTAGCGGTTGCAGTGGTGCAGGGGAGTTACAAGCCTGAAGGCGGCCAAAGGGAATATGAGGATTATAATGAAGATAAGATGCAACATTATATGGAATTGGTTGACGGAACCGCCGATATTACTGTTTTTCCTGAAACCGAGCTGGGCGCCTAGTTAAAGCCCCCGCCTCCCGCTCCTGTCCGGCATCTACTTCTTTGTTTCTCTGTTCCTGCGGAAGAGACCCAGAAACCGGCCATAGCCTTTCTGCTCCATCTCTTCCAGGGGGATAAACCTTAAGGCAGCCGAGTTGATGCAGTAACGGCGGCCTGTTGGCTCGGGGCCATCATCAAAGACATGGCCGAGATGGGAATCGGACAGTTTGCTGCGCACCTCGGTTCTGAGCATCCCATGGCTTCGATCAGCCCGCTCCTCGATAAGATCATTTTGCAAGGGTCTGGTAAAGTTGGGCCACCCACACCCGGCATCGAATTTGTCCCGGGAAGTAAACAGGGGCTGGCCGGTAATAAGATCCACATAGATGCCTTCCCGGGTCTCGTTCCAGTATTTGTTTTGAAAAGGGGCTTCCGTTCCGTTCTCTCTGGTTACATGATATTCAAGTGGAGTCAAATTTTTTTTTAATATGGCAGGGTCAATGTTCACGGACCAATTTTCCCGCATGAACTGCTCCCGACCGGAACCCTGACGATTGCGCCGGTAATGGGCGGGGTTTTTTTTATGAAAGTCCTGGTGATAATCCTCGGCAGGCCAGAACTCACCGGCCGGCAAGATGGAGGTAACGACAGGGGCACCAAACCTGCCACTTGCTTCCAGGGCTTGCCTGGAAGCTTCGGCCAATAACTTCTGTTCATCACTGTGGTAGAAGATGGCCGTCCGGTAAGAGGGTCCCCGATCGAAAAACTGTCCCCCGGGGTCGGCAGGATCTATCTGCCTCCAGAATACATCGAGTAGCGTTTTATAGGATAAAACATCAGGTTCAAAGGTAATTTGAACCGCCTCGTAATGCCCGGTATCCTTCCTACATACTTCTTCATAAGTCGAATTGCGGGTATTTCCACCGATATATCCGGATACTACCTTGAGCACACCGGGGAGACCCCGGAAAGGTGCCACCATGCACCAGAAACAGCCACCGGCGAAGGTTGCCAGCTCGGGCATTTCATCACTTCCCACCTGTTATTCACTTTTATTATTGCTCAAATAGTACAAAAAAAACAAACCCAAAAACAGTCAATTGCTAGTGGTATCCATTACCGCAAGTTCTTTATTTAGCCATAAACCTATTTCTTACCGGTCTTTAATATATTGCACCTTGCGAATTTAGCCATAAATTATAAAAGTATATATTTTTAAAATATTTGGAGTTTGAAGAAGGAATTTCCCGTTTTATGCTGAATAATAATAACAATTATGAATAATTATGAATATTTATACCAATTAGAAGAAGNNCCCGGAAAGAGAAGGGAAATTGAAGAAAGATGATGACTGTTGATCACAAAAGAATTAATGCAACAGGTATAACTATAGCGGCCATGGGTGTGGTAGCTGCAATCATTGGATTGGTACTGGGGTATCCAATTTATGCTTTGGGGGTGGCTCTCTCCGCTCCTGTTTCCTGGCTTCTTTACCGGTGGCAGATGATGGCTGTCTGCAATCTGGAGGGCCTGCCGGCGCAGAAGGCAACCAACAAGTTAATGATCCGCTCGATCTTGAGGCTGGTAATTAATCTTACCCTGCTAGGGCTTTCTATCTTGGGAGGGGAGGCTTTTCTTTTCGGAGTATTGACCGGTCTTCTCCTTCAGATCATGGCTCACATGGGGCAGGCATTTATTACTTTAAAGAAGGGAGGAGAAGCATAATTGGATCTGCACGCTTTGCAGGAAGTATTGGATCATATTAGACCATCGGTTGTATTTCATCTGGGTTCCATTCCGATAACAACCACTGTAGTCAACACCTGGATCATTATGGCTATTTTACTTCCTCTAGTCTATTTTCTTACCAGGCGTCTAAGCATTATACCTCGAGGCCCCCAGCATTTACCGGAAATGGTCACCGAGTTTTTTAACAATCTTCTCGAGGATACCATGGGGAAGGAAGGACGCAAATATCTGCCGTTGGTAGGTACTCTCTTTATCTTTATCTTATTCCTTAACCTTTCCTGGTTTATCCCGGGGATGAAACCGCCGACAACCGATCTTTCCACAACGCTGGCTTTTGCCGTGGCAACCATTATTCTTGTCCAGCTTATCGGTATCCAGAAGAAGGGGTTGTGGGGATATATCAAACATTTCTTCGAGCCTACCCCTTTCATGTTTCCTTTGAACTTGCTTGAAGAACTGGTAAAGCCGGTCTCCCTTTCCTTGCGTCTCTTTGCCAACATGTTCGGCGAGAAGACGGTGGTCACGGTACTGTTTTTAATGATACCCCTGTTATGTCCGGTTCCGGTGATGCTTTTGGGAATAATTATGGGTGTTGTTCAAGCCCTGGTGTTTTCTTTGTTGACGGTGATCTATATAACAAATTTTGTGCAAGGCCATTAAATCAAATTAGTTAAATAAGGAGGCAATAAAATGGAATTTCTAAGTGTTGCTTTGGCTGTTGTTGTAGCTGCTCTGAGTTCGGCTTTCTCGCAGGGAATTGCCACGCGAGCTGCCATGGAGGGAATTGCCAGGCAGCCTGAGGCCAGCGGGGATATTCGTACCACCCTTATTCTGGCCCTGGCTTTTATTGAAGCTTTGACTCTTTTTTCCTTTGTGGTAGCCATCCTTTTATGGACAAAAATATCATAAGCAAGGGCAAATAAAGCAGGCGGAAATTTTATTTGCCCCTACTTTCCTATAATAAATTTAAAGGGGTGGCGCGATGGATGCTATTATGGAGGCGTTGGGTTTAGACTTTTGGACTTTCTTGTTTCAGTTTATCAATATTCTGATTATATTGGCTGCCCTTCTGTTCTTCTTCTGGAAACCGATAATTAAAATGCTTGACAGCCGGGAAGAAAAAATAGAAGGGAATCTCAAGGAAGCGGCTTCGGCCAGGGAAAAGGCGGAGGAGATATTGGCTTCTTACCAGCAAAAAATTGACCTCGCCCATCAGGAAGCCCAGGCCATCCTGGAACGAGCTGACAAGATGGCCGAGACGACCCGTTCGGAGATGGTTGTCCAGGCCAGGGAGGAGGCGGATCGGATCCTTGAGCAAGCCCGGATAGAGATCGAAAGAGAGAAAAGATTGGCCATGGCCAACATCCGCGGCCAGGCGGCAGATCTTATACTTATGGCGACAAGCAGGGTTCTGGCGCGTACCCTTACTTCCAGTGATCAGGAAGAATTGGTCAAGGAGGCCTTGGTGGAGGTGGAAAGCCTACAGTGAACCACAAGAAAATTGCCCGGTCCTATGCTGAAGCACTCTTTTCCGTAGCCCAAAAATGGGGGCAGGAAGAAGATATGGGAGAGAAGCTCGCTTCTTTGCAGCAGAGACTTGAAGAAGATGACGAATTGCGGCAGATTCTCCAGCATAGCCTCATTACCGCCGAGGAGAAGGAGAAGGCTTTGAAGGCTCTGCTTCCGCAGCTATTGAACAGAAAAAGTGAAGATAACATTATTTCTATAGCTCGGGAGTATCAGCTTCTTCTTGACAAGGCCAAAAACATGGAACTGATGGAAGTAGCCGTTGCAGCTCCACTTTCCCCTTCCATGGTATCGGAGATGGAAAACAGGCTGGGCGGTTATATCGGAAAGAAGATCCGCTTGAAAATTCATGTTGATCCGAAGATACTGGGAGGCCTTGTTCTACGGCGGGGTGACCAGGTTGTTGACGCCAGCGTGAAGAAAAAGCTGGAGATCATCGGTGCTCATTTAAAGTCAGTCTGACCGGCAGTTTGGGCTGATGCTAGAAAAGGTGTGATGTTACTTGGACTTTAAAATAGAAGAAATAACCAACTTTTTGAAGCAGCAGATCGAAAGCCTTGAATTTAAGGTGGAGATGGCAAACAAGGGCATTGTCACTTATATTGGTGACGGTATCGCCCGAATTTATTTAAAAAATGTTATGGCCAGTGAGCTGCTGGAGTTTCCTCAGGGAGTCTATGGCATGGCTTTGAATATTGAGGAAGATAGTGTCGGTGCGGTTATCCTTGGACCTTCAGGGCACATCAAAGAAGGAGATGAGGTGAAGCGGACCTTCCGCATCATGGAGGTCCCGGTAGGGGATGCTCTCCGGGGAAGGGTGGTCAACCCAGTGGGGGAACCGCTGGATGGGAAGGGACCGATCGAGACCGATATATTTCGGCCGGCGGAATTTTCCGCTCCGGGGGTGATCCAGCGACAGCCGGTAGACACTCCGCTGCAGACGGGGATAAAAGCGATTGACACCATGTTGCCCATCGGGCGGGGACAGCGGGAGCTGATCATCGGTGATCGCCAGATAGGAAAAACGGCTATTGCCGTGGATACAATTATCAACCAGAAGGATCATGATGTTGACTGTATCTACGTGGCTATAGGGCAGAAGGCCTCCACCGTAGCCGATGTTATTCAGAAGTTGGAGGAAACGGGAGCGATGAAGTATACCACGGTCGTGGCCGCGCATGCCGGGGAACCGGCCCCTCTTCTGTATATTGCTCCTTACGCCGGTTGTGCTATCGGCGAATATTTCATGTACGAACAGAAAAGGGATGTCCTGATTATTTATGATGATCTTTCGAAGCATGCCGTGGCTTACCGCGAGCTTTCCCTCCTTTTAAGGAGACCACCGGGACGGGAAGCATATCCCGGGGACATTTTTTATCTCCATTCCCGCTTGCTGGAAAGATCGGTGCGTCTGAATGATGCATTGGGCGGCGGGTCGCTTACAGCTCTGCCGATCATTGAAACCCAGGCCGGGGACGTTGCTGCTTATATCCCCACCAATGTTATCTCCATTACAGACGGGCAGATCTATTTGGAAGCAGACCTTTTTTACGCCGGCCAGCGTCCGGCGATCAATGTAGGGTTATCTGTCTCCCGGGTCGGGGGTGCTGCCCAGTTGAAGGCGATGAAACAGGTGGCCGGGCACTTAAGATTGGACCTGGCCCAATATAATGAGTTGGCGGCCTTTGCTCAGTTCGGGACGGATCTGGACAAGGCTACCCAGGCCAGTTTATCCAGAGGCGAGCGGCTGCTGGAGCTATTGAAACAGGTCCAGTACCGGCCCATGCCTGTAGAAGAACAGATTGCACTTATTTATGCCGGGGTTAACAGATATCTGGAAGATATATCCGTAGATAAAATCAGTCTTTTTGAACAGGAATTTCTCCGTTTTCTGCATAGCAATTACAGCAATATCCTCGATGATATCCGGGAGAAAAAAGAGCTGGATGAAGAACTGGAGGATAAATTAAAGAAGAGCATCCTGGAATTCAAGGAAAGTTTCGCCAAAGGCGAGTGAGTTATCTTTCGAAACGGCAGAGGGTTCCCCTTGCAGGGGAATGAGGTTGTAGATGTTTTTAAGCACGATCAGGGTAAACAAAGGCGGTGGAATATTTGCCTAATATGAGGGATATTAAACGGCGTATCCGCGCTGTTACCAATACACAGCACGTAACCAGAGCCATGAAAATGGTGGCGGCGGCCAAGATGCGTCGTGTACAGGAACAGGTGTGGGCAGCCCGTCCCTATGCCCAAAAAATAAACGAAGTGGCAGGCCGTCTGGCATTGGCACCGGAAGCCCGGGGTCTTTCGCTGGTAGCACCACGTGAGGTTAAAACCGTGGGTTATGTGCTGATCACCGGTGACCGGGGATTGGCCGGAGCATACAATTCAAATCTGATTCATCTAGCCGAGAACTGTCTGGCCCGAGAGGAAAGAGCGGTAAACCTGGTGACGATTGGTCGCAAGGGCTTGCAATATTTTCGACAGCGAGAGGTGGAGGTCCTGGAACATTCCGTAGTGATTCAGGATGACATGCACATATCCCAGGCCCGGGATCTGGCTCGGGAACTGATGTCATTTTTTTTAAATGGACAGCTCGATGAAGTTAACCTGATCTATGCCCGTTTTCATTCGGCACTTCATCATGTTGCTCTAGTGGATAGGCTTTTACCTGTTGTAACGCCGTCGCTGGAGGAAGCTGAAGAGATCGACTATATTTACGAGCCGGAGGCGATGGGGATATTGACCGCTATTTTGCCCCGTTACTGTGAGATCAAAGTATATCAGGCCCTTCTGGAGGCGAAAGCCAGTGAGCACAGCGCCAGAATGATTGCCATGGACGGTGCCACCAGCAACGCCGACGAGATGATTGAAAGATTGACCCTTTCGTTCAATAAAGCCCGCCAGAGCGCCATTACTACGGAAATACTGGAGGTAGCCACCGGTGCCGAAATTTTAAAGGCCCGGTAGTGGAGGAGGTATAAAAATGAAGGCAGGAAAAGTAGTGCAAATTATCGGCCCGGTTGTGGACGTGGAATTTACCGAAGAGACCCTACCCAGTCTGTACAATGCCATTGAGATCAAGGAAGATAAAATAAACCTGACTATGGAAGTCATGCAGCATCTTGGAGGCAACATGGTTCGCTGTGTGGCCCTGGCTTCTACTGATGGCCTGCAAGGAGGAATGAAGGCTATAGATACGGGTTCCTCCATCAGAGTGCCGGTCGGACCTTCCACTCTGGGCAGACTCTTCAATGTATTGGGTGAGCCCATCGATGATAAAGGGTCACTGGAAGGAGTGGAATTGTGGCCTATCCACCGTGAGCCACCTTCTTTCGAGGAACTAAAACCCTCCACGGAGATCCTGGAGACGGGTTTAAAGGTGTTGGATCTACTGGCCCCTCTGCCCAAGGGAGGGAAGATGGGTCTTTTTGGTGGAGCCGGGGTAGGGAAGACGGTTTTGATTATGGAACTCATCCGCAATATCGCTTATGAGCATGGGGGATATTCAGTCTTTGCCGGCGTGGGCGAGCGGACCAGAGAAGGCAACGAACTCTACAATGAGATGATCGAATCCGGCGTTCTGGATAAAACGGTCATGGTGTTTGGCCAGATGAATGAACCTCCCGGCGCCCGATTCCGGGTCGGATTGACCGGGTTGACCACTGCCGAGTATTTCCGCGACACGGGTGGACAGGATATGTTGCTCTTTATCGATAATATTTTCCGCTTTGTCCAAGCCGGTTCTGAAGTTTCGGCTTTGTTGGGGCGGATGCCCTCCGCCGTGGGTTATCAGCCTACTTTAGCTACCGAGATGGGTGAACTGCAGGAACGGATTACTTCAACCAAGAACGGTTCGATCACCTCGGTTCAGGCTATATATGTGCCTGCCGACGACCTGACTGATCCGGCCCCGGCGACTACTTTTGCCCATCTGGATGGAACCATCGTTCTTTCCCGGCAGTTGTCGGAGTTGGGGATTTATCCGGCTGTAGATCCTCTGGATTCCACTTCGAAGCTTCTTGATCCCCGTATTCTGGGAGAGGAACACTATGAAGTGGGACGGGGTGTCCAGCGAATTTTGCAGCGTTACAAAGAACTCCAGGATATTATCGCTATCCTGGGTATCGAGGAGCTCTCTGATGAAGACAAGGTAATCGTAGCCCGAGCCCGTAAGATTCAGCGCTTTCTTTCTCAACCATTCCATGTCGCGGAAGCTTTTACCGGAAGGGCGGGAGCTTACGTACCATTAAAGGATACCATTAAAGGATTTAAAGAAATCCTCGAAGGCCTTCACGATGACTTGCCGGAACAGGTCTTCTATATGGCGAGCAATATCGAGGAGGTTGTGAAAAGGGGACAGGAGCAGCCTTGATGCGTTCGTTAAGATTAGAAGTGGTTACCCCTCAGAAAAGAGTATTGATGGAGGAAGTGGAAAGCGTTATTGCTCCGGGATCAGAGGGTTATCTGGGCGTTCTGATCGGGCACGCTCCTCTTCTGACTACATTGAAGCCGGGCGTTCTCTATTATCGCAAGGTTGGAGAGAACAGAGAGCGGATGGCCGTTTCGGGGGGCTTTATGGAAGCAGGTCCCGATAAGGTAATCATTCTGGCAGATACAGCGGAGCTTTCCGGGGATATCGATGTGGACAGGGCTCGTCGGTCCAAAGAGAGGGCCGAAAAACGTCTGCGCGAGCGCCCCCCGGGTCTGGATGTGGCCCGGGCGGAACTGGCTTTGACGAGGAATATTGCCCGCCTGAAGGCGGCCGATGCTTGAAACAGATTAAAATATGCAGCCGGCGGGATAAGAATATGAACATCTCCGGGGATCAGGGGGCTGTTCAGATATCTTTGCTTCATCACCATCTTCTTGAAAATATTTGGTCCTTACATGGGTTTGGGTTCTTTCCAGGTGTCCTCAGCTTCTTTCTTTATTCTTGCTTCACACAAAGGACAGATTGATTTTGTTTTTGGGGCTTCACCGGGTATCTGCACTGTCTCGGCCGGAACTTCCTGTTCAAAAAGCCGGGCACAGAAAAGACAACGTTGCTGATTTTTTCCCATAAACTATATTTCACCCCTTAAGTACAATGTTCAAAAGGCCTTTCTGCCTTTGGACCGGGTGTGATATCTATAATAAAAGCAAAGGCAAATACGATTATCGCAAATTCCCGAAACATTGGAGTATTACGGCAGCATCAGCCTTCTCTTCTCTATTAGTATGGACATAAAATTACCAATTATATGCCCCTATTGTAATTTCATAAAAAATAAAAGTCAACATGCCTGTCCGGGGGCAGGACCGGTATGTATTTCGGTTGACATCTATAACGGAATATTGCTATACTTGCTCCGAAAAAGCTAAATTCAGGCTTGCCTAAATCTGCTGCATCCCTGCCGGCCTGCGCCAATATATATATAATGTATCCGATGCTTCAGGCTAAAACGAATGAATGTGCCGGCATCTTTACCTGCTGGAGAGTTCGGAAGGACTCTTCCCTTACTTTGCCGCATTGGTTGGACCGCGGTGGGCCATCTTTGGTGGCAACGTCTATCGATTGCTGGAGGAAATAAAACATGACTGAAGAAATTTCCAGAGAAGAACAGATCCTGACTTTGATGACCGCTTCTCCGGAGCTTGCCGCAGAAGAAACTCTTTATCTCACCGGCAATGAATATCTGTCTCTTCCCGAGATCGGGACAGCCGGCGAAATCAAGTCGGTCAACGTGCTGCACATGGGTGCCCGGGGCCTGTTGGAATTCAGGGGCACAGAGGAGCGTCCACTGTTGGCACCCTTTGTTACTATAGATGGGGACGAGGCCATCCGGCCGGGCAGCTTGGTCTGGCGCTACCGGCATGATTGGATTCCCCATTTCGAGGAGAGTATACCCGGCCTTTATAATATTGAAGGCGATATCTTTGCTCCACCGGGCCATCGCGGCTGCTGTTTCCGGCTACGTCTGACCAACCTTTCATCGGCTCCGATGAAGGCCGAACTGGGCTGGCACGGCTGCTGGAGTGAATTCAATCACCTGATCTTTAACCGGCGACCGGTCAGCAGCGAGCACGTTATCGAATACGACAGCTGGACGGGGAGCCTGATTCTGGAATCACGCCACGGTCTCCCTCTGGCCGCCCTGGCCATGGCCCTTGTGGCGGAGCAGAAACAGGACGAACAATCGTGCTGGGATTTTCACGCCCTGCCCGGGGAACCCGTTTCTTACCGGGGAGCGGTCCGACAGGAGGTGGTTCCCGGCGGCAGTGCTACCATGACCCTCTACATCGCCGTCAACCTTGAGAACGACGGCGCCGGAACCACCGCGGTAGACCTGAAGCGGCATGGAGGCACAGCCCTGGCCTCAGAGACGGAGCGCTGGCTGGAAGAGCGGCGGATTGATCTATACAACAAAACTGCGGCGAAGGTCTTGAATCGCAATCTTTTTTTCAGTTATTTCTACGCCCTGGGGCGCGCGCTGGACGATGATTCGCTTGTGCCGGTAACTTCGCGCAGCCCCCGTTATTATGTCAGTGCCGCCTACTGGAGCAGAGATACCCTCTTATGGAGCTTTCCCGCTCTGCTGCTAGCGGATAAAGCCACCTCCCGGGAGCTGCTGCTGACCATATTTCGCCGCCACCTGGCCCGTGCCGGCGAGCATGCGCATTATATCAACGGCGCCCTGCTCTACCCCGGCTTCGAGCTGGATCAGCTTGCCGCCCACTTCCTGGCCCTGGAGCGCTACGAAAGTGTTACCGGTGACCTTTCTTTGCTCGATGAAGAGATGATCTGCCAGGGACTGAAGCTGCTGGCCGAAAAAGCGCGGGCGCAGTTTGATCCACAAAGCGGCCTTTATCGCACCTTCCTCGACCCTTCGGATGATCCGGTGCTCTATCCCTTCCTGATCTATGATAACGCCCTGCTGCAGCGCGCTCTTATCTACCTTGCCGGGCTGCAGGCTGCGGGGCGCTGGGAAGATCCCGGAGATTTTGCCGAATTGGCCGCCGCGTTAAAACAGGCGATTTACCGGCATGGAACCGTCAAGGGGTCCCGGGGGGGCATGTTCGTCTGGGCGGTGGACGGGGAGGGCCGGTTCCAGCTTTACGACAATCCGCCGGGCAGTCTGCAACTGCTTGCCTTTTATGGTTTCTGCTCCTCCGAGGATCCGGTCTTCAGGAACACCGTGGCCTGGATCCGCTCGCCTGACAATCCTCACCTTCACGGGAACTGTCCCTTTGCCGAAGCCGGTTCGCTGCATGCTCCCAAGCCCTGGCCGCTGGCCGCCTGCAATGATATCCTTGCCTTTAACGAAGGCGGCGTTGACTTCTTGTGCCGTGCGCCCATGGACAATGGGTTCTGCTGCGAGACGGTTGATCCGCAGACGGGACGGGCTGCTACCGGAGCGGCCTTTGCCTCCGCCGCCGGCTTCCTGGCCCATGCTCTCTGGTGGATCAACCGTAAATAAAGAGGAGTGGTCAATGAGCATGGAGAGAGTTTTGTCCGGAGATTAAGCCAAATTTTCATGATTCCATTGTTATGTTTCAAAAAGAAAAAAAGGGAATACGGATTCTGTAACGAAAACAAAATATAAAAAGAAAAGAGCTAAATACTCTTAAAAGGAGATTTGACAGATGGTCAAAAAACTGCCTTACTGGGGTAAACTGGCTTATGGCATCGGCGCCGGCGGGTACAGCTTGATTGACCGGATCATGGTTACCTGGCTGATGTATTTTTATGTCCTGACGCCGATCAAAGGTGAAGAAGCGCTGATTTCCGGTTTTGCTTTTGGTATCATCATGTTCCTGGGCCGCGTGGTCGATGCGATCGCCGACCCGATCATCGCCCGCTGGTCCGATAATCACAGTGGTCACCTCGGCCGCCGCATCCCGTTCATGCTTTACAGCGGGATCCTTTATACGGCGGTCTTTATTGCCCTTTTCTATCCGCCGGCGACCGGCGAATCACCGTTGAACAGCATCTACCTGACCCTTATGCTGGGAATTTATTTTGCCTTATTTACCGCCTATGTCTGTCCCCACCTGGCCCTGCTGCCGGAGCTGGCCCGTTCCAACAAGGACCGTGTCGATCTGTCCACCTGGAAAGCGGTCTTCAGCATCCTGGGCGTCGCCGGGGCGGCGGTTGCCGGGGGGATGCTCATTGATTCAATCGGCAATTATGGCATGATCTGGGTGATGGGCGGAGTTGGTCTGGTGATGCTCTATGTACCCATGTTTATCCGCGAAAGGGATTATGCCAAATCCGAACCGGCCACACTGGGGCTGGTGGATGCGCTGAAGACCACTTTCCGGAATCGCCCCTTTATGGTCTATCTGGCCGGCAATGTCACCTTCTGGCTTGGCTTCAATATCGTCACCCTGAATATACCTCCCTACGTTACGGTCTTGCTGGGAGGAACGGAAGGAGATACGGCCATCTACTTCGGCCTGGTATTGGTAATGGCTTTACTTTGCTTTCCACTGGTGAACATTTTTTCGAAAAGGTTCGGTCTGAAAGCGGTCATGCTCTTCTCCCTTATTCTTTTTGCTATCCTTCTGCCGGGGATCTACTTTCTGGGGCAGCCGCTCTTCGGATTGAGCCCGCAGATGTTCGGCTATATTTTGATGGCGCTGATGGGAATTCCGGTATCTGCCATCTTTGTCGTCCCCGATGCCATCGTTGCCGCGGTCTCGGATCTGGAAGAGAGGCTTTCCGGGCAACGGCGTGAAGCGATGTATTTCGGTGCACAGGGCTTCATTTTGAAGCTGGCGCTTGGCCTGTCAACGATAATTACCGGCGTGTTGCTGGATTACTTCGGTAAGACGGCGGATCAGCCTCTCGGCATCCGGCTGACCGGCCCGGTAGCCGCTATATTCATTGTTATCGGTGCAATTATTTTCTTCTATTACCCTGAAAAAGAAGTTGTCGCCTACGAGCAGAAACCAAGCGGCTCATAACACAGAACAACAGTCGGATACCGGGAATGATCTGCCGGTGTCCGGTCTCACCCGGCATATAACACCGGGCGTACCTCTCTTTTCCCCTTTTTTCAAAATCAAATAAATATCCATAAAGTGAACCAAAAAATTTGCCGATAGTGTTTTTGTTTTTGTCACCATCCGTCCGGAGATAAAATATTGTTGGGAGAGGGTACCTTGTCCTTGGTGCGAAAAATATTTTTACTGCAGGGGAATGTGGAGATATTTCTCACCGCCACAATCAGGGGTTCGTTTTTTCGGAACCGGAACTTTTCTGCTGCCCCGGGATATGGACCGGTAGGCGTGGGGGAAATAGCGTCGGTAGAGCATGGGGTTGCTGTCGCGCCAGGGATGTTCGCGACGCAGCTTCTGCAACTCGTCCAGGTCGATCTCCGCTACGGCGATTCCCTCCGCCTCCGGCGATGCAACCTCGGCGAGAACGCCGCTGCCGTCGGGAGTCAGCTCCGCGGGCGCGAAGATCCCCGCCCGTCCCGTAAATGAAAACCCCAGCAGGTTCCCCACCAGAGCACTTTTGATCCCGTAGACGGGACATTCCTGAACGCGCGGCCAGATCCCGCGCAGGGCCAGCCAGTAATTGTAGGGCTCGGGATTGGCGATAGGGATGATCACGATTTCGGCATCCTGCAGCTCGAGGATGCGGAAGGTCTCAAAATAGCTCGCGTCCATGCATACCGGGGCGGCGATCTTGCCGGCTGCGGTCTCAAAAAGCTTGAACTCCGTGCCCGGTGAGATCCCCCATTCGGCCTCGATGGGCATCAGGTGGATCTTGTCCTGCACGCCGATCAGCCGTCCATCGGGACCATAAAGAAAGGAGCGGTTGACCACTTTATCCCCGTGCGGAAGAACGAAACTGCCCGCCATCAGATAGAGACCGTAGGCAGCGGCAAGGGTGGAGTAGAGGGTATCCAGAAAAGGGGCTATCACCGGGCCGACATAGCGGATTACATCGGCGACGGAGATCGCCGGAGCATCGGCAGCAACAGGCGCATCCTGCGGATTATCAACAGAGACCGCCTCGCCCATCTCCTCCACTCCGGGGAGCATCCCCAGAAGTGAGAGGTTGTTATCTTCGGGAAAGGCAGCCAGGTGTGCCCCTGCAGCAGCGGCCTCCTCGACCCGGCGGTGCATCTCATTTACATAATCGAGGGGATCTTTAAACAGCGTGATCTTCACCTGGAGGGCGGCGACTTTGAGGCGACGGCCATCGATAGGGGGAGCCACTCTACCCTCTTTGATCAGAGCAGAGAGCCTTTTCTTGAGCCGCGCCGGGCGGCAGATCCAGCCAAGATATTGCCGGTAAAGCCTCTCTTTCCATCCGTCAAGCGCCATATTCTTCCCTCCTTTTTATTCCGGCCGGAATCATGCTTCGTGCAAATTTGCCACAAAAATTTCAGCGATATAGTTCGGGCAGCAGCCCCCGGTAAGCCTCGGGGTGAAGAAGCTGCAGCAGAGGGTAATCGTTCCTGATTTTTTGGCGGTCTGCTTCGACCAGTTCCGCCACGGCAAACGGCTTTTCAGCCGTTTCGCGATCCAGATATCCGGTTAAGCCGGAGGTTACCTCGCAGGGGCCGATCACCGCACACTGCGTGCCAAAAGAACGGTTGCCGATTTTTCTTCCCAGTTGCGCCTCGACAGCCCAGAACTGGTTCTGCTGCACCTGTGCCCAAATTCCTGCCGGCTGCAGGCTGTCGTATCCGGCGGGGAGAGCACCGCTATGGACGACCAGGTCGGCCCCTTGCAGGGCGAAGATACGGCCGACCTCGGGATGGCGGGCATCGGTGCAGGCAATGAGGCCCACTTTCATTCCGTCACAGCCGAACAGGTGCAACTCTTCACCCCTGCTCAGGCCGAGGGCGCGCTCCTCACGGCTGAGATGGGTCTGGCGCTGCCGGCCGCAGATCTCGCCGTCCGGACCGAAGAGGCAGGATGTATGGTAGAAGCGTCCGTTCTCCTCTTCAACCGTTGTTCCCGCCACCAGATAAAGCTCATTATCTCGGGCCAGGCGGCTGTGCAGCTGCAGGTATTGTCTGTTCCATTCCGTTGATTTCTCCATAAAAAGCTTGAAACAATCGATGAAATCATGTGTTTCATCCGGATGCCCTCCTGCCGTGCAGAGCAGAAACGATGTATGGGCCGGAAGAACGGCAAGCCTGATCTGCAGCTTTACAAAGAGCGCGGTCAGGGCAGAGGTATAACCTTCGGGTTGATTTACCGGCAAATCGGCGAGAGAAAAAGCGGCAACTCTCATCATGGCTAAGCCTCCCGGCCAAACTGTATTTTTCTCCTGCTGATTAATTTCTTTATTTTGCCGGTAATTCCTTTTTTACTGAAAGCGATTTAAGGGCGGGGCCTTCGATAATATCCCCGTTGCAAGTGAAGCGGGATCCGTGGCAGGGGCAGTCCCAGGAGAGTTCCGCCTGATTCCAGACCAGTTCACAGCCCATATGCGTACAGGTAATATCCACCGCATGCACCAGGCCTTCTTTATCCTTGTAAAGGCCTATTTTACCCCCTTTACCTGCTATCACCATGGCTTCTCCCGGTGCCGGCTCCATCTCCCGGGGGACTCTTTTCAGCTTGTCAACAACCATATGTTTGGCCACATCAATGTTCGTAGTCACGAATTTTTTGATCATCGGATCCGCTTCAAAGCGGGCAGGATCGTAGATCGGCGCCCACGGGCTCTCTCCATGCACGATCAGATCCCTGAGCAGGATGGCGGCCGCGGTGCTATTGGTCATACCCCACTTGCGAAATCCGGTTGCCACGTACACATTGGTGCTTTTCGAGGTAAGGCGGCCCACATAAGGGACCTCGTCCAGGGTGGTATAATCCTGGGTGGACCAGCGGTAGGGTATTCCGGTAACGGTAAAGGATTGCTCTGCAAATTGGGCCAGATTGCGGTAATGGCTGTCTGTGGCCGGACCCTGGCCGGTTTTATGATGTTCCCCGGCGATAATGATCAATTCACCGCCGTTATTAGGGGTACTCCGCAGGGACCTGCCCGGATCTTCGGCCGTGATATACATCCCCCCGGGAAATTTTTCCTGAGCGGTGATGGCGAGGGCGTAGGATCTTTCCGGATAGATGCGTGCAAAATAATAGCCGCGGTCGCTGTAAGCGGGAAAATGGGAGGCGATGATCACCTTCTCCGCGATCACCCTGGGCCCGCCGGCGGTAATGACCATAAAGGGAGTGCCTTCGTGAAAATCAACCGCCCTGGTCTGCTCAAAGATATGGCTGCCTCCACCCTCGATATCCCCGGCCAGAGCCAGCAGATATTTGCGAGGGTGGAACTGAGCCTGATTGTCGAAGCGCTCGGCCGCCTTTATCTCAAAGGGCAGGGGGAGCTTCTCCAGGTAGTGAGCTTTGATGCCCAGATCGGCGGCGGCTTTGACCTCGTCTTCAATTTGCCTGATATATTGGTCTGTTTGGGTATAGATATAAGCATCTTGCCGGGAAAAGTCACAGTCGATCTTTTTTTTCTTAACCAGCTCTTCGATAAAGGTAATGGCATATTCGTTGGCTTCCGCATACTGTTGGGCTTTATCACGGCCCAGATGCCTGATCAACTTGTTGTAGATCAGGCTGTGCTGCGAGGTAATCTTCGCCGTGGTATGGCCCGTCGTTCCCTTTCCGATGCGATCGGCTTCAATGATGGCCACGGCAAGATTCTCCTGTTTCAACAGGTAGGCCACGGTAACACCGACCAACCCGCCCCCGACAATAGCCACGTCGACCTTGATATCCTCCTCCAGGGCCGGGTAGTTTGTAGCCTCGGCCGAGGCCATCCAGTAAGGCTGCGGCGGCTCTGAAAAGCTGTTTATCATCCTGGACATATACATATTTTATCTTTTCCTCCCTGACGATGCTGGTTCTAGTCTTTCTTTGAGGTAAAGAATCTATGCAATTTATCAAGGGCCATTTTTGTCCAGTTTTAAGCATAGGAACTTTCGGATACAGCTCTTTTTAAAGGGAATAATCCGACGATGATAAGGAAAGGTGAATGTCTTTGCAGGTTTTAATTCAGGGCAACCATTTAAAATATCCGAGGAGCGGTTATGATTTATTAGTTGTTAAAAAAAGAGGGATAATTGATGAAAAAATAGAATACAAAAATTTAATATATTTTTTTGGTGTATTCAAGGGGGTGGGTTAAATATAGATCAGAAAGGTAAGGGGGCATCACCATATTCTTTTAGGAGGGAATAGAGTTGAAGAAACGAGAAAATTGGTCCTGGCGAGGAGCGTTCATTTTTGCCGTGCTGGGATCGGCTGTCGGTCTGGGTAACGCCTGGCGTTTCCCTTACATGGTGGCACAAAACGGTGGCGGAGCTTTTTTACTTCCTTATATTTTTGCACTTTTAACGGCAGGTATTCCCTTGATGATGCTGGAGTTCGGCATCGGACATAAATACATTGGGGCACCTCCGATTGCCTACAGGCGTGCAAAAAAAAGTTTGGAACCGGTAGGATGGTGGGGTACTGCTGCCTCCTTTGTGATTATTACCTATTATGGCATAATCATGGGTTGGGCCATCAATTACGTGCTACATGCGGTTAATCTGGCCTGGGGAACAGATACGGAGGGTTTTTTCTTTAACAGCTTTCTCAGGATCAGTGAAGGGCCGGAGATCCTGGGGGGGATCAATCTTCCCATTCTGATTGCATTCCTCATCGGCTGGATAATGGTTGTAGCCATTGTCTACAGTGGTGTTACCGGGGTCGGCAAAGTGGTGATGGTTACAGCTACCGCACCGGTTGTTCTGCTGATAATTTTGACTATACGCGGCATTACCCTGGAGGGTGCTCTGGCGGGCCTTGATTTTTATCTGAGTCCCGACTTTTCCGCTTTGCTTGATTGGGGTGTATGGAGGGACGCGTACAGTCAGGTGTTCTTCTCCCTGAGTGTTGGCATGGGCGTTCTGATTACCTATGCCAGTTACCTGCCCCGGGATGCTGAAATTTCCAACAACGTTTTCATCGCCTCTCTGGCCGACGCCGGCATTGCTTTTCTGGCCGGTCTGGCCATCTTCAGCACCGTCGGATATATGGCTGCCCAGCAAGGTGCGGCGGTAGCGGATGTAGCCGGCAGCGGTGGCATCGGGCTTGCTTTCATTGTTTTTCCGCAGGTGATCAACTTGCTCCCTGCGGCGTCGTTCTTCGGTGTCCTCTTCTTTCTGCTGTTGATCACGCTGGCGATTGACTCGCAATTCTCTCTGGTAGAAGGTTGCATCGGTGCGGTGATGGATAAGTGGAACTTGAGCCGTAAAATCGCAGTGCCGATTGTTACCCTTCCGGGCTTCCTGATCGGTTTAATATTTGTCACCAACGGCGGCCTCCACTGGTTGGATATAGTGGACAAGTTTGTTAACAGCTATGGCCTGATCGTTGTCGGTTTGGTGGAATGTATTGCGCTCGGCTGGGTGATCGGGCCGGAAAAGATCCGGCAGCATATCAACGGTCTCTCTGAAATCAGAGTGGGTAAATGGTTTGACTTCTGCATCAAATACCTGACTCCTGCCATCCTGATCTTTATCCTGGTGTCCAATCTGATCACTGATATTAAAGAACCTTATGGGGGTTATCCCCAGTGGGCGCTTAATATCGGCTGGGCAATGGTGATTCTCCTGCCGGTGGTTGCGTTTATATTCAGCAGACTGAAGACAGCTCAGGAAACCGACAGTTTTCTTAAGGAACAGGAATAAGTTGGTTTATGGCAATACCATTTAATGAGGTGAAAAAATGTCAGCAGGTGCATGGATAATGCTTGTTGTAGGAATTACCGTTTTTTGGGGTGGAGCAGCTTATTTTGTCTCCATCGCCATGAAGGGAAAAGGCTTCGACTAAAAACACAAAGGCACTGCCTTTATGGATGGTTTCTTTGTATAAAGGGCTTCCCAATCTGTAACCGGAGGCCCTCTTTTTTTAATTCGTTGGGGAAAGCGGCCCAAGGTAAGAATCGGTAGTGTATTGTGTGCATTACTATGTCTATTGGTGAGGATGAAAAGAGTGATCAATCTTCTAATTGCTTAAAGAAACTGAAAAACTTTTTTAACAAGAGGATTTTGTTCCCGTCAACCTTGATTTTACCGGTGGCCAGGGCTAAAAGGGGGTTGCTCACGCCCAGAGCGATCTCCTGCCAGACCTTCTTTTCCATATTTATAACCAGATCAGCATCCTCGACCGGTTCAAAACGGATCTCGGCCACGCCCCGCCTGACCATGACCGTGTAGTCTTCCCCGGTATCCGTGATCTTGAAAACAGCGGTTATCTCCTGATCGGCACTGGCTACAGGGTCAAGTTTAACGGCCATGTGCCGGAAAATAAGATCAAGGGGTATCAGGTGGGCCAGCTCGGCACCGACCTGCAGCGGTTTGGCCTTTTCCATCCTGCCGGCCAGTTCCAGGGCGGAGGTGAAATAATAGCAGCGGGCGTTGGTGTTGTAGGTGGCTTGGCCAATTTTAATTAGGGCTTCAATTTTGATCTCCACCGCCTTTTGATCTTCGGGATCAAGGGCCAAAAGCATATCCGCCAGCTCGGCAGCCCACTGATATTCTTCGTTGTCCAGAGACTGCTTCGCTTCCTCCAGCAGTTTATCACTGCCTCCGGCCAGATCGGCAATTTTTTGCGCCCGTTCCCAGTAAGGCAACGGCTCCAGATTGGTGGCGTTGCCGTCAAACCATCCCAGATAACCGTCATATATACCGCGTACCGACCAGGATACCTTTCCATAAAGTTCCCGCAGTTCAGGATAAGCTGCCAGATGTGGGGGCAGTTTGATCTCTGCTACCAGTTGATCGGGGTTTTTGCCTTCGTTGGCGCCCCGGATGACCGCATCATGGATGTGCTGAATGGCATCCCGGTACATGGTGAGCAGTTCATTGATCCTCTCGGCACCACAGACCGGTTCGGTATGGCTGGGGACCATATACTCGGCTTTCAGATCTTTCATCAGATCCAGAGAGTTTATCCACTGGTTGATGGGGCGGGGAGAGGAACCGCGAATCGTGTACAGGTTGGGGAAGGCAGGGTAATAGTTGTCGCCGGCAAAGAGCACTTTTTTTCGGGCATCCAGATTACAATCTGGTCTTCGGTTTCCCCGGGTGCATAAAGGAGCACCAATTTCTCCCCTCCGATTTCGAGGGTTAACTCCCGGCCAAAAACTTTGGTGGGAAAAATAAACGTAGGAAGTTTTTCATGATCGAAACGGAGCAAGGGGCCTAAACCCAGAACCGAGGCATATTCTTCGGGAAGATAGGTGCCGAACTGTCTCATGCCCCGGGCATTGAGTATCTGCTGCAGCAAGCCGAACTGTTCAATCAGAAAATCGATGGTGCCGGCATGAGATAATATTTCAACCTCCTCCGCAGCTTTTTCCAGAAAAACCGAGGTTCCCAGGATGTGGTCGGGATGCCCGTGGGTGTATATCACGGCAACTATGGGCATGTTCGAGATCTGCTCGAATTCCGTCCGGATCTCCCTGGCGGCCTCGACGCTCTCCGTGGTATCGATAATGATGTTACCTGCCTCAGTGGCAATCAGGATACTGTTGCCCAAAGCGTAGCCGATAGCAACATAGACACCGTCGGTTACCTCTTCCACCCTTTTTGTAAAACGTCGGGAATGTTCCGTGAGAATTTCGTGAGGATCAGGGACAGTTACATCAATCCCTGCAGTTTCATGACTGCAACCGGCCTGATTCAACAGGGATGTTAACATGACTAGGAGGAGCATGGGTAAAACACGGCCCTTATTTAAAAGCATAATGTTTAACCGCCTTCCTGCCTTTTAAATATCGGGGCTTTTATTTGGATAGCAACAGCAGTGCAAATCTCATTGTTGGAGAAATATATTTACCGCAGCTTGATTATTTAGAAGATTCCCCCATATCGGAAATTGTATCATAGCCACATTTTCTGAACAAGAGATAGCTGCCTTTGTTTATCCCCCTTTTAGAAAAGGGAACTGCTTTTATTAAAAATTTTCCTTAATTTTCAGATATTTATGTCGATATGATCTTTAGAAAGGTTATGATGTGGAGGCGAGCAATATGAAAATACCTTCAATTGGTAATATCACTGTCTATAATCAGCTTAAAGAGCTCAATGATTTGAACACCAAGGAAAGATTGGGTTTTGGCAATCACGGAATCAAATTAAACGCCAATGTTTTAGCCGGGGCAAAGAAGGGTAACAAGGTATCGGGTGAAATTGATGATAAAATTATACAGATCAGGGTTGAAACGATCATGACCAAGCTAAAATATGGGCAAAAAATTTCCCCCGAAGAATTGAAATTCCTGAAAAAACATGCTTCCCGATCCTATAATATGGCGGTTAAAGTTTTAAAGGAGCGCGAAAGTTTTCATCAGGAATTAAAAACTTACAGGACAAAACAAGAAGCTGAACGTGCCTATGCCAGGAGGATGAACGGCTATATATCCGCATTAAATGTATCCTCATCAGCAAAAGCCTACGGGAAAGAAGAGACCGGCGAGGAAGCGGAAGTCGCGCAGATGAAAGCTGCCGCAATTATGAATGAATACAATAGATTTAGAATGTCAGCGGAATATAAAAGGTTGGAGGATGAAGAACAAGAGAGTAAAAGAAAGCCTCTGATGGACAAAACGGCCTCTTCCATTTCCCGTTCTTCTCGACCAAGGTTATAGTCTATCGTGGCGCGGGGGCATTGCATGGGAATTCCGGGTGCCTTTTTGCTATGAAAGCCTATTTTTGTCGCCCTGAAAGCGTTCTGTTCGAGTCATTTGGAGCGCTTTTTGTGTCATTTTTATGAAAGTAATATTTTTATCATCACGATGATAGAAGCGGGACGGGAGTGGTCAAGATTCTTCGGTCGCTCCCGCTTCCTCTGAATGACAATAAAAAGGGCTTCCGCTCCCTCTTCCCCTTTCCTGTCATTCCGAGCGCAGCGAGGAATCCTGAGCGAAGCGAATGGTTTCGTGCATGATCCTTTGTTCTACCGGGGAAGTGCTGTAATTTGGGGATACAACGTAAAGGTATACGGCCGGTAAGACAACGTTTGGGGGGGCCTATCTTTCCGGATGATAAAAGCGGGCCGTTTATGAGGGAACGAACAATTAATAAATTTNNGCAAGTTGGTTGTTTTCAAGTAAAAACAGGATATATTCCGACCTAAGATTTGAATGAGCCAGCATGGCTGCACCGGATGTTACCATGATATTGTTCTTTGTAAATTCCAATAAACCTTGAGCCATATCGAGGTCCTCAATACGGGAATTTGCCGAGAACATGTTTTCCATGGAAACCTGATTGATGTTAATTATGTTTTCAAGGCGATTTTGAAGCGCTCCTATACCGGCACGTTGGATAGAAATCTGCTCTATGGCTGCATCAATGCGTTGCAGGGAATTTTGCAGGGCTACGCTGTTGTTAATCGTCAGATCATTAATATCCAGTGAGGATGCCGTCACGCTGTTTATACTTAGAAATATGGACTGGGATGAGCGGGGGCCTACATGTAATAAGATACCCGACCCTTCAACGGGGGGGTCCGGTTCTCCCGGCTCTCCGGAAGGCAGGAAAGTAACAACCTGTGACCCGTAAACGGCCGGCCGCTCTTCCCCTCCTTCTATGTGGAAATTTGACAGGGCAATACTTTCATCATAATCGGGATTGATACGGTTAAAATTTAAAATTTCAATTCTCTCATCATAGCCCAAACCCCACCATTCATAAGCCAAACCGGAAATATTTACAACAAAGGGGTTTGCCTCTGTTCCCTGTCCGCTCACCGTAAAAGCAATATCACCTTCATTGATTCTTGAATTCAACTCGTTTTGTAACTGTGCGGCCGTAACATCATGGGGAAGGTTAAAAGTTTCATATGCCACAGTGCCTTCACCCAAAAAGCCAAATAATCTCCTCCAGTAAATATGAAGATCAAAGTTTACCCCTGCAATATCCTCCCACCAGAGGTTGAAAGAAGCAGTTGTATGGCTGGCCCCGCTATCAGTGACATTAACGGCACCGGTGCCCGGAGGACCCATGCCTATAGGAAGATTGGCCAGGCCGGTAACATCAACCACATAGGGGTCTGCCTGCGTCCCCTGTCCACTTACTACAAAATTGACGCTCCCTGAAAATTTCTGGTTGAGTTGGGTCTGCAGCATCGCCGCCGCAGCATCATGGGGAAGGGTAATGGTAGCTGATTGAGCAACCCCGCTGCCGATTACCTGTTGATAGTTTATATCTAAATCAAAACTGACTTCATCGGTGGCGTTTTCCCACCATAATGCGAACTGAGCGTTTGTCTGGCCCTGGCCCGAGCTGGTAATATTGATGCTGCCCGTCGCAGAATGCTGTGCTTCAACAACAGTTGCCGCTGAGATAGCGCTTCTTACTTCATCCGGGGTGGAAACAATTTCACCGCCTTCTACAGCCAAGGTAACATTAAAAACAACCTTTCTTCCGGTTACGGTGGTTACCAGATTAAACGCCTGATCGGAATGTGGGACGTTAATGATAATTTCCACATCATCAAAATCAGGATGCCCTGCCGGCTCATAATTAAAATGGTCCCATTCATTGTATACCGGGGGTGTCTCGCCGCCGCTACCGCCGGAACCGTTTACAGACAAGGAACCATCCAACAAATTCATAGTGTTGAACCGGGTGGTCTTTGCGATGGTATCTATTTGCTTGGTTAACTGGTTCAATTCATCTTTTATCAGCATCAGGTCGCCATGAGTATATACGCTGTTTGATGCTTTTAGAACTAGGGCCCTTTGTCTTTGCAGCATGGCGTGGATTTCAGAGAGGCCTCCTTCAGCTTTCTGCAGAAGGCTGATGCCGTCCTGAGCATTGCGAACAACCTGATTGTATCCACGAACCAGCGCTTGCAGCTTATTTATAATCCCTAAATCCGCGGCGCCATCACGGGCAGAGTTTATGCGCTTTCCGGATGATATTTTCCCGAGAGATTGAGCCTGTTGGCTTTCATAATGATCCAGCAGACGGTAGGAGTTTAAGGCGGAAATGTTGCTATTAATATTCATTCAAAATCCCCCCTTGTACNNTCTAAAATTTATCAATTAAATTATATCTTATTATCATCCACAATACAACTATTTTTTGGCATAAAAAAAGGGAAAATATATTCAAAAAAACGAAGGGTAACCTATACCAAAGAGTTTTATTATTTTATGAAAATATAAATATTTTTACCAAGCCCTTTTGTGACCACATTTATTTGTTCAATACCGGGGGGAATGATGTTAACCGATATTCTGGTACAGCAGGTTATCTCTTCGCAGGATCTCTCCCTTTTTAAAATTTAAGTGCTCCCGGAAGAGGGGGCCGCCGATCGCCAGGGTATGGTATTCGCCGTTTTCGCCACATGGCGAGAGGCCTCTTTCCAGGCATAGCTGCAGAAATTGTTCGTCCAGTTCCCGGCCGATCCACTTTTCATCCAACAGGTCGCTGCGCAAAGCCACGATCAGAAGGTGCGCCTTTCGTGCCAACAGTTCACGGACCACCGCTGTCTCTTCCATGCCCCATAATGGGAAGAAAGGGGTGATCGATTGCCGGCGGCATCTGCTTTCTATCCATTGGCGGTGTTCCGGCAGATTGATGTCGCCGAAGACACCCCCGGTGACGCCTTCTTCTTTTAGATCGGTGGTCACGTTGATAAAGCCTTGGTCGTATTCTTTCCGGGAAACCGGTACCGTCTTCAAGGTAAGGCCAAGGGCACGGGCCTGCCGATGTAACACGACGGTATCTATGCCATGTGACATGCACCGGCCTTCTTCGTTGATGAAGGTAACCAGAGTGGTTACCGAGAGCCCTTGTTCCATCGCTTTTTGCAGGGCCAGATAGCAGTCTTTCCCACCGCTCCAGGATGCATATGCTTTTTTTTTCATTGCTTATTCAGCTCCTCTTTGTTTACTCCGGCAGCGACATTACTTAAATCTTTTGGCGATACCGCAAACGGCGAACCATACTTCGTCTGCCCGCGCGGCCACCTTCTGGTTGGTTTTGCCGGCCAGATCCCGGAAGAGGCGGCCCAGAAAGTTTTCGGGGACGACCCCCAAACCCACTTCATTGGTAACCACCAGTACATCGGCCGGACAGTTTTGCATTTGCCCGGCCAAACCGTCCATATAATTTAATATAACGGTAGATATCTCTGCCTGTTTCTGCGGAGAGGTATTTATCTCTCCCTCCAGCCTTTGCAGCAGGTGGTTGTTCAGCAACAGGGTGAGGCAGTCCAGCAGAAAAAAAGTACCCGTTGTTCCGTCTGCCAGTACGCGTTCCGGATGCAACGGTTCCTCCACGAGCCGGAAATGCCGGGGGCGGTGCCGGCGGTGTTCTTCGACCCGAAGCTGCATCTCCGGATCTTTGACCTCGGCGGTAGCCAGATAGATAACCTGCTTGCCGCTGTCAGAGGCGTAGCGCTCGGCGAAAGTGCTTTTTCCGCTGCGAGCACCGCCGGTAACCAGGATCAACTTGCCTCTATTCAATTTATGGTTGCTCCTTTCCCAGCAGCGCGGCAATCTGCCATTTGTTGTGCAGTACCCGCGCGCCTTTGTTTTTTAATCGTTTCAGGAGACGATCTGCTTCCCCACCGGTAAAATCCCACATCCTGTCTGTGGCATGGCTGATAATGGCGGCCGGGCAGCCCCGTTCCAGGGCGGTCTCTATCGCTTCGAGATTACGCAGGTTTCCTACCCCGAAGGGAATGGGCGGAACCACGGTGAGAACGGCTTTTTTAATCAGCTCCAGGTGCGCCCGGTGAGCCCGGTCGGAAACCGGGGAAAATGGCGGCACTTCGATTACGGGCAGATCGTAAAAGGTGGCAAAGCGGTGGCTGCTGTCTTCCGGTGTCACCGGACCGATCGAGAGCGGAAAACCTCGTTGGCGCAGATACTCCAGAATCGGCAAAGCCTCTTCACCTCCGCCGATAACATGAATCGGAGATCGGGTGAATTTGATGCCATCCATATCATCCTGCACACTGACCTGCAGACACCCGTTCAGGGGATGGCGGTAAACAAAGGCGTCCACCCCATAGGCTGTTTTGATCGGCCCTGGAGCGATGACCTCTTCGGCTGTTCCGGCAGCCAGGACCTTGCCATCGGCCAACAGGAGCATCCGATCGAAAAAGCGGGCTGCCAGATTCAGATCATGAATGGCGGCAATGACGGTAATCCCTTGCTCCTTATTCAACCCGGCGATCAACTCCAGCAGTCCATGCTGGTAACCCAGATCCAGATTGGCGGTGGGTTCGTCCAGAAGCAGAATTTGCGGCTCCTGGCAGAGGGCGCGGGCGACAATCACTCTTTGTTTTTCTCCGCCGCTCAGGGTGGCGATGGAGCGTTTTGCCAGGTGGCTTACTCCCGTCATGGCCATGGCCCGCCGGACGATTGATTTTTCATTATCGCCCTCCGGTGTAAAACGTCTCAGGTAAGGCAGGCGGCCCATCAACACCGTTTCTTCCACCGTGAAATCAAAATCAGCTCTGGTCTCTTGAGGCACCACGGCCATAGCCCGGGCCAGATCACGGGGAGAGAGGGATTTCAGATCTCGGTTGTCCAGAAGAACCGCACCGGCAGTGGGCTTCAGAGCCTTGCTGATGCAGCGCAAGAGGGTGGTCTTTCCGGCACCGTTGGCCCCTAACAGAGCCACCCGTTGGCCCTTGGAGACGTTGAACTCCAGCCGATCCAGAATGGAGTGGCTATCATATTGCAAGGTCAGATTGTGAACAGTTAGCTGTATTCTCAAACGATATCACTCCGTAAGGTCAAAATAACGCAATTTTTTGCGTTTCCTCAACAGGTACACAAATAGCGGCGCACCCAGGAGGGCGGTGATAATACCGACCGGCAGTTCCCGTGGCGTGATGATTGTTCGGGCCAACGTATCGGTGACGATGAGCAGTACCGCGCCCAGAAGGGCGGAGGCGGGCAGAAGATGGCGGTGGTCCGGCCCGATCAGAAGCCGGATAAAGTGGGGTACCACCAATCCGACGAAGCCGATGATGCCGCTGGTGGAGACCGCTGCTGCCACCATCAGGGAAGAGCCCGCCAGGAGAATTTTTTTAACTTTTTCAATGTCGATGCCCAGGTGGTGAGCGGTCTCTTCACCAAAGAGCATGGCGTTTAGCTCGCGATGGTAAAAATAGACGCAGCCAAACCCCAGCAGGGTGTAGGGCACCATGATTTTAATCTTCATCCAGGTGGCACCACCCAGACCGCCCATGATCCAGAACATCACCTGGTGGAGTTTGTCATCGGCAAAATAGGTAAGCAGCGAGACCAATGCCGAAAGGAAGGCACTGATGGCAATACCCGCCAGTAACAACGGCATCACCGGCACCTCATTTCCTACCCGGGCCATCCGGTAGACCAGGAGCAGGGTAAGCACGCCCCCCGCAAAAGCAAACAGGGGCACGGCACCGATGCCTCCCCAGGCCGCCGGCAGGCCAATCAGCATGGCGGCGACAGCTCCGAGGGCGGCCCCGGAGGAGACCCCGATCACGTAGGAATCGGCCATGGGATTGCGAAAGAGGCCCTGGAATGTTGCTCCCGCTGTGGCCAGGGAGGCGCCAACCGCTCCGGCCAGAACCACCCGGGGCATCCGCAGCTGGAGGAGGATATCCTTTTTCACCGCCTCTATATTTATCCGACACGGCAGGCCAAACAGTTCCAGGAAGATGCCGCCGATCTCCCGGAAACTGTACGATACCGCCCCGATGCTTATGGCCACCGCGGCAGCAGAGAGCAGCGCCAACAGCAAGGCCGGATAGATCAGTGCTTTTAGTTTTTTCCTTTCCCGCCCATGTTTCAAAGTATCCATTCCAAGGTCCTCTACCGGGGTTACCGGTTGCCGAACAGTTCCGGGTAAAAGAGGGCGGCCGCTTTCTGAATGGCCTGACCCACCCGCGGGCCGGGACGGTTAAAGAGATCGGAGTTCACACCATAAATCCGTTCTTCTTGCAGTGCGCGTATCTTCGTCCAGCCCGGGCGTTTGTGAAATTGCTCGGTTACCATTTCCGCGGTGCCGTGATCATCGGGGTAGAGTATCACCCGGGGATTATTTTCGGCTACCGCTTCGGGGCTCACGGTGGGATAGTTGTCATTGATGTCCGCAAAAATATTTTTACCTCCCGCCGCGGTAATCACTTCATGAATAAAGGAACGGTTGCCGATGCTCATCAGGGGATCGTAATAGAGCTCATAATAAACCGGGATTTTTTCATCGTCAGCCAGGGTCGCCAGTTTTCCCCCCACACCGTCGATCTGCCGCTTTATTTCGGAAACAACGCTTTCCGCCTTATCTTCCTCTCCTGTGGCGGCGCCCACCGTATGGATTGCATCATATACCTGTTCCACGGATTGTGGTTCCAGAACCAGGACAGTGATATCTCTCTCTTCCAGCCGGGCTACCGTTTCTTCATGCAGGCTGCCGGCCAGAACCAGATCCGGCTCCAGAGTCAGGATCACTTCGATGTTGGGATCGGCAAAGCCGCCTACCGAATCTTTCTTTGAAGCTTCAGGCGGGTAGTTGCAGTAATCGGTAACCCCGACTACTTTGTCGCCCAGCTCCAGAGCAAACAGCACTTCGGTATTGCTGGGGGCAAGGGAGATAATTTTCTCTATCGGACCGTCAATGAGCACCTCGCGATCCATATGGTCCACCAGAGTGATTTTCCCGATTGTTTGAGGGGCATCTCCTTCCGGTGTGCAGCCGGTCAGGACGGCGGCCATTAACAGGGCCACACTTACCAGCAGAAAACACCTCTTCATTAAACACCTATTCATCTACGCATACCTCCTGTAATATTTTTGGTTGGGCAATAAAAAAGCCCGTCCTTCGGTGGAGGAAAGCTGGACAGGAGCATAAAAAATGCCACGGGCAGAACACGCGGCTTTTCAGACGCTCTACCCTTTCATCCGAAGGGACTTGCGCTATCTTCAGGCAGGTCTCCTGACTTGTGTTCATCGCTTACCCTTTCCTTCCCGGCTCAAAAGCCAGTGGTTTTACAAGGGGGCTCCCACTAACAGTGGCGGGACCGTGCCGGATTTTAACCGGCTTCCCTATTAAGTCTGATGACACCTGAAGACAGAATATTTAATATTGATTTCATAAGTTAGTCTACTGCAAAGTCCACTTTTTGTCAAGCCTGGAATTTACATTATTTAACTTACCTCCCTCCTCCCTCGGAAATAATAAGTGAATAATGAGAATAATCATGATCTATTGACAAAAGTAGTCTTCTGGGGGTATGTTTAAGTACAACACATTCGCTGTGCTTTGGAAAGTTGGGTTTTTAATCCCACGCGGAGCCGCCGCTGTAAAGGTCGAGCCTGTTTCAAGATGCCACTGTGGGTAGTTCCCATGGGAAGGCGAAACAGAGCCATGACGCCCGAGCCAGAACACCGGTGCAGCGAATCAATCATCAGGCTGACGGAGCTTTGGCCGGTATGATTTATGCAAAGTATGGTTTTGCTTTCTCTACCCTTTCCGTTAGCCGGAAAGGGTTTTTCTGTTTACAAGAACGGACAAAAAGGAGTGTGCACATGAAACTGCTGCGCTCTATCGTGCTGGCCTTCTCCATGTTTTCACGTCTGCCGATGCCCAAAGTGGCCTGGAACAAAGAAAATATGCGTTACGTAATTTGTGTGCTTCCGCTGGTAGGAGCCATCATCGGGCTCTGTTTATGGCTCTGGGCTTGGCTGATGAGAACTCTTGGCTGCGGCCTTTTTCTGCAAGCTGCAGGATTTACCCTATTGCCGATAGTTATTACCGGCGGCATCCATCTTGACGGTTTCGGCGATACGCTTGACGCTCTGGCCAGCCATGCCGAACCGGCGCGCAAGCGGGAGATATTAAAGGATCCGCGTGCCGGCACCTTTGCCGTGATCGGCATAGCAACGTATCTGTTACTGTACTTTGGGCTCTGCACGGAGCTGCTGCCCGATAAAAATACACTCCTGCTTCTCGGACTGATGCATGTTCTGAGCCGGATATGGTGTGCTCTTGCGGTGGTCTGTTTTCCGGCAAGCACCCGGGAGGGGCTGCTTAAAACAGTAAAAGATCCGGTGGACGGAAAACGGGCTACGGTGGTTCTTTTCGGACTTTTCATCCTTTGCATAGCGGCGATGTTGGCTGTTGACTGGACGGCCGGCGCGGCAATGCAGGTTGCGGCACTTGGTTGCGCGTTGTACGTATTGGTGATGTCACGGCAGCAGTTCGGCGGTATGAGCGGTGATCTGGCGGGATATCTGTTGCAACTTGGCGAACTGTCGATGCTTGCGGCGCTGATATTGATCGGGAAAGTGGTGTAAGTAGATCGTGAACGGTTCCAAAGCAAGTGTTTCTGCAGGCGATGGCGATAATTATATGGAAGTGATTCTGCTGCGGCACGGAAAGACGGCGGGCAACCTTGCCGGCCGCTACATTGGGCGTACCGATGAACCCTTGTGTGAAGCGGCCTGTCGCCATCTGCGCGAATCCGATCCGTTTACCGTGGCATCCCATGTGCTGGTCAGTCCCCTGCAGCGGGCCGTAGAGACAGCCCGCCTCCTATTTCCGGAGGCGGAGTTGACTGTTTGTCAGGATTTGCGGGAGATGGATTTCGGTGATTTTGAAGGCAGAACGGCAGAGGAGATGGCCGATGATCCTGTTTATGAAGAATGGGTGAGAGGAGGCTGTACCGGACCTTGCCCTCGCGGCGAGAGCCTTGAAGGGTTCTCGGACCGCACCTGTGCCGCCTTTGATCTGGCGGCGCGTAAAAGTATCGCCCGGAAAGAAGAGCGCCTGATCGTGGTTGCTCATGGCGGGAGTATCATGGCGGTCATGAGCCGCTATGCCCGACCGCGGCGTCCGTTCTTTGCCTGGCATGTAAAAAATTGCTGCGGTTATCGTGCCCGGCTGGACGGGAGCAGATGGATCACGGCGCCTTCATTAATAGATTATACCGGATGGGAGTTGTTTCGCCGGTGATTTCACTATATGCCTTGCTGATCGGTTTTGCCCTCGACCTTCTACTCGGCGATCCGCCGAACTGTCCGCATATCGTCGTGGGGACGGGGAAGATGATCTCGTCGATGGAACTCGGCCTGCGCAGGATCTTTCCCCAAACGGCAAGAGGGGAGCTGTGCGGCGGTGCGGTCCTGGCCATCTTGTTGCCCCTGTTCTGGTGTGGTCTGACCGGGGTTATACTATTCTGCTGTGATCTGGTGGTTCATCCTCTGGCGCGGCTGGTGCTGGAAAGTCTTTTTTGCTGGCAATGTCTTGCCCTGCGTTCTTTGAGGGAGGCGGGCATGAAAGTATCCGCCGCTCTGCAGCAGGATGATCTGCCGGCGGCCCGCCTTGCTGTGGGCCGGATTGTGGGGCGGGATACCGCCGCGCTCGATGCGGCCGATGTGACCCGTGCCACGGTGGAGACCGTGGCGGAAAATACGAATGACGGCGTTGTTGCACCGCTGCTGTTTCTCCTTGTCGGCGGGGCACCGCTTGGTGTTTTATATAAGGCGATCAACACCATGGATAGCATGATCGGATACAGAAACAGGCGCTATCTTTATTTTGGCCGGGTCGCCGCCATTTTGGACGATATCGCCAACTTTATCCCTGCGCGAATTGCAGGATTATTGATCGTCTGCGCCGCTCATATTTTAAAGCTGGATGGCCGGAATGCCTGGCATGTTTTCCGCCGCGACCGGTATAACCACAGTAGCCCCAATTCCGGGCAGACCGAAGCTGCCTTTGCGGGGGCGCTGCATTTACAGCTTGGCGGTGACGCCGAATACTTCGGAGAACCTGTCTCCAAGCCTACACTGGGAGATGATGACCGACCGCCCGGGCCGGATGATATCGGCTTGGCCAACCATCTGCTCTACGGGTCGTCCATCATCTGTCTGCTGCTGGGCCTGGCCATCAAGGGAGTGATTCTGTGGCTTTGATCCATGGAGGGGATATGGAGGGATACCGGTTGGAATACGGCCGGCTCCCGTTGGATTTTTCGGCAAACTGCAATCCTTTGGGGGTGCCTGCAGGAGTAGAGAGGGCCATCCGTGAGGCGGCCGCATATGCCGACGGCTATCCGGATCCGCTCTGCCGGGAGCTTGGCGCGGCCATCGCCCAAAATATGGGCACATTGCCGCAGCGGGTGTTGTGCGGCAATGGAGCCGCCGATTTAATCCATCGGCTGGTCCTGGCCCGGAAGCCCAAACGCGCCCTTGTGCCCGTGCCTTCATTTGCGGAGTACGAGCTGGCCCTGCATATGGTCGGCTGTGAAGTAATCCGGCATCCGCTCAAGGCAGAGCATGGTTTTTCTCTCACGGAGAGCATCCTGACAACCGCCCTTGAGCCGGGCACCGAGATGTTGTTTCTATGCAATCCCCATAATCCAACAGGGCTTACCATTGATCCCCCCCTGCTGCAGCACATCCTGGAAACCTGTGAAAGGAACAGAATCCTGCTGGTGATGGATGAATGCTTTAACGGCTTCCTGAACGAACCGGAAAAGCATACTCTCAGGCGCCATCTTTCTGAATATGAGCATCTTCTGGTCATCGATGCTTTTACCAAGCTTTACGGAATGGCCGGGGTACGCCTGGGTTACTGTCTTTCCGGCAACGAAGCGCTGCTCGGGGAGATGCGCCGCGCCGGACAGCCCTGGGCAGTCTCTTCGCTGGCGCAGGCGGCCGGGATTGCCGCTTTGAAAGAACATCAATATATTCAGAAGGCACGGGTCCTCATCCGGAAAGAAAGAAAGTTTTTGATCAATCAACTGCAGAGATTGGGGATAAAAACATACAGAGGCGAAGCCAACTTTATTTTTTTCTATACGGAGATCCCCCGTTTGGCCGAAAGGATGCGTGAAGCAGGGATCCTGATACGGGATTGCTCCAATTATGCCGGGCTTTCCGAGGGCTACTATCGTATCGCCGTGTGCACACATGACCAAAATCTTCGGCTGCTTGAGACGCTCTGGAGCAATGGCCGGTGCACAGAATGAGCGAGAGGCATGAACGTATTATTGGCTGCAGCCGGTCAAGGGCCGGAGTGGCCATGAGAAAACAGTTGTTGGAGGGGTATATGGCCAGGCCGATCATGATTCAGGGGACGATGTCCAGTGCCGGGAAAAGCCTTATTTGTGCAGGGCTTTGCCGGATATTCAAGCAAGACGGGTTCAGGGTGGCTCCGTTTAAAAGCCAGAATATGGCGCCGGACAGCTTTATCACGGACGAGGGGCTGGAGATGGGGCGGGCTCAGGCCATGCAGGCACTGGCCGCCGGCATCAAGCCTTCCGTATTGATGAATCCGATTCTGCTTCAGCCTTCGAGTGATGCAAGCAGCCGGGTGATCGTGCAAGGCCGATCGGAGGGAACCATGAGTGCCGCTGATTACTTTAACTTCAAGCGGCAGCTTCGTTCTGTGGTGATGGAATCATATCGAAGTCTGGCTTTGCAGTATGAGATCATCGTACTTGAGGGGGCCGGCAGCCCCGCCGAGATCAATCTCAAAGATGACGATATTGTTAACATGGGGATGGCCGAGATGGCAGATGCACCGGTGCTACTGGTGGGCGATATCGATCGCGGCGGTGTATTTGCCGCTATATACGGCACGGTAGCGCTGCTTGAAGAGAGCGAACGCCGGCGAATCAGAGGGATCATCATTAACAAATTCCGCGGAGATGCCGAGATTCTTCGGCCCGGCTTGGCCATGCTCGAGGATTTGATTGATCTGCCGGTGCTCGGCGTGGTTCCGTACCTGCATCAGGATTGCGTTGATGAGAGCAGCTTGTCGGAACGTCAGCTCGGAGATCAACAATACGATGCTTTGGCCTCCGCCCTGAGGGAAAGCCTAGCAATGGAAGAGATATACAGGATAATAAGATTCCGGAGGGAGCATACGTATGACTGAAAAAGGCCTGATCCATCTGTATTACGGATCCGGTAAAGGCAAAACAACTGCTGCTTTGGGGCTGGCGCTCCGTGCCAGCGGAGCCGGCCGGCAGGTGGTCATCGTCCAGTTTCTGAAAAAGAAGCCTTGCGGTGAGCTTAAACAGCTGGCCTTGCTGCCCAATATAACGGTGCTGCGCGGGAAGGCCGGAGAGGTTTTTGTTCGGGATATGGATGAAGCTGAAAGAGAGGCCACCGGGAAGATTCAAAACGCCAATCTCCGCCAGGCCCAAAATCTTGTGCGAAAGGGACAGTGTGATCTGCTGATCCTGGATGAGGCGCTGGATGCCTGCCGTTTGGGGCTGTTGGACGGGCTTATCCTGGAGGATTTGATTCGTCGCAAACCGACGGCATTGGAATTGGTTATTACCGGCCACAGTCCGGTGGATTGGATAATAGATCAGGCCGACTATGTTACCGAGATGATGAAACATAAGCATCCTTATGATGCCGGTATAAAAGCAAGAGAGGGAATTGAATATTAATAACCGGTGCAAATTGCTCCGGGGGAGCAGGCGGCCGAAAGCAGGCCGGAGGCGCCTTTCCTTGTTGATTAACAAAAAATGTTTAAATTCTTGTGCAGAGCTATCTGATAGTTTAAAATGTAGTCAAGCATAACTTATTGGCGACAGGTGCCCGCGAGGGAGAATAGGGAATCAGGTGTAAATCCTTGAGCGGTCCCGCCACTGTAACCAGGAACAAGCCTGCATGATACCACCGGGCCGGTCCACCGGTTCGGGAAGGTGCGGGGGAGGATGAACTGGAAGCCAGGAGACCTGCCTGTTGTCAGCAGCTTGCGGGATGATGGAAAAGTCCCCGGCCCATTATCGGGTTGGGGATTTTTTAATAGAAAAACAATGGAGGAGGTATGAAGATGCTGCTGGAAAAGACCATTGCGGCGATCGGGGAGCTAAACGGCGAGGCCATGGAAAAGGCGCGTGGCCACCAGAAAAATCTGATTAAACCTTATGGAAGCCTGGGAATGCTTGAGGATGTAGCGGTTAAAATTGCGGGGATTACCGGGAAGATAAAACCCCGCCTGGAAAACAGGGCCGTCATCACCTGCGCCGGGGACCATGGGGTGGCGGCACGGAAAATCAGCGTGGCCGATCAGGAAGTAACCGGGCAGATGGTGCGGGGATTTCTTGATGGAGGAGCGGCGATCAATGTCCTCACCAAGCATGCCGGGGCCAGGGTAATCTGCGTGGATGTGGGGATGATCAGGCCGGTTGATGATCCCCGCCTGAAGGTGTGCCGGGTAGGTCCCGGTACAGCTGATATCGCCGGCGGCCCGGCCATGAGCGGGCAGCAGGCCCGGGCCGCCGTGGAAGCCGGCATCGAGGTGGCTGCCGAGGAAGTCAGGAAGGGGGTACAGCTACTGGCAACCGGGGATATGGGCATCGGCAACACCACTCCCAGCACCGCTATTTTAGCGGCTTTCACCGGTTTTCCCGTGTCCCTGATCACCGGTAAGGGAACCGGGATCGATCATGAGACCATGCAGCGTAAGACGCAGATCGTGGAGCAAGCCCTAAATTTGAATAAACCTGACCCCCGGGACGGACTCGATGTTCTGGCCAAGGTCGGGGGGTTTGAGATCGGGGCTATCACCGGGGTGATCCTCGCTGCCGCCGCTTCCCGGGTGCCCGTGGTCATCGACGGCTTTATCTCCGGGGCGGGAGCGATGATTGCCCGGGCACTGGCTCCACGTGCTGTTGATTTCATGCTTGCCTCACATCTTTCGGAGGAACCGGGCCATAAGGTCATGCTGACCTGGCTTGGAGTTCACCCCATGTTGCAGATAAATATGCGCCTGGGGGAGGGAACCGGGGCGGCGCTTTCTTTTACCTTGATTGATGCCGCCTTGAAGATAGCAAGGGAGATGGCTACCTACGATCAGGCCGGCGTCTCCGATACCGGCCTCCGCTAATATCAAGGGGAAAAACAGATTAAAGAATTGACTAGACAAAAGAAAAATGAATTGGCGGCAAGATTTATCTGGCATGCTTTTTAAGATAAGATTCTTCGCTGTACTCTGGATGACAGGGAAAAAGGCTCGGAATGACAGAAAATGTGACTGTCATCCGGAGGGAGCACCCCCCCTACTGTCATTCAGAGGAGCACCCCCCCTACTGTCATTCAGAGGGAGCGTCAGCGACCGAAGAATCTTAACCACTACAAGTACCTCCATCATCATCCGGAACGGAATGACCCCGGCCTAACGCCGGCTTCAGTCCACATATTCTGCTGTTGTTTATGGAGCAATGAAGGTGCTTGCCCAAAAACCCAAGATTCTTCGCTTCGCTCTGAATGACAGAAAAAAAACGCTCTGAATGACAGAAAAAAAACGCTCTGAATGACACCCCCACTGTCATTCCGGGGGAGCACCCCCCCTACTGTCATTCAGAGGGAGCACCCCCCCTACTGTCATTCAGAGGGAGCACCCCCCCTGCTGTCATTCAGAGGGAGCACCCCCCCTACTGTCATTCAGAGGGAGCGTCAGCGACCGAAGAATCTTAACCACTACAAGTACCTCCATCACCATCCGGAACGGAATGACCCCGGCCTAACGCCGGCTTCAGTCCACATATTCTGCTGTTGTTTATGGAGCAATGAAGGTGCTTGCCCAAAACCCAAGATTCTTCGCTTCGCTCTGAATGACAGAAAAAAAACGCTCTGAATGACACCCCCACTGTCATCCGGAGGGAGCACCCCCCCTACTGTCATTCAGAGGGAGCGTCAGCGACCGAAGAATCTTAACCACTACAAGTACCTCCATCATCATCCGGAACGGAATGACCCCGGCCCGTCCCGCTTTTATAATCGTGATGATAAAAAATATTACTTTCATAGCAATGACAAAGAAGCAGGGCTTTCAAAGGCATAAGAGGGTTATTTAAAAACCGCAGAGCCTGACAAGAGCATCAATTGGCTTTATATTGTAGGTTATCCCACATTGTGATATTCTTATCAAGAGTGTGCATCTTTTGCTCTTAGATAAAATAAAAGGACGGCCAAACGAATGGAAAAAGTATCCAAATATTTTCGTGATGAAATTAACAGATTAAAGGGCATCAAGGAAGAAGTTGCGGCAAGAGGCCGGCTGAATGTGCTGCTCAGACTTTTCGGCCCCGTGGTGCTGTATTTTGTTTTCCTCGGTGTTTTGCGCTTGCTGGTGGGTCCGGAAGCATTTCCTGAAATGTTGACAGCAGTATTTTTATATCTGGTGGCGCTGGGGAAGGAAATGGTGGCCCCTCTTGGTGCGGCATTGGTAGAGACTCATCCCACTGTTTCAATGCCGCTTATGATTTTGGCTCTTGCCTTTGATGATATCATCTGTGCTCTCTGGATGCTCTTAAACTGGAATGTCATTAAATTCATCCCTGTTGTTGGCAGGTTTTTTGCTAAAGCTGAAAAGTCCGGCCGGGATACCGTAAAGCAAAAAAAGTGGCTGGGGAGATTCTCCGCTGTTGGTTTGGCTTTGCTGGTTACCTTCCCCATGCGGGGCTCGGGGGGAATTGTTGCTCCTATTATCGGTAAGATGATCGGCCTAAGCAGCCGCAGTATATTTCTTGCTGTAGTTGCAGGGGGAATAGCAGGCTTTGCCTTGCTGGTTCCTGCATTTTACTATGCTATGGAACCTATCCAGCGTTTATTTGGCATAACCAGTACCTGGACAATCTCGGCCATTATGTTCGCTGTAGTGGCAGCTTTGGTAATTATCTATTCAGTTATTCAGAAAAGAAAAAGCAGTAACACCGTGAGCGAATAGAATTATTTCAAGATCAAGGCGTAACGGAGCGGTGAAGGAGTTCGTTTAATATTCCTGCAGGATCTTGTGGGTTGCTGTTTATATTACAAATCATTATAAGGCCCCATTAACACTTACTTACATGGCTTATTTGCTTCAAAGCGGCTGCATACTAAAAAAGAAGCTTGTAAAGAGGACGTATATAGATTAATAAGCGAATATACTATATCCGCCCAAAAAAAAGTTGGCTTGAGCAAGCCAACTTATTTAATGGTTATAGCCTGATTAACAGGTTTGATAATCAGATAAACACAACAGGTTTAATCAAGTCTTTCTGTTTATCTTTCATCAACATCAACGATTCTTCGATATGCTCAAACCCGTGTAATTTATGGGTCACCATTCTGCCGGGATCTATCCTGTTGTAAATTACCAGATCGATCAATTTCTCCATCCGCTCTCTTCCGCCGGGAGTCAATCCACCCCGGATCGTCTTGTGGGCCATCCCGCTTCCCCATTCCAGTCTGGGAATGGGAATAGTGTCGCCCTCTCCATAATAATTTACGTTGGAGATAACGCCTCCCGGCTTGGTTATGGTAACCGCGTCAATCATTATCCTGGGGGTAGCTCCGGCGATGATAACCCTATCCACCCCTTGTTTGCCGGTGAGTTCCAATATCTGATCAATGATAGATCCATTTTTGTAGTTGACAATATCGGTAGCGCCATAAAACCGGGCCGCATCGACCAACGCCTCTCTGCTTCCGACACCAATGATTCTGCCTGCACCCCGAAGCTGGGCTCCGGCCACGGCCATCAGTCCTACCGGCCCGATACCCAGGACCGCAACTGCATCACCCAATTCTATATCGGCCAATTCTGCGCCGTGAAAACCGGTGGTTACCATATCTGACAGCATCACTGCCGCCTCAACCGGGATTTCTTCGGGCAGGTGAGCCAGGTTCATATCCGCATCATTTACGTGGAAGTATTCGGCAAACATCCCATCTTTGATATTGGAAAACTTCCATCCGGCCAGCATCCCTCCCGAGTGTTGAGAAAACCCCCGCTGGCTTTCTATCGTTCTCCAATCCGGTGTGATGGCCGGCACTACTACCTTATCGCCGGGTTTAAAGTCCTTAACCTGAGCGCCGACTTCGGCTATTTTCCCAACTCCTTCATGACCCAGGATCAGATCGGTTCTTTCCCCCAAGGCGCCTTCAAAGACGGTGTGAATGTCTGAAGTGCAAGGGGCCAGAGCTATGGGTTCCACAAGCGCATCGTAAGGCCCTACCGGGGGCTTTTCTTTTTCAATCCATCCTACTTTTCCAATACCTAACATCGCAAAACCTTTCAACGTAATTCCCCCTTTTCTATGCTTGATATCATTGCCTATTATAACATATTAATACCTGTCAGGCAGAGGGAAATAAGAGGCGGGGGGGAAAATTGACTTGTTATGTAAAAGCAGTTAGAATAAATTTATAGTGAGTAAATATTATTATATAAACCTGTCATTAACATAATCAAGTACTGGATTGGAGGTTGATCGATCATGTCCCCGATGCTGCGCAAAGCATGGTATCGCACTTTTCAGTTTGTTTTTTACAATTCTTCAAAGTTATTAAATTGGCGCCAACCGGAATTATTGCTAGGAGCGGGCAGTATTCGCAACCTGCCAAAAGTTATCAAGAAACATGGACTGGATAATGTACTGGTAGTGACAGACAGAGGCCTTATGGATTTGCATCTGCCGGATGAGTTGCTAACCGCCCTTGAGAAAGAGGGAATCAAATATACCCTTTACGATGGAGTGGAAGCCAACCCTTCCATCGATAATATCGAGGCGGCAAGGAAGCTCTATCTGGAGAAAGGCTGCCGGGGCCTGATTGCTTTTGGCGGCGGTTCACCCATGGATACGGCCAAGGCCGTGGGTGCCCGTATTGCAAAGCCAAAACAAAGTATCGAGCAGATGGGCGGTTTTCTCAAAGTCCGTCGCAAGCTGCCGCCCCTGTTTGCGGTGCCCACCACGGCGGGGACGGGCTCGGAAACCACCATCGCCGCTGTAGTTACCGATCGAAAAACAAAACACAAGTATGCCATCAACGACCTGAACCTGATCCCTCTCTATGCCGTACTTGATCCCGAGCTTACGGTAGGGTTGCCGCCGTCAATCACGGCGACTACGGCCATGGATGCCATGACCCACGCGGTAGAATCTTATATTGCCTTGGGAGGCGACAGACAATGCCGCAAGATGGCCGAAGACGCAGTAAGGCTTATCGTGGCCAACGCCGAAAAGGTTTATCGGGATGGCAAAGACCTTGATGCCCGTCAGAATATGCTTCTGGCATCGTACTATGCCGGCTTCGCTTTTACCCGTACCGGCCTGACTTACGTTCATTGCATCGCTCATACTCTGGGCGGCCTTTACAATGTGCCTCATGGACTGGCCAACGCCGTTATTCTTCCTTATGTGCTGGAGTACAACGGCAGAAATATTCACCGGCCGCTGGCACGCCTTGCTGAGGTTGCGGGTCTTGAGGTTGACGGTAAAAGCCAGGCTGAAAAAGCGGAGGCATTTATCGAAGAGATAAAACGGCTCAACCGCGCCATGGACATCCCGGAAAAATTTGATATGATCCGGCGCGAGGACATTCCTCAGATGGTCATCTGGGCGCTTAAAGAGGGCAACCCCTGGTATCCGGTGCCCCAAATCTTTGATGAGAAGGATGTGGCGACTCTGATTGGCCGGATCATGGCCTAAAGAAATTCTCAACATGGTAATTCTGTTCGAGCCGGGTCTGGATCTGGATTGAGATAGAGAATCAGGAGCCGTTTCCGTCAATGGGTGATTGCGCGATAATGATTGCAAAAAAAGACATCATTTTTAAATGATGTCTTTTTTTATCTTTATTGTTGATATCTTTTATTTTCTAAATTATACCCAACGGTATCAATACAATGAGCAGCAAGGCGTTGATGGCCGCCAACCCGCCGATAAAAATCTTCTGGAACTTCGGCTTTGTATCCGGTACCAGGAAGCCGGCCAGGAAAAACGGAATGTAGACCGTGATGAATACGGGAATGGCTCCCCACCAGGGATAAACCCAGATAAATGCAGGAGTGGTGGCCAGAAATACTTCGATCAGAGCGAAGACGGCGGCGCTGACGATAGCAAAAAACCAGCGGTTATTGATGCCCAAAATCTTCTCTTTAGGATCCTTGGGTAAAATCTTGCTCAACCCCAGAGCGGCAATTGAAAACATCATGGAAAGCTCCCAGCTTACACCGATAAGTAACACATAAGAGGTGCTTTCAGGCGATACAGTCCATAAAGCATAACCGGAAACACCGCCAATTACGGCATTCATTATCTCATAAAACCAATGGACCATATAAAGTGACAACCCGGCTACGATGCCTTTATAATTTTTATTTTTCAATTCTGTACCATAAATAAAAGCGACAACAGCCAAAATAAATATGAATGTCCAATTAAAATTATCAACGCTTCTTACAGCCAATTTTGCCATATCGGCCGCTCCCTGGTTTACCCAATCACCAAACCACATGCCATCAGCCTCCTTGAAATTTATTAACATTATTATACACCAAAATAGGATCAGATTAAACATATGCATGTCCGATGGATAAGAGCTCCTTGCGGAGGCCGGATGTAGGGCCGTATATTTCCGTAAGTAGAGGCCGGGATAAAAAACGGGGACCGATATAATGTTATATTGCAGATGTTAATTATATTTATCAGTCCGGATTTTCAGTCCGGAAAACCTCATGGTAGGCCGGGCATCTTGCCTGTATACAGCCGGATAGCGGGAATTGTTTTATTTTTTATAGCTATTCCCCTTCCTTATGTTATCCTGCTCATTCAAGCCACAGAATGATACGGGAGATAAGGCCGCTCGTCAATGACAGCATCCGGGCGAAAAAACGGGTTATCACCCGGCGGGCTCGGGGCCTCTTTCGCCCGGAGGAGAGAACCCCGGTCGGAAGGGGCATTGATTTCAGATATGCCAAGGCCTGCAGATCAACCCCGCGGGAGATGATCTCTTTCCAAACACAATCATGGTGGGGGTTTACCGAGCAGACGCTCTCCTCNNCCGGCGCGGGCAGATGCCCCCGGTATAGGATATAATACATCGCTCGCAACCTTTGCAGAGGGTATCGCAGATGTTATTCGTTTGCAGGGATACCGGCCGGCTGCCCAGTGTATCGCAGGCGGCAATAACCGGTATGCCGGGAGAGAAGAGGAAGGCGGTCTTGACTCCGCTGCTGCAACTGAGCATGACCAGGGCATCCAAGCGATGTGCTATTGATGGCAATGTGCGGTCAAAGGTAGCGCGTAAAACGTTTTCAAGACAACAGCCGGTGATACAATGAGAAACCACAATCTCCTTGTCCAATTCCTGCAGGATGCCTTTCATATAACGTATCCCCGCATGTCCGCCGGTTCGGCTGAAATTGGCACATACCGTACATGCAAAGATGGCCAGACGGCGTTTGCCCTGCAGAGCAAAGGCAAGCTCTTCCCGTGGTTTAAACCGGCTCAATTGCATCTCAACTTCTCCCGGTCGGCTGCTTAATATTCTTGGCCAGAAGGAGGGCGGGTAAGCGTTTTGCCACGGTTTTATAAATCAGGGGCAGGCGCCGGCCAAGTGGAAAGCGGAGATGATCGCCAAAGGCCTGTAACAACTCATCGGGCATATACCTTAGTTTTTTACCAAAGAAGGGCCTGGTAAAACCGAGGGTGATGTAGCAGCCGGGACAGTTTACGGCCATCTCCCGGACACCGGAGTTGCTTAATTCTGCATACTTTCGCCTTTGCACCTTGAGAATACTCTTAGCAAGATTAAGGGAGCGGATGACGCTTACAGCCCCGCAGGATAGGTTGCATTCGCCATGATGTTCCAGCTCCACGATCTGCATGCCCGCTGCGGCATAGAGCCGCCTCAGTGTCGCTGCAAACTCCGGGCCCAATTCACTTACATAGCAAGATTCATGTACGGCGGCTCGGTAGTTGAGAGGAGTCTGCACCTTCAACCGTCCTTCCCGGTATTGCTCCCATAGCCACTCGTAGAGCGAGATGAGCTTGAAAGGGAGCTTCTTCCCGTATACCTTCGATAGAATATCTGATAAATAATTGTAGCACGAACCACAATAGCATATCATGCGCTCGATATTCAATTCCTCGAAGCGGGTCAAGGTCCTCTCCACGGTCTCCACATAGGCTTCCCATGATCCCAGGCGGTAGGCAAGCTCTCCGCAGCAGATATCCGGTGGCCCGAACTTGGGCAAATCGAGAAGCACCTTGGAGTTATCGATATCATAACAGCTGATGCGGCCGATGCACCCCACAAAGAGAATATCTTTTGATGGGGGCGGGGTCATCGACCAACGCTGTAAGATTGTCTGTTCATCATCGGTGAGTGCGTTATAGATATCGGTCCAGAGTGTAGGTGGGGGATGGCCGTTAAACAGGTATTGCAACAGGCGCGGTGTTCTACCCCGATATTCAATCATGCGCTGAAGGATAAGCTCATGCGGCCGGAGTTCTTTCGGGCAGTAACGGTTGCAATTAAAACAGAAAGTACATTCATTTTTGATACGGGATGGCAGCTCTCCCTCGATGAGCTGAGTGATGGCTGACTTCGCTTCTTCTCGTTCCATGCGCATAACCGGGCATCCGACGAGGCATTCGCCGCAGCGGGTACATTGTGTCCAATCGGAACATTCCAGGTAAGACATACACTTCCTCCTTGGACCAAGGCCGGTTAATCTTGGGCTATGTGCCGATAGTATTGTATCTTTAATTGATCTCCAAACATTCTGAGAAGCAAGGTATGATCAGCTATTTTGCCCGCTTGAGCGGCCATGCTTTAGACGTTAACTGAAAAGCTATTTAAATAAATTTTAAAAGAAATTCATCTCTATCTTTTGCAATTGTAGCAATATTTAGTTATCAACGTCAACTATCTATTCATTCATATGCCACCGCAAAGCTAACCATTCTATCTTAAATTATGGAGGCGGCCGGTAAGTAATGGAATTGACCCATTGAAAGGCAACCATTTTCATGTATATAATTATGTTTATGGTCAAGTTGATTAAAGGGGGGCTTGATGTGTACGTTGAAAATATAATATTTTCGGGTGTTCTGCTTGTTACGGTATTATTCTTAAATTTGTTTGACCTGCGCGGGTGGCTTGATAAAGACCCGCGGTTTGAATCGGGCTGGGCGACGACCAATAACGGGTTTGAAAAAGTCGGCCCCGAGGTCGAGCGCCTGACCGCCGTTGTACCAAGCCCCATACAGCTTGTTCACAGCAAGTTGGAGTATTATTCGTTTATCCATTACGGGATGAATACGTTTACCGGCAGGGAGTGGGGCACGGGAAGGGAGGATCCGCGCCGGTACAATCCCTCAAAAGTGGATACCGACCAGTGGGTCAGAGTGTTGCAGGAATCCGGAAGCAGGGGGATTGTTTTTACCGTCAAGCATCATGACGGTTTCTGCCTGTATCCGAGTAAATATACCGAGCATAGTATTGCCAACAGCCCCTATAAAAATGGTAAAGGTGATATTATGAGGCAGCTTGCGGAGAGCTGCCGGAAGTACGGTATGAATTTGGGGATCTATCTTTCGCCCTGGGATATGCACGAGAAGACGTACGGCACCGAGGCGTATAACGATTACATGGTCAATCAGCTTACCGAGCTCTGCACCAATTATGGCCCGCTTTTCATGATCTGGTTTGATGGGGCCAGGGGGCGGAATGTTCCCGAGTTTAAATATGATTTTGAGCGCTATTACGAGGTTATACGCCGACTCCAGCCCGGGGCGATCATCGCCAATTGCGGCCCCGACGTGCGCTGGATCGGCAATGAGGCGGGCGTGGTGCGCCCAAGCGAATGGAGCGTTGTCGCCGCTGATGTGGCCGATGTGGATAAGATCATGGCCCATTCACAGCAAGACGAGCGGACGGGCCGGGAATTGAAAGCCTTCGACCATACGCTGAAGGATCTGGGGAGCCGCGCCGCCCTCGGATCTTGCCGGGAACTGCGGTGGTATCCTGCGGAAGCGGATGTTTCCCTGCATCCCGGTTGGTTTTACAACAGCCGCCGGGCAATATTCAGAAAGAGCAAGAGGAAGCTCTGCTCCCTCTATTACAATTCCGTCGGTGCCAATGCGGCGCTTCTTCTTAACGTTCCCCCGAACAAGGAGGGCGTGATCGCCGCCAGGGATGTTGAGGTGCTCAAGGCGTTCGGCGAGCAGATCAGAAAAGATTTCTCATGCCCCGTTACCTATCGGCTTTATCTGGGGGATGCAAGATCTACGGTGGTCAAAGATGAGGCCGGGGCAGCACTGGCCGTTGACGATGATCGGAATTACAGGCTTGCTGACCATGAGTACATCATTGATCTGAAGCTTGATAAAGCCGTAAAGATAAAGCGCCTTGTGCTTAAAGAGGATCTGACCGGGAGCCAGCGCGTGGAGGCGTTTGACGTTTTTGCCCGGCTGGATTGCGATGGCGGCGAGAAGTACAGAAGGATCGCCAGGAGTACGGTCATCGGCAGCAAGAGAATCTTAACTTTTAAAAAAGCGGTGCATACAGATACCATCCGCATCGTTATCAGGCAGTCGAGGGGCAATCCGATCCTGTCGTTTATCGGACTTTATGCGTAAACGCCCAATATTTGCCCTTCGATGGTCCCGTTCATTTATCTTTCTCGATGTCATGGATGTATCCTGGGGTTGGAGGCTTTGAATTTGATATCTTTTGGCGGTTTATTTTTGACCTGTTTTTGATTATCCAGAAGGGTCAGCTTGTTGAAGATAAAATAAAAGAATCCCCACCTGCTGAGCCCGGCAATATAGAGAACTATGGCCAGGATCAGTAGTCCGGGGACCCAATCAAAAAAGTGAATGAGAAGGGTGGCGATGATTGCAAACCCCAGGCATCCCAGGAAAACCATTGAGAGCAGAAGGATCAATATTTTGATTATCCCTGTTTTTCGCGCCCTTTCTTGATCCACGTTAACGTCGGTTGAATAACCTTCCTTGATCCAGGAGCACAGGAAGTAAAGCATGACCGGTATCAATATCACCCCCATGCCGTAGAGCGTAAGCGCTACGTTTGAGGTAAGCCAGGATACCCCCACGGCGACGTCCCAGTGGAGAAAATCTTCCCGGGTAGCCGAAAAGAAACGCATGTAACCTGTTTTGTCCCATCCGTTTACCAGAATGAAGAACATCAGAAAGTAACTTATAATCACCTGAAGGAAGGCCGGATAATACTTTTTTGCCATATACAACCGGTGGGTAATCCAGTAGCCCAGGATGCCCTGGGTTACGTTGGTGATGGCAAACAGGGCGACCAGCCAGGCGGGGATGGTCTCGTAGGTCCCCACGTGCATGGTCTCCCAACTGGGAAAGGCCCAGAGAAGGTAGATGCCGCTAGGCGCAAAGAGGACGGCTACATACAGGAGGGTGATGATAAAATACATGTTCTCAAAAGGACAGGGATATTTTTTCTTATCCTCATTACTGACGGTAATTGCGGAAGAAGACGGGGCCTCCTTCAACTTTTCAAACTGTCTCCAGGCCGCCAGGGAAAGACTGGCCCCGATGGCGTAAGACCAGAAAATATCTACCTGAACCACTTGGATAACCTCCTTTTTTATGAGACCGAATTATTTTTAAAATTGGTCACGCTGATAATTATGAAGAGGCGGCGGCAAAATAGAACAACTATTACGGGAGGATCAGACCTTGACCTGAATATAAATTTAGCCCATAGACAGAAGATTGTCAATGTACAGACAGCAGGCGGGAGGATTGGCTAATTCTATGGCCCCAAAAGGGGTACTTTAAACGTAGGGATATAATCACATTTTGAGCGGATGCCGGTTGGCTTTGCTACCGGGGCGCAGGATTGCCTGTTGCTTGCCCAATTCATTGCGCGGATGGCAGGATAACCAACCTGAAAAAAAGAATAATTAACTGGAGCGGGCTTATTCGACGGATGCAGGGATTGCCGGCTTTTGTGCGGATGGAAAGAGAATCCGGCCGGCTGTCACCGGCATGAAATCCAAATCGGGCCGGGGACCTTTTGTTATCCGAATGAGAATAGGGGAGGGATGAAAAAAATGCCGCAGCAACGGGTTTTTCTTTTTGCCAACGGTGATTGCCGGGATCTGGATTTCTATCGGAGGCGGATCAATCCGGAAGATCGGATTATCTGTGTCGATGGGGGCGCCCGCCACGTTCTGGACATGGGCATCCGTCCCCATGCGGTTGCGGGGGATGCCGATTCGATCGATGCGGATTTGCGTCACAAACTAAACCGCCTGTCGGTCGAATGGATCTGTGACCCGTCCATCGACCAGGAGAGGTCCGACCTGGAGATGGCTCTGGAATATGTACTCTCCCTTCAACCCAAACCGGGGGAGATTATTATCTGCGGAGCCCTGGGGGGGAAAAGGGTGGATCATACCCTGATCAACCTTTTTCTGCTGATACGCCCTTTCAAGGCGGGTATACGGGCCAAAATTATAGATGAGTCGCAGACAATCAGGCTGATGGAAAGCGAGCTGGAGCTGCAGGGGCAGGTCGGGGATTATCTTTCTCTGTTTGCTCTCACGTCCGAGGTAACGGGGGTGAGGACCGGAGGTTTAAAATATCCGCTGTACGGAGAAACCCTCTATTTTGCTTCCACCCGCGGCTTGAGCAATGAGTTTGCCTCCCCCACGGCGAGAGTAACGGCCTCCTCCGGGCTTCTTCTGGTTGTCCGGACTTCATGCCGCAAGGATCATCGTCCTTAATTTCTTATCTCCGATGCCGCCAGAGTATCCATCAGCTTCTGCCGGTATGAGATGAACAGGGGAGAGGTAACGACCTTGCGGGAACGGGGGCGGGGGAGTTCGACGGCCATCTCGAGGATAATCCTGCCCGGGCGTTCCGAGATCATGTAAATCCGATCGGAAAGGTAGATCGCTTCATCGATGCTGTGGGTCACAAAGAGGACGGCTTTTTGAAAGCGCTCCAGAATCTGGAGCAGCCATGCCTGCAAGTTTTCACGGGTGAGGGCATCGAGGGCGCCAAACGGTTCATCGAGCAGCATCAGATTGCTTTCCATCAGGACGGTCCGCAACAAGGCAGCCCGCTGCTTCATTCCTCCGGAAAGTTGGTCGGGGTAATATGAAGCAAAACCTTCGAGTCCAAATACCGGCAGCAACTCATGGACCCGATTGGAGGCTTCCTTTCCACTCTTGCCGGTGATCTGCAGCGGCATGGCCGCATTCTGCAAAAGCGTTTTCCAGGGGAACAAGAGATCCTGCTGGGGCATGTAACCGACTTTTGCCGGCCGGCCGGTGATATCCTTGCGGTCCAAAAATACCCGGCCCTGATCGGGCCTGAGCAGGCCGGCGGCAATTTTCAGCAGGGTGCTCTTGCCCGAACCGCTGGGGCCGAGCAGGGAGACGAATTCTCCCATGTTTACCCGGAGCGAGACCTCTTCCAGAACAGGCAATATCTCTGTTCCGAAGGAGTAGGTTGAACTGATATTATCTATATTCAAGAGCATCTTTTCCATAACCTCCGTCCTGTTGGTCCACTTCGTTATAGAGACCGGGTGGAAGATGCTGCAGGGACTCCGCATAGCCGGGCCCCTGCAGCCGGTACTTCCTGATCCATACCCCGATATTTCGGGCTTCCGTTTCGATTTTTTTAAAAAGTGTTCTCTTAACGGATAAAATCGTTGGTAAAGGCGCGATCCACATCAAGCATTTCGGAAATCAGGCCCTGATCATAGAGCCAACGGCTATAGTTTTCCCAGACTTCTTTTTTCTGCAGGCCCCATACCTCGGCATCATCGAGGTATTTATCCTTCAGCCATTCCTGGCTGGCCATCACCAGATCACGATCAAGCTCGGGTGCGTTCTGCAGTAGAATTTCCGCTGCTTCCGCGGGGTTTTCGATCGCCAGCCGGTAGCCTTTCGCGGTGGCGCGCATGAACTTCTCAACCAGTTCGGGATGATCGTTGATGGTTGATTCACTGCTGATAATTACCGGCGTGTAGTAATCAAAGGCCCGGTCAAGTTCATGTAGCGGCATATAATTCAGCTCCAGCCCTTTCAGTTCGGCCTCGATACCGTCCCAACCATAATATATCCAGGCAAAGTCGGCCAACCG
>MTKW01004300.1_pt1 | contig 52789 bp, 47 predicted proteins | sample 1042761 | NCBI WGS metagenome assembly MTKW01 (sample SAMN06205366, study PRJNA360243) | anaerobic digester metagenome | biome: Wastewater treatment plant; feature: Anaerobic digester sludge; material: sludge; isolation source: anaerobic digester fed with sludge from wastewater treatment plant ... | reverse complement strand
ATAACGCGTATTTTCCATTGACAATAAAGTGGTACACTGTTATTATTTGAGCTAAATTAAACATAATTTTTGTACTCTTATTTAGAGAGGTGGAGGGACTGGCCCGATGAAACCCGGCAACCGTCTTATATTCTAAGATTGGTGCCAATTCCTGCAGGAGGATTGATAAACCTTCTGAAAAATAGGAGACCCGTTGGCGAACGTCGGGCCTCTTCGTTAGTGAAGGGGCCTTAAGTATATTACCTAGGAACACAAGGAGGATGGTTAAATGGGTATAGAAAGAACCTATCAGGAGATAAACGAACGAATTAAAGCCGGCAAAGCTGTAGTGCTCACTGCCGAAGAGGTAATTGAGAAAGTTAAAGAGCAAGGGGTAGCAAAGACAGCTCATGAGGTTGATGTTGTGACTACCGGAACCTTCGGACCTATGTGTTCTTCTGGGGCTTTTCTGAATTTCGGTCATCCTAATCCTCGTATGAAAATGAGCAAGATTTGGCTGAATAATGTACCTGCTTACGGTGGTCTGGCAGCAGTGGACGCCTATATTGGGGCTACAGAGGTGCCGGAAGGAGATCCCCTGAATACTGATTATCCAGGAGAATTTCGCTATGGAGGGGGCCATGTAATTGAGGATTTAGTAGCCGGTAAAAGAGTCAAATTACGGGCTACCGGCTATGGTACCGACTGCTATCCACGCAAGGAATTGGAAACCTTTATTACTCTAAAAGATATTAACGAAGCGATAATGTTTAATCCACGTAATAGTTATCAGAATTATAATTGTGCCGTCAACTTAAGTGAGCGAACAATCTACACCTACATGGGCACTCTCAATCCTCGTCTAGGGAATGCTCATTATTCCACTTCTGGTCAGCTTAGTCCCCTTCTAAAGGACCCTTTTTTCAAAACCATCGGAATAGGGACGAGGATTTTTTTAGGTGGTGGACAGGGCTATGTGATTTGGAATGGAACGCAGCATTTTCCATCAACCATCAACAATTCTGCTGGGGAAGAACTTTGTAACACAGGAGGCACGCTGGCTGTATTAGGTGATTTGAAACAGATGAGTTCTAAATGGTTAGTCGGCAGTAGCTTCAGAGGATACGGCCCAACACTGACAGTAGGCATTGGCTTACCTATCCCCATTCTCAATGAAGATATTTTGGAATATGCGGCCAAAACTGATGAGGAATTATATGCCCCAGTTGTTGATTATAGCGATGCTTATCCTAATATGAAATCCAGAAATTTAGGGCTTGTTAGTTACGCTCAGCTAAAATCAGGGACGATTCGTGTTCTGGACAAAGAAGTTCCTTGTGCCCCTTTGTCTAGTTATTCTAGAGCCAGAGAGATTGCTCATATTTTGAAATCCTGGATCGAAAAAGGTGATTTTCTCTTAGGTGAACCTAGTCAACTTCTGCCAGGTCCCGAGGCAGGGCTGAAAGGGAATAGTCTTAAGATTAGATAAGATTAGTTTAGATTAGATAAAGATATCCTTAGAAGGAGGTTATATTATGGCTCCGGAGAAAATAGTTTTACGTTTTAGTGCCGAACGTTCAGAACAACCGATAATATACAAGTTAATCAGAGATTACGGGCTGATGGTTAATATTTTGAAGGCCTCAATTAACCCTCACAAAGAGGGAATTATGGTAATTGAGCTGACAGGACCTAACTACGATGAGGGATTAGATTTTTTGAGGCAAAATGGGGTTACCGTTCAACCCTTAGCTCAGGAAATTATTCGTAACGAAGATAAGTGCACTCACTGTGGAGCCTGTACGGTACATTGTCCGACAAAGGCCCTTTATCTGAGGCGTCCCGGTATGGAAGTCAATTTTTCTAACGACGATTGTATCGTTTGTCTGATGTGCGTCAAAGTTTGTCCAGTAAAAGCCATGGAGGTTAGTATCTGAAGTGGTTTATGAACCTCGTAGTTATCGTAAGTTGTATGGCTCAAAGGACTTATCACATTTTCAGGTTCGATTGGTGGAGACGGACTTAGCTATCTCCGTGGATAAAGGACTGTCTATACAGGAGTTAGCCGTGATTACTCTAGAATGTGTCGACAGATATCGTCGGCTCTTGGAAAAATACATTGGAGACTACCCGGAGTTTCTCACTACTCTCGAACCCTTTGAACCACTTGGTCAAGTTAACTCGGCTATCTTAGCTATGTGTGAGGCCGCGCGGCTGGCTGGGGTAGGGCCTATGGCCGCTGTAGCTGGCCTTATCTCCGAAAAATGTGGATCTTTATTGGCGCGATACTCAGATAACGTAATTGTGGAGAATGGTGGAGACATCTGGCTGAAGACCAAGACAGTACGCCAGATAGCTGTGTTTGCAGGCAACTCTCCTTTTACTTACAGGATAGCCCTGGAAATTGGCCCTGAGCAAACTCCTCTAGGTATTTGTACTTCTTCTGGCACAGTAGGACACTCTTTAAGCATTGGTAAAGCTGATGCTGCGGTGATTCTAGCCCCTTCTGCAGTTTTGGCTGATGCGGTTGCTACAGCCACCTGTAATATGGTACAGAAGGAAGATGATCTGCAGAAAGCAGCGGAGTTCGCCTTGAGTGTGCCTGGCGTTACTGGCGCACTAGTTATCCTGGGTGATAAAATGGCCGTATTAGGACAGGTCAAATTAGTGCCCTTAAGTTAGTTTATAAGTGGGTTTGTAAACGGATTTTAAAACGGATTTTAAGCAGAAAAAAAGCGGCTATTTGCCGCTTTTGAAATCTATGTGTATTTTGATAATCCCTACTTTAGCCATGGTCTGGAAGAGCAAGACCGTTAGGGGACCCATGAACAATCCGGCTAGTCCTGCTAGCTGGAAGCCTAGGTACATACTGACTAGAGTAGCTAAAGGATTTATGCCAATCCTGTCGGAGAGTACTTTGTTTTCAATCACCCGGCGGGCAGCAATAGTAACGATATATTGAATTAAAAGTCCAACACCCAAGAAATAATTGCCGCTTATGAACATATAGATTGACATAGGGATTAATACTGCTCCAATACCTAAAATGGGCAGGATATCGACTATAGCCCCTAATAAGGCTAAGGCCGAGGCGTATTTGATGCCTAGAATTGCAAAACCCAAGAACACGATTAAAAACATAGCCAGGAATATGATGATTTGAGCACGTAGAAAACCGAATATAGCTTTAGACATTTTGTCTAAAACGTGGTTTACATTCTCCTGAGAGTCAGGATGAAATAGGCTTAAAAAGCCTGGCCGCAAGGTAGGCAAACGGGAACTGAAAAGGAATATGGCGATAAAAAATATCACAATGTCAACTAATGTATTAGGTAATCTGGTTGCTAGGCTTAAAGTAAAATTAGCCGAGGAAACCAAGAAGCTTTGTAAGGAGCTACTTACAGAATTTAAGACCTTATATATCGTGTCTTGATACTCGATAGGCATATTACTGAAGATATTGTGATATTTAGTAATTATATCCTGCCAGCTAGAGCTGCTATCACGAATTACAGTCACTAGAGTATTAATGAGGCTGAGCACTTCATTAGTTACGAAGACCACAATATAATAAGCCAACACACTTAAGAGGATAGTGAAGATAGTGCAGACTATTATCGAAATATAGGATCGTTTAACACGTGTCCATTTACTTAACTTTTTGATTATTGGTTCTAGCAGAAAGGCCAGAACAAAGGCTAATAGAATAGGAAATCCTGCGGTGAATAACAAATAAATGGCTCCAAGAAGCAAGGCGGAATAGAAGATTGTTTTGATGGACATTGGAAAACCTCCGATACTATAGCTTCGTGATACGAATTATATTGTAACAGATCTATAAGCATAGTACTATTGGTTAGTTTCTAATTATCTGTTAATATATACTGGTGTAATATTTTAATACAGGGGGATATGAGATGAGTGAGATGATAAAATCCATAATATTGGGGATTGTTCAAGGGTTTGCAGAATTTCTTCCAATCTCCAGTAGTGGGCATTTGTTGGTATTTAGAAAATTATTCGGTTTAGCTGAAGCAGGTCTTCTTTTAGATACTATGTTGCATCTTGGAACCCTTTTAGCTGTGGTGGTAGTATTCTGGAAGGATATCTGGTCTATGATCCGCCGTCCTTTTAGTCATCTTACTCTACTAATAATCGTGGGTACGATCCCTGTTGCTGTAATAGGTCTAGCATTTAAGGACTTCTTTGAGGAGTTAGCCGTAACGGGTGCTACCGTGGGTTGGTCTTTCCTTGTAACTGGCATAATTCTCTGGTTAGCAGAAAGTTACAAAAAGTGGGGACATAAAAAGATTGAAGAGATTACTTTTATTGATACTATAGTAGTCGGGATTTTACAAGGAGTAGCTATTTTACCAGGTATCTCTCGCTCAGGCATGACTATTTGTGGTTCTCTGTTCCGTAAAATCGATAAAGCAGTAGCAGCACGTTTTTCATTTCTACTTTCGATACCGGCTATTTTAGGGGCGGTTGTTGTGCAAATCCCTGATCTTCTTGATGGCGGTGCAGAGGTAATAGGTGTAGGTCCGCTTGTTGTCGGTACTCTTGTGGCTGCCGTAGTAGGATATATTGCTATCAAATGGATGTTGCGTATTGTTCAAAGGGGTAGTCTGAAGATTTTTTCTGTCTATGTCTGGATTTTAGGAGCCTCTATAATAATTGCTCAACTATGTGGGGTTTTTTAGATTTGCCATATCTTCAAGTATCCCCTTGTCTTCGAGGTAAAAAACCGCCTGTTGGCGGTTTTTATTGTTGGTTTTTTGAATCTGTGTTAGCCATAGGCGTTTCAATAGCCTCATTGTTGCTATCAGTTACACGAGCTTCTTCTATATTTTCGGTTTGTTCTTCTGCAGTCTGTACTTCAGCACTAGGGGCGGCCTCTGTCTCAGCAATTTCTTCTTCTACCGAATTCTCCTCAGCAGAGGCATCTGCCGTCTCTCTTGAAATCTCAGTATCCTGGGAAAAGCCTGTGCCCAGTAGTGGTGCTAGCTCAAAAGACTTATTGTAGCTGAGGAAATCGTATATTACAGCTCCTTCGAAAAGATCTGAATGATATGTTACATCAAAATCATTAGCCTTTTTCTCGAGGATTAAGAATTCTAGATCCATAACACTTATTTGATAAGGAATCTCATTTTCATCCATTTCTTCGAATTTGCGGTTGAAGGTCAGAGATTTGAATATCTGCTCGAACTGCTCTTTTGTTAATTTATGAGTGACCTTCGTTTCAACATCATCCTTGAATGATTTTATAGTAACATTCTGTTCACTGCTAACATATTTTCCGCCAATAATGATATTCCACTTGTAGGGTGAGCCCTTTTCACATTCGGAAAAGGTTTTATAAGAAACCTGGATTGTATCTGCATGGCGGCGTGGTGATTTATCAGTTGCGTCTTCCAAAGTTATGTAATATATAGATTTACGGAAAAGCCCGGAAATATATACTTTAATATGATTTCGGAAGTATTTTATTTCGTTAATCAAAAGGTCTACTTGCTTCCAAAACTCCTTAGGTATGTGCGGAACTTGAGCTTCTGGGTCATAATCAGCAAAAGGCGTTTTTCTAAGTTCACGATACAAGTTCTGATATTCCTCAAGTTGATTTAAGGTAGTGGTGGCGCGAATCTGGATCACATCTTCCAGGTTTTTATCGTATCTGGCTAATTCATGCATTCTTTCAATTAAGGTATTATTCTGGGAGATCAGGTCCCTTAATTCATCTGTCAATTGTTGCTTGAAAGCCGCATATTCGTTCCAACGGGAACATAGATCTTTGACCTTTTGGGATTTTGCTTCTATAAGTGGCTTATCATCTCTGATAATTTGCCTATATTTAAAGATTGCCGCTTCGCTATTAAAGACTTTTTCTAATTCGTTCAAGTCATTAGCCAGATCCTTTAAAGGTTCGTTTAATGACAGCATTAGTTCTGCAGGCATTCTTTCAATGGTGCATGATTGTAGAAGTTGAGTGGCTTCATTGTAACAGGTTGCCAATTCGTTAAGAAGTCGTTGTCTAATTCCAGTCCTAAGAACGAATAGACCGAAAATCCCCAATACTACTAAGATAATTATTATAATATCTAGCATAGAAATCTGGCGAAAGCCAGCCTCACCACCTTTCACAGATAAATAGATTAGCTTTTAGCTAAATTCGTGATTAAGCTTGATAAATCCTTTTATTTATAGTTAGAGAATGCTAGAATCCTGGTAGAGGGTAAAAATGTTAAAATAAGGGATAAATATACTTACTTCTCTAGGGGCAAGATGATAATATCTCAAAAAGTGAAAAAGTGTGAAAGGGTGAATTTAATGAAATTTGTGGTTGAGGCTGATCTTTGCATCTCGTGTGGAGCGTGTATAAGTTTATGTCCTGATGTTTTTGATTGGGATGATAATGATAAGGCCAAGGCTATTCCCGATGATGTACCTTCAGATCAGGAAGATTCTGCTGTTGAGGCAATGGAGAGTTGTCCCACAGATGCTATCAAAAAGGAGTAGTATTTATAATATAAAATGCTAGATCATAGGGAATATAAGACAGCTCTGTGTAAGAACGGAGCTGTCTTTTGATTTCTCCTTAATTAGGATGCTCCTTTCAATTTACTGCTCTATTGGTTATAATTTAAATAAAGGGGCTATGAATAATCCCTAGTAGTGATAATAGCTGAATGTTAAGGTGAATTCTTATGGATACTACTGAAAGACGTACTAAGATCCTCAAAATACTAAGCAGTGAGAGCCAACCCATTACCGGAAGCAAATTGGCAGAAATATTAGATGTCAGCCGGCAGGTCATTGTGCAAGATATTGCTATTCTAAGGGCGGCAGGAGAGAAAATCATTGCTACTCCACAAGGATATATTCTCTCTGCTGTAATTGCCCGTAAGCCTAGAAGGGTTCTGGCTGCTGAACATGATGCTCAGGGTATGCCTCTAGAACTGAATACGATTGTTGATTTAGGCGGCAAAGTAATCGATGTGATTGTGGAACATCCTTTGTATGGAGAAATCAGAGGTCTGATGATGCTTTCTAACCAACAGGAGGTAGAGGAATTCCTAGCCCAATATCGTCATAGTGAGGCTAGCCTTTTATCCTCACTAACCAAGGGGGTTCATTTACACACAATTGAAGCGGATACGGAGGAGAAACTCGATGAGATTACAGAGGCTCTAAGGGGTAAGGGTTTATTATTAAGCCAGGCATAGAACGATACTTGACAATACTATCTGTTAAATTATAATAGGTGTTACATTACCCGCTAGAGCCAAAGTACAATAGGGGGTGACCTAAATGAGAATAAAGAAGATTAATGATGATAAAGTCCAGATTATTATTACCAGTCAGGATTTGGAGGATCGAGATTTTAAGAAATGGGAGATAATCCCCATTGGCCCCAAGGCGCAAGAATTGTTTCAGGATTTGTTAGATATGGCCTATCAAGAATGTGGTTTTGAAATAGACGAGGACTCTCAACTTTTGGTAGAGGCCTACCCTCTCACGATAGATAGTTTTGTTGTAGTGATGACCAAGGTTCGGGCTAATTATCTTTCCGAGCATATTCATCTTTCTCAGCCTTTTTCCCAAGAGGTCGATGAAGATGAACCGGTCGAGAGAGGAGCCAATCAGGTTTGGGCTTTTGACGACCTAGAGACTTGCTGCCAGGCATGTAGCTGTCTGATACCAGAGTATCTGGAGAAAAGTGTCTTATACAAATACGATGACGTATATTATCTATCAGTGAGAATAATGTTGTTGGCTCTAGAGGAGATTAATGCATTATTAGGCGAGTATGGAAATTACGTAGCTCTGGATGAATCATTTTTGACTGAATACGGCGAGCTACTAATTAAACGGGAGGCCGTAACCAATCTAGCTAGCCTGATAAAATAGCTTTAATGAGTAAGGCAAAAGAATCAGTGAGTCAGGGATGTTCCCTGACTCATTTCTTCTTGTATTGAGTACCATTATGCAGAAAAATATTATATAATCAGTTTATGGAGAAGATGGAAGATGAAGGATAATAAGGATTTAATCTTAAAAAGATTAGCAGTAGAGTATGCTGGAACTGGTACTGCCTTGACATATCGTAATCCTTTTGAGTTGTTAATTGCAGTAATCCTTTCAGCTCAGTCTACAGATCAACAAGTTAACAAGGTTACAGAGCCCTTGTTTGCTAGGTATCCAACTCCAGAAGCTATTGCTGAGTTAACCGAAGAAGAATTAGCAATGGAGATTAAGGGAGTGGGTTTATTTCGTAATAAAGCGAAGAATATCTTGGCTACAGCCAAGATATTAGTAGAACAATATGATAGTCAGGTCCCTCAAGATAGAGAGTCCTTGCTTACTTTACCAGGTGTAGGACGAAAAACTGCTAATGTGGTGTTGGCTAATGCTTTTGGCATTCCAGCCTTTGGGGTGGATACTCATGTGCTACGGGTATCTAACAGGCTAGGCTTGGCTGAGGGCAATAACCCCTTAAGAGTTGAAGAACAATTGACTAGGTTGCTCCCTCAAGATAAATGGGCGGAGGCTCACCATTGGCTAATATGGCATGGACGTGAAGTATGTCAGGCGCGTAAACCCAAATGCACTCAATGTTTTTTACTAGATTTATGTCCGTATCCGAAGGAGGAATAATGGTTGAATAAAATTAAGATATTAATCTTCTCTGTTTCTATTGGAACTGGGCATGACTCCGTGGCCAATTCGTTAGGGCAAAGCTTGCTGGAAAGATTTCCTGATTCTGAAATTAGGATTGTTGATACCTTTCAATACATTAACAGTGTGTTGCATAAAGTGGTAGTCGGTAGCTATATGGAGACCCTAAGATTTACGCCTAAGGTCTGGGGTTATCTCTATGATCAGGCTGAAGATGGCTTGGCTTTGGTAGATTTGGGGCAGATTCTCTATAAATTGCTTTCCCCTAAATTAAAGCATCTCCTAGATGATTTTCAACCGGATCTGATCGTTACTACCCATGCTTTTCCTACTGGGATGCTCTCTGTGTTAAAAGAGAAAGGCCTCCTAAAGGTTCCTCTTGTTGCTGTTATTACTGATTTTCATGTGCACCCTTTTTGGATTCGTCCAGGTGTAGATCTCTTTTTCATTCCTGTTGAGGATTTGTCCTATCCACTTATACAGGCGGGGATAGGACCGGAAAGAATTAGAGCAGTAGGAATACCGATTCGTTCTCAATTTAATCGGACAATTGAACCGCAAAAAGCTAAAAAGAAACTAGGTTTAGGACCTTTGCCTACAATATTAATAATGGGTGGTGGTTTAGGCATGGGTCGTCTAGAGTTAATCGCCAAAGAGATATTGCAGGCTGAAGAATTTCAAGTGATTGTTATAACCGGTAAGAACAAACGTTTACACACGACTTTGAGTAGTCTGAACAACCCTAGACTTAAGCTCCTAGGTTATGTTGATAATATTGCGGAGGTTATGGCTGCAGCCGATTTGATTATATCTAAGCCCGGTGGGGTAACGACAGCAGAGGTTTTGGCCATGAAAAAACCCTTAATCATTTATTCTTCTTTACCAGGACAAGAAGACCGCAATACTTACTATTTATTAAACAAAGGTGCGGCTATAAAAGTTAGGACCTTGGAACAGCTTATTCCGGAAATAAGTAGCCTTTGGCAGAATAAATTAAGGCTCAAGCAGATGCAGGAAATGGCTGAACACTTAGGCTCACCTGCTTCCAGCTCCTTGTTTTGGGATAATGTCTGGCCTTTATTGGGACAAGATGGGACAAGCGAACCGATTATTGCCAGTAATACCAGCAGCCATTAACCATGATTTTGGGCTTTTTGGCTAGGCCTGAGTGAGGAGTGGGATATCTGCATATTCCGGCTTTTTGTAATCTCCGCAGACAGGTTTGGTACCATTTTTCAGCTGCCAGCAAGCGGTAAACCAGCTCATCATAACGTTCATCCTCTGAAGACATTTCATTATACCAGCTTTGGAGACAAAGTAATTCCTGCCAGGCTGCCTGGATTTCATCCAATGAAATGTTTTTCTGCATCAAGTCCAACTCCTGTGCTGAGGAGCTATCTAACTCCAATATATGGCTGTGGGACAGTAATTATTATCGTAATAAGGCGAAAGAATAGAACATTTTACAGTTGCGTAAATTCAAACAGATGATTATAATTATGCTAATTACAGTTAGGCTGTAATTTTGGTAGGACAGTAGGATTAATGATTAAGTAGTAAAAAGGCAACAAAAAAATGTAGGACGGTAGAATGGTAGGGAAGAGCTATAAGACTCATACACCCAACCAGGGTGTTTTTTTGTACCTAAAATTAGTTTAGCTTAGGTGTAAATTGTAGACTCTTTTTGCCTTTCTATCCTCTGTTGCAAATTGTTGCAGAAAAAAGGAGGAAGAAAAATGATTGTTGTTATGCAAAAAGGTGTCAGTGAAAAGGACATTCAGGCCGTAAAAGACAGATTAACAGCCAACGGCCTAATAATTCATGAGTCCCGGGGGATAGAAAAAACTATCCTCGGGGTGGTAGGGGATAAAACTCACTCCTTACTACAGAACTTGGAAACCTTGCCGGGTGTGGAAAAAGTGATCTCCATACTTTCACCTTACAAGCTGGCTAGTCGTGAATTCCAGGCTGAGGATACGGTGATTAAGGTAGGTGATTCCTTAATTGGTGGTCAAGAGATTCAGGTAATGGCTGGTCCTTGTGCTGTAGAAAGCAAAGAGCAGTTACTGTTGGTAGCGGAAGAGGTCAAAAAACAGGGTGCTCGCTTTTTACGGGGAGGAGCTTTTAAGCCTAGGACCTCACCTTATGCTTTTCAAGGGTTAGAAGAACAGGGCTTAGCCTTCTTAGCAGAAGCCAGAGAAAAAACAGGATTATCTGTTATCACGGAAGTTATGGATACTCGGAAAGTGGAGATGGTGGCTAATTACGCTGATATCTTGCAGATTGGGGCCCGTAATATGCAGAACTTCCCGCTCTTGAAAGAGGTGGCGAAATTTGACAAACCTGTCCTTTTGAAAAGAGGTCTGAATTCAACAATTGAGGAGTGGATAATGGCTGCAGAATATATCATAAGTAGTGGGAATCCCCAAGTTATCCTCTGTGAACGGGGGATCAGAACCTTTGAAACCTATACTCGGAACACATTAGATCTTTCTGCTGTACCAGTACTCAAACACCTTACCCATTTACCAGTTATCGTTGATCCTAGCCATGCTATAGGTAAATGGCGGTTTGTACAGCCAATGGCTCGTGCCGCTGTTGCTGCAGGTGCCGATGGCTTGCTTATTGAGGTGCATCCTGAGCCTAGTCAAGCGGTCTGTGACGGCCCACAATCTATTACGCCGGAGAGATTTGGGACGGTCATGGCTGACCTTCGCAAAATAGCTCCGGTCATGGGCAGGAGTGTCTAGGAGGAACTGTTATGCCAGAATTGAAGTCAAAGAAAGTGATAGAGAAAGTTACTGTCATCGGCCTAGGAGTTATCGGCGGTTCTATAGGTCTAGCCTTGAAAAAGAGAGCTCCGCATTTACAGGTTACTGGGGTTGATCTCACCAGGGAGATAATTGAAGAGGCCTTGCAAAGAGGAGTAGTCGATTACGGTACTACCGATCTAGCTGAAGGTGTAGAGGGAGCGGACTTAGTGGTCCTAGCTTCCCCAATGCCCACAATAGCTGATATTTGTAGGCAGATAGCTCCTTTTCTGAAGGTAGGAGCTATTGTGACAGACACCGGTAGTACCAAGGTGAATATAGTCCAACTGATGGCCCGTATTCTTCCTGCTTCAGTAAGCTTTCTTGGTGGTCATCCTATGGCCGGTTCGGAAAAAACAGGCTTAGCAGGTGCTACGGAGTTGCTTTTTGAAAATGCGGCTTACCTCTTAACGCCTCTAGCAGATTGTTCTGCAGAGACAATAGATACAGTACGACAATTTGTTGAGAGCCTAGGAGCCCATGTAATTATCCTTAGCCCGGAAGAACATGATCGGAAGGTGGCTGCTGTAAGTCACCTGCCCCATGTGGCTGCCTGTGCCTTAACCAGAACCTTAGGCTTCTTGGAAAGCAAAGAGGGCGGCTATTATCCTTTGACAGCAGGCGGTTTTCGTGATACTACAAGGATAGCGGCTAGTGACAGTGTCATGTGGACTGATATTTTACTGCAGAATAGCCAGGCGATTTTGCCTCTTATAAACGATTTACAACAGCGTTTAGAGGAATTCAAAGAGACTTTAGTAAGCCGGAACCCGGAGCGTTTAGGGCAGCTATTAACTGAGGCCCGAGAAAGTAGATCTCAGTTGCCTACTGGCATAAAAAGTATTTTGCCGGAGCTTTTTGAACTGTCTGTTATGGTTCCTGATCAGCCCGGGTCTATTGCAGAACTTACTGTCCTTTTAAGTAAACAGCATATTAACATCTCAGACATTGAGATTATGCGGGTACGAGAAGAAAATGGCGGAACTATACGACTAGGCTTTACAGGGGAAAATCAGCGGGATCTGGCGGCTAAGATTCTCAGAGAACACGGCTTTGGTGTACGATAAGAGTAGATCAGACCTAAGTAGATTAGTGGGTTAAATATGGTTTTCCCCCCAGTTATTCTGGGTTATAATAGGACCAATAGTTAATATCTGGAGGATGGGCCATGAGATTAAGCGTACAGAAGGTTAAAGCCCTTGAAGGAAAAATAGCAGTGCCTGGTGATAAATCCATCTCCCACCGGGCTGTAATGCTGGGTGCTATTAGCCAAGGAACTACTAGGATTAGCGGTTTTCTGCAGGCTGAGGATTGTTTAAGTACGATCCGTTGCCTTCATGGGCTTGGTGTACCGATAAACATAGAAAATGGGCTGGTTGTTGTTGAAGGCCAAGGGTTGCAGGGCTTAACTGAGCCTCAGGAAGTACTGGATGTAGGCAATTCCGGAACTACCTTGCGACTATTAGCGGGAATTCTGGCCGGTCAGAGCTTTACCAGCTTTCTGACTGGAGACAGTACCATCAGGAGGCGACCCATGGCCAGAGTGGCTGAACCTTTGCGGAAAATGGGTGCTGTGATTCTAGGAAGAGCCGGAGGGAACCTGGCTCCTTTAGCTATTCAAGGCGGATCCTTGCAGCCTTTGGTTTATCAATCTCCAGTGGCCAGTGCGCAGGTCAAATCAGCCATCCTTTTAGCCGGTCTCTATACTGAAGACTGGACAGAAGTAATTGAACCCCACTTATCAAGAAACCACACAGAACTGATGTTAAAGGCTTTTGGAGCTGAGGTAAAAACAGCAAGTAACCATGAAGGTAAGGCGGTAGTATCAGTACGAGGATTACCCAGCCTAAAAGGGCAGGATGTCTATGTGCCTGGGGATATCTCTTCGGCGGCATATTTTATGGTGGCAGGAGCTATCGTTCCAGAGGCCAAGATTGTCCTTACCGGAGTAGGGCTTAATCCGACACGAAACGGAATTATTGAGGTATTACAGGCAATGGGAGCTAAGCTGCAGATCTCTGCGGTTCAAGAGACTGCCGGTGAATTATCGGCTACGATCACTGTGGAATCCAGCTCCTTAAAAGGGATAACTATTGGTGGAGATATAATTCCCCGCCTTATTGATGAGATACCTGTTATTGCAGTGGCTTCAGCCTTTGCTGAGGGCATAACGGAGATCCGTGATGCGGCAGAATTAAAGGTAAAAGAAAGTAATAGAATCAGTACCATTGCTGAAGGATTAAGTCGGCTAGGGGCTAAGGTAGAGGAACTACCGGATGGTCTGCGGATTTATGGCGGCCGGCGGCTGAGAGGGGATATTTGTCAGAGTTATCATGATCACAGAATTGCTATGTCTCTGGCTATAGCTGGCTTATGTGCTCAAGGAGAGACTATTATTGAAGGCGCCGAATCCATAGCCATTTCTTTTCCTCAGTTTGAGGAACTGCTGCAGCAATTGACTCAGTCCGATTCGATTAAGAGATGATGCAAACCATTATTATACTTGTCTGAATAATAGAAATAAGGTTAGATGCTTTATTAGATAGTCTATTATCTATTAATAGACAGGAAGGTATAGGAAGATAGAGCTATGAAGAAGAAAATTACCGGTAGGACTAAAATATTTGCTATCTTAGGGCAACCTTTAGAACATACCTTATCTCCGGTTATGTACAACGAGGCTTTTGAGCTTCTGAATTACGATGGTGTATATCTGCCTTGTCCAGTGCCGGAAGGTAAGCTAGCAGAAGCAGTCCAGGGAATTCGGGCTTTAGGTATCCGAGGTGGTAATGTCACAATCCCTTATAAGGAAAAGATAATCCCTTATCTGGACAGCTTAACTGACGAAGCTAAGCTAATCGGAGCAGTTAACACCTTCTATTGGGAAGGGGATAGCTTGATTGGAGCTAATACTGACGGTTCAGGCTTTCTTCAGGCCATAACCCAATTCCATCCTCCGGCTGCAGATTTTCCGGAAGCGGTAATCTTAGGGGCAGGAGGGGCTGCTAAGGCCGTTGGTGTAGTCTTAGCCCTAGCAGGTTATAAAAAGATTTTTCTGGTCAATAGAGATCGAAAAAAAGCGGAAGAGTTAGGGCAAACCTTAGACAGTATAGGCTGTAAGGTAGATATCTTGCCTTGGTCAGACCCGGGACTAGAAAAAGTCATTGGTCAGGTTCCACTTGTGATTAACGCTACTCCTCTAGGAATGAATCCGGCGTTTCCATCGCTGCCACCGATACCCTATGAAAGCTTAAACGAACAGCAGCTAGTAGTGGATTTAATCTACCATCCGACAGAAACCCTGTTTTTACGTAAAGCAAAAGAGCGGGGCTGCTTGACTATGAATGGTTTAGCTATGCTTTTAGAGCAGGGAGTCTTGTCTTTTGGCATGTGGACAGGAATAGAGGCTCCAAAAGAAGAAATGGAAGAAATCTTAAGGAGGTGGCTATAATGGGTGTCTTAAGGTTCATTACCAGCGGGGAATCCCACGGTCCAGCTTTAACAGCAATAATTGAAGGTCTGCCGGCAGGAATTGAATTAGATCCAGCCAGGATTAATTTAGTCCTAGGCCGTCGCCAGGGTGGTGTAGGTCGAGGGGGCCGAATGAAGATTGAAAAGGATCAGGTAGAATTTCTTTCTGGAGTAAGGGGAGGCAAGACTTTAGGTAGCCCCATCACTTTACGAATAACAAATCGGGATTGGCCTAACTGGCAGGAGGTTATGGCCCAAGGTCAGGAGGCTAAGCTAACTGAGCGAGTGATAACCAGACCTAGACCAGGGCATGCTGATTTAGCTGGGGCTTTAAAATACCGCCAAGATGATATCCGTAACATCTTGGAAAGATCCAGTGCCAGAGAAACTGCGGCTAGGGTAGCTGTAGGAGCTGTATGTCAGCAATATTTACAGGCTTTTGGTATTCGGGTCCAAGGCCAGGTTAGTGCTATAGGTGGAGTGAAAAGCCTAATTGAGCCGAAAATTCAACCGGAAACCCTTTACAATACACCTCTTTATTGCCCTAATCCTGAGGACACGGAAAAAATGTTGGCGGAAATTGCTGCAGCCCAGGAACGAGGGGACACATTAGGTGGAGTAGTGACTGTTATAGCTGAAGGTTTACCAATAGGTTTGGGTTCTCATGTCCAGTGGGATCGCCGTTTAGACGGACGCTTAGCCCAAGCTCTAATGAGTATTCAGGGTATCAAAGGAGTTGAAATAGGCTTAGGCATGGAAACCGCCTCTTTACCAGGTTCGGCGGTCCAGGATGAGATTTTTTATGATCGGGAAAAGGGTTATTATCACAAGACCAATCGGGCCGGAGGTCTAGAAGGCGGGATCTCTAATGGTGAATCTTTAGTTGTCAGGGCAGCGATGAAACCGATCCCCACCTTGGTCTCTCCCTTATCTAGTGTGGATATGAAAAGTAAGGAAATAAGCCAAGCTGCTTATGAGCGCTCAGATGTTTGTGCTGTACCTGCTGCAGCTCTTGTGGCAGAGGCTGCAGTGGCTTGGGTTTTGGCAGAGGCTGTTTGCGAGAAATTCGCTGGGGATCATCTGGAGGAAGCTCTAGACTCCTATAAACGATATCTGGAATACCTTAAATCGCGTTAGCTGGTACTTATTATTTGTAGCTGGAGGAAAATATGAGAGAGGAAATTAGCCAGGTTCAGGTTCAATTGGGCGAAAGGGCTTATCAGATTATTATCGGTTATGACATTTTATCTACTTGTCTCACTCAACTCCAAGGATTTAGCGGCTCCGGTAAGGTGATGCTCATTAGTGATGAAAATGTCTATGCCCTTTATGGCCATAAATTAGAGAGTTATCTAAGCCAAGCCGGATATCAAGTTTGCCGGTTCGTAGTGCTGCCTGGTGAGGAGACAAAATCCTGGGAGCAAGCTGGCATTATCTTGGAAGAAATGCTGGACCAGAACCTGGAACGTCAGACTCCCCTTTTGGCTTTAGGCGGTGGCGTAGTCGGAGATTTGGCGGGATTTGTAGCTGCCCTCTATCGTAGAGGTATGCCGCTATTTCAGCTGCCTACTACTTTATTGGCTCAAGTAGATAGCAGTATCGGTGGAAAAGTAGCTGTGAATCACCCTAAGGGTAAAAACATGTTTGGAACCTTCTATCAACCTGCAGGGGTATGGGCAGATCTTACAAGCTTGTCTAGCTTAGACGACCAGGAATGGGCGGCTGGCTTAGCAGAGGTAGCTAAGTATGCAGTCATCAGGGATCAGGATTTCTTTAATTATTTAGAGCAATATAGCGGAGGGATATTCAACAAAGATAGGCGCTATCTACCTACTGTCATCGAGAAATGCTGCCAGATTAAAGCTGATATTGTAAGTCGTGATGAACGAGACGAAGGGTTACGGAACATCCTTAATTTTGGACATACCTATGGCCATGCTTTGGAAAGTGCTACTAATTACCAGGAGTATCGCCATGGGGAAGCGGTAGCTATTGGTATGGCGGCTGTTTTAGAATTGGCTTTTTTGCTTAAACTAATAAGTATTGAGGAAAGGGACAGGGTTATCTCTTTGTTGGAGAGCTGGCATTTGCCCACGTGCTTTGCCGGAAATTTACTTGATGAGGTCTTAAATAATTTATCTTACGACAAGAAAGTTCAAGGCCGGAAGATAACCTTTATTCTGCCGTTAAAGATTGGGGAAGTTCAGATGAGAAGCGATATTCCTCAAGACCTATTACGCCTGGCCCTGTCTAAGCGCTGCATATAAGAGATAGGTAAAATGAGGAGGCGGCTATGGGCGCATTTGTAGAGTTCAAAAATGTAAAAAAGGTTTATCAGATGGGTGAAATACAAATCGAAGCCCTACACGAAGCTAGCTTTGAAATAAAAAAAGGCGAGATATGCGTGATTGTCGGGGCTTCCGGGGCAGGTAAAACCACGCTCCTTAATATCCTGGGCGGGATGGATACCCTGACGGAAGGTGAGGTTTGGCTGGACGGTCAGGAAATCTCTCGTTATGATGAACAAAAACTGACTACTTATCGGCGCTATGATATCGGCTTTGTTTTTCAGTTTTATAATCTGATTGGTAATCTTACTGCCCTTGAAAATGTAGAGTTAGCCGCTGAAATAGGCAGGGATTCCCTAGACGCTGAAAAAGTTTTGGCACAGGTTGGTTTAGCAGATAGGATGCATAATTTTCCGGCCCAGCTCTCTGGAGGAGAGCAACAGCGTGTGGCTATTGCCCGAGCTTTAGCCAAGAACCCGAAGTTGCTCCTTTGTGATGAACCGACAGGGGCCTTAGATTATCAGACTGGCAAGTCTATTTTGAAGCTCTTGGCTGATACTTGTTCTGAAAGAGGTATAACAGTAGTGATTATCACCCATAATCAGGCTTTAACTGCTATGGCTCATAGAATAATCAGGATAAAAAGCGGCACAGTATATTCTGTGGAACAAAACAAAAACGTTATGCCAATCGACAGCATTGAATGGTAAGGGGATAATATGGGTTCTACAATGGGCAAGACAATCATTCGTGAAATAAAGGGAAGCCTGAGCAGATACTTGGCGATCTTGGCAATTATCGCTTTAGGTGTAGGATTTTTTGCCGGTCTGAGAATAACCAAGCCGTCAATGGTTGAAACTGTTGAAAGTTATTTAACCGAGCATGGGTTTTTTGATTACCGAATGCTTTCTACCTTAGGTTTTACTGAGGAGGAAGTGCAGGCTATTGTTGAAGTACCTGGCGTCAAAAGCTGTGAGGGTAGCATATCCCAAGATGTTTTGTGTGTTGCTGGTGATGGTTCGGAAATAGTGCTCAGAGCCCACTCTTTGACGGAAAATGTGAATACCCTCTCCCTTGTATGTGGCAGGTTACCAATTGCTCCTTATGAGTGTGTAGGGGATGCTCAACTTTTTTCAAGTGAAAATATTGGCCAACCGGTAATGGTTTCTTATGCTAATAATAAGGAGACCTTAGATAAGTTTGTTAACAAAACTTATGTACTAGTAGGGGTTGCTCATTCGCCGACATACCTTAATTTTGAAAGGGGTACCGCGGCAATAGGTAACGGCAGAGTATTAGGCTTTTTTTATTTGCCTAAGGAAGGGTTTAAATCTGATTATTATACGGAGGCCTTTATTACTCTAGATAAGACCGGCCCGATCTATAGTGACGAGTATAAAGAAGCCGTTAAATCAATGGAAAGCGCTGTAATGCAAAAAGGTGAGGCATTGGCGACACTCCGTTATGAGGAGATTATTGCCGAAGCAGAAGCAGAGATTGCATCTGGCTGGAAGGAATATGAGGAGGCCAGTGCCGAGTATGAAAGGAAGCGTGAGGAAGTACAAGCTGAGTTGACTGATGTCTTCTTGAAGTTAACAAGCTCTCGGGATCAGCTTGCTGAAAGTGAGGCTCAGCTGGAGGAGAATGAAAAAAAGCTCCAGTTAGGCAAAACTGAAGCGGAGAAGGCTTTAGCAGAAATCGAGGCCGAAAAGGCGAATCCTCTAAATCTATTCCCTCAAGCTCAGGTACAGCTTAACAATGCAGCGGAGGAAGTAAGAGGCCAATTAGCCGAAATAGAAAAGGGCCTGGCAAAAATCGGTGCAGCCAAGGCAGAATTGCGGGAACAGAAAGTCGTTCTGTCAGAAGGTTGGGCCTCCTATTATCAGGCGAAAAGGGAGGCGGAAGATGAGTTTTCCAAAGGATTAGAGGAACTCACCAAAGCCGAAGAAGAACTGAAGCAGGCTGCTTTAGATCTTGAAAACATAAGCGCTCCCAAGGTTTATGCCTTGACAAGAGAGACTAATATTGGCTATGTCAGTTTTCTTAATGATTCAGAGATTGTCGAAGGGATTTCGACCATATTTCCGGTATTTTTCTTTTTAATTGCAGCTCTAGTTTGTTCTACCACGATGAATCGTATGGTAGATGATCAACGAACACAAATTGGAGTATTGAAATCCTTAGGCTATAGCAAAGCTGCTGTCATGAGTAAATACTTGATTTATGCGGGAAGTGCAGCCATAATCGGCTGTGTGCTAGGATTTTTTGGTGGGACTTATGTTTTCCCGAAGGTTATCTGGAAAGCCTATGAGATCATGTATAATTTTGCAGATATAGTCTATGTTTTCGATTTACCTTTGGCCTTTATTTCCCTGTTAGTCTCCTTGATCTGTACTGTGGGGGTAACTTGGCTTTCTAGTTATCTAGAATTTAACCATGGTCCGGCTGAGTTAATTCGCCCTAAGGCTCCTCAAGCCGGAAAACGAATATTCTTGGAAAAGCTCCCCTTTATCTGGCGGAAACTCAAGTTCTTGCATAAGATCTCTGCTCGCAATATCTTACGTTATAAGAAAAGGCTTCTGTTAATGATTTTAGGTATTGGTGGGTGTACGGCTCTGCTCCTCACTGGTTTTGGGATCAGGGATTCGGTGAAAAATGTTGTGAGCGATCAGTTTGATGGGATAATGCTTTATGATTATGTGATCTCTTTTGCAGAAGCTCAGGATCATTCGACAATGGTTGATTTTAGAGAGCAAACGGAAGATATCTTGGAAGGTCTGGTCTTTGTTCATGAGAGCATGGGGCAGATTAGCCACGGGAGTGAGACTAGGGATGTGTCTTTTATTGCGGCGGAAAAGGATAGTTTAGAATCTTTTATCAGTCTTCATACGGGTCGGGGCAAGGAGATTCCTTTTCCAGGTCTGAATGAGGCAGTAATAAATGATAAGCTTGCTGAGGAATTGGAGCTTAAAATAGGTGATCGCTTTTTGCTGGAGCAAGGAGAAGAAATTGTATTGGGTTTGACAGTCAGTGGAATTAATGAAAATTATGTAGGTAATTTTGTTTATGTCTCTTGGGATACCTGTCGCAATCAGTTGGGCTATGTTCCGGAGATTAAGACAGCCTATCTAAATGCTCCTGATTCCAGTGACCTACATGAAGTGGCCACAAAAATAATTAATATGCCTGGGGTGAACCAGATAACTATTAATGCTGATCTCAGGGAACGCATGGATAATATGATGTCTAGCCTTGATTATGTGGTACTCTTGGTGATTCTATGTGCAGGAACATTGGTCTTTATTGTGTTGTACAACCTTACGAATATCAATATTACGGAAAGGACCAGGGAAATAGCTACTCTAAAAGTCTTAGGTTTTTATCCTCAGGAAACGGCGGCTTATGTCTTTAGAGAGAATTTTGTCTTGACGATACTGGGAGCAATAATTGGACTTTTGCCAGGAAAATTTATGCACGCTTTTGTAATGTCGCAGATCAAAATTGATATAGTCTCTTTTAATAATAGAATCAGCTTGCTTAGCTATATTCTCTCTATACTATTGACATTCTTTTTTGCTTGGTTGGTCAACTTGGTAATGAGACGTAAGATACATCACATTAATATGGCGGAATCAATGAAGTCTGTAGAGTAGACTATCCTCTTATTCTTTTTTGCCTAGTTAGCCTTGACGACTATCAACAGATCCAGTATGATATATCTAGGAAGTGGCAATAATAAAGAAAGACCTTGGTGCTGGTAACACCAAGATCCTCTTTTGTGGTTCATCGAAATTCACAGATGGCCTGGCCACGCCCGGCAAAATCATATACTTTTAATTCCTTAAATGACTTGCGTTTCGTGTACGCAGGTTATTTTTTTTGTTATTCGCGAGTGCAATGATAGCAATAACTAACATCAATAAGGATATCAGTTCTTGTGTACTCATCTGCATCACCACCTTATTTAACAAATCAACTAGCTACTGTTAATTTATTAACGAGATAAAGGTAGCGGAACTGCAGGAAAATATAATGAACAAAAATAGGTATAAAACTAGTTGTAAAAACAAAAAAACCGCTGCAATAACAGCGGTTTTACTTATGATTACTTGGTCGGGATGACAGGATTCGAACCTGCGGCCTCTTCGTCCCGAACGAAGCGCGCTACCAAACTGCGCCACATCCCGTACTCAATTATTATATGCACTTACAGGCATTAAGTCAATTTATTCTTCTTGCCAATTCCGTTGGCAGTAATGGTTTTATATAAGTCATTAGGTTCTTATTATGCTTGCAAATTACAAAAAAGCGATCTCTTTAAGAAAATCGTAAGATTTTGCTTAGGTTATTTGTAAGATTGCTCCCCTATAATGCATTTACAGACTTATGGTGAAGAGGCTATGTTAAAGGCACCGCTTAACTTACTGGATAGATACTTGTCATATTATTTGGCAAGATAAATATGGTTATTATGGAAAAAGCATTGAGTGGTGGTGTATAATATGGTTAGGATATCGCGAAAGGTACAAAGGGGAGTGCCATCTGTGGAAAGAAGATTAGAACGGGACAGAGAATATCTTGAGGCAATTGAAGAGATTACCAAGACGCTACGCCGTTGTAAAGAACAGTATAATCTGACGGAGGAAGAAAATCATCCTGAGGTTATACGTTTTAAGATTATCGAAGAAAAATTGACTACAGAACGCCGTCTCTTGGAAGAGGTTAGTTTGCCTTGCCGTTTTATCTTAGAACATTTCTCCACCTTTTTAGGGAAAACAGATCAGACTATCGGCTTTAGTTTCGGACTATTGGAAGTCGGGCGTGGGCCGCTGAATGATTTTTCGATTAATGAATGGGGTAACGTTTATATAGTGATTGGTAATGTCCGCTTAGGTTGGCGTGATAAGGATTATCAATACCTGTTCTATCCCGACAAGGTAATCCTCAGAGCTTATGACCATAGTAAACCGGAGATACACCTTTCCTTTAATTTCGCTTTCAAGTACTCTAAGTTGATCCCTGAATATCTTGGGGTACCAGATGATGAACAGACTTTTTATTGCCATCCGGATCTTTTTGAAAACCGGGATGAATAATTTCCAGCGGAAAAATCAAGCAAATACATAAAGAATAAGGAAAAGTATAAGCGCCTCAAAGGGGGCGCTTTTTTATGTGCTTTTTTTCCCAGGATACACCAGTAATCTTTGATTGTGTTGATGGAGGGGTTCTATTTTTGCCAAGCCTCTAACTGTAACCTTTTTCGCTCTCAGTAATACCCTATACTAGTTCCACCAACGATACTAGCTCGTTCAACGAACGACGGGAGTTGCTGGTGGACTTATGCCAGGAAATCACAAATCTATGATTTCTAGATTTCTACTGTAAGCGAACAATTACTGGGGGTGAGGGTTCCTAATGAGACAACAAATACTGGATTGTGCTGATTGCGGCACTGATTATTGTCCTTGTTATCTGGCCGAAACTGGTGACTGCTTAATCTGTTCACAGTTACAGGGCAAGACTTTTTGTGATTGCTTTAACTGGAAGGGAGTTTGTGTTTATCAGGAATACATCTGGAATAGAAATCAGAGAAAAGAGGCCCGGGAAAGCCAGATTTGTGAAATCCTGCATTTAGAACAGCTAACAGAGGCTGTATATCTCTTGACGATAAAAGTCAATAAAACCCTAGCCAGGGAGCTCGATCAACCGGGTACATATGTGCTCCTGCGAAACCCTGTTGAGGCGGATTTTTTTAATACACCAATGTCGGTTATGACTGCCGATCCTCTAACAGGCACAATTACGATAGTTATTCAGCTTAAGGGTGTTAAAACCAAGGCCTTATTGGCCGATAAAAACAAAATTATGGTGCGCGGACCTTATTGGAACGGTTTATTGGGCCTCAAATACCTAAAAAGCTTTACGGGTAGGAAGGCTCTCTTGGTCGTGAGAGGAATTGCCCAGGCTCCGGCGGTATCTGTCGCTCGTAAACTCCGTAACCAGAATAACGAGCTTATGGTTTTTCTGGATCCGGGAAGAGAAAACTTAACTTTTGCTCAGCCGCTAATGTCTGAAATGGGGTGCGACGTTAGCTTTTTACCCTTGTTAGATAAAAACTTGCAGGTTCCTCTTGAAAGCTTGGCATTAATTAAAGAACAAATCCAAAAGCAGGATATTGGTCTTGTCTATAGTGGCGGGACAGTCAAGCTGCATGAAGGAATAAGTGCGATTATTCAAAGTATTGAGCAAGAAGTATATTTTACCTGTTCGAACGAAGCTAGAATCTGTTGCGGTGAAGGTGTTTGCGGTAGCTGTCACACCCGATTGCCGGAGGGCCAACGGATTAAAACCTGTAAAACACAAATAAACCCAAGAAAAATTTATACCGGGAGGTAGGAGAAGTGGTTAAGGTAATTGTTATTGGCGGAGGTTGGGCAGGTTGTGCTGCAGCAATCACAGCCCGGAAAGCAGGGGCTGAGGTTACTCTGCTGGAAAGAACCGATCTGCTGCTGGGATTAGGTAATGTTGGTGGAATTATGCGCAATAACGGGCGCTATACAGCGGCCGAGGAACTTATTTTACTGGGAGCTGGTGAATTAATCGAAATCACTGATGAATGTTCACGACATAAGGATTTAGACTTCCCAGGGCATAAGCACGCTAGTCTATATGATGTCAACTTAGTAGAACCGGCAGTTCGGGCCAAGCTCCAAGAGATGGGCATAAATGTCCGTTTAGAAACCAGAATTGTTGATGTAAGGTTGGAGGGGCAGAAGGTTACAGCCGTAATGTCTGCTGAAGAGGAATGGTTGGAGGGAGATATTTTTATTGAAAGTACCGGATCTACGGGGCCAATGGGCAACTGTCTCCGCTATGGTAATGGCTGTTCCATGTGTATCTTACGCTGTCCTAGCTATGGGCCCAGAATTAGCTTGAGTAAAAGGGCTGGGATTGAGGATATCTTAGGACAGCGAGCTGATGATTCCTATGGAGCTATGAGTGGCTCCTGTAAGTTGAGTAAGGGCTCTTTGAGTCAGAAAGTGCAGGACTTACTAGATCGCGAGGGAGTAGTGGTATTGCCGGTTCCACCAGAGGATGTCAATCCGGAAAAACTCAAGATTAAGGTGTGCCAACAGTACGCTTTACAGGAATATGCCGAGAATATTGTTCTCCTTGATACAGGCTATGCCAAAATGATGACCTCCTATTATCCTTTAGAAAAACTACGTCGAATTCCTGGCTTGGAAAAGGTTAGATATGATGATCCTTATTCTGGAGGGCGGGGCAACTCCATTCGTTATCTTTCAATGGCTCCACGGACAAATACTATGCAGGTAGTTGGGTTGGAGAATTTCCTTTGTGCAGGAGAAAAAGCCGGTCTCTTCGTAGGTCATACTGAAGCCATCTGTACAGGAAGTTTAGCCGGGCATAACAGTGTCAGGCTGGCCTTAGGAATAAAACTCTTAGAGTTACCACGACGGTTAGCTATCGGGGATTTGATTGCTTATAGCAATGAAATGATGGAAAGTGTTGAGGGTAGAAAAAGCAGGTATACCTTTGCCGGTGGCTTATATTTCAAGCATATGCAAAAGGAAGGGTTATACAGCATAGACCGGAATCAATTAAAGGACAGGGTGGCTCGTTTTAATCTGTTAGATATTTTCGCTGAAAAATTAATCTAGTTGTATTGTTATTATTAAGCGTATTCCCTAAAGCTTAGGAGGACAGAATAAGCATTAGATAAATACTAGGAGATGATGCAAATATGGCAGGTAAGAAGAAAAAGAAAAAGGAGTTAACCCCTAAGGATTTACTGAAAATGGAGATTGCCAAAGAACTAGGCTTATGGGAGAAGATTGAACAAAAGGGCTGGGCAGAATTGACAGCCGAAGAATCGGGACGCATTGGAGGCATTATGACCAGCCGCTTCCGTCAGAGCAACAAGAGATATTCGTAGTCTAGAGGATATTTAGAAAGTCAAGGGTGAACTGTTCTAATACAAATAGTCTTGTTTTTTGGCAATTGAAACAGATTAGGTCAACTGATATACTTTTATTAAGCTTCTAAAAAAGCTTAATTGAAAGAAAAATGATAAAATCTTAAAAAACGTTACCTTTTCTGATGAAAGTAAGGGGTGGAGCTGTGCAAAGAGTAAATCCTGGTGACAATATATCCAAACACGAACGAATAATAAGATATATTTCAAACCTTGAAATTAACACAAAAATTTCTGTTAGACAGATTGCCAGAGAGATGGAAGTAAGTGAGGGAACGGCCTACCGCGCTATTAAGGAAGCCGAGAACCAAGGCTTGGTCAGCACGATACCTAAGGTAGGTACAATTCGTATTCAGGCCAAGGAGGATCGGGATATTGAAGATCTTACCTTGCGGGAAATCTCTCTAATTATTGAAGCTGAGGTGTTAAACGGCCAGGATAGGCTGGACACAGCCCCCCTTGGATTTGTTATTGGTTGTAATAGTTCAGAAAGTCTTCGGGATTATCTTCGCGAGGATGCTCTGTTGATCGCCGGTAATCTAGAGGAAATTATGTGGCAAGGTTTAAAAAGTGGCTGTCATCTGTTGGTCACTGGCGGTTTTAGAATTCCAGCAGACTGTCTTCAGTATGCCGAGGCTCATGATTTAGTTATCCTTGCCTCTCCTTATGATGCTTTTGAAGCAGTTAGTATGTTAAACCAAGCAGTCTATGATCGTCTTACTGAAAAAGAGCTGGTGCGAGTAGAGGACATAATGATCACAGATGTTGACTACTTACAAGCGGATCAAAGGGTAGAAAGCTGGTATCAGATGTCCCTAGCTACGGGGCACAGCCGTTTTCCTGTGGTGGATGCTAATATGAAAGTAATCGGTATAGTCACAGCTGTTGACGTTGCAGGTGAGGACCGTCAGGCCAGCATCTTATCAGTTATGACTAAAGATGTATTAATGGTTGAAAGACAAACCTTGGTTACCCATTTGTCTAGGCTATTGCTATGGGAGGGCTTTGAACTGGTACCCATCGTGGAAAATGGCAGACTAATTGGTGTTGTCAGTCAGCAGGACATCCTTAAAGCCTTCCAGCAGACACAAAAACAACCTCAGGTTGGTGAAACTGTAGATAATTTGGTTTTGAGCGGTTTCAAACTTGAGGAATGGGAAGAAGGTACAAAGATTTCAGGCGAAATAACTAAGTTTATGATCAATGAACACGGAACTGCCAGTCCCGGTGTCTTAATGACGGTTATTTCTATCGCCTCGTATATTGTTTGTCGGCGCAGAATACGCTTAGATACTGTCTTAAATAGTTTTACAGTGCAACAGATGGAGCTTTTTCCAGTAGGTGAAAAAATAGAAATATTTGCTCAAATCATTCATCTGGAGAAAAAGACTTGTGTGACTGAGGTTAGTATCTATGCCAAAGGGGTCTTAAAAGCTAAAGCCTTGTTAAATTCAAGGATCGTCAAGAAATAATAAGCCATGCAGATTAATAGATAGGGGGGAGTATCTTGTCCTTTGTGCATTTGCATAATCATACTTGTTATAGCCTATTAGACGGGGCAGATAAAATCCCCGATTTGCTTGCTCGGACCAAAGAATTAGGTATGGAAGCAATAGCAATTACTGATCACGGGGTCATGTATGGTGTTATTGAATTTTATAAAGAAGCCAAGAAGGCCGGGATTAAACCGATCATTGGCTGTGAAATATATGTCGCTCCCAGAAGCCATCGGGATAAGGTAGCCGGTCAAGACGATACACCTTATCATTTGGTGCTGTTGGCTGAGAATCAAGAGGGTTATCAAAATCTGATCAAACTTGTTTCCATAGCCGGGGTGGACGGGTTCTATTATAAGCCCAGGGTGGACAAGGAATTATTAAGCAAGTATCACAAGGGCTTGATTGCTCTCTCTGCCTGTTTGGCTGGGGAGGTTCCTTCCCTTCTGCTGCAAGGAAAAGAGCAGGAGGCAGAGAAAGCGGCTCTTCTTTATCGGGAAATTTTCGGCGAGGACAATTTTTATCTAGAGCTACAAGACCATGGCATGGCCGAGCAGCGGATAGTAAACAGCAAAATCCTAGAGTTACATGAACGGACCGGTATCCCTTTGGTAGCAACGAATGATGTTCATTATGTGTCACTGGATAATGCTCATACCCAGGATGTAATGCTTTGCATTCAAACCGGTAAGACTATTTATGATCAAGAACGTTTAAAGTTCGAAACGCAGGAATTTTATCTAAAATCTGAGGAAGAAATGCGCCTGCTTTTCGGTGATTATCCAGAAGCTTTAGCTAATACAGTCAAAATTGCCGAACGTTGTAATGTAGACTTTGAATTTGGCCAAAACCATCTGCCGGTATTCTCAGTACCTTCGGGCTTTACGGTAGACTCTTATCTGGAAAAATTGTGCCGGGAAGGTTTGGCTGAACGCTATATTCCTGTTACTTCTGTGGAAGAAGAACGCTTGCAGTTTGAATTGGATACCATCAGAAGAATGGGTTACAGCGGTTATTTTTTAATTGTCTGGGATTTTATTCGTTTTGCCAAAAGTAAAGGAATTTATGTAGGACCAGGAAGAGGATCAGCGGCTGGTAGTATAGTTGCCTATTGCTTGGGTATTACTGAAATCGATCCTATAAAATACAAGCTGCTTTTTGAAAGGTTCCTTAATCCTGAGCGGGTTAGCATGCCGGATATTGATATTGACTTTTGTTACGAACGCCGGGGTGAAGTAATCGAATATGTAGTGGAAAAATACGGAGCCGACCATGTGGCTCAGATTATTACTTTCGGAACCTTGGCGGCTAAAGCGGCAATTCGTGATGCGGGCCGGGCTATGGGCGTACCCTTGCCCTTAGTTGATAAGGTAGCCAAAATGATTCCACCGGAAATAGGGATCACCTTGGAAAAGGCCCTTAATATTGCCCCGGATTTACAGCAATTGGCCACTGAGGATAGTACTGTGCAGGAATTGCTAGATACAGCCATGGAGCTGGAAGGAATGCCCCGTCATGTAGGGGTACATGCTGCTGGTTTGGTTATTTCGGCTAAACCCTTAGTCGAATATTTGCCTGTGCAGCGGACGGCCGACGGTTTGGTTTGCACCCAGTTTGATAAAGACACAGTAGAGGAACTGGGTTTATTGAAAATGGACCTACTTGGTTTAAGGACTTTAACAGTAGCTAATAATGCTGTTAAGCTGGTAGAGCAAAGTCAGGGCATCACTATCGATCTGTCTCAGATTTCTTTAGATGATCCAGAGGTTTATGAATTGTTATCCAAGGGGGATACAATTGGTGTTTTCCAGTTAGAGAGTTCCGGACTGCGGGCAGTTCTCAAGGAATTAAAACCTCAGACCTTTGAGGATATTATTGCAATAAATGCTTTATATCGGCCAGGTCCTTTAGGCAGTGGCATGATTGAAGACTTTATAAAAAGGCGACACGGTGAGGTGGAGGTTACTTATCTCCATCCCATTTTAGAACCAATCTTAAAGCCTACCTATGGCGTAATTGTCTACCAAGAACAGGTAATGATGATTGCCAGTGAATTGGCCGGTTTCAGTTTGGGAGAGGCCGATTTGTTACGCCGAGCCATGGGTAAAAAGAAACCAGAGATCCTAGCCGGACTACGGCAGCAGTTTATCGATGGGGCAGAGAAGAAAGGAGTCAATGGAGAAACTGCCGGGAAGGTATTTGATTTAATGGAGTATTTTGCCGGTTACGGTTTTAACAAGAGCCATTCAGCGGCGTATGCTCTCTTGGCCTATCAGACTGCCTATCTAAAAGCCAAATTCCCGGTAGAGTTTATGGCGGCTTTGATGACAAGTGTGATGGAAACAGCAGATCGGGTTCCCTTTTATGTTCAGGAGTGTCGGGAGAGGAAAATCAAAGTCCTGCCACCGGATATAAACGAAAGTAGCGAGAGTTTCCTAGTCAGGAAAGATGAGATCCGTTTTGGCTTAGGTGCCATCAAGCAAGTTGGAGTTCATGCCATTCAGGCAATCCTTAAGGAAAGGGAAAATGGGCCATTTTTGAGCCTACAGGATTTCTGTGCCCGGGTGGACCTTAACCAACTAAATCGCAGGGTTTTAGAAAATCTGATCAAGGCTGGGGCTTTCAGCTCTATTCCAGGGAATCGAGCTCAACTATTGCAGATTCTGCCTCAATGCATAGAACAGGGTCTAACTGTTCAGCGTGAAAAGAATTCTAACCAACTTTCCCTTTTTGACTTTGCTGAAAAGGAGGAGGCCTACAATCCCCCCATACCCTTGCCGGAGATCGATGACTTTACGGAAAGAGAACTGCTGCAAATGGAAAAAGAGGTTCTAGGCTTATATTTAACTGGACATCCCTTAGCTGAATACCAGGAAGTTATAAGAAGGCGTACTTCACATAATATTGAAGAACTGACTTTTGAGCTGGATGGAGAAACTGTAATAATTGCCGGAATAATTACGTCAGTGCGTCGTACTGTCACAAAAAGAGGCGAGTTGATGGCTTACATTATGCTGGAGGACTTGACCGGTCAGCTAGAGGTCTTGGTGTTTCCCAAGAATTTTACTAAGTTTAACCACCTACTACAGAACGATCAAGTAGTCATTGCTAGGGGACGCTTTAATTATCAAGAGGACAAACCCAAGCTGATGCTGGATCAATTGGAAGCCTTGGAGGATGAGAAGCTATATCTAAAAATTCCTGTCTCTCTTGATGAAGAGCAGGCTCTAAAGGCCATAATACCAGTTATAAAGCGTCATCGGGGGAACACACCGTTATATCTCTATTTCCCAGGAAGTAAAAAATTAGTGCAGTGCGAAACCCATTATTGGGTACATTATTCAGCGGTTTTACAAGAGGAATTAGAAAAAATCCTGGGAGATAATTCGATTAGTTTAGTGAAAAAATAGCCGTAAAAGCAGGAAAATGACAAGGCTTAACGAAATAACACGTTAGATTAGTGGATTATTATATCCATAATAAGCTTATAATGATCGGAGGAATTCCTTTGCGCACGGCTATCTATCCAGGAACATTTGACCCAGTAACATATGGACACATACACATTGCAGAAAGGGCTAGCAGATTATTCGAAAAGATAATTATCGCTGTAGCGTCTGATAATTATAAGAAGAATCTCTTCTCTTTAGAAGAGAGGATGTATCTAATCAAGGAAAGTACAAAACATCTTCCTAATGTTAAAGTGGACAGTTTTGCTGGATTGGCGGCGGATTATGCCAAGAAGAAAAAAGCTACGGGGCTAATCCGCGGTCTCAGAGCCGTATCCGATTTTGAGTATGAAATGCAGATAGCGGCTATGAATAAACATCTAAATCCTAAGTTGGAAACCTTATTCCTAATGACTGAAGCCAAGTATTCTTTTTTGAGCTCTAGCAGTATTAAGGATGTAGCCATGGTAGGTGGGAATATTGAGGGACTCGTTCCGCCTATAGTCGTGCAAGAATTGATGAGAAAATACGGAAATAATCAATAGGGAGGTGGCCTTGTATATGGATGAGCGACATACTGGAGCTGATTATATTGTTGTGAAGGCCCATGAAAATGGTGTGACATTTAGCGGTCTTACTAGAGGTAAGGACACTAAGTTTCATCATTCTGAAAAATTAGATAAGGGCGAGGTTATGCTAGCCCAATTCACTGAGTATACATCAGCCATCAAAATCCGGGGGAAATCTACCATATATACCAAGCATGGTGTTATAGAGGTCGGCGAATAGATACGATTATTACTTCTATGATTACCTAGAGAAGGGAGACTTTACGGTGTGGACTGTGGTGCATATATCTGCTAATCGAGTTATGGCTGAGCAAATAAAAGAAATACTTAGCTCAGAAGGCTTATTAGTCATGATTAAGCCAATGGGAATACCACATCTGGGCGATTCAGGTACATTCGAAGTGTTGGTTCCTGAATCAGAAGCCGCAGAAGCCAATGAGATTTTGGTTGAAAAAATCACTCCTGTTTGAGCAGATTAAGATCCCATTTACCCGTCGTAAATCTAGAATTAATGGAGGATAGCAAATTTCTATGAGGAAAACGAAAATTGTTTGCACCATTGGCCCGGCCAGTGAGGATGTAGAAGTTCTCAAGAAATTACTAGCCAGTGGGATGAATGTTGCTCGTTTAAACTTTTCTCATGGGGTTCATGAAGAACATGGTCTTCGAATTGAAAACATAAAACAAGCCTCCCGGGAAACCAATATTCCGGTAGCTATTATGCTGGATACTAAAGGTCCTGAAATTAGAATTGGTTTGCTAGAGAAGGATCAGATAGAGCTGATAGAAGGCGAGAAAATTACTTTAACGACAACAGAGATTCTAGGTAATAAAGAGAGAATTTTCGTCAACTATTCCGGTTTACCCAATGATGTCTCCCTAGGGGACATTTTACTTTTGGATGATGGTCTCATATCCTTGAAAGTGTTGGAGATAGATGCTACTGAGATACTGTGTGAAGTTGTAAATGGAGGACTCCTAAGTAATAGAAAGAAATTAAATTTACCGGGGGTCCAGTTAAATTTACCTGGCTTGACGGAAAGGGATTATGCAGATATTGCTTTTGGAGTCAAGGCAGGTATTGATTTTATTGCGGCTTCATTTATACGTAATGCAGCAGACGTCATTGCTATTCGCAAAATCTTAGAGGAACTTGATTCCCAAGCTGCAATAATTGCTAAAATAGAAAATAGACAAGGCGTTGATAATATCGCGGAAATCCTGCAGGTTGCAGATGGAATAATGATTGCCCGTGGCGATCTAGGGGTGGAAATTCCGGCAGAAGAAGTACCTTTAGTACAAAAGAGGCTGATTAAGGAAAGTAATCAGGCAGGCAAACCTGTGATTACAGCGACACAAATGCTTGACTCTATGAGCAGAAATCCCCGTCCTACCAGAGCGGAGGCCTCTGATGTGGCCAATGCTATTCTTGATGGTAGTGATGCCATTATGTTATCTGCGGAAACAGCAACTGGTAAATTCCCAGTGGAAGCAGTAAAAACTATGGCACGAATTGCTAAGAGAACTGAAGATTCCTTGAATGGGGGATTATTTCGACATATACGGAATGTTAATGTAGGTCAGAATACTACTGAGGCAATCAGTTATGCTACTTGTTCCACTGCTGCTACTTTGGGTGCAACGGCGATAATATCTGCTTCAAAAACAGGGTCAACAGCTCGAATGGTAGCCAAATATCGGCCTCAAGCTCCAATAATAGCTACCACTCCCGATGAGAAGGTCGCCCGTAGGCTACTGTTAGTCTGGGGGGTTTATCCCTTAATTGTCGATGAGAGCAACAATTCTGATCGCTTGTTTGCAAAATCGGTAGATATAGCCAAAGAAAACGGATATATTAAAGAAGGAGATCTGGTAGTTTTCACAGCTGGACTGCCTCTAGGCATACCTGGTTCCACTAATATGCTTAAGGTCCATACAGTCGGTGAGATTCTGGCTAAAGGAACAGGCATTGGAAAGCAGTCTGTCTCTGGGAAGGCTGTCATAGTTGAAAGTGCTGCTGAAGCCTTAGAAAAAATGGCTCCGGGAAATATCCTGATTACCAAATCCTTAAAGGCAGAATTAGTACCTGCCTTAAAGGATGCTGCTGCTTTGCTTACTGAGGAAGGAGGACTTACTTCCCCAGGAGCTATTGTGGGAATAAATCTTGGTTTGCCGGTAATTGTTGGTGTTCAAGATTTCACTAAGCTTACCGATGGAGAAATTATTACCGTAGACCCGGTACGAGGATTGGTATATAAGGGTCATGCTCGTGTCCTTTAACAGCAATCACTCAGTATAAGCCCAGTAGTACAGCAGGATTTTAAATTGTTAAAGCAGAATTTTATTACTAGCAAGAGGAATAGATTAGCATAAGGAATGGATAGGGGTGGATAGATTTGGCTTATCAAAGTAGACTAAAAGATGAATTTCTGGATCGACTTTTTGAAGCCATTCTGCTTTTAGAGACAGAAGAGGAGTGTTACCGTTTCTTTGAAGACATCTGTACCGTGGCGGAGATCAAGTCTATCGCCCAGCGCTTGGAAGTTGCCAAAATGCTCGATGAGGATAAAACCTACACGGAAATCGGCGAGAAAACAGGAGCCAGTACAGCTACAATCAGTCGGGTTAAGAGGAGCCTCTTTTTTGGGGCTGACGGATATCGATTAGTGCTGAACAAACTTAAAGACAACAACGAAGAATAGTTTATTCATGACAGATAATACGATAGTGAACTAGTTCCTGTCGTATTATTTTGTTTTCTTGGAATATTTAATTTTACCCTTGACAAGGGGCAGAATTGTCTCTACAATTGAATAAAATAACACATTAATACTTTAACGCGATAAAGGAATGATAAATATGGCAGCTGCTAATCTGAGAATACCCTCTGGCATGAGGGATTGGTTAAATGGTGAGGCCGAAGATAAGCGGAGGTTGACGAATAATTTACTTGATAGTATAAGAAGTTGGGGTTATCAAGAGATATCAACCCCCATCTTGGAGTATTATCAGGTTCTCCTGGAAGGTGAAAATGATCAGGAGCAGGATCAGTTGTATAAATTGATTGATCGTGATGGGAGTATACTTGCCTTGAGACCTGAAATGACAACGCCTATTGCTAGAGTAGTCAGCAGTAAAATTCAAGGGAATCCGCCCTGGAGATTGATGTATGGAGGCGAGGTTTTCCGTTATGAGAATATCCAGACTGGCAAGCAAAGGGAATTCTCCCAAGTTGGAGTTGAGATGATCGGACAAAAAGGCGCCGAAGTCGATGCGGAGATTTTAGCCTTAGCCTGTGAAACTTTGCAACAAAGTGGTTTAGAGCGTTTTACAGTTAGTTTGGGACATACCGGTGTATTAGCAGGAATATTGCAAGGTTTTGTTGGAGAGGTTGGGGAGATAGTGAATGTTGCAGAGGCAAGGAATCTAATCCTTGAAAAGGATTTTGTTGGCCTCGAACAGTTGCTTGAGAAGACAGGTTTGGCTAAGGAGACCATCGCAGGTATCATCAGCCTCTTGACAGAACCTCAAGATAATTTGCTTGACCTTGCTGCTGAATCCGACTTGCCCCCGGCTATAAAAGAAGCTTTGGCTGAATTGGGGCAAATAATGAATCTGGTTAAAGAGTATGGTTTTTCTGAAGATATTCAAGTAGACCTAAGTACCCTCCGGCCCCAAAGCTATTATACTGGGATGGTTTTTGAGATTTATACTCCGGGAATTGGCTATACCATTGGCGGTGGAGGTCGTTATGACCAATTGCTACATAGATTCGGTAAGGATTATCCTGCTACAGGCTTTGCCTTAGGAGTGGAGAGAATCCTGCTGGCCTTGCCATCAAAGGACAAAGTTTTGAATAGAGTGCTGGTTGCAGGAGACCTAGAACAGATTACAAGTCAGCAGATAATAAAAAAAGCTGATGAACTAAGGAAGGAAGGCCGCGTGGTCATTCAAGATTTTCGCAAACTAAGCCAAGATGAAGCTGCAGGTATCGCACGGGAAAAACAGGCTGAACTTTGTTGGTTAGGGGGTATTTAACTAATGGAAGATATTTTGACTATTGCCCTGCCAAAAGGGAAATTATTTGACCCTTCAGCCCAATTATTGGGGCAGGTGGGCTTTAATACTCAGGGTTTTTCCGATGAATCCCGGACGCTAGTCTTGGAAGATATGGCTAATAAGGCGCGGTTCATAATTTGTCGCCCTACGGATATTCCTACTTATGTGGAACATGGAGCGGCTGACTTGGGTATTGTGGGCAAAGACAGTATTATTGAAGCCGCAAAAAATCTTTATGAGCTAGTGGATTTGGAGTTTGGTTTTTGTCGCTTTGTAGTAGCAGCGCCTAAAGAAGTATTAACTGAAAACAATAAGTACGATTGGAGGCCGGGGGTGAGAATAGCCACAAAATTTCCGGCTATAGCTAAAGAATTTCTCCAGCGCAATAACTTACAAGCCGAAATCATCAAGCTTCATGGCAATATTGAATTGGCCCCACGGGTAGGCTTGGCAGAATTAATCGTGGATTTAGTTTCCACAGGAAAGACTTTACAAGAAAATAATTTGGTTCCTCTGGAGGAGATTGGTCAGGCAACAGCACGTTTAGTGGTAAATCGCGCTAGCTATCGGTTGAAGTCTGCCAAAATTAACGATATCGTGACAAAAATTAAGGATATTCTCCGGAATAAGGAGGGAAGTGGAAGCTGATGAAAACAGTGTTACCTATTATAAGGACCTCTGAACCAGAAGCCCAGAGACGTTTGGCAAATCTTCCTTTCGAGGAAGATTCCCTCTGGGAACAAGTAGCTGCCATTGTGGCTGAGGTCAGAGCTAAAGGCGATGAAGCATTACTTGAATATACAGCCCGTTTTGATGGCTGCGCTTTAAGGGAAGACCAGTTATTAGTCAACCCAGAGGAAATTGCTGAGGCCTATCAACAGGTTGATGATGAATTTATTCAGGCTATCCGGAAGGCCGGAGCTAATATTCAGAGTTTTCATGAGAAACAGAAACAACAGGACTGGATTAGTCAGGATGAAACAGGCTCCTTGGTGGGGCAGGTTTTCCGTCCTATGGACCGGGTAGGTATTTACGTTCCAGGCGGAACAGCCAATTATCCTTCTTCAGTTCTAATGACTGCTTTGCCGGCTAAGGTAGCCGGGGTAGCGGAAATTGTCATGGTTACCCCTCCTAGTGAAGACGGCAAGATTCCTGAGGCAACTCTGGTGGCTGCCAGAGAGGCTGGTGTCACGGAGATATACCGTATCGGGGGAGCTCAGGCTATTGCGGCGCTGGCCTATGGTACTTCAACAATTAAAAGAGTTGATAAGATTGTTGGTCCTGGAAATATCTATGTGACCTTAGCTAAAAAAATGGTCTATGGAACGGTAGGTATTGATATGTTAGCTGGGCCCAGTGAGATTCTAATCGTCGGTGATGGGTCAGTAAAAGCAGAATTTGCAGCGGCAGATCTTCTTTCTCAGGCTGAGCATGATTCTAAGGCTAGAGCTATTCTGCTTACTCCTTCTGAAAGCTACGCTCAAGAAGTAGCTTCTGAAGTTGATCGTCAATTAGCCCAATTGCCGAGGAAAGAAATTGCGGCTAAAGCCTTGACGGACCAAGGAGCTATTATTATAGTGGAGGACTTAATTGAGGCTTTTCAGCTAGCCAATCAAGTAGCACCTGAGCATTTGGAGCTGTTGGTCCAAGAACCTTTAGCCCATTTATCTAAAGTCAAACACGCCGGGGCAATTTTCCTGGGCCCATACTCTCCAGAACCCTTAGGAGATTACTGGGCAGGACCTAACCACGTGCTTCCCACTGCGGGGACGGCTAGGTACAATTCTCCCTTAAATGTAGCTGATTTTTGTAAATGCTCTAGCTTGATAGCTTATACAGAACAAGGTCTTAGACAGGCTGGCGCAGAGATCCAAGTCCTCACGAAATGGGAGAGTTTAACGGCTCACGGACAGGCTATTGCAGTCAGAATGGAGGATGTTAAGAAATGAAAGTACGCAGCTCACTGATCAAGAGAAAGACAAAGGAAACAGACATTGAGTTGGAACTTAAGCTAGATGGAGCAGGACTTTTGCAAGGAAGCAGCGGTATTGGCTTTTTCGATCATCTGCTGGAGCTATTGGCCAGACATAGCGGATTTTCCCTTGATTTGAAAGCAATAGGCGACTTACAGGTGGATTTTCATCATACTGTTGAAGATATTGGCTTATGCCTAGGACAGGCCTTGAGAGAGGCCTTAGGAGATAAAAAAGGATTAAATCGCTATGCCTCTATCATCTTGCCAATGGATGAGGTCTTAGTGCTTTGTGCCCTTGACTTGAGTGGAAGACCCGGTTATTATGGGGAATTTTCCTTCCAATCCTCGCAAATTGGCAATTTTGCTACAGAGTTAATGGAAGAGTTTTTCCGGGCTTTCGTTAATGAGGCCAAGATAACCTTACACCTTAGACAATTGACTCAAGGTAATTCTCATCACTTAGCGGAAGCCTTGATTAAGGCCTTAGCCAGAGCTTTGCAAGACGCTGTTTGTGTTACTGGCGATAGAATCCCTTCCTCTAAAGGTGTACTATAAAAAAGTAATATAAAAGATTAATATAAATGGAGTACTATAAAAAAGGATCTCTTATAGAGTTTATTGTCTTTTTGTCGTAGAATTGACCTTAGTGAGCGAAAACTTGGTATAAAGAGTGGCGGAGTTAGAGATGTGCGTAGAGAATAATTTGATCTGGGAGTTGGTTATGAATGTTGGTAATACCTGCAATTGATTTGCGCGATGGCCGCTGTGTCCGCTTAGTTCAAGGGGAGTTAAACTCGGAAACAGTCTATTCTGATGAACCGGTGGAAATGGCATTACGGTGGGAAGCTATGGGAGCTCAGTGTTTGCACATAGTAGATTTGGATGGAGCCTTTAAAGGGGAACCGCAAAACCTAGAGATAATCTCTGAGATTGTGCAAAACATCAAAATTCCTATTCAGGTTGGCGGAGGAATCCGCAGTCTATCTGCTGTAGAAAAGCTACTAGATATTGGTGTGGAACGTGTAATTTTAGGGACGGCTGCTATCTTGAACCCTGACTTGGTCGCTCAATGTACCCAGAAATATGGGGAGCGGATTTTAGTTGGAATTGACGGTAAAAATGGATTAGTAGCTATCGAAGGCTGGGAAGCAACCGTAGAAATGCAAGTGGAAGAATTCGCCCGAACAGTAGCCGAGTTGGGCGTACGAGAAGTAGTTTTCACTGACACTCGCCGGGATGGAACCCTGAAAGGACCTAATCTGGAGGCGACCAAGAATTTAGCCCTTAATAGTGGTTTGAAAGTAATTGCCTCTGGTGGTGTTTCTTCATTAGAAGATTTAATTGCCATCAAGGAGTTAAAGCCATACGGTGTGGCCGGAATAATCGTGGGCAAAGCTTTATATACGGAGGCTATTTGCCTGCAAGAGGCTATAGCCTTAATGGAGGGGTAAGGATGTTAGCCAAAAGGATCATTCCCTGCCTGGATGTTGAAAAAGGACGAGTAGTTAAAGGAACAAAGTTTTTGAATTTAAGGGATGCAGGTGACCCTGTAGAGCTTGCTGCTTATTACGATGCCAACGGAGCAGACGAACTGGTATTCCTGGACATTACAGCTTCTGTAGAGGAAAGGGCTATCATCTACGACCTGGTTAAGAAAGTAGCCGGGCAGGTTTCAATACCTTTTACCGTAGGGGGTGGAATCCGTTCAGTAGCTGATATAGAGTTAATTCTTAACGCCGGAGCGGATAAGGTTTCCCTTGGTACTGCAGCTGTTCAAAACCCTGAACTCATTAGAGAAGGCTCACAGCGTTTTGGTAGTCAATGTATAGTAGTTGCCATTGATGCCAGAAATGTGGGACAGAATAAATGGGAAGTTTATAGCCAGGGAGGGCGAAAGGCCACGGGAATTGACGTTGTATCTTGGGCTTGTCAAGTAGAAAGCTTGGGTGCAGGAGAAATCCTTTTAACTAGTATGGATAGGGACGGCACGAAGGAAGGCTACGATCTGGAACTCACCCGAAAAATCAGCCGGTCTGTTAAGATACCTGTAATCGCCTCCGGAGGGGTAGGGACCATAGAACATATTTATGAAGGAGCCGTATTCGGTGAAGCCGACGGGCTTTTGGCCGCCTCAATTTTTCATTTTGGAGAGGTCTCAATCAGAGAGGTTAAAGAATATCTTCGTTCTAAGGGGGTTGCAGTAAGAAGATGAGCGACTATAGTGAAATAATAAAGGATTTAAACTATGATCAAAATGGTCTGATTCCGGCTATTATTCAAGATATACATAGTGGAACAGTATTAATGCTGGCTTATATGAACCAGGAGTCGCTGAGAAAGACCCTAGAAGATGGTTGTACCTGGTTTTACAGTCGCTCAAGAAAAAAACTTTGGAATAAGGGAGAAAGCTCCGGTAATGTGCAGAAAGTAATGGGCATTTCCTATGATTGTGATGCCGACACATTGTTAGTTCAGGTTGAGCAAACCGGTGTGGCTTGCCATGAGGGTAGCTTCTCTTGTTTTAGTAAAGTATTTCTTGAGAACAAACAAAACATGGCAACCAGTAGCGCTATTCTTTTCCGCTTGCAAGAGCTATTAACAGAGCGTCAGCTCGAATTACCGGAGGGTTCCTATAGTACATATCTTTTTACTAAAGGCCTAGATAAGATCCTAAAGAAGGTCGGGGAAGAAGCTACAGAAGTAGTAATTGCTGCCAAGGGTGGAGTTAAGGATGAGCTTATCTATGAAACAGCGGATTTAATTTATCATCTATTAGTTATGTTGCGGAATGAAGGCATAGAATTGGAGGAGGTCCTCCAGGAACTGGAGAAGAGGTTTAAGTAGGTGACATCACAAAAATATCACAAAAATAATAACAAAACTGTTACCTTGCTGTAACTTGCTTGTAACCCTAAAGACCTATACTTGCTGTAGGTCTTTAATAATTGCATACGGTCTTCGAAGCACAGGTGAAGTACAGGTAAGGTTTACGACTTTTGGAATTTTTTTCGCAACACTGATTGTTACCGTTTTGTAACCAATTGATGGTAATTTAAAATTGTTAGATTTGGAATCTTGTATTAATTTTTTGTAACAAATTCCAAAGGGGGGATCACAGGAAAAGTTATTTATGATATAATCTTCTTGTAGATTTTCCAGAATTCTCAAAATCTAAATTCAATGAGGGGGGTCATGTATTTTGTTTAAATTCTCAAGTCGTAAACTAGTTGCTTTAATGTTAGTTCTGGTTTTCATGTTTTCTCTAGTAGGTTGTGGTAAGACTGGTGACNNTAGGTTCTAAAACTGGTGCTTTAAGTGCTTACCATCAACAGTCCGCCCGCGGTTTAGAACTCGGTTTGGATTATGTTACCAACGGAACTGGTAAGATTGCTGGTAGAGAAGTAATCATCATCGAAGAAGACGATGAAGGTAAACCAGACGTAGCTAAGGATAAGGTTGTTAAGCTACTGGAAGAAGACAAAGTAGATTTCATTATTGGTTGCGAAAGCTCCACTAGTGCTATTGCTATAGCTCCTTTAGCTGAAGAGTACGAAACTATTTTCGTTATCGACCCAGCTGTTGCTGACGCTTTAGTAGCTGATTCCTGGAACAGGTTCCTCTTCAAAACCGGTCGTTCCTCCGGACAAGACGCTGCTGCTAGTGCTGCTGCTATCGCTAAGCCTGGTGTAAAGATTGCTACCTTGGCTCAAGACGTAGCTTTCGGTCGTGACGGCGTAGCCGCCTTCAAGAGAGAAGCTGAGAAACTGGGTGCTGAAATCGTAGCTGAAGAGTATTCACCAATGACAGCTACTGACTGGACAGCCAATATTCAGAAGATTATTGCTGCAGATCCTGATTATCTCTGGGTTGTATGGGCTGGCGGAGTTACNNCCTGACCAAGCTGCTTTAGCCTTCATGACAGATGCTATCGGTATGCAAGGAATGTGCGTATACCATCCTAACCTGCCTCAGAGTGCAGAAGCTAAGAAAATTCATGACTGGTTCTTAGACGAGCACAAGAAGCGCTTCAATGGCGATTTACCGGATCTGTTTACTCCAGCTGGCTTTAACATGATTAGTGCTATTGCAACTGCTGTAGAAGAAGCTGGCGGTGTAACTGATGCTGAAACACTTATTCCTATCATGGAAGGCATGAAGTTCCCAACACCTAAGGGTACTTTCGAATTCCGTAAAGAAGACCATCTGGCTCTACAACCTCTGTATGTTATCGAATTAGTAATGGGCGAAAAGATTCCTGAGCCTAAGCTAATCAGAGAGTTAAGTCCTTCGGAGACTGAGCCTCCAATTCTGAACGGTAAATAATTTACGAACTTAATAAAAGGGGCCGTTGGAATAATACGGCCCCTTTTTTTAACGAAGAAATTCATGCTTAGCATAATATTCCATTAAAGCGATTATATTGCAAAAAGCGCAATATGACATAAATAATAATCAAAATGGAGGGTAGATAATATGGGCGAACCCATCATTCAAACTCGTGACCTAACTATCAACTTTGGTGGTCACACAGCGGTGGATCATGTGAGTCTTGACATCAAGCCTAAGAAATTCACTTCCATCATTGGTCCTAACGGGGCCGGTAAAACCACCTATTTTAATCTAATCAGCGGCTTGCTAAAGCCCAGCGAAGGACAGGTTTTCTTTAAAGGACAAGACATAACTGCTCTGTCGCCTGAAATGCGCGTTAGAATGGGGATGGGTCGGTGTTTCCAAATCACCAATATTTTCCCCAACCTTACTGCACTGGAAAATGTGCGGTTGGCAGTACAGGCCAAAGCAGAAGTTTACTACAACATTATTTCTCATTACAAGAAGTTCAAAGAAATTGAAGAAAAGGCTATGGAATATCTGCAGAAAGTAAAATTGGCAGAAAGCGCCTTTATTCTTGCTAAAAATCTTGCTCATGGTGATAAGAGAAAACTCGAAATTGCCATCGCTCTAGCTCTTGAACCAGAAATCCTTCTCCTTGATGAGCCAACTGCTGGTATGTCTTTAGAAGAAGTACNNTTGGTTGAACATAAAATGGACATGGTACTCTCCTTATCAGATGAGCTAATAGTACTTTTCAATGGTGCCCTCTTAGATGTGGGTAAACCAGAGGATATAATGAATAATGAGCAGGTACAGAAGGCTTATTTAGGGGGGATGGCGTGATGCTTTTAAAAGTTAAAGATATGGAAACCTATATTGGTCAGTATCACATCCTCCAGGGTATTAACCTGGAAATTACGGAAGGTAAAGTTACAGTTCTAATTGGACGTAACGGTGCCGGTAAGACGACGACCTTAAAGTCAATTATGGGTCTCACTCCTCCTACTGATGATAGTTTAGTAGAATTCATGGGTGAGAAAATTAATGGATTACAACCCTATCAGATCGCTCACAAAGGAATCGCTTTGGTTCCGGAGGATCAAGGAATCTTTGCTGACCTTACTGTAGAAGAAAACTTTCGGATTGCCATGTTGCATGAAGATAAAGAAACAATCGATCGTAAAGATTGGGTTCTGACTGATATTTTCCCAGATCTAACAATGAAATTGAAAAATAAGGCAGGAAGTCTAAGTGGTGGGCAAAAACAAATGCTCTCTATTGGCAGAGCCTTAGTCAATGATAGTAAGCTTCTCTTGATTGATGAACCAAGTAAGGGCTTAGCTCCAATAATTGTTGAAACACTCGCCAACGCAATTAAAATGATAAAAAACAGAACAACAGTTGTCTTAGTTGAGCAGAATTTCTGGTTGGCATCTGCAGTTGGTGAAAATTACTACATTATAGATGATGGTCGTACAGCACACCAGGGCGTAATGGAAGACTTAATCAAAGATAAAGATCTCCAGCAGCGCTATCTGGGTATTTCAACTAAACAATAAGGCGAGGTGAGCTTGAATGACAATAGATGTATTTGTTAACCTGGCTGTTGCCGGATTATCAACTGGTATGATGTACTATCTGGTTGCAGCTGGACTTACTTTGGTTTTCGGATTAATGGGCGTACTGAACTTTGCTCATGGTACCGTGTTTATGATTGGTGCTTATGCCGGTTGTTTAACATTCCAGTACACTATGAACTTCCCCTTAGCAATTATTGTGGCAATTATAGTAGGTGGAATTGTAGGACTAGTCATGGAAAGAGGACTTCTGCGTAATCACTACGGTAACCATATGACTCAGATCCTTTTGACAACTGGTATTATGACGATTTTAACTGAATTAATCCAGATACCATTTGGCCCTTTGGCTAAGGTTGCTTATCAACCTCTAAGTCTTACCAGCAGTTGGGTTATAGGAGATATCACTCTAATTAAATACAGAGTATTCGTTATTGTTATTGGTGCCTTAATTGCCGCGGGTATTAATTTGGCCATGGCAAAATCTAAGGTAGGTATGACAGTAAGGGCTGGTGTTCAGGATTCCGATATGGTTATGGCTATGGGTATCAATATCAAACAAACCTTCTTACTAGTATTCATTGTTGGTTCAGCCTTAGCCGCTATGGGTGGTTTCCTGATGTCTACAGCGGTAGGTGCGTACAGCCCCTATATCGGACTGCAATATCAGATGTTCGGGTTTATGGTTGTTGTTATCGGTGGTTTAGGGAGTTTCTCCGGAACAGTACTAGCCAGCGTATTAATTGGATTATCTGAAGCCTTTGTTGCCTTCTATGCACCGGCTTTTTCCAATGCTGTACCAGTATTGATCATGATTATCGTGCTCCTTATTAAACCTAGCGGATTATTCGGAAAGAAGGTGGTATAATGCAAACAGCTGCTACTAAAGGCGCTCTTCAGCCTAAACCAAAGAACTATTCTTGGTTAGTACCGCTTATTGCTGTGCTCATCTTTGCCTTTATGCCTCTCTATGCTGGCAGATCAACCTTGAATATGTTTACTAATATCTTCTGCTTAGGCGTCTTAGCCATGAGTTACGATCTTCTTTTAGGATATACAGGTATTCTTTCCTTCGGTCATGCCATGTTCTTCGGTATTGGCGGTTATGCAGTAGGTATTATTGTTAAAAACACTGCTCCATCCATTCAATTCGTAGTGTTAGCCTTTTTAGGCGCCATAGCAATCTCAATCTTATTATCACTCTTGATTGGTTTCCTTTCCTTACGTGTAAGGGATACCTACTATGCTATGATTACAATGGCTTTTGGTGAGCTGTTTGTAATTGCTGCAGACAGAGCCAGACATTTAACTAACGGTGAAGATGGTCTGACTTTCGCAATCCCGCCAGTCTTTAGGGATCGTATACTTTATTTCTATGTCGTACTAGCCTTTGCAATCATTTCATTCTACCTCCTCTGGAGATTTACTAATTCGCCAACCGGTCGTGTTATGGTTGCGATTAGAGAGAATGAACAACGTGTTAAGTTCTTAGGTCTGAAGACCTTAAACTACAAATTAATCTCTACAGTGGTAGCAGGTGTCTTTGCTTCCTTAGCTGGTGGTTTCTACGCTATCCACATGAGGTTTTTCAGTACGACCTCTTGTAACACCTTAGTTACTATTGATGCCTTAATGGCTACAATCATCGGCGGTATTGGAACTCTCTATGGTTCCGTAATCGGTATGGGCGTTATCAAGCTGTCTGGTAACTATCTAGCCAGATTGGCTAAGCTCAGCCCAGTCTTTGACCGTTGGCCGATCATTTTCGGTATCCTCTATATTTTGATTGTTATCTTTGCACCATACGGTATTGTAGGCTTGGTTTATAAGATTAAGCATAAGATTACCAGCAGTAAACAGGCTAAGAAAGCTTTAGAAGCTTAAACAAAGATAATCATCTACAAGGAGAAGGGCTATAGCGTAATGCTATAGCCCTTCTCTTGTTGTGTATATTTATTGCTTAAAGCTGTCGATTTTTACTCGACAGCTATTTTTGGTAAAAAAATTGGTTCAGGCTGTACCTGAACCTATAGAGTGGAGGAGATAAGAGGAGTTGTTCATTAAGAGTATTGCCAGCTAACAATTAGATTATGCAAGGAAAAATAATAATTAAGTCAGTTAATATTTATTAGATCCTCAGGTATGATAAAATATATCAATAGGAGAAGAATAGGACAACAAAAGAAGAATATGCCTTATCCAGAGAGTATGACGTAATTATGGCTAAAGAATATGAAGAAATTTGAGGAGGACGAAGTGTGGCGGAATTAGAAGTAAGTCCAGAACAGTTCTGGACTTTAAGAGATAGAATCAGGCAAAAATTATTTGCGGGATTAAATCCCCAACAGTTTAAAACAGTGGAAAGTGGACTAGGCCCTGTCTTGTGTCTGGCTGGTGCAGGATCAGGTAAGACAACAGCTATGGTTAATAGAGTTTTACATTTATTGCTTTTCGGACCAGCTTATGAGGAAAAAGACTATATGCCTCTTGGAGTAAAAGCAGAAGATTTAACAGCGATGGAATTTTGGTTGGGGCAGGAAGGGTCTGCCGGAAAGTCCTCAACCTTGCCAGAGCGGATTCGTAATCTTATTAGTTATCAAGGTGTTGACCCACGCTCGATCTTGGCCATTACTTTCACTAATAAAGCTGCCCAGGAAATGAAAGACCGGATTGCACCAATGGTAGGTCCAGCGATTAATAAAATGTGGGTTATGACTTTTCATGCTGCCTGCCTAAGGATTCTTAGACAGGAGATTGCAGTATTAGGATATGACAATAATTTTGTAATTTACGATACACAGGATCAATTGCAGGTAATTAAGGATGCCCTAAAACAACTAGATTTAGATGATAAAAAATACAAGCCCAAATCAATGAGTATGTTCATCAGTAAATATAAGAGTGAATTAAAAGCTCCGGACCAGATAGTAATTTCTAAAGGTAACGTTTATGAGGAAAAAGCCCTGCGGGTTTATACACTCTATCAGGAGCTTCTTATAAAGAATAATGCCTTAGATTTTGATGATCTGATCATGCTTACTGTCATACTATTTCAGAAGCATCCAGAAATCTTGGACAAGTATCAAGAACGCTTCCGTTATATTATGGTCGATGAATATCAGGATACGAACCACACCCAGTATATGTTAATTAAGCTCTTAGCCGAAAAATACCGAAATATCTGTGTAGTCGGTGATGATGACCAATCTATCTACGGGTTCAGACAGGCTGACATACGTAACATTTTAGAATTTGAGAAGGATTATCCTGAAGCTAAAGTAATTAAGTTGGAAGAGAACTATCGTTCAACGCAAAAAATATTAGAGGCAGCCAACAAGGTAATTAGCAAAAATAAGGGGAGAAAGGACAAACGCCTCTGGACTCAGAACCCTGAGGGACATCAGCTGGTCCAATATTTAGCCAGTGATGAAAAGGATGAAGCTCGTTTCGTGGCTGAACAGATCAGTAAATTATTAGTGGTGGGGGCAGAGTTCCAGGATTGTGCAGTTCTAGTCAGGACTAATGCTCAATCCCGTGCTCTGGAAGAATGGTTTATCAGAACTAATATCCCTTATAAACTCATTGGCGGTACCAATTTCTATGAGCGCAAGGAAATAAAAGACATCTTAGCTTATTTGAAATTCTTAAGCAACCCTAGTGATAGTGTGAGTTTACTGAGAATTATTAATGTGCCCAGAAGAGGTATAGGAGATGCTACAGTACAAAAACTAATTGCTTACAGTCAGCAAAATAATGTTACCATCGGACAGGTTTTAGATAACCTCGATGACCTTAACCTGGGAGCTAGGGCTTTCAAAGGATTGGTAGATTTTAGGCAGCTAATTGAGAAGTTCCGTGAGATGCTAGGAAAGGCTACCATCACAGAATTAACTGAGACAATATTGAAGGAAACCGGTTATCTTCAGGAACTAATCTCAGAAGCTAGTTATGAAAGCCAAAGCCGCGTTGAGAACTTACATGAGTTCCTGACCAAAACCCAGGAATACGACGAAATAGTGCCTGAACCCAACTTAAGTGAATTTCTAAGTCAGGTATCTTTAGTATCGGATCTAGATACATTCGAGGAGAATTCTGGATATGTTGCGATTATGACCATGCATTCCGCAAAGGGGCTAGAGTTTAAAAACGTCTTTTTGGTAGGGATGGAAGAAGGAATATTTCCTCATTTCCGTTCCTTTGATGAAATAGGAGGGCTGGAGGAAGAACGCCGCCTTTGTTATGTTGCTATAACTAGAGCGCAAGAAAGGCTCTATTTAATCGCAGCCAAGCAGCGTAACCTTTACGGACAGCATAACTATAATCCACCTTCCCGTTTTCTGAGGGATCTTCCAGAGGAGTTATGTGAAATCCACCAGAATGGAGAGGATTTCTTTCAAACTGTTAAGGAACCCCGTAAATTAGAAGCTAGGCAGGCCAGCCAAAACTTGAATAGGATTAAAAGCAAGCTGTCCCCAGGGGGAGTGGCCTATAGCTTAGGTGATAAGGTTATCCACGATAAATGGGGTGAGGGTGTTGTAGTAGCAGTACGTGGTGAGGCAGAGGAGCAAGAATTATCAATCGCTTTCCCTGGAGAGGGTATCAAGAACCTTTTGACAAAATACGCGCCCTTAGTTAAGGGTTAAAATTAACTTGGCATAATAATAATTAAGACTAGGCCTAAAGAGTAATAACTATAAAGGACAGGGATTATTAATAAATAGTGATGGAGGTACCCTATGTCAGCTCATGAGAAAGAAAGCCGGATAGCTGAATTAGTTGCCGAACTCAATAGATTAGCCTATCAGTACTACACATTGGATGACCAGTCTGTCAGTGATGCAGAATATGATGCATTATACGATGAACTTCTGGCCTTGGAGAAGGAGACCGGGATAATTTTGCCGGATTCTCCTACCCAAAGAGTGGGAGATAAGATTAGCAGTGAATTCAAAAAACATAGCCATTTAGCAAAACTGTGGAGCCTTGATAAAGCTCAAAGTGAAGAAGACTTGGCCGCATGGATCAGGAGATTGGAAAAGGCCAGGGACGACTATAACGCCACCGCCCAAGTGCCTTTGCCACCATTGGAATATATTATTACCCTAAAGTTTGACGGCTTGACCATAAACTTGACTTATGAACAGGGAAAATTAGTGCAAGCGGCAACCAGAGGCACAGGGGAAATTGGTGAGGAGATTATTAACCAGGTCAAAACTATCAAAACTATTCCGTTGGAAATCAAGAGTAAGACTCTGTTAGAAATTCGGGGAGAGGCTTTAATGACTAAGCAAGCCTTGGCAGAATACAATGCCACTGCTGATGTGCCCTTAAAGAATTTGCGGAATGGGGCAGCCGGAGCCTTACGTAATTTGAATATCCAAGAAACAGCCCGGCGTAAGTTAATTGCCTTTTTTTACGATATAGGATATTGTGAAGGTGAGCCTTTTACTACTTATCTAGAGCTATTAGATTTTCTGCAGGGGCAGGGTATGCCTGTTCATCCTTACTATAAGCTCTGTTCTTCTCTGGAGGAGATCGTAGAACAAATCCAGCTAATTACTGCTGAAAGAGATTCATATGATTTTGATATAGATGGCTTGGTACTTGTAGTTAACGATCTTGCTACCAGAAAGGTCCTAGGTTATACGGTCAAAGCCCCCCGTTGGTCCATTGCCTATAAATTTCCGGCTAAGGATGCTACCACGAAGCTCCTTGATGTAGAGTGGAATGTTGGCAGAACAGGGAAAGTTACACCAACAGCTATTTTGGAACCTGTAGATATTGGGGGAGTGACCATCGGCAGGGCAACTCTCAACAATATGGATGATATTAAAAGGAAGGGGGTTAAGAAGGGCTGTCGGGTTTTTATTAGAAGGGCTAATGATGTAATTCCCGAGGTTATTGGAGTTGTAGCTGAATCATTAGAAGAAGCAAGTGATATCGTGGCACCGGAAAATTGTCCTGCCTGTGGCTCAAAATTGATTCAGGACGGAGTGCATATCTTTTGTGAGAATTCACTTTCCTGCAAACCACAACTGATTAAAAGCATGGTGCATTTTGCTGGTAGGGAAGCCATGGATATTGCCGGATTTAATGAGAAGACAGCAGAACAGCTCTTTGAGAAATTAAATATCAAAGAGGTTTCTGATCTGTATAGAATTTCTGTGGAGGATCTTCTGCAGCTAGATAAATTCCGGGAGAAAAAGGCACAAAATCTGATCAATGCTATTGAAAGGAGCAAAAATTGCACGCTGGATTCCTTTATTTTTGCTTTGGGCATACCTAATGTAGGGAAAAAAACAGCCGGCGATCTGGCGAGAGCTTTTGGTTCCTTAACTGCCATTCGGGAGGCTACACAAGAAGAACTACTGGCAATACCAGATATCGGTGAAATTGTGGCTTCAAGTATTGTGACTTATTTCGCTGACGAGAAAATCAAAGAAAATATTGATGAGTTGTTAGCACTAGGTATCAAACCGCTTCAGATGGAAAATGAGATTTTGGATAATCCTTTCAAGGACAAGACGGTTGTTGTCACCGGTACCTTGTCTAGCTATACCAGAACGGAGATCGAAAAATTGCTAACTGATTTAGGGGCCAAGGTCTCAAGCAGCGTAAGTAAACAAACAGATTATCTTATTTATGGGGATAAGGCTGGCTCCAAGTTGTCTAAGGCCAAAGCAATCAAGGAAGCAAACCCTGATAGTAGTTTGGAAATCATTGATGAGGATACCCTAAATGGCTTAATTCAAGCAAAGATTACCTAAAGAGGGAATAGATGTTGAATTATATCGTAAATTAGGAGATAATTAGTATATTAGCAAAATTTAATATATTGACTACAATGGCGAAGGGGTAGACCACATGAAACAAAGGATTTATTTGGCTACCAAATTCATACTACCAACTGCGTCAAAGGAAGTTATCCTAGTCAAGAGTTTTCAGGAAAGAATTAAATCAAGCGGGAAGTATCCCCTTACTTTGATTAAAGCAGGTGCTGGATACGGAAAAAGTACGCTGTTGGGTTCTTATTTAAAAAAATCATCCCTGGATTATTTTTGGTTTAATATTACAGGCGATGACAATGAACTGTACAATTTTATTTATGGGCTTGTATATGCTGTGCGGATTCATTGGGATGAATTTGGCGAGAATATTCTAAATTTACTTGAACAGACAGAAAAATTGCAAAATAACTGGCGGCATATTATTAATCTCTTTATAACCAGCCTTTGGGAGAAAGCCAAGGAAACGGACAAAGAGTATTATTTTGTCTTGGAGGATTTTCAAAGGGTTCAAGATCAACAAGATGTTGTTGAAGTGATTATCTATCTCCTAGAAAATCTGCCACCAGGATTTCATGTTATTTTAACTTCAAGGACTTTACCCAATAATTTTCCTTGGTACCAATGGAAGATAAAGGGTAAAGCATTAGTGCTTACAGAAGAAGATTTGGCCTTTAGCCCTGAAGAGGTTAAAAGGTTTTTCGCCCTACGGACAGGTATAAAGCTTGAACCCAAAGAGGTTGAGCTTATTATGAACAAAACCGAGGGTTGGGCAATTGCTTTGGAAATGCTTAGTGAATTATCGACTATGGATAAGATTAAGAATATCAAGGAGGGTATTCTTAGTAATTCAGAAGATTTCTTCTCTTATTTGGCCACCGATGTGCTAGATAAACAAGAAGACGGTATTAAAAGCTTTTTATTAGGGAGCTCTGTTCTTACCTATCTTAAGGACGATATCTGTCAGTATATGTTAGGTGAGGAAGGTCCAGATAATTTACGGAAGGTAATCGAAAAGGGTTTATTTATTCATGAGTATGGTAAGGAAACTTATCGATATCATAGTCTTTTCAAGGATTTCCTTGTTCATCAGGCTCAACAAGAGGGCTATCCTCTAAAGGAAATGCATGTTAAAGCAGCGGAATATTTTTTAGGATCAAAACATTACAAAGAAGCTATTGATCATTTAATCAAAGCTGAAGAGTATCTTCAAGCAGCAGAGTTAATTGAGCAGGTTTCGGAAAAAATGATTCTAGGTTCCCGCTTTAATACCTTGCAGTATTGGCTCAAACAATTGCCAGAGGAGATTTTCAACCAGAAGCCTTGGTTGAACATTATTGTGGGGGATATTCATCTATACACGAATAACTTTCACCAGGCTATCTATAATTATGAGAAAGCAGAGAAGTTGGATTCAGAGCAATCCTTTTTGATTGAAGTGCTCCAGCGGAAGGCTATGGTCTATATCGAGACTGTTCAGCCGAGCATGGCGGAGCCTTTACTGAATCAAGCTTTGGAACTAATCAAAGAGATTGAAGGCAAAGAAAACGAGACTTTACTAGCCTTAATCGCTGAAAATAGCTTAAATTCAGCCAATATAGCTGCTGTCCGGGAAATACAAGAGATGGCCAGATCTTGGCAGGTTGAATTACCAGATAGTTTACACGCTCGACTTTTGTTACGTACCGGCAAAATAAGAGAGGGTATTGAATATCTGGAACAGAGATATAAAGACGGGCAAAGCCGGGAAGATGTTCCGCCCAAAGCACACCGAGAAGTCCGGCTAATTCTTTCTTTGCTTTATTCTACTGTAGGTGAAAATATTTATACTGCCTATTCTTATGCTAAGCAAGGCTTAAATCTAGGTATAGACGTGGGTTCTCCTTTTACCGAGTCAGTTGGAGCCTCTAGAATTGGGCATAGCTTGATGAACTATGGTCGAGTGGATGAGGCTATTAGTTGGTATGAAAGAAGTGCCAAGGTGAGTGATGAATTGACTTTGCCCCGGGGCAAGGGTGAACCTTTATGGGGATTATGTTTGGCTTATGGATACAAAGGTCAACTTCATGAAGCTCTCCGCTGTGCCCAAGAAGGACGCCGGGTCTGTAATGAGGCCAGGGATTTATGGATGACCTGTATCAACTTGTTGTCCGCTGGTATAGCTTGTTATAACTCTAAAAATTATGCCAAGGCTCTGGAATATATTTGTGAAGGTAAAGAAATGGCAATGAAATGTCAGGACACTTATCTATATACAGTAGCCCTTTTATGGGAAGCCCTTTGCCATTGGAAACAAGGAGCAACAGAGCCAGTGTTAGAACTAGGCTTAGACTTATTGGACAATATTCATGAATATAATTATGACTTTCTGTTAATCAATCGTAACCTTTGGAGCCCTAAGGATAAAGCTGAATTGCAAGCTTTTCTCTGGGATCTTTCGGATCTATTAAATGAGAATGAAAAGGATAATTCTAAGCTAGAACCCTTTTTAGTAGGAGAGAAACCAGATTATCATCCTGGCTATTCCCTAAGAGTTTCCACCTTTGGGGAGTTCAGCGTTTGGCGTGGAGATGATGAAATCAAGGATGAGGAGTGGACGAGAGATAAGGCTCGGAAGTTATTAATGGTCCTTTTGGTTAACCGAGGTAAGTATGTTCGTTATGAGCAGCTAATCGATCTCCTTTGGCCAGATAAGACTCAAGAACAGGGCAAACAAAACCTTAAGGTGACTGTCAATACTTTACAACGCATCTTAGAGCCGAATAGAGGAGGCCACCAGCCTTTCTTTGTCAAAAGGAGTACTTACGGCTATGGTTTAATCAGTACAGATTATGTGGTACTGGATGTAGATACTTTCCTAGGTTTAATCAAGAGTGCTCAGCAATTTGTTAATACTAACCCGGATTTGGCTATCAACATATTTGAAGGTGCTTTGCGGATATTTAAAGGCGAATTTTTGCCAGAAGCAGCTTATGAAGAATGGGTTATCGGAGAGAGAGAACGCTTGACAAAACTATTCCTCGAATCTGGAGAGAAATTGGCTCAATTATATTTGCAGAAGAAGGATTTTACTAGCTGTCTTGAGACTTGTGAACAGATAATAAGTTTTGATTCATGTCGGGAAGAGGCCTATCGGTTGATGATTTCCTGTCATCTACAGTTGAAGCAAAAAACCTTGGCTGTGCAGGCCTATCACCGTTGTAAAGATAATTTGGCCAAGCACCTTGCCATCAGACCTTCTAGAGAGCTTTATGCTTTGTTGAAAAATAATATTTCTGGTCTGTAGGTGTATGAAAGAATAACAAGACCTGGCGTAGCGGTTCC
>MTKW01001223.1_pt1 | contig 53044 bp, 48 predicted proteins | sample 1042761 | NCBI WGS metagenome assembly MTKW01 (sample SAMN06205366, study PRJNA360243) | anaerobic digester metagenome | biome: Wastewater treatment plant; feature: Anaerobic digester sludge; material: sludge; isolation source: anaerobic digester fed with sludge from wastewater treatment plant ... | reverse complement strand
AAATTTGTCGAATTTCCTGGTACTATCAAATTGTAATAGGTTTAATAGATTGATAAAATCCAAAAAAAGGATTAGCTTAGTCAACTTATTTAATAATTTCAAGGGAGGGCAGGCTAATAGCTAGATAAAATTAGAAGGATAATTATCTAACTATTTTTCTGCTTTCTTTTCGTTATAAAGTATAATAGTGCATTCTTTATATATATTGAATATACTAAGGAAAACTAATCAGTAAATGAATTAGTTTTAAATTTAAATAAAAGCTTTTGTGTTAAGGGAAAATCAAAATATACATAAGAAATACAAATATGATGGATTGATAACTAATTCATGAATTAATAATTAGTACTGTAGGGATATGTATTTCACTAGATTGAGGAAAATATGTGTATTTAGCAAGAATAGTATTCCCATATATATCAATAATTAATTTATAATCAAATTTAAGACAATTATTTCTATATAAATTTGAACCAAAGCTAGGTAAATGCCTGAAAATTTTTATGCCTATAATGAAAACGTTATCTTTAAGCAGGGTTGGATGAGAGAGATACCTTATCTAAGAATGAAAGGGGCTATATAATTATTGGGACATTGATGTCATAAAAGTAATAGAAACAGCTTTATATTCAAGAGTTAATATCGGAATGGATTATTATGGGCTGGAAATTGATTAAGTGGAACTGGGACTAGTTCTTAGATAGCAAAGATTTTGCGACTGAATATAAAAAAATAGAGTATTTGGTTTTATTCCAAGTGAGATTTTAAATAAAGTTGGAGGGGCTATTAAAGAAATAATTGTATATATGGTATTTCATACTTATTAAGATGATGAAATTATTGTGCATCCTGCAATCCTATCTAGAAGTATTGAAATATTGAATGGTACTAATAGAGTTTATGTTTATTTATAATAGTAATATTTATATGTTTTTGCTACAAGGAAGGCAGAAATATGGAGGCGTGTAAGGGTATATTTGAGAAGGAAAGTTTTTCCCACATAAGTGGGGAAAATATATAAATTTATTTACAAATAATACACTTTGACATTTTCTAAAATATATTAAGGAGGTTAACTTATGGGATTTCCAATGGGATTTTGGTTAGCAATTTGTATTCAGGTTTTAGTTTTTATTTTGATGTTGGCAACGCGAAATAAAATGGAAGAGGAATAATAGGAGGGAAATAAATGATTATTGCAATTATAGCTTTATATTTTGTTGGAATGTTCTTTGTAGGTGTATATGCAAATAAAAAAACAGTGACAGTGGAGGACTATTATGTAGGCGGAAGAAGTTTAGGAGGACTAGTTGTTGCATTAACTTATATGTCTAGTCTGGTAAGTGCAGGAGCACTTATTGGATGGACAGGATTAACCTTTGAATGGGGAATGTTTTATATTTATGCAGGCTCTGCAGTTACTGTAGCTACCTTCTTATGTTGGTATTTCCTTTCAAGTAAGGTTATGAATCTCTCAAGAGATTTAAATCTAGTAACAATTCCAGACTTTATCGAAGCAAGATTTTAGAGCAAAAATGCAAGATTAATAGCTAGCTTAGTTTTAATAGTTTTTGCGATACCTCTAATGGTTTCGCAATACAAGGCAGCTGGACTACTATTTAATATGGTAACAGGAATTCCATATGAAGTGGCAGTTATAGGCTTTGGGATATTGGTATTTGTCTATGTAGCTGCTGGAGGTTATCTAGCAGTTGCCTACACAGATCTAGTGCAAGGATTAATTATGCTTTTGGGAATGCTAATTCTTTTTATAACAGTATTTTCAAAGGTAGGGGGCCTTCCAGGAGTTGCATATGCAGAACTAAATCCAACAGGTGCACTTTCCTGGCCAACAGCAGAGTCAGCTGTCAATCCTGCCTATTTCTTTAGTTTCCTTATGTTGAACTTCTTTGGAGCCCTAGGTGCCCCTAACTATATTAGAGGGTTTTACACTATAAAGAACAAAAGGGAGCTAAAACGTGGTTTTACTATCATAATAAGTATAGTAGTGGTAATTGAAGTAGTCATTGTATTATTTGGATTATATGGCAGGGTTCTATTCCCAGAATTAGATGACCCAGATATGCTAATGCTAACTATGATTAAAAACTTGCTGAATCCAGTTTTTGCAGGGATAACCTTGACTGCATTGGCTGCTGCAATGATGTCTACTATGGACTCATTACTAATAACAATTTCATCTACTGTGGAAAATGACATTTTGACTAAGTATTTCAAAGTGGATATGGACCAAAAGAAGAGGGTAAGATTTGCCCAAATTACCACATTGATTGTTGGAATTATAAGTATTGTTTGGGGACTATATCCACCTAAACTATTAGCATTACTACTTTACCCTGCTTGGGGTGTATTAGGATTATCCTTTGCAGTAGCATTCTATGGAGGGTTATACTGGAAAAGGTTTAATGCTCCTGGGTTAAATACCTTCTTAGTAGTAGTGTCTATTACATTCACTCTTTGGAATATACTAAATAATCCATTAGGAATATACCCAATTCAAGCAGCACTTCTTTTAGGAATACCTCTTGCTTTAATAGCAACATATACAACTGAACCAAATTCAGAAGATACTCTTAATAAGTTTTTTCTAAGCAATAAGGCTAAAGTATAAGATGTTTTTTAAAATAATCATTTGCTAGTTAAATATCTATATTATAAATATGCAAGCCGTATAGCATGTATTGTTCTGAATAATTGAATAAGAAATTGTCAAAGTGTATTTATAACTTTATTATGTAGTATTTGCTTTTTTATGGAAAAAGGTCTATAATTAAATTAATATTATAAATAAGTGGGGAGCTAGATATTTCTGGCTGAGAGGGAAATTTTTCCGACCCTTAACCTGATCTGGATAATGCCAGCGTAGGAAATTTGCTATTATGCTGTTACCAATTCAGGTAACAGCTTTTTACTTAACTAATTGTAAAATCTTTCTATATTTAGGGTTTTAAGGGAGCAGTCATAAGGATAGTAAAATTTATTAATAGTGAAAGGAAGTGATAAGATGGCAAAGGTAAATATAAGCTTACAAGTATTACCTTCTGTACCTGAGGATAAAATATATCCAGTGGTGGATAAGGTAATAGAACTTATTGACCGAAGTGGTGTTAGATATGAGGTAGGTCCTATGGAAACCACTATGGAGGGTAATATGGATGAACTATTAGATATAGTGAAGAAGGCCCAGGAAATCTGTGTTAAGGAAGGTGCCCAAAGGGTAATTTCAATAGTAAAGATTGATTACAAACCAGAAGGTGTGACTATGGATGAAAAGATCGGAAGATATAGAGGATAGGTTGTTTAAATCTATTAAGATAAAAGAAAAATATGTGTCAGTGGTTACCATACTTATATTGGTTATCCTTTGGCAATGGATAACATATTTTTTAAGAATTCCAGAATATATCTTACCTAGTCCAACGGATATAGTTAGTTCCCTGATTAGGTCAAAGGATATTTTATGGCTACATAGTTTAACTACAATTTATGAAGCTGGGATAGGGTTTATCATAGCTATTATCTTTGCATTGGTTATTGCTATAATAATGAATCAATGGAAATTATTCAAAGTCAGCCTATATCCCTTATTAGTAATCTCTCAAACTATACCAATTATAGCTTTAGCCCCACTTATTATGATATGGATGGGCTTTGGGAGTTTGCCTAAGGTGGTGGTAGTGGTCATTGTTTGTTTTTTCCCCATATCTGTAAGTGTGGTGGAAGGACTTGCCACTGTGGACAAGGATTTATTGGATATTATGGAGATAATGGGAGCAAATAAGTTTCAAGTTTTTTTAAAGGTTAAATTACCTTATTCCTTACCATCTTTTTTTGCAGGATTAAAAATAGCTGCTACTTATAGTATTATGGGGGCTATTATTGGAGAATGGCTAGGAGCAAAAAGGGGTTTGGGTATTTTTATGACTAGAACCATGAGCTCTTTTAAGACTTCAGACTTATTCGCAGCAATAATAATAGTAGTACTTTTGAGTATAGCCCTTTTTAAAATTATTGAATGGGTAGGAAGAAAATTAATGCCCTGGAATAGGGAATTATAAGAAATGGATAGTAGTTAGATGGTTCTTAATATGATTACAAGGAATATTTTGTAAATTACATCGCTAAGGAAGTCATCTGTAGCAAATAAAGAATTTGATCAGTTAACATATATGGTCTTGTGTTGTAGGAAACAATGATAATAATCTTTGTTATTTAGAAAAAAATGGAAAGGATGTTGAAAATGAGAAAATCTAAAATATTTTTTTTACTATTAATGATTTCTATATTAATTATAACTGGCTGCAGTAATGATGAAAAAGGTAATCCCCAGGGGGAAGAATTAGAAAAAGTTACTATAACCCTTGATTGGACACCAAACACAAATCATACTGGATTATATGTGGCAAAAGATAAGCACTTTTTTAAAGATGTTGGTTTAGAGGTGGAAATCATACAACCCCAAGGAGGTACGGCGGAACAATTGGTGGCAAGTAATAAGGCTGCCTTTGGTGTAAGTTATCAAGAACAGGTAACCTTAGCCAGATTGGAGGATTTCCCCATTGTTTCATTGGCAGCTGTTTTACAGCATAATAGTTCAGGATTTGCCTCATTTAAGGATAAGGGAATAGTAACTCCAAAGGACTTTGAGGGGAAAAAGTATGGAGGATGGGGGTCCCCTATTGAAAAGGCGACCTTAAAGGCATTAATGGAGAAATATGGTGGAGATGTGGAGAAAGTGGAAATAATTACTAGCGGGGAAACGGATTTCTTCATAGCTAGTGAAAAGGGTGATATTGATTTTGGATGGCAATTTGAAACCTGGGCAGGGGTAGAAGCAGAGCTTAGGGGAATAGAATTAAACTATATAGCCTTAGGGAAAGAAGACAAGAATTTAGATTATTATACACCAGTAATCATAACTAATGAGAATAATATTGAAAATAATCCTGATCTAGTTAAGAGATTTATGGAAGCTGTTGTGAAGGGCTATGAATTTGCAATCGAAAATCCTCAAGAGGCTGGTGAAATTCTACTAGAAAATGCTCCTGAACTAGATGAAGAATTGGTGATGGCTAGTCAAAAGTTGATTAGTGGACGATATCAGGAGGATGCAGAAAAATGGGGAGTACAGAAAAAAGAGGTATGGGATAATTACACAAATTGGTTATTTGAAAATGACTTAATAGAGAGAAAGATTGATACTTCTAAAGCTTTTACTAATGAATTTCTATAGTCAATAGCTTCTAAGTAAATAGAGGTGTATATAATGGTGGAAAAAGTCTATATGGCTAATGTTAATAAAACCTTTCAAGAGGATGATAAGATACTAAAGGTTCTAAAGGATATTAGTATTACATTAAATGCAGGGGAATTCGTATCTATAATTGGACCTAGTGGCTGTGGTAAAAGTACTATCTTCCATATACTTACTAAGATAGTAAAGGGATATGGGGGAATAGTAAAGATAGATGGGGTATCTATAGAAAAGCAAAACAAAAAGATAGGATATATGCCCCAAAAGGACTTATTGATGCCCTGGCGAAACTTGTTAGATAATGTTTGTATACCCCTTGAAATACAAGGTATAAGGGGAAAAGATAGAAAAAAAAGGGTGGAAAAACTACTTCCAATATTTGGATTAGAAGGTTTTGAGAAATCTTATCCCTATCAATTATCTGGGGGAATGAGGCAAAGAGCTGCTCTATTAAGAACCATTTTAATAGATAGTGATATTTTATTATTGGATGAACCCTTTGCCGCATTAGATGCTATAAGTAGGTCTAATATGCAGGAATGGCTACTAGATATTTGGCAGAAGTTCAAACATTCTGCCCTATTTATTACCCATGATGTGGAAGAAGCCATATATTTATCAGACCGGATCTATGTTTTATCCCACCGACCTGCTATTATAGTAGATGAAATAAAAATAGATTTCCCTAGACCAAGGATAAAGGAAATGACTTTGACTTCAGAGTTTATAGGTTATAAAAAGAGATTAATAGAGTTATTGAGGTAGAATAAGGCTATGGGGTAGAGGATGGTAGGATGGACGGCAAAGAGATAATTAAAAAAAGAATATATAAATAAAATTATGGGAGTTGTAAATATTGACAGATGAGAAAATAAGTTATTTAACCCAGGGGGCAGTTATTGCAACGGTATATATAGTTTTGACTTTATTGTTGGCACCAATAAGTTATGGGGCTATTCAGGTTAGAATAGCTGAAGCCTTGACTATACTGCCATATTTTACCCCTGCTGCTATACCAGGCCTTTTTATTGGTTGTATAATTGCCAATCTAAATAGTCCATTGGGATTAATAGATATTATTTTTGGAAGCGTAGCCACTTTAATTGCAGCTTTAATCACCTATAGAATTAAGGATAAGAGGTTAGTTCCCCTTCCTTCTATAATATCAAATGCTATTATCATACCCTTTGTATTGAAACAGGTTTTAGGGATTCCTTACTTTATCAATATGGCCTGGGTTGGTATTGGTCAAATAATAGCCTGTTATGGTTTAGGTTATCCCCTATTAATATTTATTGAAAAGAATATAGGACAAAGGCTATGATTTTTATCATAGCCTTTGGTATATTATCTATTTTTGATTTTTTCCTGAGCAGCCTTTATAGATTTTTCAATACCTTCATAGCCGGTACATCTGCATAGATTACTTTCTAACCATTCTTTAATGGTCTTATCATCTGCATCTGGGTGAGTTTCCAATAGGGCATAGCTATTTAGGAGAAAGCCGGAGGTGCAATAGCCACATTGAAATCCCCCTTCTTCTATGAATGCCTCTTGTATTTCTGTATTAGATAATCCTTCAATAGTAGTAATCTCTTTATTCCCAACTTCTACCGCTAAGGTTAAACAGGATTTTATAGGTTTACCGTCAATTAGAACAGTACAGGCTCCACAATCACCATTTTCACAACCGGGCTTGGCCCCAGTAAGTCCTAATTTTTCCCGTAATACCCTAAGTAGTGTATCGGCTGGTCGGGCAAAAACTTTTCTTTTTTCCCCGTTTACCAATAATTCTATAGATGCATAATCTTTATATGCTATCATACAATCACCCCTTCCAGATTTGCCAACATTTCTTTCATAGACTTTTCCAATAGGGCCCTTCTATAATCATCAGAAGCTAAATGATCTTTTTTAAAGGGTAGGGGCATAAGCTCTATAGCTTTTGTAATTCTTTCCTCTGAGGAAAGTTCTTTATTATTTATAAAACTTTCCATTTCAATGGATCTAAAGGGGAGGGGGGCGACACCGCTAAAGGCCATTTTTATCTTACCCCCTTCTTTAAGGGCAACAATATTTGTTATTGGATAGTCTACCAATGTTTGCTTTTCCTTCCGTCTATTAAAATAAGGTGAAGATATTACACTTTTATTTACCTTCACTTGAAGGAGAAATTCTCCTTTTTTAAGAAGCAATCTCTTATCAAAGACGGTATTTATATCCACTTCTCTTCTTCCTTCTGGTCCTACTAATACTACTTTTCCATCTGCCACTAAAAGGGGAAGGATAGCCTCCCTATAGGGGAGTCGGCCGCAAATATTGCCACCAAGGGTTAATTTATTTCGAACGGTATGGTCTGCTATAGGCCTTAATACCTTGCTAAATAGTGTGAAGAGATTGCTTTCTATTATTTCACTAAGGGAAAGGCCAGCGCCAAAGACTAATTCTCCCTTTACTTCTTCCAAGACCTTAGTTTCTGGAAGGGCTTTTATATCTATAACAGCTTTAGTGGATAAGCTTTCTTTTCTAGCCATTGTTATTATTTCTGTTCCACCACCATAATATATAGGAGAAAGACCTTGGGAATCTAAATCATTAAAGGTATTTATAACCTCCTGGATGGTGGTTGGACGATAATATTGAAAATCAAAGGGTATCATTATTTATCCTCCTCCTTAATAGTTTTCCATATCGACTCTGGTGTAAGAGGCAGGGCATTTAGTGGTTTTCCTATTGCCCTAGATAGGGCATTGGACAGGGCACCAGGCATACCGATAACACCTTGTTCCCCTAATCCTCTTGCTCCAAAGGGGCCATCCCCCTGGGGAGTGTTTAAAAACTCTACCTGATATTTTGGATGTTCTCCATATCTTAATATCTTATAGGAACGGAGGTCATCATTTATTACCTGTTCCCTATTATTAAATAAGAAGCCTTCATTTCGAGCAAAGCTTAAACCCATAGCTAGACCTCCTACTATCTGTTCATGGGCAAGTTTAGGATTAATAAGGGTACCTACATCCATACAGCAGACAGCCTGTAGAACATTGTAACTACCATCACTTAGATCTACTTCTACTTCAATAGCTTGTGCACCTAAGGTCCATTCTAGCTCTGGTTGGCCTTCACCGGTTTCCGGATTTATTCCAGATAGCCTTCTGGATATATATCTTCCCCTGCCGATTACCTGCCCTTCAATGGCATTTCCATTGGGATATACATACCCCATTACCACTTTTTCCATATCTATACCTATCTTAGGTTCATCCTTTAGAAAGATTCTTCCATATCCCACCTCTAAATCTTCTGGAGAACAATGTAGAGGAATTGATGCAGTTCTTTTTAGTTGGGCTATGGCATCATCGGAGGCTTCAATGGCAGCTCGACCAGCCATCATTAAGCTTCTGCTGGCAGCTGTTGCCCAATCATGGGGGGCGGTTTTTGTATTGGTATCTTCTACTACATGAACCTTATCAACAGGGATCTTAAATTTCTCTGCTACAATTTGTGCTAGGGCTGTAAAGGTACCTTGACCTATTTCCACTATACCTGTTTGTAAGTTTATACTGGCATCTTCATTAAAGGTCAGGATTACTCCTGCATCGGTATTAGTAGGCATAGCAGGTGATTTCCACAAAAGACCCATTCCCTTTGCCCTCACCTTATTGGGGGACACTTCAATTTTAGACCCTTCTTCCCAATTTATCATAGTTCCTACTCTACGGATACATTCCGGCAAATCTCCAGTATTAGCATCCATCACATTTAAGGTAGGAGCGGTATCTCCCTCTACTATGGCATTTTTTAGCCGGAACTCCATTGAATCCATTCCTAATTTTTCTGATAGTAGATCTATGGAACGTTCAATGGCAAAGGCTAGTTCAATATGACCAAAACCTCGAAAAGCTGTTGCAAAGGGATGGTTTGTATATACACAGAGGGAATCACAGGAAACATTGGGAATTCGATAGGGACCAGTAGAAGAAATAGCAGCTGCCCTACTAATATTAACTGCATAATCTGCATATGCTCCACAATCAAATAAATATGTAAGCTCTGCTGCCACAAGATTACCCTCTTTTGTACAGCCTAGCCTCACATCTGCTTCCATTCCTATATGGCCAGGGGAACTTATTAAATCCTGCTCCCTGGTGTTGACCAATTTTACTGGTCGTCCCCCTACAGCTCGGGAGAGTAAGTAAACTAAAGCCTCTAATTGTAAGCCTGCTTTTCCACCAAATCCTCCTCCTATTGGGGAGGACTCCACATTAATCTTTCCTATGGGAATATCAAAATTATAACCTAGAAGAGATTTTACTATAAAGGGTGCTTGGGTAGCAGATTTTATAACTATATCCCCTCGGGGATTTATCTTAGTAATTGTTGCTCTAGTTTCCATTGCTACATGGTCACTGGGAGGGAAGGAGAAGGAAGCCTCTATTATCACATCTGCCTTTTCAAATCCTTCCTTAATATTTCCTTTGCGAATTTTAGTCCGATTTGCTATGTTTTTACCTATCTCTGGATGAATGGCGTCAATATGTTTGTATTTAGACATATCTGGGTGGATTAATGGTGCATCTTCTTTCAAAGCATTTCGTACTGAAGAAATAATAGGTAATTCCTCATACTCTACTTTGATTAGGCTGAGGGCAGCCTTAGCCTCTTGTTCGCTATTGGCAATAATAGCAGCCACTGGTTCACCATAATATCTGACTTTTTTGTAAGCTAAGGGAGGTTTATCTCCCATATATAAACCTAGGGTAACTGGGAAATCTTCTCCTGTTAATATAGCTTGAACCCCTGATGACTTTTTTGCCAAAGAAATATCTATAGACTTAATCAATGCATGGCTATGGGTGCTGGTTTTCAGAGCTGCATGTAATAGTCCCGGAGGATTATTGTCATTAATATAGATCTGCTTACCGGTAGTTTTTTCTTTAGCATCTAATCTGGTAGTTGATACTCCAATTACATTATAATCATTCAAATAGGTACTCCCCTTTCTACTTTATTAAGTAAATCTTACCCTATAAATTAGGTAATAATCTAAAAAAATTAAATATTCTGAAAAGTTAGGATAGAAAGAGTTAAGATTTAAAAATCTTATTATCAAATAGAAAAGTTTATAAGAATAAAGGAGAAGCTATAAATAAAGAAAGATAACCAAAAGGTTATCTTTCCAGTTAAAAATATGGGAGATAATTATTATTTTGCTAATTCTATAAGTAAAAGACTTCCAACTTGATTTATATTCCCTGCTCCCATAGTTAGAACCATATCTCCGGGGGCAATATTTTCTAAAAGAAAGGTGACTATAGATTGAAAGTCCCCTAAATAATAGGCATTTTTCCCTGTGTCTGTTATTGCCTTGGTTAGGTCTTTAGAATGAATAAGACCAGTATCTTTTTCACGAGCTGCAAAAATATCTGCAATAATAATTTCATCTGCCATTTCAAAGGCAGTAGAAAATTCTTTTAATAAGGTAATAGTTCGGGTGTAAGTATGGGGTTGAAAGACACACCACATTTTTTTATGGGGATATCTCTTTGCAGCTTCCAAGGTAGCTTTAATCTCTGTTGGATGATGGGCATAATCATCAATAACTGTTATATCTTGTATTTTTCCCTTTAATTCAAATCTTCTATGGGTTCCTCTGTATGCTAGCAGACCACTTTTTATTATATCTATTGGAATATCTAAATAATAAGCACAACCTATTGCTGAAAGGGAATTAACCACATTATGAAGACCGGGAACGGAAAGTTGAAAATGGCCAAAGTGTTTACCTCTATAAAGCACATCAAAGTACCCAAAACCAAATTCATTATAGCCAATATTAATAGCTTGCCAATGGCAATCCTCTGAAAGACCAAAGGTGGAAATATTACAATCTAAATCCTTTAAGATGGAATGGACATTTTCACTATCTCCTTTTGCTAATAAATAACCATTCTTAGGTACAAGTTTTGCAAATTTGTAAAAGGCTTTTTTAATATGTTCTATATCAGTAAAATAATCCAGATGGTCTTCTTCAATATTAAGAATTATTCCAATATAGGGAGAAAAATGCAGGAAGCTTTCTACATACTCACAGGCTTCTGTTATAAAATAAGGACTATTTCCTACTTTTACATTTCCTCCAATAGCATCTAATTCTCCTCCCACTAAAATGGTAGGATCTACCCTTGCCTCTTCTAGAATTACTGAAATCATAGAGGTGGTAGTGGTTTTACCGTGGGTACCTGCCACTGCTATACTTTTCTTATATTGTTTCATAATATAGCCTAGAAATGGTGCCCTTTCAATTATGGGAATATTTAATTCTTTTGCCCTTATTAGTTCTTCATTATCTGATTTTACTGCAGCAGTATATACTACTAATTTGGTGGTTTCTTCTATATTGTCTTTACTATGGCCTATATATATTTTTCCACCATCAGCTTCAAGCTTTTTTGTTATGGAGGATGATTGGATATCTGATCCGCTTACCTTGTGATTATTATACATTAGCACTTCTGCTAAGCCACTCATACTAATACCACCAATGCCAATAAAATGTACATGGTCATAGGAGGATAGATCTAAATCTAAAGAAGATGACATTGACTTAACTTCCTTTCCTAGGAAAATCTTTGTAACTATTATAAGTATAACCCTATATTTAAATATTAATAATAAAACATATTAATTATACCATAAAGTATAGCTTCAAAATAAATTCTTTTTACTTAATCCAAATAAGAAATTTTTCAACTAACACTTTATTACTATTGCAAAACCTTAAAAATATGAATAAAATATAGAATAATAGATAAAATATTCGTTATTTAGGGGTGAAGCTATGGGGAATATAAAGAAAAAAAGAAATGAACGAATCGGAGGACTAATTAAGATTCTAAGTGACCAACCTAATAAGGTGATTACTTTAAATTATTTTTGTGAACTATTTGCTGCTGCAAAGTCCACAATCAGTGAGGATATTGTTATTGCTAAAAGTATTCTTGAGGATTTTCAATTAGGAACTATACAAACAATAACAGGGGCTTTAGGGGGGGTTAAATATACACCTGTAGTAAATAAAGAAAAGACCATTGAATTTTTGCAGGACATTTGTAATAAGCTAGGAAAAGAGGATAGATTAATTCCTGGTGGTTTTATTTATATGACAGATATTATATATTCTCCAAATATAGCAACTAAAATAGGAGAAATTTTAGCTACCCAATTTTATCATAAGGATATAAACTATGTTTTGACTATGGAAACAAAGGGCATTCCCATAGCCTTAATGACAGGGAAGGCACTAGGAGTCCCTTTAGTAATTGTCAGAAGGGATAGTAGGGTTACTGAAGGATCAACTGTAAGTATAAACTATGTATCAGGTTCCAGTAATAGAATACAGAATATGTCTTTGTCTAGAAGAGCCCTTCCTAAAGATTCTAGAGTACTTATTATTGACGATTTTATGAAGGCAGGGGGTACTGCAAAGGGTATGATGGACTTGATGGATGAATTTGAATGTAAGGTGGAAGGAATTGGTGTATTAGTTGCTACAGATCAACCTGAAATAAAAGTAGTAGATAATTATGTATCTCTTTTGCATCTAAGGGAAGTTGATATAAAAAATAAGAAAATACATATTGCTCCAAATTTAAATTTAAAATAAAAAAATATTTCAAGAAAAAATTAAATATAGAGTATTAGAATTCCTCAATGATATAGCATATTTTAACTAAAATATCTAATAAATTAAATTAATATAGCAATTAACAATAAGAAAAGGTGAATATTAAGAAAAATTTTGTTTTTTAGAAGGATTATCTAAATTAATGAAGAATATCCTATTTATGAAGTAATTACAATAAGGGAATGTTGAGACATAGGGAAGGTGGTGTGAGCTACGTGCAAATAACTGATGTACGTATCCGAAAAATTAATACCGAAGGGAAGATGAAGGCTATTGTATCTGTAACCTTTGATGATCAATTCGTGGTTCATGATATTAAGATTATTGAGGGCCAAAATGGATTATTTATTGCAATGCCTAGCCGAAAAACTCCAGAAGGGGAGTTTAAGGATATTGCCCATCCTATTAATTCGGAAACAAGGGGATATATCCAAGATGCTATTCTATCAAAGTATGAGGAAAGCTTGGAACAAAGTGCAGTAGCAGCAACAGAGTAACACTAAAAAGGAGAGACATCTCCTTTTTTTTTTGGAAAGAATTATTTTATATACTAGTATAGGTATACAATAAAAGATAAAAGCTATATAATAATTAGTGAACAATGAGGATGTAATCTATTAAAAGCAGGTGAGATAATGGAAAAAGGTAAAGACACTATTGCCCTTATCTTGGCAGCAGGTGCAGGGACAAGGATGAAGTCTCAAAAACCTAAGGTATTACATAAGGTATGTGGAAAACCTATGTTGGAGCATGTAATAGAACAAGTTAGAAAACTCCAGGTAGAAAAAATAATTGTTGTAATTGGGAATGGAGCTGACCAAGTTAGGGTTACCATTGGTGAAGATGTTGAATATGTTTACCAAAGGGAATTGCTAGGGACTGGTCATGCTGTAATGGAAGGGGAACATTTATTTAGAGATCATAGGGGAAATATTTTATTATTATATGGTGACACCCCCCTAATTTCTGCAAGTACTTTATCAAAATTTATTCAATATCACAAAGAGAATAATTTTGCGGCTACTGTGCTAACTGCAAGATTTGAAAATCCTTTTGGCTATGGAAGAATTATTCGAAATAAAAGAGGAAACATAGTATCAATAGTAGAACAAAAAGATGCAAATAAGGAACAATTAAGCATTACTGAAATTAACTCTGGGATGTATTATTTTAATTCACAATTACTTTGTAAAGCACTAAAAAACATCACTAATGATAATGCCCAGGGAGAATACTATATTACAGATACTATAGAAGTTTTAAATAAGGAGGGCTATACTATAGGAGGATATGAAGTGGAAGTGGCAGAGGAGATTGAAGGTGTTAATTCTAGGGCCCAATTAGCTAAGGCGGAAGCTTTTATGAGAAAAGCCATTAATGAATATTGGATGGAACAGGGTGTTACTTTTGTAGATCCTGCTACTACCTATATACATAAGGAAGTAGAAATAGGGAAAGATACCATAATATACCCAGGGGTACTATTAGAGGGCAGAAGTAAAATAGGATCAAATTGTATTATTGGTGCCCATTCTAGAATAGTGGATTCAAATATTGGAGATAATGTGGAAATTCAAATTTCAACAATTCTTGAAAGCACTATTAAGAATAAGACTAGAATAGGACCTTATGCTTATATTAGACCAAATTGTCTAATAGGGGAAAATGTTAAGATTGGTGATTTTGTAGAGGTAAAAAACTCTATTATTGATGATAATACCAGTGCTGCCCATCTTAGCTATATAGGTGATGCAGAGGTAGGTAAAAATGTAAATATTGGCTGTGGAACTATATTTGTTAATTATGATGGACATAAAAAACATAAGACTATAGTTAGGGATAGTGCTTTTATTGGATGCAATACAAACTTAGTGGCTCCAGTGGAGATTAAAGAAGGGTCTTTTATAGCGGCGGGCTCTACCATTACTGATGAAGTTCCACCCTATTCCCTCGCTATAGCTCGAGCTAGGCAGGTAAATAAAGAAGGTAGGTTTAAAAAGAAGGAAACAAAGGACAAATAGGGGGTATTATTAATGAAGGGAAATTATAAGGATTTAAGAATTATTGCTGGTAATTCTAATCCAAAACTTGCAAAGGAAATTGCAGATATTTTAGGATGTCCCATTACAAAAACAGTGGTAACCAGCTTTAGTGATGGAGAAACTTCAGTAAATATTAGGGAATCAATTAGGGGCAGTGATGTCTTTGTAATACAGTCTACCTGTAAACCAGTAAATGATAATCTAATGGAGTTACTAATTATTATTGATGCCTTAAAAAGGGCTTCTGCAGGAAGGATAAATGCAGTTATTCCCTATTATGGATATGCACGACAGGATAGAAAGGCTAAGGCTAGAGATCCCATTACAGCAAAGTTGGTGGCAGATATAATTTCTGCTGCAGGTGCTGATAGGGTTCTTACCATAGATTTACATGCTATACAAATTCAAGGATTTTTCAATATACCAGTGGACCATCTTTTAGGCGTACCTTTAATTGCTGAACATCTTAAGAAAAAGGATATTAAGGACCTGGTAGTTGTAGCACCTGACTTGGGAAGTGTTACCCGTTCAAGAAATCTGGCAGAGCGATTACATGCACCTTTGGCTATTATAGACAAAAGACGACCTAAAGCAAATATTTCTGAAGTTATGACTGTTATTGGAGATATAAAGGATAAGAATGTGGTTCTTATAGATGATATCATAGATACCGCTGGCACAATAGCTAATAGTGCTCAGGCTCTTAAGGATTTAGGAGCCAAGAGTATTTTTGCTTCCTGTACCCATCCAGTTTTATCTGGACCGGCTATTGAAAGGATAAATAAGTCACCTATTGATGAATTGGTTATAACTAATACCATTCCTCTTCCTGAAGAAAAGAAAAGCGACAAAATAGAATGCATTTCAGTGGCACCATTATTTGCCTCTGCTATTAACAGGATTTATGAAGGATTATCAGTAAGTAGACTATTTGATTAATATTTAAACTATAGGTAAAATAATAAAAGTCAGGAGAGACTCCTGACTTTTTGTTAAAGGGGAAAAGGGGCGATAAAATGAACTTTTCGAAAAATACCATAATTGATACTATATTAACCTTAATAATTATAGGGGGTATAATTTTAGGAGGGGCAAAGGATCATATATTTTTTATTATTCCAATACTAGCCCTTATTGCTCTTATAGTAATTAGAAGAATTAGAATAAAAAGATTTATTAAATCAGAAAAAGAAAGATTAAGGGAAGAATGGGGGAAGGGCCATAATGGCAAGGTAGCCATAAAAAATATAAGACAATTATTTGATTTTTTACCTAAGGAAAAGCCTGGTTTTTTTATTGATGAAATTACCTGGAGAGATCTAAATATGGACAGTATTTTCTTAAAGATGGACCATACTCAGTCTTTAGCAGGTATGAACTTTTTATACAATCTATTAAGAATACCCCTTTTTAATAAGGAAGAATTAATACATAGAAATAATATAATTAATTATTTTAGGAATAATAAAGACATTTCTATAGATATTCAATGGCCCCTATCTAGATTAGGTAAAGAGGAAGGTGCAAATGTATTCTTTTTCTTTAGACAAGGATTAGATATTAACACAGATAAGCTGATCCTCTATAGAATTTTATCCATCTTACCCTTTATAACTTTAGCTTTGTTTGCCATTAATCCTCCATTAGCTATAAGTAGTTTTACCATGGTACTTTTTGTAAATGCTATCATTTATCAAAATAATAAAAATAGAATATTCTATGAGTTAGAGGCATTTAATTACCTAGGTAGTATGACAAATTGTTTAAAAACAATAGATCAGATAAAGGGTTTCGAAATAAATGGATACAAGGATAAAGCAGCCCCTTTATTAAAAGATACAGCTTCTATAAGAAAAAATATTTCTAAACTTAAGTCAGGGGCCTATGATGGCAGTGATATTCAAGTAATCAAGGATTTTTTAAATATGATAGTCCTTAGGGAAACTATTCTATTTTATAATACAGTAAAATTAATCAATAAAAATAGGGAAAATTATATAGAAATATATAAGTTACTAGGGGAAATTGACTGTTTTATTTCCATTGCTTCCTATAGGGAAAGCCTTAATTATTTTTGTGAACCTAACCTCTTAGAGGATAGAAATTTAATATTCATAGAGGCAACAAATCTATATCACCCCTTACTAGATAAACCTGTACCCTATAATATTAGCCAAAGAAATTTAGGGGCTTTGATTACCGGATCCAATGCCTCTGGAAAGTCCACTTTTTTAAGAACAATAGGTGTTAATGCCTTATTGTCCCAGACCTTATATATGGCTTTAGCAGAAAAATATAGTGGTAATTATTTTAAGTTACTTACTTCTATAGGTATGGCAGATAGTATTGAAGAGGGGGACAGCTATTTCATGGCAGAGGCAAAGTCACTAAAAAGAATAATAGATAGTATAGATATAAGGATACCTACACTATGTATATTAGATGAAATATTCAGAGGCACAAATACTTTAGAGAGGATAAATGCAGCAAAGGAGGTATTGGATTATATGGTGGATAGAAATGTAATGATCTTTGCTGCTACCCATGATTTAGAATTAACTATATTGATGGAAGGAAAACTAACAAATTATCATTTCCAAGAGGACATCAAGGAGAAAGATATAGAATTTGATTATATTTTACGTAAGGGACCTTGCACTTCTAGGAATGCTATTGCTATACTTAGGTATCTTGATTATCCTCCAGAGATTTATGAAAATGCTGAAAAAAGGGTATTAGAATCTTAGGAGAGTAAATCTATTTAGATTAAAGGTAGTAAAGGAGGTAGACCTATGTATCTTATTATTGGCTTAGGCAATCCAGAGGATAGATATGGGGCCACACGCCATAATGTAGGATTTGAAACAATAAATTATTTTGCCCAGGAAGAGAATATTGAACTGAAGAAGGTCAAACATAGGGCATTGATAGGGGAGGGTTTTGTAGGGGGAAAAAAGGTCATGTTAGTCAAGCCCCAAACCTATATGAATTTAAGTGGGGAGAGTGTTAGAGAAATTATTGATTATTATAATGTTCCTTTGGAGAATATATTAGTAGTATATGATGATATTGATTTAGAGGTAGGCAGGCTGCGATTGCGTTCAAAGGGAAGTGGAGGTACCCATAATGGTATGAGGTCCATTATTTACCAACTTAGAGAAGATGAGTTTCCCCGATTGCGAATTGGAATAGGAAAACCTGAAAGGCAGGATTTAACCAGCTATGTTTTAGGAAGGTTTAGTCAGGAAGATAAAGAAAAAATTATAGAGGCAATAAAAAAAGCTAGGGAAGCTATAAAATTATTTATATCTAAGGGTATCCAAGAGGCAATGAATGAATTTAATGGGGAAAGGATATAGCCAATAGTGGATAAGGTAAGAGACTATGAAGGAAGTCTTTGGTGGAATTGTTTCCGCCCTGATAGCATATATCTTTAATAGAATTTTAATAAAGAGGCAAAAGGAAAAATCTATAGTATATGTTATACCCCTTATAGAAGAGTTATCTAAAACTATTTTAGGGGTGATTATTAGTGGTAATATTATAGCTGTTCACTTTGTCTTTGGAATAATTGAAGCCATATATGATTGGTTCCATACTGAAGAAAAAAGGATTGCTTATATTGCTATAGCGTTTAGCATAATAAGTCATAGTATTTTTGGATTTATAAGCTATTATATATACCTTTGGACAGGTTGGATAGGCCTGGGGATTATAGTTGCTACATTAATTCATATTATTTGGAATTATTATATTACCCGGGGAGATTAAAAATAATTATTGATAAAAATAAAATCACTGCCCAGTATTTTTTAAAACTGGGCTAGAGTTGTTTAAAAGGATGGGGTAATAGTGGAAGATATATTTAAAGAAATGCTTAATAAAATGCCGGGCTATAACCAGGGAAAAGAAGGATTGATTGAGGGAGAAAGTCCTATTGTTTATCACGAAATAGGGGAAACATCTAAATCCCATTTAATATATGGGATGGTAAAGGATGTATCACCAACAGCCTTAGTGATTACCTATAGCGATACTCAAGCTAACAAACTATATGAGGATTTATCTTTCTTTTTAGGAGAGAATATTATGTATTTTCCCGCTCAGCCCACCTTGTATTATTTTGTTGATGCCCATAGTCCAGAAATTTCAATAGAGAGAATTAAAGTTCTAAGAGCATTAATAAATAGGGAGTCTAAGGTGATAGTAGCCTCAATCGAAGCCATTATGAAAAAATTATTACCCATAGAGAGATATAAAAACTATTGGCATATTTTTAAAGTAGGGCAAATAATTGAGATTGAAGAATTACAAAATTTTTTAATTCAATCAGGCTATGAAAGGGTGGAAGAGGTAGAGAGTCCAGGGCAATATAATATAAGAGGGGGAATAGTGGATATCTATCCTATAATTAGTGACCTACCCTTTAGGATAGAATTTTTTGATAATGAAATTGATTCAATAAGAAGCTTTGATACTTTAACCCAAAGGTCAATAGATAAGTACACGGATATAGAAGTTCCTCCAACAAAGGAGTTAATTTTTTTAGAGATTGATAAGAAAGATAATCTTGTAAAGTATGAAAAGGAATTTAGCAAGAATATAAAAAATGAATTATATCTTTCTAGCATGGAATATGATTTTGTTAGCCTAATGGATTATTTCCCTAAAGATTTCATTATATTCTTAGATCAACCCCATAGGATAAAGGAAAGATTTGATAGTGTAAGCTCTGAACTTCAAGAGGACTTTAAGGGACTATTAGAAAAGGAGGAGGTAATACCTAGTGATTTTGAAGTTTTTTTCCCCTATTATGACTTAACTAAGAGAATGAATAGAGAGAGATTATGTATATTTCAAACTCTTATAAGAAGAGTGGATCCCTTTGTACCTAAAAAGATTTTATCCTTTGTGAGTTATCCCACCCATCCTTTTCATGGAAAACTATCTTTATTGGTGGAAGAAATAGCCCACTGGAAGAAGAAGGGTTATAGCATAATTATTTTATCAGATACTTATAAGAAGGGAGAATTACTATTAGAGAATTTAGTTGAAATGGGTATAGAAGGAGTTTTTATAGGTAACCCTGAAAAAGCCCTTGTGGGGGGAGAAATAATTATACTAAAAGGTGGTATCCAAAGGGGGGTAGAATATCCAGAAATCAAGACCATAATCCTTACAGAAAAAGAAATATTCTCCTCCTTGCAAAAAAAGACTAAAAAGACCAGAAGGAAAACAAAAAGAAAAATAGACCCCTTTGTAGATTTAAATATAGGAGACTATGTAGTTCATGAGTCTTATGGAATAGGAAAGTATTTAGGATTAGAAAAAATCGAAGTAGATGGAATACAAAGGGATTATCTAAATATTAAATATGCTAGGGGAGATAAATTATATATTCCTACAGAACAAATGGACCTTATCCAACCCTATATAGGAGGAGAAAACACATCAGTAAAGCTCAATAGACTGGGTGGAAATGAATGGAAGAGAACTAAAGGGAAGGTAAAAAAAGCTATAGAGGATATGACAGAGGAACTATTAAACCTCTATGCCCAAAGACAGACCATAAAGGGTTTTAGTTTTTCTAAGGATAGCCATTGGCAAAGGGAATTTGAGGATGGTTTTCCCTATGAGGAAACCCCAGATCAACACCAAGCAATTGAAGAAATAAAAAAGGATATGGAAGCTCCTATAGTAATGGATAGGCTATTATGTGGTGATGTAGGTTATGGCAAGACAGAGGTTGCCTTAAGGGCTGCCTTTAAGGCTGTAATGGATGGAAAACAGGTGGCATTTTTAGTACCTACCACTATTTTAGCCCAACAGCATTATAATACTATGGTAGAAAGATTTTCCAATTTCCCAATATCCATTGATATGTTAAGTAGATTTAAAACTGGGAAACAAGTAAAACAGACTTTATTAGATATTAGAAGTGGTATGGTGGATATTGTGGTAGGTACCCATCGAATGATACAAAAAGACATAAAATTTAAGGATCTAGGCCTTTTAATAATTGATGAGGAGCAGCGTTTTGGAGTAAGCCATAAGGAACGATTAAAAAACTTTAAGAAAAATGTAGATGTGTTAAGTCTTAGTGCTACTCCCATTCCTAGGACATTACATATGTCTTTAGTAGGCATCAGGGATATGAGCATTATTGAACAACCTCCTGAAGAGCGGTACCCAGTTCAAACCTATGTGTTAGAGTATAATGATAAGTTAATTAGGGATGCTATTCTAAGGGAGTTAGATCGAGGTGGACAAATTTTTTATGTATATAATAGGGTGGAAAATATAGAGAGGATAGCCCATAATTTGGCTGATTTAGTTCCAGAGGCCAGAATAACCATTGGTCATGGTCAAATGTCAGAAAATCAATTAGAAGATACTATGCTGTCCTTTATAGAGAAAAAATATGATGTTTTAGTATGTACCACTATTATCGAATCAGGATTGGATATACCTAATGCTAATACTATTATCGTAGTGGATGGTGATAAGATGGGATTATCCCAACTATATCAACTACGGGGAAGGGTAGGTCGATCAAATAGAATAGCCTATGCTTATATTACCTACGAAAAAAATAAGATTTTAACAGAAATTGCAGAAAAGCGATTACAGGCTATTAAGGAGTTTACAGAGTTTGGATCAGGATTTAAGGTGGCTATGAGAGATTTAGAAATAAGGGGAGCTGGAAATCTTCTAGGAGCAGAACAACATGGTCATATGGCCGCAATTGGATATGATCTCTATTGTAAGCTATTGGAGGAATCTATAAATAAGAAGAAAGGGATTCCTCAAAAAGTAAAAAAAGAAATCACCATAGATCTTCCAGTGGATGCCTATATACCCAATTGGTATATCTCTAAGGAGAACGTAAGAATCCAGATATATAAAAAAATGGTAGCCATAGAGACCATGGAGGATTTTTACGATATTCAGGAGGAAATAGAAGATAGATTTGGTGATTTACCTATTGGAGTAAACAATCTCTTAAAGGTGTCCTATATAAAAGCCCTAGCCCAAAGAATAAAAATTTATAATATTAATATGAAAAATAATAATGTTTATCTTTATTTTGAAAAAGAGGATTTTATTACTATGGAGATTATAGGGGAATTGGTAAAAATATATGGAAAAAGGATAATAATAAATGCCAGTGAACAGCCATATATTTCACTGAGGATATCTAGGTTAGTTGATAAACAACTAGATGATATAAAAGAAGTTTTAGAAAAGATAACAGTTTTGCAAGTAATATAGTTTCAGTTATAATAGATTGTATAAGTCAATTTTAAGGAGTGAAGGATTTGTTAAAAATCACTAGGATAAAGAAAACAGTACTAGCATTTATTTTAATTACATTATTTATATTATCAACAGGATGTAATCTAGTCCAGATGAAGCCAGAGGCAATTAAAAAACAGGTAGTGGCAAAGATTGAAGATCATAAAATTTTAAAACATGATTTTAATCTCTATCTTTTTTTAGAAAAACTAAGCTGGCAAATTCAAGGACAAACTTTTCCCAGTGAAGGGGAACAATTAGAAAATATAAAAAATTCAGTTCTAGATAATTTAGTACAAAATGAAATGCTTATCTATTTAGCAAAACAGGAGGAAATTCCTGTTGATGAGGAAATAGTAGAAAACCAATTGATAGAGTTAAAGGAATTCCTGATTTCCGATTTAGGTGGGGAAGAAGAATATGAAAAAACCCTGGAGGATAACAATTTAACTGATACAGAATTTGAGGAATTTTTAAAAAGATATTTTTCAATGAACCAATATATTGAAGGACTAATAGAGATGGTTACTAAAGATGTTTCCGTAGATGAACAGGAAGCTAAGGAATTCTATGACGAAAATCAAGTACAATTTGACCCAAGTACTGCAAAAGCTAAACATATTTTAGTAAATAAGGAAAATGAAACATTGGCTAAAGAAATATCTAAGAGGGGAAAGGCTGGAGAGGATTTTGATAAGCTAATGGAAGAATTCCAAGGAAATGAAAATATTTTAGAGGCATCAGATTTAGGTGAATTTAATAAGGCTAAGATGATTAAGGAGTTTAGCGATGCAACCTTTGCCTTAGAGGAAGGTGAAGTAAGCGATATAGTAGAAAGTTTTTATGGCTATCATATAATAAAATTAGAGGAAAAAGATGAAAAGCCTGTAAAACAATTTGATGAAGTAAAGGAAGAAATAACAATGCAGTTAGAACTTAGCAAGAAACAGGAGGAATTCTCCAAATACATGCAACAAAAACAAGAAGAACTTAAAATAGAAAAGTATCCTAATAAGCTTTAAATATTTCCCCTCCTTTAGTTTTCTTTCGTGTATAATTCTGACAATAAAGATAAATACTAAACTAGGCTTAATAAGAACACATAAGGAGGGAAGGTATCATGAAAGCAACGGGGATTGTAAGACGTATAGATGATTTAGGGAGGGTAGTTATTCCCAAGGAAATAAGACGTACAATGCGTATTCGTGAAGGTGATCCCCTGGAAATCTTCACAGACACTGAGGGTGGGGTAATATTAAAAAAGTATTCTCCCATAGGTGAATTAGGAGATTTTGCCAAGGAATATGCTGAATCAATACAACAGGCTACTGGTCATATTGCTTGTATTTCTGATAAAGATATAATAATTGCCATAGCAGGTATAGGTAAAAAGGGGTTTGTTGGCAAAAAAATTAGTAAGGAATTAGAAGAAATTATTCTAAATAAAAAAATATCTAACCTGGGAAAAGAAAAGACAATTGCATTAATAGAGGGACAGGAAAAAGAAGAAGACTTTACAGCTCAGGTTATTTGTCCAATTGTTACTCAGGGAGATGCTATTGGTTCAGTAATATTATTATCACAGGAAGATCAGATTAAAATGGATGATGGGGAAATGAAGATTGCTGAGACAGCGGCAAAATTTTTAGGGAAACAGATGGAGGATTAACAGTATAAAAGAAAAGTGTAGGGAAATACATAAAATATCCCTATTAATGTAAATAAAGGTAGGTTGCCTATGTAAACCTACCTTTATTAATAATATTTATCCACCGCCAATGGGCGGGAATATGGATAATATGTCATTATCCTCCAGTGATGTATTAATATCTGCCTTTCTACCATTAATTAGTATTATAGCGGCATCTTTTGGGGAAATTTTTAAATCATTAACTATGTCTAAAACTATTGCTTCTTTTTTTGTACTTATTTTCATTTCCTTTTCCCGATTATCTCTTAGATTGGCAAAGAGTCTAACTTTAACATTAATCATGTACAAATCCTTTCTAATTATTTATGAATTATCTTTCCTCTTAAAATTCCTTGGGTTGTTTTGATTTTTTCCGTAAAATCCTAGGGCAACTCTATAAGGGCCAGGACAGCCAGGGGGCAAGAAAGCCACCCTGTCCCCTGGACAAATGGTATAATCCAATGATTGAGTATTGCCATTGACAAAAATTACTTCTACTTCTTCTGGTTTCACTTCTAGAATATCTGCAAGCTGGTATCCAGTAATAGGCTCTTCTATATCTAATATAAGGGGAACCTTATCAAATTTTTTTCTAAAAGCCCTATCTAAATGAAGAAAACCTCTTACTTCAATGGTGTTTTTCCCTTCCTTAGTCAACACATTACCTCCAATTTAAAACTAAATTAAAAATTATATACCTCATCGATTTCTTCAGGAGTAAAGTCCCAAACAACATTATGAGGAGGCAGGGGCTCATATTCAAAGAATTCTGGCAATCTATCATGGGCATTTGTAAATCCAGCAGCTTTATTAAATTCCCGTTCTACCTTTAATATATTTTCTCCAAGTTTATCCACATCTTCTGCAGTTAGAGATAGTCCATATTGGGCGTTAATCATATCTATTAGGGCCTGATATCCTTCTGGGCTATCTGCAATACCAAAATAGACAAAAAGACACATTCCAGTAGTATCAACTGCGGCGGTACCTATTTGCATTGCCCTGGAATATTCAATTTGACCTTCTTTCTTAAGAGGATCTATACTTCCACCTATACTTAGAATATTTCCTGAAATGCAATAACCGAAGGTATGGTCAGCCCCCATAGTACCGGTGGCATAGGTAAGGCCAATCCCCTTAATAGGGCGAGGGTCATAGGCAGGTATTCCTTGATCTTTTACTACTGGCACTCTGAATAATCCGCAAAGCTTACCTACTATGGATGTTCCTCCTCCTATGATTCGTCCCATTGGAGTAGGCACTGCAATTTGTTCTACCACATCTAATACTGCTTTACCGTCTCCCCAGGGCAATAAGCCTCCTTCCATTGCAACTGCCACAGCAACGGCTATTTCTATACTATCTACACCTACATCATCCATAGCCCTATCTATATAAGCAATATCATCCAAATCCTTAATTCCTGAGTCTCCTCCTAGACCCCAGATAGTTTCATACTCAAAACCACTGGTAATATATTTTCCCTTTTTATCTGGATACCATTGGGAACACTTAATAACACAGCCAGGATGACAACCGTGGGCCACTTTCCCTTCTCCATTACGTTCTGTAATTGTAGCATTTAAAGTTTCACCGGAAATATTATCATTGTGATCTATTCGGCCAGTGGTAAAGTTATAGGATGGAAATCCTCCCGCTTCATTAATAATATTTACCAATACATCTGTACCATAGGCAGCTAAACCTTCACCAGATACAGGATGGTCCATTAGAGCTTTTGCAAAGACCTTAGCTGCAGATCTAAATTTCTCTACATCTGCAATAGGAACAGCTCCAGCTCCTGTATCATCTATAACCAAGGCCTTAACCTTTTTAGAACCCATTACAGCTCCTAGTCCCCCTCGGCCGGCACTACGAATATTTCCTTCTGGATCCTTAAAAGATATATTAGCTGTTGGAAGGCGGTATTCCCCAGCTGGTCCAGCTATGGCGATGCCTACCTTCTGCCCATATTTCTCGCTTAGGACTTCAATAGCCTTATAATTACCTACTCCTCCTAAGATTTCTTCTGGAGCTTCTTCTATGGTTACCCCATCCATTGTAACTATTATTACATAAAACTTATCATCCTTAGGTATACCTTCAATAACTAAGGCTTTTATTCCCATTCTGGCCATTTTTTGTGAAAAGGAGCCACCTGAGTTACTTTCCTTAATAGTTCCTGTAAGAGGACTTTTTGCCCCAACTGAAATACGACCAGAGTTAGGGGCGGAAGTTCCACTAAGAAGCCCTGGTGCAAAGATTAATTTATTGTTTTTCCCTAAAGGATGGCAGGTAGGTTTAACTTCATCAGCTACAAAATTAGAAGTTAGTCCTCGACCTCCTAAACCTATATATTTCTCAGGCACTTCTTCAGTCTTAACCTCCAATGTAGTCATATCCACTCGGATAAATTTATTCATCAATATACCCCCTTAAAATAATATAATATACTATTAATTCATATAGCAATATATATGCCAATAAAAGTTATAGGGATTTTTTCCTTCAATATAGGGTTTTTAGAACTATTTATAGAAAACAAGATTAATTAGATAGATATATGCACTAAAGTGGAACAAATATTTAAAGGCTTTACTGCTCTAAATTTGAACAATGTATTTATATGGAACATAAATTTACAACTTATTTATACAAATAAAGGAAATGATAATATAAAATAGAAATATAAATAAGGATAGTCTATTATTGGAGGGGATAATAATAAAAAAGTATAATGATAAATTAGGATTATCAAAGATTTATACCGAAGAAATAATAAATTCTATCTCTGAAGGGATTATGACGACTGACCTAAATGGAAATGTGAAGATTGTAAATAAGGTTATATTGGATATGTTTGGTTATACTAAGGAGGCTTTTCAGGCAAAAAAAGCCTATGAATTATTTGAAGGATGGGAGGATGTAATAAAGTCTATAAAAGATAATAACTCCTATTCTGGCGATGTATTGGTCCACTCTAAAAAAAATGTATTAGAATACAATTTAAATGCTTATTCCATTTATGATTCTGGAACAAATTTAAGTTCCATAGTCTATCTCTTTAAAGAGATAAAAAGGACCAGAAAACAAGCAGATAAAATTGCAAAAAGACAGGCTATTTATACCTTTGATAAAATAATCGGGCAGAATAAGGAATTTGTTAGAATTATAGAATTAGCAAAAAAAATTTCCAATAGTAGATCTACCATATTAATTACTGGTGAGAGTGGTACTGGAAAAGAAGTCTTTGCCCAATCTATACATAATCACAGTAATAGGCAGAAGGAACCATTTATAGCACTAAACTGTGGAGCAATTCCTAATAACTTAATTGAATCAGAATTATTTGGTTATGAGGAAGGGGCATTTACAGGGGCTAAAAGATATGGCCATCCGGGGAAGTTTGAATTGGCTGATGGGGGAACAATTTTTTTAGATGAAATAGGTGCTATGCCTCTAAATCTACAAACAAGGCTCTTAAGGGTTATTGAGGAAGGTATAGTCAGCAAGATAGGTAGTACAAAAGAGATGGTTATAGATGTAAGAATTATCGCTGCCACCAATATGGACCTATCTGATGAGATAAAAAGGGGCAATTTTAGAGAGGATTTATATTATAGGCTAAATGTACTGCCCCTTAGGCTTCTCCCCTTAAGGGAAAGAAGGGAGGACATACCCTTATTATTAGAATATTTTATGAATAGAATATCCAAGCGTATTAATAAAAAGCCTATCAAACTGCCAAAAGAATATATAGAAACCTTAATAGAATATAATTGGCCGGGTAATATCAGAGAATTGGAAAATTTAATAGAACTTATATTAAATACCGAAAGCATACATAATATTAATAATATAAGTGATAAAAAAGTTTATAGAGAAAATTCTATTATTAATGGAGAAAGAGACTTTAATCTGGAAAATTTAATTAATAATCATATTATAACAACTTTAGACTATTTCCAAGGAAATATTACAAATACGGCAAAAGCTTTAGGGATAGGTAGAAACACCCTTTATAGAAGATTGGAAAAGATAAGGTCTAAAGATAATTAGAGGCAGGAGAAAGAAGGGGAGAAAAGTTATATACTTCCACCAGCTTAGGCAGAACATTATAAATGTCTATCTGAATTGTTAAGGATTATTGCCCTCACCCTTTAGAAATTAGACAAAAATTGTTAAGAAGAACCTAAGATTAACCATTGCTGATAAAAGATTCTTATTTAGTTTATTTGTTGATTTCTTTAGTTAGCAATCTTTGTTATAATGTAATTTATATTGTTAAAGACTTAAACTAGGAGGAAAGAGGATGAGCAAGCAGTCTTATTTAAAGGGTGCAGCCATATTAGCCATAGGAGCAATAGTAGCAAAATTTTTAGGAATATTTTTTAAAATTCCTTTAGCCCACTATATTGGAGATGTGGGATTAGGATTATATGCATACCCTTATCCAATATATAGCTTTTTCCTTTCTATTTCTATAATAGGTTTACCATTGGCCATATCCAAGCTGATATCTGAAAGGGTTGCTTTAGGAGATTTTAGGGCAGCCCAAAAGGTTTTTAATGTGGCATTAGTCCTATTGATTATAGTTGGTACTTTTTCATCTTCAGTATTATTTTTATTTAGAAATGTCATCATTAAAACCCTTAATTGGCATCCAGATACCTACTATGGTTTAGTGGGAATATCCTTTGCCCCTTTTTTTGTTTCAATTATGGCAGCTTTTAGAGGGTATTTTCAAGGATTGCAAATAATGGTGCCCACTGCAATTTCTAAGCTAATAGAATCCTTTGCCAGGGTTATAATTGGATTGGGATTGGCTATTTATTTAGTGAAAAATTACGGCATACCTGAGGCTGCAGGGGGGGCTTCCTTTGGAGCTACTGCTGGAGCAATGGCTGGAAGTGGTTTCTTAGCCTTCCTCTATATGGCAAATAAAAAATCTAGAAATAGGAAAATTGCAAATTCAAATAATATAATTAATGAATCCATCGGGAAAATAGTATATAGGTTATTGCAAATTGCTTTGCCAGCATGTATTGCTGCTATTGTGACTTCCTTAATGAGTATAATAGATACAGCAATGGTCCCTGCCCGTTTAGGTGTTGCAGGATTTTCTATAGATGAGGCAGCCGCCCTTTTCGGTCAAATGACCCAAAAAGCACAAACCTTAGTCAATGTTCCTATAACATTGAGTTTAGCCTTAGCAACTAGCTTAGTGCCAGCAATATCAGAAGCTATTGCTTTAAGGGATAGGGAGGAATTAAAGAAAAGAACAGAATTAGGTATTCGGACGGTACTATTAGTGTCTTTACCTGCTGCTGTAGGTCTTTCATTTTTGGCAACACCTATTATTGAACTTTTGTTTGGTATAGGGGAAAAGGGTGGGGACATCTTAGCAATATCCGGCTATAGTGTAATATTTATTATGACAACTACCACCCTTCAAAGTATTTTACAGGGATTAGGGAAGCTAATAATTCCTATAAAGAACCTAGTTATTGGGGCTATTATAAAAATCTTTATAAACTATATTCTAGTGTCCATGCCTATCCTTAATATTAAGGGAGCGGCCATTGGAAGTATAGTAGGGTACGGAGTGGCGGCCTTTTTAAATTATAGGGCGGTAAAAAAATATACTAGGGTGAAATTAGATATAAATCAAACCATTATAAAACCAATTATTGCCGTAATAACTATGGGGATTTCTGTAACTCTTATTTACAAATATACCCATTTGGTTTTAGGAAATAGTGTATCTACCCTACTGACTATATTACTAGGGGCAATAATATATTTTATTATGCTGTTGATAATAGGAGGAATCACCCTTCAGGAAATGATATTAATTCCTGGTGGAAAAAAGTTGTCTAAGATTTTATCAAAACTTGGGTTATTGAAAAGGGGGAAAAGGTAATTTCATGGGTAAAATAACAATTATAGGTTTAGGACCCGGCGGAATAGATGATATTTCCCTTGGTGCTATAGATAAGTTAAAAAACAGTTCGAATATTTACCTAAGGACAGAAATACATCCTATTGTTCCTGTATTAAAGGAAATGTCCATAAATTTTAAAAGTTTTGATTGGGTTTATGAAGAGCATAAGGATTTTCAGGAGGTTTATAAGCAAATAACAGAAGAACTAATAATGAGGGCAAGGAACGAAGGAGATATAGTCTATGGGGTGCCCGGCCATCCTCTAGTAGCTGAGGAAACTGTGGAAAGGATAATGAAAATTTCTAATAAAAGAGCAATAGAGGTGGAGGTTATACCCTCTATGAGCTTTATAGATCGACTAATTAATGTTCTAGGTATTGATCCAATTATGGGATTAAAAATAGTAGATGGTTTACAAATCATTACCCAGGGCTGTGATATTAAAGTAGGAAATATAATCACCCAGGTATATAGCCCCTTAATTGCTTCAGAAGTTAAGCTACAACTTATGGAATATTATAAAGATGAAACACCAATATGGGTAATACGAGCTGCAGGGGTAAAGGATAGGGAAAAGATAGAAAAAGTTCCCCTTTATGAATTAGACCGACTATCCTGGATAGACCACCTAACCAGTGTTTATATCCCTCCAATGGACTTAAAACACTTATCAGGAGGACAAATAGATAGATTGGTGGCCATAATGGATACTCTAAGATCTGAAAAAGGGTGTCCTTGGGATAGGAAGCAAGACCATAGTAGTCTAAAGGAAAATTTGATTGAGGAAGCCTATGAGGTAATAGATGCTATTGAAAATCAATCCATGGAAGATTTAGAAGAAGAATTAGGGGATGTGTTATTACAGGTAGTTTTTCATTCTCAGATAGCTAAAGAAAATGGTTTTTTCAATTTCAATGATGTAGTAAGGAATATCTGTGATAAATTAGTATATCGCCATCCTCATATATTTTCTAATGTAAAGGCCACCACCTCTGAAGAGGTATTAACTAATTGGGAGAAACTCAAAAAAATAGAAAAGGGTATGACCAGCCAGACAGAGGTATTAAGATCTATTCCCCCAAGCTTACCTGCCCTAATGAGAGCATATAAGGTGCAAAAAAAGGCAGGGGATGTGGGCTTTGATTGGCCAGAGATAGAAAATGTGATGGGAAAGGTAGAAGAGGAGTGGAATGAGCTATTAGAGGTATATTATTCCGCTGAAAAAGGTAAAATAGTAGAAGAATTGGGAGACCTTTTGTTTTCTATAGTTAATATAAGCAGGTTTTTAAAGATTCAACCAGAACTAGCCCTTGGACAAGCAATAGAGAAGTTCATAGAACGTTTCTCCTATATAGAGAAAAATACTGATAAAAATTTTGAGGAAATGACCTTAGAAGAGATGGATAGGCTTTGGGAACAATCGAAAATACATAATTTTAACAAAAATAATAAAAACTATTGATTAAAAGAAGGATTTAAGAAAAAAACATAGAATATCAAAATAAGCAACAAAACAATGAAATTAATTTTATCAGGAAATCCTTGATAAAACAAAGGAGGAAAAATAATGAATAAATCAGAATTAATTGCAAGTATGGCGGAAAAAAGTGGATTGTCAAAAAAAGATGCTGAGAAAGCATTAAATGCTTTTACTGAAAGTGTACAAGAAGCTTTAGTAAATGGCGAAAAAGTTCAATTAGTTGGTTTTGGAGGATTTGAAGTAAGGGAAAGGGCAGAAAGAAAGGGCAGAAATCCAAAGACTAGAGAAGAGATGATAATACCAGCTTCTAAAGCACCTGTATTCAAAGCAGGAAAAGTTTTAAAGGAAAGTGTAAATAAATAATTGTTTTTCCTACATAGACGGCAATTACAATAATTGTCGTCTTTAGTTTTTTTGGCCTATTTAATTAGGATATTTATAAAGAATTTATTTTATAAAAGGATTGGAAAGAAGAATATAAAAGGGACCTTCCTCTTGGTCGGTCCCTAAAATTCTATTACATATTAAACTTTTGGTGCATAAATTTCATAGCCTCTTTACCTCTGTCCTTATCTATTATACAGGAAATTTTGATTTCTGATGTACTAATCATCTGAATATTTATCCCCAATTGGAAGAGAGTTTCAAAGAACTTAGAAGCCACCTCAGCATTAGCAACGACTCCTGAACCTACAACAGAGAGCTTGGAAACTCCTCTATCATATAATACCTTTTGGGCATCCACTTCAAAGGCAAATTTTTGTGCTACTTCTATGGCATCTTGTAATTCATCTAATGCTACTGTAAAGGTTATGTCATTAACGGACTGTCTATTAACATTTTGTACAATCATGTCCACATGAATATCTGCCTCAGCTAAGGAGCTAAATAACTTAAATGCAATTCCCGGTTTGTCAGGCACCTCTAATACTGATATTTTACCGATATTTTCATCTAGGGATATCCCTCTAATTAACACTTTTTCCATTTTCACTTCCTCCTTTATAAGGGTTCCTTTATTTTCAGTAAAGCTTGATCTAACCTCTATGGGTACTTTATGATTTCCTGCTAATTCTACTGCCCTGGGATGTAGAACTTTTACCCCTAGACTAGCTAACTCTAGGATTTCATCATAACTTATTTCAGATATTAATTTTGCATCAGGTACAATTCTAGGGTCCGCAGTATATACCCCCTCTACATCGGTGAATATTTGACAGAGTTCTGCCTTTAAAGCGGCTGCTAGTGCAACTGCAGTAGTATCGGAACCACCCCTCCCAAGGGTGGTAATATCATTTTCTTTATTTATACCCTGAAAGCCTGCCACAATAACTATCTTTCCTTGACTTAGCTCACTTTCTAATCTTTGGGTATTAATTTCATTTATTCTTGCCTTAAAGTGTTTATTTGAAGTAATAATACCGCATTGGGCTCCTGTTAAGGAGATAACCTCATGGCCCATATTTTCTATGGCTATAGCCAATAATGAAATGGAAATTTGTTCTCCGGTGGATAATAAGGCATCCAATTCCCGTTCTATTGGCCTATCACTAATAGAATAGGCCATTTTTATTAATTCATCAGTAGTATTTCCCATGGCAGATACAACAACAACTACATTTTTTCCTGATTTTTTTGTTTTTATTATTCTTTTGGCAACATTTTGAATTTTTTCTATATCACCTACGCTGGAACCACCGTATTTTTGTACAATTAAGTCTTTCACTTCTATCCCCCAAATCTATCAATGGATTCGTGCATAAAAATTGTTAATATTTGCTGATTTAATCTTTCCTGCAAGCTCATTAAAGGTCTCAGCATTCATTTCTTCGGTAATAATATATAGTTTTTTCCCACTAAACTCCATTTTTTTCTTTATGGAATATTCATCTATAATATCTAGAACTAATGAAAATTCATCATGGTCTTTAACATCTGCCCTGAGATAGTAATTACCTTTAAAACCAGATATACCACCATTTTTTAAATTCTTATCTAACTGGATTTCAATTTTTTTAAATTCACTATTGATAATATAGAGTAAATCCCCTACCACAGAATTTGCGGTGGCATCCTTTCCTGCACCTTTACCGTAGAAATTTAATTCTCCAATAATATTACCATTTATAGAAATTATATTAAATTCTTCATTAACATTACTCATAAGATCCTTTGTGGTTAGTAAAATTGGCTCTACAGTCATGTAATAGGTATCATTTTCTAGTTTTGAATGGGCTAGGTATTTTAATACATAGCCTAAATTCTTAAACATATCAATATCAAATCTAGTTACATCCCTAATACCCCTTTTGTAAATCATATCATCATTTATATGGGCCCCAAAAGCCATAGAAGATAGAATGGATAGCTTTCTAGAAACATCAAAACCATCTACATCAGCAGTAGGATCAGCTTCTGCAAAGCCTAATTTTTGAGCCGTTTTAAGGGTAAAATCAAAATCCCAGCCTTCATAGGTCATTTTACTTAAGATAAAATTGGTAGTACCATTTAGGATACCTTTAATCTCATTTATTTCATTAATACGAAGGGTTTGGTTTAGGGAGTTAATAATAGGTACTCCCCCTCCTACACTAGCTTCAAATAAAAAACTTACATTATTGCTCTGGGCAGTTTTAAGTAAAATATCCATGTGTTCAGATACTACTGCCTTATTGGCGGTAATAACATGTTTACCCTTTTCCATAGCTGCCAACATATAGCTATACTCTGGTTCCATACCTCCCATTACAGCTATAACTACCTGAATATCCTCATCATTTAAGATTTCATTAAAATCATTAGTCAGTAAATCTGGAGGTATATTAATGGACCGGCTTTTATTTATATCATTAACTAATACCTTAGTAATGATAGCCCTTTCCTTAGAGGAAGCAAAATAATTTCCCTTTTGATGATTAATAATCTCATAAACACCTGTTCCTACTGTACCTAGCCCTAAAAGTCCAATTTTCAAGTCTTTCACCCATTTCATGTTTTCTTATAAAATACAAATGTTTTTAACATAAAAACATTTTAACATAATTATCATTTTATGACAATATATCAATTATAAATTAGGATGAAAAATTTTTCAAATTGCAAATTATTTTATACAATATAATAAAAGAATAATAGAAGGGAGAAAATATGAGAATAGATAAGTTTTTAAAAAATTCAAGAATTATCAAGAGACGGACTATTGCCAAGGAGGCCTGCGCAGGGGGAAGAATTTTGATTAATAATAGGGTAGCAAAGGCAGGTACAAAGGTATCTCCAGGTGATATACTGACCATTAGTCTAGGAAATAGTGAATTTAAGATAGAAGTATTAGACATATCTGACCATGTATCTAAGGACCGCTCTAAAGAACTATACAGGTACTTAGATTGAGATAAATTTCCAATTTAATATTCCTCCATTAGTATAATACTAATGCTAATAGGAGGGAAGAAAATGATAAAGATTTTAAAAAAAATAATAATACTTATTATAGCATCTTTGTTTATTTCAATGTTAACTTCAGGATGTACTGGAGAAGAAAGGGGTCCAGTTAAAAGAAATCTACCAGAGGAAGGAAAAAGAGAAGAGGTAAAAACCCCCCCCATCCCGGAACAATTAAAAAAAGATAGAACTGTAGTTGTTTATAAAGTAGATAAAGGGGTTAAGGAGGAAATAGAAGTAGAGGAATATGTGGCAGGAGTGCTAGGTGGTGAAATTCACAATGATTGGCCAGAGGAAGCTATAAAAGCTCAGGCTATTTTAGCTAGGACCTTTGTGATGGAATTTTTGACGGATAAGGTTTCAAAATACCAGGGGGCAGATGTATCAACGGATATTAAAGAGGCTCAAGCCTGGGATGAGAAAAGCGTCAATGATAGATTAAGAAAGGCGGTGGAGGATACCTCTGGAATGGTGGCTGTTTATGATGGACAATATATAAAAGCATGGTTTCATTCCCATGGAGGGGGGAAAACTGCCTTGGCAAAGGAGGGATTGAACTATGAAAAGGAAGAACCAGACTATATACACAGTGTAGATTCCCCTGAATCTAAGGAAGCACCCCCAGAGATAGCAGAGTGGACCGCTGAATTTTCTAAGGATAAGGTTTTACAGGCTGTAAGAAGCTTGGAAAAAAGCATATCCAAACTAGAGACCATTCAAATAGGTAAGAAAGGGGCTTCAGGGCGAGCAATCACATTAAATATATCTGGTCAGGAGGTCTCTGCTACTGAACTAAGAATGGCTTTAGATAGTACAATATTTAAATCCACCCTTATTACCGATATAAATATTAAAGGGGATAAGGTGATTATTAAGGGGAAGGGATATGGCCATGGGGTAGGCATGTCCCAATGGGGGGCATATGCTATGGCAAAGGAAGGTAAAAATGCAGAGGAAATAATTAAACATTATTTTAAAGATATATCTATTGTCAAGCTCTGGGATTAGACATAAGGGCCCATTTGTAGGGGCCCTTAAGTCTTCTATGTAATAAAATTTGGTATAAAAGAGGTCTAGTCCACATATAAATGGAACAAGAATGGAAAAAAAGGGGGTTATCTATAAATGGAAGATAGAATCTCACCTAGAATTACTGGTCATAAAATCGAGGTATTAGACCGAAAGGTGGTAAATTTACAGGGGGTTAAAGATGTTCATAGTTTTAATGAAGACACTATAATATTGGAAACAGAATTGGGATTATTGACTATTCAGGGCCAAGATTTACATATAAATAATCTCAATGTGGAACAATCAAACTTAAATGTCACCGGCAATATAATATCCTTTTCATATAGTGAGAATATAGATTTAAGAAGTAGAGGAGGAAGCTTTTTAGGCAAGATGTTTAAATAAGATCCTATATCGCTATTTTGTTCTAATACTTCTAAAAGCCTTCCATAATCATAGAATATAGGGAGAACTTAATGGCGGGGGGAATAATATGGAGGAAAATATACAGGTACAGATATATATATTTCTTTTTACCCTATTTGGTGGGTTAATTATAGGAATCCTCTATGATGTTATAGATATACTTCTAACTAATAAGACCAATAAATTTAAGGGAAGGGGAAAAACAGACATCCTCTTTTGGATGCTAGCAATTATTATCATATTATCGATACTTTTTTATGTTAATGATGGAATTATAAGATTTTATACCTTGCTGGGATTTGCATTAGGTTGGTTGATATATTTTTGGGTATTTAGTAAATATGTTCAGAGACTAATCAAGTTTATTATACTTTTTATTTCAATTATAATAAGAACAATAATAAATATTTTTCTATTGCCCTTAAGGTGGCTAAAGAGAATGCTATATATTCCCTATATTAAGGCCTGTAGAAAAACAGGTAATTTATTAAAAAGGGTAGGTAATTATTGTAAAATACCAAAGATAATTTTATATCAATTTAGGAAATATAAAAAATACTTGGAGAGATTGGGGAAATAAACTTTAATTCTCTTTAAAGAAGGATAAGCTTAAATCGTATAGAATATATAATTAAATAGAATGAAGGTAATAAGGATGATGGAATATGGCCTCTAATAGTAACACAAAGTATAAGAGAAGAAAAAAAAGGAAGATTAAGAGAAGTACAATAATTCTTTTATTAGTGATGTTTACTTATTTTGCATATCATTATATATCCTTAGAACTTAGGTATCGCAGTTTAGTTAGACAAAGGGACGAATTAAAGGCAAATATTGAGGAAACGGAAGAATATCACCAACAACTATTGGAACAGGTGGAAAACTCAAAGACTGATAAGTACATAGAAAGATTAGCAAGAAAATTCTTTGGACTAATTTACCCTGATGAAAAGGTCTATATAGAAAAAGAAGNNTGAGCAGATTTTAATATATTTAAGGAGGAATTCTTAGGATATGCCGCTAGAGGTAGGAAAAGTAGTGGAAGGTGTGGTTACAGGAATTACAAGCTTTGGCGCCTTCATTCAGCTAGAAAAGGGTAAAACTGGTTTAGTACACATTTCAGAGGTCTCAAATGATTATGTAAAGGATATTAATAATTATTTAAAGAATCAGGACAAGGTAAAAGTAAAGATTTTATCTATTGATAAGGATGGCAAGATAAGCCTATCTATTAAACAGGCCTTACCCAAAAAAAGCGCGAAAAGCCCATATGAATGGACAGGAAATAGTCAAGCTCAAACTAGCAATGAAAGTTTTGAAGAACAATTATCTAAATTTTTAAAGGATAGTGAAGAAAGACAACAATCCATAAAGAAAAATTTTGACGATGGAAGAGGCAGTAGCTATAAAAAAAGTCATTATTAATATAGGAATTATAAATAAATTATACAATGATAATAAAAAGGGCATTCTTCTTTTGAGGAATGCTTTTTATAAGTCTTATAATTAGGGAGATACTAATGAAAAAAATAGGGGTAATAGATATAGGGACTAACTCTATGAGGATGTTGGTTAGCCAAATAAAGAATGGTAAGGCTTTAGATTCTTATAAGACATTACAAATAACCCGTTTAGGTGAAGGAATAACCCGAGGAATAATTATTCCTCAGACTTTAGAGAACAATCTATACCACCTTGGGCAATTCAAAGAACAGGCCATAAAAGATGGGGTTGAGGATATTTTAGTATTTGGAACTAGTGCCTTACGGGATGCGAAAAACTCAGAGGATTTTATAAAAAGGGCAAAGGATGAATTAGGTCTTTTTATCAAGGTATTATCTGGGGAAGAGGAGGGAATATTTGGTTTTATAGGAGCTACCCATGGTTTGTCTAAGGAGGCTACAATTATCGATATAGGGGGAGGAAGTACCGAGTTTATTGTGGGAAATAAAGAGGGGAAAATTCCTTACAGCCTTAGCTTGGATATGGGAGCCCTAAGATTTGCTGAAGCCTATGTCCATAATGATCCTATTACTAGAGAGGAAGTTTATAGGATAGAGAAAAGGGTGACAAGTATTATTAAAGATGTACCGCTACAGTTTTATCCAAATAAAAAAAAGAATATAATAGGTATAGGTGGTACAATAACCAGTTTAGCAGCAATTAAACAAAATTTGGAAGTTTATGATACAAATAAGGTGCACCATAGTATTATATTTAGAGGAGACTTAGATATCTTTCTTAAAAAGATATCACCTTTAACTTTAAAAGAAAGAAAAAGAATACAGGGACTTCACCAAGGAAGGGCAAATATAATTATTCCTGGTACTATTATATTAAAAGAGATTATGAATTATTTTAGAGTAGAAAAATTAACTGTAAGTGATAGGGATAATCTTGAAGGAATGTTATATTATTACTTGTCAAAAAAGAACTTTAAAAAAAGCTTATAAAAACATTGACGAAGAAGAAGGTATAGGGTATAATAGATTTTGTCTTACGAAATGCCTAAAGGCCGGGGTGGCGGAACAGGCAGACGCACAGGACTTAAAATCCTGCGATTTTTCTAAATCGTACCGGTTCGATTCCGGTCCCCGGCACCATTAATCTTTTCAGCGCGGGATGGAGCAGTATGGTAGCTCGTCGGGCTCATAACCCGGAGGTCGTCGGTTCAAATCCGGCTCCCGCAACCAATTTACTTGGCGGCGTAGCTCAGGTGGCTAGAGCATACGGTTCATACCCGTAGTGTCAGCGGTTCAAATCCGTTCGCCGCTACCATTATTCTGGCCCCTTGGTCAAGCGGTTAAGACACCGCCCTTTCACGGCGGTAACAGGAGTTCGAGTCTCCTAGGGGTCACCATATTTTACTGGTCGCATAGCTCAGCTGGGAGAGCACCTGCCTTACAAGCAGGGGGTCATAGGTTCGAGCCCTATTGCGACCACCATTTTTTTAGAGAATAATAGCCTAGGAAGTTTGATAAGGATGCTTTCTAAGCTTTTTTTATTTTTTGATATTCTACAAATTATTACAGAAAAAATTAAATGCTAATATATAAATTGGCTAAACTCTTGCAATTTTGTCAAATAATTATAATTCCTTGTCGAAGTTTTCCAATAGTTCGTTCTTCCCTTCATGACAAATATTTTATTCCTTTATTGTTATAATTACATAAAAATATTGGAGGATGAAAGATGTCCTATAAATTAGATGTGGTATCTACTTTTAAAGGAGAAACCCCTAAAAGCCAAGAGAAAAGGTTTAGTAGAAAAAAACTTGATCTTAATATCTCCTTTCAGGAGCTAATACTAGGTTTTATGGGATTTTTCCTTGGTTCTAGTATTATAATGTATGAAACTAGCCCCTTTATCTTTCCATTTATAGCATATATGGTAGGAGTTAAAAGAAGGGCTTGGATAGGATTATTTTCATTACTTGGCCTTGTGATCCTTAAGGATCCTTTATATATAATAAGGAGTGGAATTACCTTTTTATGTATTTACGGTATTTTTAAAAAATATGGTAAAAGAGAAATAAAGACTTGGCAATTGGCCTTACTATCCTCCTTAATTGTATTTTTTGTAGGTGCAATATTTTTATGGATAAAAGAAAAACACCTCTATGATTTTATTTTAATTTTGTTTGAAAGTATAATTACCTTTATAGCTTTTTTTATATTTAATTTTGCATTTCCACTAATCTTTGGTTGGAATAGGCGAAAGGTAATAAGTAACGAAGAGTTAATCTGTGGTGCTATTTTAATATCCCTAATATTTTTGGGCATTAGTAATGTAGAAGTTCTTGGATTTTCCATTAAAAATATATTGGGAATTACCTTTGTACTAATCTTTGCCCGGTATTTTGGAGCGGCCTTAGGCTCCACCACTGGAGTAATAGTGGGGGTGGTTACCAGCCTTTCCTCCCAAGTTTCACCAACTTTTATAGGAGTGTATGCATTTAGCGGATTATTGGCAGGGGTATTTAAGGACTTTGGCAAATTATGGGTGGGATTGGGATTTATATTGGGAAATGCTGTGCTAACCTTTTATATCAATGGTTCTACCGATGTATTTATTCATATAGAGGAAACCTTGGTGGCAATTATTTTATTATTGTTATTACCTAAGTCTATTGGAAAGAGAATATCTTCATTAAAGGGAGTAGGGGATTATCAAATAGAAAGGGAAAGATTGTACGGAGAGAGAATAAGAAATGCCACAATCAATAGATTAAAAGGTTATTCACAAATTTTTAATCAAATTGGGAAGAGCTTTGAACAAGTAGCCCTATCTAATACCCTACAATCAAAAAATGACTTTGATGAAATATTTGATAGGCTTACCCAAGGGGTCTGTTACAAGTGCTCATATTTTTCAAGGTGTTGGGAAAGAAATTTTAATAATGCTTATCAGAATATTTTTTATATATTAAATCAAATAGAAAGAACAAATGGTATTTTTGATAAAGAGATGGCAGACTTGGATAAAATTTGTATCCATCCAAGCAAACTTATCCAGGAGTTAAATTGTCTTTATGGAAATTACAAATCTAACCAATATTGGAAGGGACAAGCACTAGAAAGTAAAAAGCTTATTTCCCAACAAATGAAGGGTATTTCCAAGGTAATTATGGATCTAGGACTGGACATGGGAAAGGATATTTTATTTAATAAGGAAATAGAGGAAGAAATTTTAGTAGCCCTGGATAAGAATAATATAGGGGTTAGGGATGTTGTGGTAATAGAAGAACCTTCTGGCAGATTTGAGGTAACCATTTATGGCCAAGATAAGCTTTTAAAGAATGGTAAATCCTATAGTGAAGTAGGCAATATTATTTCAGATATATTGGGAAGAAAAATGATCATAAAGGGAGATTTTATAAATAATGGTGAGAATAATGAATACTATAAATTAAATTATAAGGAAGCAGTTAATTACAATATTAATATAGGGGTAGTTAAGGTAGCAAAGGATCCCCTTGAAGAATCTGGAGACAGTTATACTAGCATTCTCCTTAAAGATGATAAACATATGTTAGCCCTTAGTGATGGAATGGGCAGTGGTTTAAGGGCTGCCAAAGAAAGCAAAACAACGATAAATCTTTTAGAAAACTTCTTTGAAGCTGGTTTCAATAAGGAAATAGCCCTTAAAACAATTAATTCAATTCTGATGTTAAGATCAAGTGATGAAATGTTTTCCACTATAGATCTGACTATTTTTGATAAATACAGTGGAGAGGCAGAATTTATAAAAATAGGAGCAGTGTCCACCTTTATAAAAACTCAAGGAAAGGTGGATGTAATAGAGTCCAGCTCTTTGCCCATAGGTATTTTAGAGGAGATAAATATAGGTGTAAAGAAAAGAAAATTACAAGATGGTGATATAATTGTAATGTTAACAGATGGAGCGCTAGATTCAAATTATCTTGTTGTAGATAAAGAAAAATGGTTTATGGATGAATTAATGAAAGCTTCAAGTAGAAATCCCCAGAGAATAGCTGAGATTTTATTTGAAAAGGTTAGAAAAGTAAGCAAAAACAATCTAAGGGACGATACCACCATTCTAGTGGGAAAGATCTGGGGAAATATTAATTGATGGATATTTACCTAGGTAGCCCTAATAATGAAAAAGAAGCTCCATTAAGTAGGTGGCATTTAAGATATTCCCCTCTAATATATACCTAATCTATTTATTTGTGGATATAGCTATGCTGTTCGGCAATATTCCCATCTCCTACTTTTGACTCTTTCATATCTTCTATCCCCTATCCCTTACCCCATACTCCAAATCATTTTATAATATTTATTATTGAACATTAGTTGAAGGGCAATAATAAAAAATGTAGAATAGAGTAAAGTTAAAAATATGTAAAAGGTTGATAATTATGAAAGAAAAGGTTATTAAGTTTATTGAAAAACATAAAATGCTGGCAATGGGTGATAAGGTATTGGTAGCTGTTTCTGGTGGACCAGACTCTATTTGTCTATTACATATATTATATTCTTTAAGGGAGCTTTACAATATTGAACTATTAGTAATACATATAAATCATCTACTCAGAGGCAAAGAAGCAGATCAAGAGGAGGAATATGTTAGGGATTTATCTAGGGAATGGAATATTCCCTTTTATGGATTTAAAAAAGATATTAAGTCATTGAGTAAACTTAAAGGCATTTCTATAGAAGAAGTAGGCAGGGAGGTTAGATACAATTTATTTATTAAAATGAAGGCCTCCCATCAAGTGAATAAGATTGCCTTAGGCCAACATGGGGATGATAATGCTGAAACCATTATAATGAGATTATTAAGAGGTACAGGCCCAGAAGGCTTAGCAGGAATACCCCCCTATAGGGAAGATGGAATAATTAGGCCTTTATTGGCCTGTTCCAGAGAAGAGATAGAGGAATATTGTAGAAACAATAAATTATTTCCCAAAATAGATAAAAGCAATTTAGAACCTATTTATTTTAGAAATAAAATTCGATTGGAGGTTTTACCCTATCTGGAACAATATAATAATAATCTAAAAAGAAACCTCCAAAACCTTAGTGAAATTGTAGGAGAACAGCAAGATTATATAAAGGGTGAAATGGATAAATTATGGAAAGACAATATCCATAAAGAGATGGAAGATATCAAAATAGATATAAGCTGGATAAATAATCTTTCCAATTTTGAACAAAAAGAAATGTTAAGAAGGTCTATAGAACGGGTAAAAGGAAACTTAAAAGATATAGAATATAAACACATCCAATTGATTTTAGAAAAGCTAAGGGAAGACAATAACACTATCTGGGAAATAGATCTTCCCAATAATATTAAAATAGAACGTCAATATAATAAATTATTAGTAAGAGAAGGAAAGTCAAAAGACAGGAAGGACTTTTATTATCCTCTAGTTATAGAAGGTAAAACCTTGATACCAGAAATTAATGGAGAATTCAATTTATATTTGGTAGAAAGAGAAGATGTTGATATAATAAAGAGTAGTCCAACAAGGGGATATTTTGATATACAAAAGATTGAAGGACCGATCTTTGTTCGAAATAGAATTCCAGGGGATAAATTTAAACCTAGTGGCAATCTAGGAACAAAAAAGTTGAAGGATTTTTTTATTGATAAAAAAATACCAAGAGAACAAAGGGATACTATTCCCTTAGTAGTAGGAGAGAATGGTATTATATGGGTTACAGGCTATAGGGTGGATGAAAGATATATAGTAGATGAAAAAACAAAAACCATATTAATAATCGAGTTTAATAACAAAGGAGGAAAACCCATTGCACAAAGACATAAAGAAGATATTAATAGATCAGGATGTTCTTCAAAGAAGAATTAAGGAATTAGGCCAGGAGATTTCAAAGGATTATAAAGGGAAGGATTTATTGGTCATATGTGTTTTAAAGGGGGCTGTCCTATTTATGGCAGACCTAGTACAAAATATAGATATTTCTTTAGAAATGGATTTTATGGCAGTATCCAGCTATGGAGATGCCACCCAATCATCAGGGGTTGTAAGAATCATTAAGGACTTAGATGCAAGTATAGAAAATAAGGACCTATTGATCGTAGAAGATATAGTGGATAGCGGATTAACATTAAGCTATTTAATGGAGTTATTAAAAGCAAGGGGAGTAAAGAGCCTAAAGGTCTGTAGTCTCCTTGAAAAGCCAGAGAATTTAGTATCGAAGGTTAATATTGACTATGTAGGTTTTCAAGTTCCCGATGAATTTGTAGTAGGTTATGGCTTAGATTATGCACAAAAATATAGAAATTTACCCTATATAGGTGTTTTAAAGGAAGAGGTTTATAAATAGGTTAAGCTAGGTATCGTTGTTTTAATGACTTTATTATGATATATTACTTGATATTGAATTGGAGTTGAGGGGAGTGTATTTTATTTGAGAAAGTTTTTTCGCATGATTAGTTTTTATCTAATCATACTTATTATTATAGTAGCATTAGTCCAACTATTTGGAAAAGAAGAATCTACTATAACCACACTACGATATGATGAAATAATAAAGAATATACAAGCTGGTAATGTAAAGGAAATGGATGTTGATCAATATTCTGTTACTGGGAAACTAACAAATGGAACAGAATTTGAAGGAGTTATTCCTCCCCAGTCTATTTTTATTCAATTGCCAGAGGTCCATGAGGCAATTAAGGCGGGAACAATACAGCAAGTAGATGTAATGGCACCTGCTCAAAATCCATGGTGGGCTTCATTATTACCTACATTATTCTTAGTAATATTAATGGTTATATTTTTCTTTGTCTTTACCCAACAAACCCAGGGAGGTGGAGGCAAGGTAATGTCCTTTGGTAAAAGTAGGGCAAGGCTCCATACCGATGATAAGAAAAAGGTTACCTTTGCTGATGTTGCTGGAGCAGATGAGGAAAAGGAAGAATTGGAAGAGATTGTGGAATTTTTAAAATCTCCAAGAAAGTTTTTAGAATTAGGGGCTAGAATTCCAAAAGGGGTTTTATTAGTGGGACCTCCAGGTACAGGTAAAACCCTTTTAGCTAGAGCCATAGCTGGAGAAGCAGGGGCTCCCTTCTTTAGTATAAGTGGATCAGACTTTGTAGAAATGTTTGTAGGTGTAGGAGCGTCAAGGGTAAGAGATTTATTTGATAATGCAAAGAAGAATTCTCCCTGTATTGTATTTATTGATGAAATAGATGCAGTTGGTCGCCAGAGGGGGGCGGGGTTAGGGGGAGGACATGATGAAAGAGAACAAACTCTTAACCAATTATTAGTAGAGATGGATGGCTTTGGTATTAATGAAGGAATTATAATTATTGCTGCTACCAATAGACCGGATATATTAGACCCAGCCTTATTAAGACCAGGAAGATTTGATAGGCAAATACCAGTAGGTCGACCAGATGTTAAAGGTAGGGAAGAAATTCTACAAGTACATTCTAAGGGGAAACCACTAGAGGAAGAGGTAGACTTAAAAACAATTGCAAAAGGTACCCCAGGTTTTACTGGAGCAGATCTAGAAAATCTAATGAATGAATCTGCCATATTGGCAGTTCGTAGAAATAAAAAGACTATTGGGATGAGAGAGTTAGAGGATGCTGTAACTAGAGTAATAGCTGGACCAGAAAAACGTAGCAGAGTGGTAAGTGAGAAGGATAGAAAGCTGACAGCCTACCATGAGGCAGGCCATGCAGTGGTAATGAAGCTGTTGCCAAATTCAGATCCAGTCCATGAAATATCCATTATTCCTAGAGGAATGGCAGGAGGATACACCCTATCTTTGCCAGAGGATGAAAAATTCTATATGGCTCGTTCAGAGCTATTAGAGGAGATAGTAGGTCTTTTAGGAGGAAGAGTTGCAGAAAAGCTAGTATTAAATGATATAAGTACTGGTGCCCATAACGATTTAGAGCGAGCAACTGCTATCGCACGAAAAATGGTCACAGAATATGGTATGAGTGATAATCTTGGACCAATGACCTTCGGAAATAAAGAGGATGAAGTTTTCATGGGAAGAGATTTTAATAGAAGCAGAAATTATAGTGAAGAAGTTGCAGCGGCTATTGATAAAGAAATGAGAAAAATTATTGAGGAAGCCTATAATCATGCCCACAAGCTCTTAGAAGAAAACATAAATAAACTTCATAGGGTTGCAGAAAGACTTCTTGAAAAAGAAAAGATTGATAGGGATGAATTTGAAGAAGTATTTGCAAATGCGTAACTTAGAGTCGCCCCTTGGCGACTCTAAGTTTTTATAACAATAAACCGTGTAAAATATAAAATCGGAAAACTTATAAGGAGGGGGAAAATTGGAGTTTAATTTAAAAGAGGGAATGNNCCTTTAGGAATGAAGGTATGGGCTAAGGCAGAATTAATAAAAATTAAAGGGAAAGCTCTAACCTTTAAGGTAGAGGCTTTTGACGAAGTAGAAAAAATTGGTGAAGGTACCCATGATAGGTTTATTATATCCCTGGAAAAGTTTATAGAAAAAACTAATGGGAAATTAAATAGAGGGTAGGGAGTGAACTATGAAAAGTGATATTCAAATAGCACAGGAGGCAAAACTAAAACCCATTGAAGAAATAGCAAAACAATTGGGCATTGGAGAAGAGGATTTAGAAACCTATGGAAAATACAAGGCAAAAGTTAATACCAGGATTTGGAGTAGAATAAAAGATAATAAGGATGGGAAATTAGTTTTAGTTACCGCCATTAATCCTACTCCAGCAGGTGAAGGAAAATCCACAACTACTGTGGGCTTAGGACAGGCCTTAAATAAATTAGGGGAAAATGCCTGTATTTGTATTAGGGAGCCTTCTCTAGGTCCAGTATTCGGAATTAAAGGAGGAGCAGCAGGGGGAGGATATTCCCAGGTGGTTCCTATGGAGGATATAAATCTGCATTTCACAGGGGATCTCCATGCCATTACTTCAGCAAATAATCTATTGTCTGCCATAATCGACAACCACATACATAGAGGAAACCCATTAGGGATTGAAGTGCGTAGGATCTTGTGGAAAAGAGTAATGGACATGAATGACCGTTCTATTCGCAATATTGTTGTTGGTTTGGGTGGGAAGACTAGTGGAATTCCTAGGGAAGATAGTTTTATGATAAGTGTAGCCTCTGAAATAATGGCTATTTTATGTCTATCTAAGGATTTAATGGATTTAAAGAAAAGAGTTGGAAATATTATAGTAGCCTTTGATAATAATGGTAGCCCTATTAGGGTGAGACATTTAAGAGTAGAGGGGGCAATTGCACTTTTGCTTAAGGATGCAATTAAGCCAAATCTAGTTCAAACCCTTGAAAATACTCCCGCCTTTATCCATGGAGGCCCCTTTGCAAATATAGCCCATGGATGTAATAGTGTTATGGCGACCCAATATGCATTAAAACTTGCAGACTATGTAATAACAGAAGCAGGCTTTGGTGTAGACTTAGGAGCGGAGAAATTCTTTAATATTAAGTGTCGTTCAGCTAACTTAAGTCCTGATGCAGCTGTATTGGTGGCAACTATAAGGGCACTCAAAATGCATGGGGGAGCTCAACTAAAATCCCTAGAGGTACCTGACCTAAACAGTCTAAGAAGGGGATTGCCCAATCTAGAAAAACAAATTGAGAATATAAAGAAATTTGGAGTACCTCTACTTGTTGCTATTAATATTTTTCCATCTGATTCTAAAGAGGAGATAGAGATTATACAGAAACGATGTAAAGAATTAGGGGTAGAAGTTGCTTGTTCTTATGTATGGGAAAAAGGTGGAGAAGGTGGAATTGAACTAGCAAAAACACTTATTAAGGTAATAAATCAAGAAAAGAAAGATTTCAAATTATTATATGATAGAAAACTACCTATTAAAGAAAAGGTAGACAAGATAGTAACTGAGATTTATGGAGGTATAGGGGCCAATTATACCCCAAAAGCAGATAAAGCAATTAAAGAACTAGAAGAACATGGGCTAGGAGATCTGCCTATATGTATGGCAAAAACTCAATATTCACTATCTGATGACCCAACTAAGCTTGGTAGACCTAAGGATTTTAAAATAACCATATCAGATGCAAAAATCTCAGCGGGAGCAGGCTTTATAGTTATTATGACTGGGGAAATAATGACCATGCCAGGACTACCAAGAGTTCCATCTGCGGAGAAAATAGATATTGATGAATTTGAAAATATAACAGGGCTGTTTTAAGCATTGATATTAGTTCTAATCATTAATAGTAAATATCGATTCAAATATAATATATAGAAAGAATAAAAGTAATAAAATCAGCTTCTATGGATATTGTCATAATATAACAATAAATGCAAGAAAAAATGCAGTATTAATAATATTCTTACAAAGCTTGCAAAAATTCATTCATATAAAAAGGATTTCTCTATTATATGAAGAATATATAATATAAGGAAATTGTATAAATAGGGCATTTTTACAGAGTTAACAAAGGAGTAGTAAAAAACAATAATTATTTTGACTAAGATTATTGCAGCTTTGGTACTACAGCAATCAAAGCTGTGTTTTTATGGTATTTCCATATATTTATGGTTAATAAAGAATGTATTTATATTAGAGAAGGAGGAGGTTATATGTTTGATAAGGGGAAGTTAAACCAACTTCAATCCCAAAAAGACACATGGGAAGAGGGAAAACTAAAAAAGGTATTAGAAAAAAGACCAGAGAGAAAAAAAGAATTTACTACTGGTTCAAACAAAGAGGTTGGAAGGCTTTATACTCCACTTGATGTAGCTGATTTAGATTATGAAAGGGATTTAGGATTTCCAGGGGAATATCCATATACTAGAGGTGTACAACCTACAATGTATAGAGGAAGACTTTGGACCATGAGACAGTATGCAGGATTTTCTACAGCAGAAGAATCTAATGAAAGGTATAAGTATCTATTAGAACAAGGTACTACTGGTCTAAGTGTAGCCTTTGATTTGCCTACCCAAATTGGATATGATTCTGACTATCCTATATCTGAAGGAGAAGTAGGAAAGGTGGGAGTAGCAATTGATTCCCTAGAGGATATGGAGATATTATTTAAAGATATTCCTCTAGATAAGGTGAGCACATCTATGACAATCAATGCTCCTGCTGCAGTATTACTGGCCATGTATATTGCAGTGGCAGAAAAACAGGGAGTAAGTGCTGACAAATTAAAAGGTACAATACAAAATGATATCCTAAAAGAATATATAGCAAGGGGTACTTATATTTTTCCAGTACAGCCTTCCATGAGGTTAATTACGAATATATTTGAGTATTGTCATAAAGAAGTTCCAAAATGGAATACCATAAGTATAAGTGGTTATCACATTAGAGAAGCAGGCTCCACTGCGGCTCAAGAGATTGCCTTTACCTTAGCTGATGGGATTGCATATGTTCAAGCTGCCATTGATGCAGGGCTAGATGTAGATGACTTTGCGCCTAGATTATCTTTCTTTTTTAATTCCCACAATGATTTATTAGAGGAAGTGGCAAAGTTTAGGGCAGCTAGAAGGCTATGGGCTAGGATTATGAAGGAAAGATTTGGTGCAAAGAAGGAAAAATCTCTAATGTTAAGATTCCATACTCAAACTGGTGGCTCTACTCTTACCGCCCAACAACCAGAAAACAATGTTGTGAGGGTTGCAATTCAAACCTTGGCAGCGGTATTAGGGGGGACCCAGTCCTTACACACTAATTCTAGAGATGAAGCCTTAGCACTACCATCAGAGGATTCCGTTAGAATTGCTTTAAGAACTCAGCAAATTGTTGCATATGAAAGTGGTGTTACTGAAACTATAGATCCATTAGCAGGCTCTTACTATGTAGAAAGTCTTACAAATAAATTAGAGGAAGATGCCTTAGAATATATCAATAAAATTGATTCCTTAGGCGGAGCACCTAAGGCTATTGAAAAGGGATATATTCAAAAAGAGATCCAAGATAGTGCATACACATACCAAAAACAAATTGAAAATGAGGAAAGAATCGTTGTAGGTATGAACAAATTTATGATTGAGGAACCTAAACCTACAGGATTATTAAAGGTTGATCCTGCCGTCGGTAAGCTACAAAAAGAAAAACTAGCAAAATTAAAGGAAACTAGAGATAATCAATTAGTAAATAAAAACCTTGAAGAATTAAGTAAAGCTGCAGAAGGGGAAGCAAATCTTATGCCCTATATTAAGGAAGCAGTTAAGGCTTATGCTACTTTAGGAGAAATCTGTGATGTATTAAGGGAAGTATTTGGAGAATATCAACAAAATATTATTTTGTAGATTTCTTATTAATAATTATATTACCTAAAAAGAAATATTGTTGTTTAGGATTAAAAGATAGAAAAATATTGTATTATCTTATTTATAAAATACAAAAACTAACTTAGATATAGATAGTTTATTGGTAAGTGACAACAAAGGAATAAGAAAAGAAAAATCGAATTGTGAAGGAGGAGGAAAGATGGATAGGCCTATTAGGGTATTAGTAGGAAAACCTGGCTTAGATGGTCATGATAGGGGAGCAAAAGTTATAGCTCGAGCTCTTAGGGATGCAGGTATGGAGGTTATCTATACTGGACTTAGACAAACACCTGAACAAATTGTAGAAGCAGCAATACAGGAAGATGTAGATTGCATTGCTATGAGTATATTATCTGGCGCTCATAATCACCTTTTTCCAAGGGTGATGGAATTACTTAAAGAAGAAAAAATAGATGATATTTTAGTTATTGGAGGGGGAGTTGTACCTGATGATGATATACAACCCTTGAAAGATGCGGGGATAGCTGAAATATTTACCCCTGGCACTCCCACCACTACCTTTATTAATTATATAAAGGAGAATATTATAAGATAATATCAAGAGGGATGTAGATAGGTATAGGGATCACCCTATACCTACTTTAGAAGATAGTCAAAAAAGGTGGGAAGATAATGGACCTAGCAAAAAAGTTATTAAAAGGGGACAAAAGAACTTTAGCCAGACTTATTACATTGATAGAAAATGATGATCCCCATGCTATTGAAGTGCTAAAGGCAATATACAATCATACTGGCAAGGCTCATGTTATAGGTATAACAGGCCCTCCAGGAGCTGGGAAGAGTACCTTAACTGATAAATTAGCTAAAGAACTTAATAAAAGGGGTAAAAAAATAGCCATAATTGCTGTTGACCCTACCAGCCCATTTACAGGGGGAGCAATTTTAGGAGATAGGGTGAGAATGGCTGACCTTACAAATAACCCAGATGTTTTTATTCGCAGTATGGGCAGCAGAGGGACCTTAGGAGGGTTAGCAAAGAATACATTAGGAGTTATAAAAGCTTTTGATGCCTATGGTATGGATTATATTTTTGTTGAAACAGTAGGAGTGGGTCAATCAGAGGTAGATATTGTAAAGGCGGTAGATACTACAATACTGGTGATGGTTCCCGGCCTAGGAGATGATATACAAGCTATAAAAGCTGGCATAATGGAGATTGGTGATATTTTTGTTGTAAACAAGGCAGATCTTGAAGGTGCACATCGTACCATGATGGAATTGGAAACAATGTTAGACTTTAGACAGGATGAAGGATGGAAACCACCAGTTTTGGAAGCAATAGGCAGAGACAATATAGGAATTGGGCAAATATGTGATAATATTGAAAAACATATGGACTTTTTAGTAAAATCTGATAAGCTGGGGTATGCTAGAAGAGAAAATGTTAAAAAGGAAATAATAGAAATTGCAAAAGGTAGTATGGAGGTTCATATCTTTAATAATAATAATAAGGATAATCAGCTGGAAATTTTGGCTGAAAGGGTTGCGAATAAGGAGCAAGATCCTTATACAGCGAGTGATGAAATATTAAAATCATTTATAAACAGGGGGATAAAAAATGATTAAAAAAATAAATCATATTGGTATTGCTGTAAATAGTATAGATGAGGCATTGGGCCTTTATACAGATGTATTTGGTTTAGAACTTGAAGGAATAGAAATTGTAGAAGAACAAAAGGTAAAAACTGCTTTTTTACCTATTGATAATACAGAATTTGAATTATTGGAATCCACTGATAAGGATGGGCCAGTAGCAAAGTTTATAGAAAAAAGAGGTCAAGGCATACAACACATAGCATTAGAGGTAGATGATATTGAAAAAGCAATTGAAGAGATGAAAGCAAAAGGAATAAGAATGATAGATGAAAAACCTAGATATGGGGCAGGTGGTGCAAAGATAGCCTTCCTACACCCAAAATCTACCCATGGAGTTTTAATTGAGCTTTGTCAAAAGGATTAATAGTGAAGGGGCAAGAAACTTCCGTAATTTTCTAAAACAATATAAATAATAATAATATTGAATAAGTTGAGTTGTTGTGGAAAATTCTATATAATAGATAAGAAAGTTTTTAAAAGAAGTTGAAAAATTTAACTTCAATAAATACTATAACAAGGGAAGCAATGTAAATAAATATCTTTGTATTACATTACTCTCTAAAAATTAAAAAGGTACTATATATTAAGATGGTGGAGGTATCAAAATGTCAAAGAAGTTAGAAGAATTGCGTGAGAAAAAAGAGCAATTGAAGTTGGGAGGTGGAAAAGACAGAATAGAAAAACAGCACAAAAGAGGTAAATTAAGTGCAAGGGAACGCTTGGACCTTTTATTTGATGAAGGTAGCTTTATTGAAATTGGTGGCTTTGTAAAGCATAGAAGCACAGACTTTGGTATGGATAAGATAGAAACTCCTGCAGAGGGTGTTGTAACTGGATATGGTACTGTAGCTGGTAGATTAGTTTATGCCTATGCCCAAGACTTTACAGTAATGGGTGGGTCCTTAGGGAATATGCATGCAGAAAAAATTGTTAATGTAATGGAGATGGCTATGAAAATGGGAGCTCCTATAATTGGAATGAATGATTCTGGCGGAGCTAGAATTCAAGAAGGAGTAGACGCCCTGAGTGGATATGCTAAAATCTTCTTTAACAATACAATAGCCTCTGGTGTTATTCCCCAAATATCTGTAATAATGGGACCATGTGCTGGGGGGGCTGTTTATTCACCAGCAATAACAGACTTTGTATTTATGGTGGATAAGACCAGCCAAATGTTTATTACTGGCCCTCAAGTTATAAAAACTGTTACAGGGGAAGATGTTAGCTCTGAAGAATTAGGGGGAGCTATGACCCATAACGCTACCAGTGGTGTGGCCCATTTTATGAGTGAAAATGATGAAGCTTGTATAGAAGATATTAAAAGATTATTAAGCTTCCTACCTTCTAATAA